>Ga0315314_1000204_pt1 | contig 78114 bp, 89 predicted proteins | sample TDP9_MG_FD_203631 | JGI IMG/M metagenome (GOLD analysis project Ga0315314, IMG submission 203631) | Freshwater sediment microbial communities from Lake Towuti, South Sulawesi, Indonesia - TDP9 | ecosystem: Environmental > Aquatic > Freshwater > Lake > Sediment | place: Indonesia: South Sulawesi...
TAGGAGAGTATGGATCTCCCTCTATCTCTACCACTCTCCCTCTCGCTGAAAGATCTCTCTCCAAGTTCTTGGCGTAGATGTCTCCCTCTCTCATTTCAGCAGAACCCCCTGAAATCCATGTTACCAGCAGACCACATCCTCCAGCACAATATGGGCAAATGCTTGGAGTCTTTCTTCCTATATAGGTGTAGTTTAGTATTCTTCCTCTTTTAGGTAGATCTTTTATTGAAGCACCCTTAACTTCAGGTACTATTCCTAAAGCAAATGTAGCTATTGTTGCCGCCCCACCGATCTTCAAAAAGTCTCTTCTGCTTATCTTACCAGATTTCTCGTCTCCAGTTTCAGAAAGATTCGTAGGACGTGATAACTCTGGTCACCCCTTTCAGGTAAAGAATTTTCGTATATAAATCTTCAGTATATTCTTTTGCGTTCAGTATATTTCATAATAAGAATATTTCTAATAGGACTTAATGAATGTTGAAGGAATTAAATCGATTCTAGAGGTTGTAATGAGTCCGTCCATAATTCCAAAGCTAATGCCTTGAAAACCTTCAGTAATACTAATATCCATGTTCTTCAAATTTAATTGTATTATTTTTAGACTTGCGGTACTTCAGCAAGTGTTACTTCTACAACCCCTCTCTGATAACCTCTAATCAATTCTACCTCTACTTTATCTCCTACCTCTTTCTTTTGAATAGATTTCTGTAAATCTTGTATCGTCTTTATAGATGTGCCATTAATTCTAACTATCAGATCTCCTTCTGATATACCCACTCTATGGGCAGGGCTACCATAGATAATTCTAGCTACTATGACCCCAGCCTTGACAGGTAATTCATAATAAGAGGCTATTTCATCTGTTATACTCATTCCTATAAGACCTAGCCAAGGTCTTATCACCCTCCCATAAGAAATGAGCTCATCAACTATCTTCTTCACAGAATTGATAGGTATGGCAAAGCCTATGCCTTGAGCAAAGGGGATCATAGCAGTGCTGATTCCTATAACCCTTCCATTACTATCCATTAATGGTCCACCACTATTCCCTGGGTTTATTGCTGCATCTGTCTGAATCAAGCTCTCATAAACATGGTTCTCAACTTGTATGTTACGGTTGAGAGCACTTACAACGCCTGTTGTAACTGTAGGCCCACCTACAAGAGCAAATGGGTTACCTATAGCAATGACGAATTGCCCTACTCTTAATCTATCAGAATCGCCCAACTCTGCAGATGGTAAACCTTCTTCATCAACTTTTACTATGGCTATATCTGAGCTGGCATCAGCCCCTATTAGCTTTCCTGAGAACTTTCTTCCATCAGCTAAAGTTACATCGATTCTATCACTACCTGCTATAACATGATGATTGGTAACTATGTACCCCTTAGAATTGATTATAGCCCCTGAACCTATACCACTAATAGGATGCACATTAAAGAAATAATCTCTAAGAAGGCGAACAGTGCTAATGTTAACTACACTGGGGCTTATTTTCTCTACTGCAGATACAACCCACTCATCAGGCGATTCTTTTGGCATATTGACACTTTGATTAAGCTTAATTATTAAAATATTGCTGATTTAATTAAAATTATCTTAAACTGATGAAGACTGACCTAAAATCTCTCTTTTAGGCTTAAAACGCCTAAAGAAACCATAGAATAAAGTGATGGAGATAGCATAGAGGGTACCACAGATCAAGAATGGTAGATAAAGCGAGATATTAGCCATAATGTAACCTCCAAAGGTCGAGGTTATAGAGTAAGGAAGGTTCCATGCTACACCTGTTATACCTGTAGCAGATCCTCTCTCTTCTGGAGCAACATTATTCATCATAAAAGATATGGATATAGGATTAGAAACATTCATCAAGAAGTTTCTGAATACGAATAGGATTGCTACAATACCATAATCACTCATAAAAGGTATTGCGAACATTAATCCTGTGGATATGCTTATGGTTAAAACTATGCTATTTATTATGCCAAAATAATCTGAGAGCTTAGGGGCTGTAAGGTAAGATAAAGCCATGACACCATTCGTAATGGCAAACAATGGTCCTAAAACTACCTCATCTAATCCAAACCTTAAGTAAAACCAGAGAGAGAAGAGAGGTATTATAAAACCAGCCCCCAGCCCTATCAATGCATCTACAAGAGAGATCTTGGCTATGATATTTAATGACCTTATTGGAAGGAGTCTTCTTTTATCCTTATAGAATCTAACCTCCTTGATCGAAGCAAGAGGTATAAATGAGAAAATTAAAAAGATGGTAGCAATAGCGAACATAGTTCTGTACGAGAATAATTCAGAAAGGTTAAACCAAACTCGAAAGTAATTTGGCAGACCGCTCAACAAAGCCCCAAAGGTGTAAGCAAAGGTTGAGGCAAAGAATGAGAGGCTAAAGGCTAAAGTTCTTTTCTCTTCAGAAGACTTCTCTGCTAATAAAGCACTACTAGAAGGATAGAACATAGCATTACCAATGCCACCAATTATTCCAAAGATTAAAAGAAGAGGATAATATATCGTAAGAACATATACCATGTAGAAGATGAATTGAAGGATTATTCCTAGTATTAGAAAGAGCTTTCTGCCATATCTATCGCTCAATATGCCAAAGGGAACGACAAGGGTTGAACTTGCTAGACCAAATGCAGTATAAAGTGCTCCTATCATAGTTGCATCTATCCCAGCTTTACCAAGATAGATGGGTTGAATAACCAGTAGAAAGCTGAAGGGTAAAGATACAAGGCTTGTTACGACGATAAGTAGTTTAGCGTCTCTCTCAATCCCGCTATAATAGTTCATAGTGTTTCTTATTCTTTGCCAAAAAAGTAAATGCATTGCTATGCTCAGACAAGATGGTTTTTAGCAATATATAAACAAAAGGTGAATTAAAACTAAATTTCTATTTGTTTGTTTGATAGAATTTATGCAGATTTAATATGACTTTATGGTAGATTTCAATGCTTGAGAGGTACTCTGAAATTTCGATGCACTCCTTATGTGTATGAGATAGATGAGGGTTTCCTGGACCATAGGTAACTACAGGTACTCTAAAGGCATGCCCAAAAGCATTCATATCTCCTGTGCCAGTTTTTCTTAATAGTAAAGGTCTCTTTTTTGTTGTCTCAAATATTGCCATGGTTAAAGCTTTTATGAGAAGTGAATTTTTATCAGTCTCGAAGGGCTCTGTCATATCCCCTACCTCTATCTCTATCTTTGGAAAAGATAAATCTGATTGGTATCTCTCAATTATCTTCATTATATCTTGGTAAACAGTTGAGCAAGACGTCTGAGGAGGGATTCTTATATCAGTAGTTATTCTGCACGTACCAGGCAAAACATTATGAGCAATTCCTCCTCTTATTTTTGTGATACATGCAGTTAATGAATTAAAACGATTATTTTCATCCTTCCTTTCTGAAACATAGGCAAGTATTGAATTCCAGACTTCAAATGCCTTCTCAATGGCGTTCTGTGACATCCAAGGAGCGCTAGCATGAACGCTTGCTGTTTTGCATGTAATTGCTAAAGAGATTCGACCTTTATAACCAATAGTTATGTTTTCAATGCCACTAGGCTCTCCAAAGATGGCATAATCGGCTTTAACATCGTTCTTGATCAACTCTCTTATACCCGTTCCCATGCCTTCCTCATCTACAACCCCTGATACTATGATTTTCCCAAAATCTCCTTTATCGATAAATTTTGATGCTGCCATGATTATGGCTACAAGAGGGGATTTGGCATCTACAGCACCTCTACCAAATAAAAGACCGTCAACAATTCTTACAGGTTGCATGCCAGGAACAGTATCCATGTGCCCACATAATAATATTGAAGGAGAACCAGAACCTATAGTCCCTATTACATTGTTCACTCTATCTATACTAACATCTTTAAAGCCAAGATTCTTCATCTTTTCAAATAAAAATCTAGAAAGAGGCTCTTCTTTGCCTGAAGGAGTATAGATCTTTAAAACATCTTCTAGCAGACTGACAGCTTGTTCCTCCAAGGTTAGACTCCTATTTTCTAATTTTTATGAGGAAATCTATTATCAAGCCTGGTATATCCACGCCTGTAGTAGGAACTGTATTCTTGAACTCAGTAGTGTTATTTACTTCATGAACCAAAAGCCCATCAGGACTTTCCATGCAATCAACTCCTAATATTCCTCCACCAACTGCCTTTGAAGCTTTTGCACATATATCTTCAAGCTCTTTTGTTATGGGACAAATCTCTGCTTTTGCTCCTAAAGCCATGTTCGTCTTCCAGTTTCCTGATAAAGATACTCTGTATATTGCAGCAACAACTCTATCATCTATCACTATGCTTCTTATATCTCTTGGCGGGCGCTTCACATACTCTTGAATATAGTAGACTTGGTATAAAGGGAACATATGTTCTCTATCCTCGAAGATAGCCTCAGCTGAATCTCTATCCTTCAATAATGCTACTAGCCTTCCCCAACTGCCTATGGTAGGCTTTAGGACTGCTGGATAGCCTAATCTATCAAGGGACTTTACAGCACTCTCAGGGGTGAAAGATAAAGCTGTGTGAGGCGTTGGTATACCAGCCTTAATTAAAGCAAGAGTAGTGAGAAGTTTATTCCCAGCAGTAAGGGCAACATCAAAACGATTTATCACCGATATTCCTCTCGCCTCTAGAGCTGCTGTGAGATGAAGACTCCTAAAGTAGCTCAAGCATCTTTGAATTACAACATCCCCGAACTCCTCTTCATAATTGCTATCTAAGAGAAGAGAAACATCTTTAGAATCTATTAGTTTTAAATCTAATCCTCTCTTCTTCGCTGCATCAGATATAGCCTTCTCTTCCCATCTAATGTAATCATAAACCATAGAAATCTTATCTATCCCTTACTCACCCCAATCCTCGCCTATCACTTGCATTGCACGTAGATCAAAGTTACCATCTTTCTTCTTGTAAAGCTCGAAAGAGGCTCCACAATCAGGGCATGTAACTATCTCTCCTTCGATTGCATCCTTTGGCAAAGGTATCTCTCCATCACATTCTGGGCATCTCATTAAATCTCACCCCTCAAAAGCTATATTAATTACAGGCTTAAAACTTATCCTCAACTTTAAGTGCCTCTCCTTCAAGCTCTTCAGATAAGCTCAGCTCGAATAGATCACCACAACGAAGCCTCTTTAAACCTTGGGCAAGCTTTACGGCCTCTTCCATGCTAGGGTTTAAACCTAGTACACGTAAGAGAAAAGCAGCACCATGCTTACCAGACAACTCACCAAATATGATACGCCTTCTATTCCCTACAGTCCTAGGAGGTACTAGCTCATAAGCTGCAGGCTTTCTTATTATAGCTGCTATGTGAGTCCCAGCCTTATGCTTATAGGCATTCTCACCCACTATTGGCTTCGATTCAGGAGTCCTTACTCCAGTATACATATCAATCAGATCTGAGAGTTCTCTTAGCATGTCTAGCTTCACCTTAAGTTTCTTATTATATATTAATGCCAATGCCATTACAACTTCAGCAAGAGGTGCAATACCTACTCTCTCACCAAGTCCATTTATAGTAACATGAATCTGACTTGCCCCTGCTTCAAAACCTGCTAAAGAGTTTGCCGTTGCCAAACCTAGATCGTTATGGCAGTGAACATCAAGAGGAGTATTAACTACATCTCGAACAGTTTTAACAAGGTTATACATGCCTTTTGGTCTCAATATGCCTAGAGTGTCAGGTAACCCGATCCTATCTACCCCTGCTTCTGCAATCTCTTTACATATACTCTTAAGAAATGAAGAATCAGCCCTGCTGGCATCCTCCAAAGTGAAGCGCAATCGAAGTCCATGGCTCTTTGCATATTCGACAGCATTTACAGCCCTAGTGATAGCTTCCTCTCTTGAAATTCTAAGTTTATGTTCTAAATGAACATCTGATACAGAGTGGTAAACAGCTATCCAGCTTGCATCACAATCTAGGGCTACATCTATATCCTCAGGCAAAGCTCTAACATGAGCTAATATGTTCGCGCTCAAACCAGCTTTGATGAGCCTCTTACAAGATTCTTTATGGTCGGGGGATATTATAGGACTTATCTCTATGGCATCAACCCCAAAGTAATCTAGCATCCAAGCTATCTGTAGCCTTTGGCGCATTGTAAAGGATACTCCAGGAGCTTGCTCACCTTCCCTTAAAGTACTATCTAATATTAGCACGTCTCCTAGGTCATTATGAACCTTATTGTAATTATTTGCTAGATTTCTCGATTCGGTTTCCGTCATTTTTAGTTCTGAATTAGAACCATTCAATTCAAATTTCATCTATATTAGTCCTAATTATTAGGAAAACGTATTTATAAGTTTTTCTTTTAGCCCCAGCTTTTAAGAATTATCATAGTATTAGTATTAACCACGCCTTCTATGCTACGAATTTCATCAACGCATTTATTAACTTCAGCAATGCTGGGCGCTGAGATGTTCACAAATATATCATATTGACCAGTTATCTCATGGATATCTTTTATTCCCTCTACTCTACAAAGCTTCTCTGATATGGCTGAAGTGGATGTTGATGGGCTTACTGAGATTAGAACTATTGCATTAGCCCTCTGGCTTATATTGACTTCGATTGTGAAACTTTTTATCACTCCTTTAGATATTAAATTCTTTACCCTCTTTCTAACGGCAGCTTCAGATAATCCTATCTTCTTTCCTATTGCACTGTATGCAAGCCTAGAATTCTCCTTTAATGATTCTATTATCTGCTGATCTATCTTGTCCAATCTTTCACCTTAATCGATACATTAAGAGTAAATTGAGTGAGATAAATATTTTATTAATAATCTAAAAAAATAAAGGGGGAATTTAAGCGGCTCTTGCTTATACTGCCGTTATTCCTCTCTTTAATGCTTCTGGCTTTGCAACACGTAAGTAGATCAGGTATATGACGCCTAGGAGCATCCATACGAAACCTGGAAGCATCATAGTGTTCCACCAAGGACCACCTGCGAATGCAGCTACCTCTGGTATACCTGGTATACCTGCCATTCCACTGCCCCACCATATGTAGGCCATCAGAGCTGCACCTATTATTGGAACTATTATACCAGTTATGAAAGTTTTTCCTGTTAATTTCTTCCTTGAAATCATGATGTTGTCTATGTTCACGAAGAAATACATTACCAGCACACCCCAAGCACACCATAATGCAACGAATAGGAATGCAGTTATCATAGGTATCCCAAGGGCAAACGCAACTATAGGAATGAGCAGTGTTGTAACTCCCACAGCTATAGCAGCTATGTATGGGCTTGCATACTTTGGATGTAGTTTGCCAACGGATTTTGGCAAAAGTTCGTCTTTACCCATTGCATTTAGAACTCTGCTTATCATCAGAGCCGCTGCTGTGCCGCTACCTAGCGCCGATAAGATCATTGCGAAAGATATTATTGCTATACCTGCAGAAGCGCTTCCAAACCATGCTACTCCAGCATCTGCTGCAATTGGTGAAACATCAAATGTCGTTAATATTTCCGCTGCTTTACTTTGGAAAGTTGCTATATCACCGCTGTAGGGTAGCATCATAGACCATGCCCAGAAGACGTAGAAGAAGCCTACAATTAAAATGCAAAGTATTGCACCGAGAGCACAACTCTTGTATGGATTTTTGGCCTCTCCAGCGAAGACGACTGTACCATCGAAGCCGTAGAAAGCGAAGAAGAATGCGAAACCGGCAGCTATTAGTGCACTCCAGTTTCCTGTTGGTGCTCCTATCGCAGCCCAGCTTGTGAACGATGGATCGAATGGAGCCCCGAGATTGGCGCCTGGTGGAATCGCGCTAAGAGCCCAAAAAGCAATGATGAATATAAGCAGAATTTGAACTACAAGAATCGATATCATGGTACGTGCCCCTGCCGTTATTCCTCTGTATGCAACGAATAGCATTATGAATGCTGTTATGACTGCAATTACTAAGTCTAGACCCACATATGTACCTGTAGACACTCCTGCAAGGGATGAGACAAATACGTCACCATAATATCCTGCAAATAATGCTCCAGCAGTTGGAAGGAAGAAGTATGCCAATATTATAGCCCATGCAATTATGAAACCGGTATGTACTTCAAAAGCCTCTCTTGTATAAGCATATACACCACCAGAGTAGGCGAACTTCATTGCGAGTACAGCGATGCTAATAGCTGTAAAGATGCATGCTAAAGTACCTATTAGAATGGGTAAAGCCAATACTGGACCAGTACCTAGACCTATCATAGTCGGGAAGAATCCAAGACCATATGCCGCAGGACCTATGAGAGCCATTGCGATGGCGATTATTGGCCCAGTGCCAAGAACCTTTTTCTTCACTACTTCTGTCTTTTCTTCACCCATAGGGTTTTCTCCTCAACCATAAAAGAAAGGGCATCTTATTATATTTTTCCATGAAACTTACATTCTTTTCGTTTATCAACATATAAGTAAAAATTCGATAAATTTTCTTAAAAATTACTAAATAGAAATGGTGTAATTTATTCTATAAAGTGCTTTCAGTCTTAATCGAGATTGAACTTAGTAGATCATCTCACCTTTTATGAAAGATTTTGTTCTTTTGTCTTGAGGATCTTCGAATATCTTATCCGCCTTACCAACTTCTACAACCTCTCTATCGAATAAAAATACGACTTTCTTGCCTAGACGCTTTGCCTGAAACATGTTATGTGTTGCCATGATAATCGTTGTATTAAAATTCCTATTTATCTTAGAGATTATTTCTTCTATCATGGCAACATTATAAGGGTCAAGATTAGCTGTGGGCTCATCAAGTAAAATTAGCTCAGTATCAAGGATAAGGGCTCTAGCAAGAGATAGTCTTTGTTGCTCACCACCAGACAGTCTCCTTGCAAGCCTGCTCTCATAGCCTTCCAACTTCACTATCCCTAAAGCTTCCCTGACTTTTTCTTTTATCTCCTTCTTTGAGTATCCTCTCAGTTTTAGGCCATAGGCTAGGTTTTTGTAGACATTTGTATTGAAGAAGACAGTCCTTTGAAAGATCATAGTGCTTCTCGATCTGACTTTTTCCATGTTTCTATCATTAATTCTCACACCGTCAAAGTAAATTTCTCCACTCGCAGGTTTATCGATACCAGCCATTATTCGTAGCATAGTTGTCTTTCCAGACCCATTGGGACCTATTATGGCTAAGATTTCACCCTTCATGACTTTTAGGCTTACTTTATTAAGGGCAACTATCTCTCCGTACCTTTTGGTTACATCTTTGAGTTCTATGAGACAACTCATGCTCTACGCCTCTGAATTAGGTTTATAGACAGACTTACAATAGAAACTATCGTAAGCAATATTATGGCCAAGGCTATTGCCAAAACTACCTCACCTCTAGTGGTCTCCAAGGCTATAGTAGTTGTCAAGACCCTTGTAATTCCTCTTATGTTTCCTCCAATCATCAAAGCGATTCCAAGCTCGGCTATGGCTCTATTGAAACTGGCAATAATGGCTAGAAGAAAACCACTTGAAGATTCTCCTAGAACTGCTGTGAAAGCTCGGGTTTCAGAAGCACCCAAAGTTCTTGCTAAGTCTCTTATTTCTGGATCAACAGACTCTATGGCGCTGGTAATAAAACTTACAGTTATAGGAGTTATCAAGATGGCTTGCCCTATAATTATCCCAAAAGGTGTATATAGAATTTGTAAGAAACCTAATGGGCCTGACCTTGAAAAGAAGAGGTAAAGAATCAATCCTAAGGCTACAGTAGGTATGCCCAACAAAGCGTTAAAAAGACTCTTTAAAACGATTTTTCCTCGAAATTTTTTCAGACCTAGGATCATGCCTATAGGAGTACCCCATAGAGCAGAGAGAAAGGTTGCTGTGCCAGAAATTAGGATAGACCTAGTTGTAATCTCTACTACAGTAGGGTCACCAGAAAAAATGAGTCTTAAGGCTTCTATCAGTCCTTCGACTATCTCAGATACCATCGAGCATCATCATTAACTGTAGAGTTCAGGATGACCATTTTGATACTCTGGTGGACATTCTTCTCCATTGATGTAGGCGAGGTCTTTGATCCAATTCACAAGAGTTGGGTCAGTGTTTTCTTTCAGCAATTCCACGGCTGGAAAGAAGAGGCTTTGACCATATTCTTCTTGTCCATATTCTCCAATTGTATTCTGACCTTCTTCAGAGATCAAGAATTTTATGAAAGTTATAGCGCCCTCAAAGTTCAAGCCTTCTTGTGTGCTAGGGTTGACTGCTATAGCGCTATAGACGTTGAGTAGCTCTTGACCTTGGTCTACGAGCACTACCAAGCTTATCTTTCCAGGGGTAGGTATGCCATAATCATAGTATGCTAGATAGGTGCCTAAATCAGCGAGAGTGTAAGCTGAATAAGTATTTGCAATTCCTAGAGTCCCTCCCATGCCAGTACCAGCCTCATAGTACCAATCTTCGTCCCTCAACACATTAGAATCAAAACCAGCCATGATCCAGAGACTCTTCTCCTTGGCGTGAGTGCCAGAATCGTCTCCCCTAGATACCCATTTTGCCTCTCCTTTTCTGCCAGCCTCGACTATCTTTGTAAAAGCTTCTATAGGTGATAGATCCTTGATCTCCGCAAGATCATCTTCTGGACCTACTATAACGAAGAAGTTATAGGCAATGATCTTTCTGCAAAGACCATATCCATCTGCCAAGAAAGTAGATTCTGCTTGTGGATCGTGTACAAGTATCATGTCAGCGTCTCCTCTTTTAGCATGTTGTATTGCTAGACCTGTCCCGACTGATATAAAGTAAAGATCTATAGGGTACTTGGCTTCAAATCGATCCTCGATTTCGTCAAGAAGACCTGTATCGAAAAGGCTTGTTGTAGTAGATATGACTAGCTTCGACCTTTTACTGGTAAAGGCACCCGTGTAGTAGGACGTACCTATGATTGAAATGACAATTGCTACAATGACTATGCTAGCCCAGATTACAGTATTTCTCTTCACAATTTTCACCCGTTATACTATGTTAAATATATCGAGCGTTATATCTTTATTAATATATCGGTAATCATCAGTAAGGCATTTAAATAGAGATTTTCTTAGATGTGTTTTCCCGATGTCAAGTCGTGTTTATATTCCTAATGGGGGCTAAAATTAATCATTGCTACTTCCATCAAACCATTAAAAATCTGTCATCACACGGAACTGATCAACTTCTTCTACGCCCATTTCCTGAAGGAATGCCCTTGCAGCTCCAGTAACATCTTTTGATGCTGTGATTGCTCTGCCAACCACAATGATGTCTGCCCCAGCTTTTAAGGCATTCTCCACATTACTAACTCTTATTCCACCAGCAACTGCAACCAATACATTTCCACATACTTCCCTTATCTCTTTAATGTTACCCCATGCAAACTCTTCATTCTCCACATCTATAGCCCTATGGAGTTCTAAAATATTAGGCTTGATTTTCAGCTTTTTTATTATCTCTACTGGATTCTGAACATTTATGGTATCCATCAAAGAGAGAGCTCCAATTTTTTTGCACTCTTCCATGAACTTCTCCATTGTATTTATTGGAGCAAGCCCTGAAAAACAAATAACATCTGCAGTAGCATCTCCTGCTATCCTTGCTTCAAGGTTTCCTGTATCGAGAGTTTTTAAATCAGCAATAACAACTGATTCAGGTCTTAACTGGTGAATTTTCTGGACAACCTCAACACCATACCTCTTAATCAATGGAGTCCCAGCCTCAATAATAATTGCATCACTCCTTGGCAAAGCCCTAATGATCCCTTCAACTCTCCTCCAGTCTGGAATGTCAAGAGCAACTTCCAGATAAGGAGGTTTCTTCAAATTGTTTATCCTGAACCCTATCATACCATGTATAGCTTTATCCTTCTCCTCTAAAACTTTATCTATACTTGGAAAGTTTTCCATAGCCCTTCTTAATGCAAGCTTTGTTGCCGCATAATTGTATCTGTATATCCTCTGGTAGTCTCTTCCTCTTGGATGTATGAAAACTGAAACTATAATTACAAATTCTTCTGATTGTTCTTTAGGAATTATTCCTTCTTCTACAGCATCTGCAATTGCCTTAGCAACAGCACTTTGAGCAGGACCAAATATTTTCTCTGCATCTTCAAGGTTTCTTATAGTAACTTTTGGCACTATGAGAGTTGAGGGCTTGGTTGGCAGATTCGGTCTTATTACACCAAGAATGGGTGTATGTCCTACTCTTGGTTGTGCAATTGAATTTGCAAAGGCAATGCCTGCAGAACTGTTCTTCTTACCTATGATAAGATCGATATGTGCAATTTCTGGTTCCTCACCAACAAGAGCTTCTCCAACAAAAAAATCAGTCATAGTGATCTATCTTATATTCATAACCCATTACTTTTGTAAATTCTACAAGTTCGCTTTTTTCATGCCATATTCTTACGTGAACAAAACCTCCTCTATCATCTAAACCCATTATTTCTCTTGCAAATGTAGGAAAATCAGGAGGTAAAGTTTTATTATTTCTTAAGAGATAATCAAGATAATCTTTAAGAAGAATTATCCTGCCTTCTTTGCCTTTTTCTTTCAACTTTATCTTCAATTTTTTGTGAAAAACGCTTTCTTCTTCAGCTTCTCTCTCACTCAAAATGACCACATAAATCTGGTAAATTTCTTTGTTATTAAGATTTTCTTATCCTTTATTAATCAAATACAGCAATATGTGAGGTAGGATCATTGAAAGCATAGAACGTTACTTCAGGTAATGGAAATTTTAAATATTGGTTTAAGGCATCATCCTCTATGGTTAAACTCACTTTAATCAGTAAGGCTTTTGCTGAAGGCCAAGTCATACCAGTAAAGTATACATGCCAAGGTCAAGATGTTTCTCCACCTTTAGAGTGGCAAGGAGTTCCAGAAGGCACTATAGAGTTCGCCATTGAGTGCTTTGACCCAGATGCATCAGGAGGAGGGTTTGTCCATTGGGTTTTGTACAATATACCTGGAAATGTCAAGTCGTTAGAGGAAGGAAGAATCCCTAAGGGAAGCAGAGAAGGGATGAATGATTTTGGTAGGAATAAGTACGGTGGTCCCTGTCCTCCTCGAGGACCTCCACATCGCTATGTTTTCACTATTTATGCTTTGGATAAAGCTCTAAGAGAGGTTCATACTTTGGATGATCTTAAGAGGGAAATAAGAGGCCATGTATTAGCTGAAGCTAAGTTGACTGGACTTTATCAGAGAAAGTAAAATAACATAACTGCAAGAAACGATATATCTTTATAAGTATAACGGCTCTATCTAGTTTAATGGTAAAGCCAAGATATGGCTATGGTTTTAATGTATGGCTAGAGCACAATGGTAAGTACTTAACAGGGGAGAAGGAGGCTCGAATACTTGAATGCATAAACACTATAGGCTCTTTTATGGGGACTGCCAAATCTTTAGGAATATCTTATGCTCATGCTTGGAATACTATAGATAGGATAAGCAAGATATTGGGAGAGCAAATCATAGAGGCAAGAAGAGGAGGAGAATCTGGTGGGGGTGCAAGGCTTACTGAAGCAGGTTTTTTGATACTAAAAGAATATAAGAACCTTGAAAAGCAGATGGCTGAGTCTCTTTCTTATAGAGAAAAAAGACCTATGGTCAAGTCAAAGCTCTTCAGCCATTATGTTAAAGCCCCAGACCTATCAATAATTGGAAGCCATTGTATTGGTATAGAAATTATCATCGATTTATTGATGAAAGAGCTAAAGTTTAGTCCAGAGTTGGCTTACGTAGGCTCATCTGGAGGATTGGCTGCTGTGATGCTTGGAGAGGCTGATATAGCAGGAGTCCATCTCCTTGATGATGAAACAGGGCAGTATAACTTGCCTTTCCTTAAGAAATACTTTATAGATGACAAAGCTGTTGTAGTTAGAGGATATATGCGTGAGCAAGGATTTCTTTTAGCAAAAGGCAATCCAAAGAATATCAGAGGATTTGAGGATTTACTTAGAAATGATGTCAAGTTTGTAAATAGAAGTTTAGGTTCAGGGACGAGAGCTATGCTTGATAGAGAGATGAAGAAAATTGCTGAGAAAATAGGGATAAAACCAAAGGAAATATCAAAAAGGATAAGAGGATATAACATTGAGGTAAGATCTCATATAGAAGTTGCAAAGGCTGTGAGTCATGGTAAAGCTTATGTTGGGCTTGGTATTAGAGCTGTAGCTGAAAAATATGAATTGGACTTTATTCCATTAGCTGAAGAATATTTTGATTTTGTCATAGATAAAAAACGTTTAAAGAAGCCTCTTGTGAATTCATTCATAGAAATGCTAGGCTCTGATAGGTTTAAGACAGAAGTAAAGAAGCATGCTCCAGGAATCAAGATAATAAAAGATACTGGTAATTTGATATATGAGCCATAGAGTTATTGATAGGACTTATGATTAGATTCTCCTTGAAAATTGAAGGCAAAATCGTAAATGGCTTATTCAAGGCTAGATTGAATAGATTCTCAGCATTGGTGAAACTTAGAGGAGAGGAAGTTAGATGCTTTCTACCAAATCCTGGTAGGCTGAAGGAACTCTTAATTCCTGATGCTGAAGTTTTCCTCAAAGAGATAAAGAGTAGAGATAGGCTAACCAGTTATGATCTAATAGCCATAAAACATGGCAGTGTATCAGTATTCATTGACTCAAGGATGCCCAATAGGCTTTTGTTAGAAGCCCTTAAGAGGCGTAAAATCAAAGAATTCTCTATTTATAATGAAGTAAAGCCTGAGTTTAAATTTGGTCATAGCAAATTCGATTTTTTCTTAACAAATGGAATTGAAAGATGTATAATTGAGGCAAAGTCTTGCACTTTAGTGAGGCAAGGTAAAGCGTTATTCCCTGATGCTCCGACAAAGAGGGGTAGGAGGCATGTTTTAGAATTGATAAAGGCAAAAGAGGAAGGCTATGGAGCTTGTATTTTATTCCTAATACAGAGGCCAGATGCTAATTTTTTCTCTCCAAACGATGAAGTTGATCCTAAATTTGGAGAAGCATTAAGAAAAGCATTAAATCATGGCGTAGAAATTTACGCTTATCGCTCCTGCTTTGATGGGAAATCTATAAAATTGTTGGATAAAGTAGAGTTAATCTTCAAATAGTTTGCTTAGGCAATTTCACATAATTTCTTGGGCTATTATTTTCTCATACGTAAAATTGAGAGGTTTCATCCTCTATGATCTCACCAACCTTCATGAAGTAAAGCCTTGTAGCATAAGGCATGGATGGTAAATTCTTCTCTATAGCCTGAATTAAAAATGGAACTGCCCGCTTCGATGATTTAAGCTGAAACTTCATCCATAGAACAGGGTCTTGCTTTATGGATATGCTATCACGTAGCTCTTCAGGGCAGAGAGATTTGGCATCAGATTCTATTATCTTAAACCAATACGCTAAAACATCAGGGTCAAGACCGAGCTTCTTCTCTTCGATCATCTTCAATAGCTTATCAATTGCACTAATCTCTAAATCTTCTCCCATTATTATCATAAAAGAATTAAACCTTAATAATTAAAAAGTTATTGAAAGTCAAACCCATCTTCTTTAATTTTGATGGAAAGGAATAACTTAACTCTTGGTATTTTGTTAATTCTAGTTAAGTTAATTATAGTTAACTTTAAAAGCTACTTTATGTTTACTATTAGCGGGGGTGCGAATATGTCTGAGACTGTAGTAAATCTGCTTAATGAAATATATCATAAGCATGAAGTCCTATCTAATCCTCTTCGAACCCTAATACTTACTATCGTTCTTGCACAAAATGAAGTTTCATGGAATGATGTAGTTGGTAACTTAGAGTCAGTTATGAAAAGAAGGTTTAATCCAAACTCTATAAGTTTTCATCTTAAAAGACTTATTGACGGAGGTTTTGTTGAGAAGTCTGGCACTGTATACATACCTGGTCCAAAAGCCATAGAGGTTCAGGGCGAGCTTGAAAAGTTGACCGTGGAATTGAGAAAGGAGATTGAATCATGAGTCTTCCGTCTTCAAAACTATCTAGTCTAAAATATAATCTTGAGTCGGCTATTAGTACTTTAAGGAGCCTTCCTTTCCTTTTTACTACTGTGATTGTGGATGAAGTAGATCAAAGAGGTGATAAGTTTTATACAAAAGGAAGTTATAAAGTAGGAATCGGTTTAACTGAAAGTGGAACATTTGAGGCAGTTCTTGATAATCAATTAAATATTATAAGCATAAAGATAAGCCCTAAAACCTGAAGTTGGTGGGAGAATATTTCAGAATTTATACTTTTACTTGGTAGCTTTGACCCTGAAACTAAGAACATTCTAAATCTTTTAAAAAAGAGGCTAATTAATGCTTTCCCAGCAGAAGACCTCTATGTCTTCCTTTTAGATGATGTTAGCCTATATCTTGCTGATAGTCTTTTTGTTCTTGTTGAACTTTGGGAGGAAAAGTTAGCTACGCTTTTTATATTTAAGGAAGGTGAACTTATAGAAGTTGAGGATTTAAGTTTAGACGGTTCATTAAATGATGTTGTTTATAGATTTATGAGAGATAATTATGACATAGAGAGGTTTCTTGAACAACCAGTATTACGGAAACTTCAAATTATCTATGATGCGTCGCTTTGCACATTTTTACTGAGGCACAAAGAAGAAACTAGGGGAGGAGAGTATATCGAGCTAGCCTACTTGGTAATTACTAGTAAGAAAAGCGAAAAAGTCTGGTTTCTTAAGAAAGAGGGAATTTTGATCTCTACGATGGTTAAAGAGCTTTTAGATGAGTGGAAGATAAATATGAGAACTTATAGCAATGTTGAAGAGCTTATAGAAGAAGCAACTAGAATTGTAAGGTATAGGTTAATTGAGGCTAGGAGCAAGGGTTAGAGCAAAGTCGGCTTCTTCTCTTCGATCATCTTCAAAAGCTTATCAATTGCACTAATCCCAAAATCTTCTTCCATTATTATCATAAAAGAATTAAACCTTAATTTTAAAAGGTTACCTCTTATAGTGAATAATTGGTATGACAATTGTCATTGCCCATAGAGGGGCATCAGCTTATGAGCCAGAGAATACATTAAAAGCGATAAAAAGAGCTTTGGATCTTAATGCTAAAATGATCGAAGTAGATGTCCGATTAAGTAAAGATGAGCATATAATAGTAATTCATGATGAGAGTGTCGATAGAACAACTAACGGCAAAGGATACGTCAAAGATTTGACATTAGAAGAGCTAAAGAAGCTAAATGCTGGGAAGGGTGAGAGAATACCAACCCTTCAAGAAGTGATAAATGCTGTAAGGAAGAGAGCTATATTAATAATTGAGATAAAAGTTCTAAACATCGAAGATTCTTTAGTTAAAATTATTGAGAAAGAAGGCATAGAAAAAGAAGTTGTTATAACTTCATTTTACCATCCTATCTTAAGAAGGATAAAAGAGCTTAACCAAATAATAAGGACAGGAGTTATTTTTAAGTGTCATCCAATCAAATCAGCAGACCTTGCATTAAATGCGCGTGCAAATTCATTATTCCCTGAATATAAGTACGTCTCAAAAGAAATGATTAAAGAAGCCCATGAGTATGATTTGAAGATATACCCTTGGACTATTGATGATCGTAATAGAGCGAATCAATTGATTGAAATGGGTGTCGATGGAATTGTTACGAATAAGCCAGATATATTGAAAATGAAAAATTGATATAATCTTGAGTTTATTTAATGGATATTCCTAGCATAGAGTTCAAGGTTTGAACCGTTTCTTTGCTTTTAATTATGTGAAGTAGCTTTTTTCCTATTTTGGTAAAAAGAAAATCCTCATGAATAAAATAGCTTACATTTGCAGAAAATGCATCAATGAAATTAAAGTCATGCTTTACTGCAATGCATAAAGGTAAGAGCGCAATCATATTTCTTCTTTTTGAAATCAAACCTATTGCAGAATCGTATGACCATGTCCCAATTAAATTAAAATCCTTTATCATATTCTTGATTTTATCTTCAGCGTAATCCCTTAAGCCTGAACCAATTCGAGGTAATACGAAAGTTGAACCTGAACTAATCCCATCTCCATAAAAAGCCCAGACCATATCCATTGTGAAGCTTCTGATTTTATTGATTTTGAGAGGAATTTTTGATATATATGAAGCCCCTTCACTCTTTGGTGTGCATGCTACCAATAAATCTGCAATCTCATCCCTCATCCATGCCAATCCATGCTCAAGCCCTCTGAACTCAGCCCTAACCTCTACCCCTGTTTTTCTCAATTCGCTTAAGATGACTTGTGATATAGGGCTCAAATCTCCAACAGTTATTATATCAGATATTTTTGCATCTGAAAAGAGCTTTATGTTAATTCTTTCATCTCTCTCTATCAACTCTACATTTTCAGGAATTTCTACGATCCCGTCTGCAGAGCTGAGAGATGCTATTGCACCAGAGCCTCCAAGGATAGGTATTGCAATCAAACCTTTTTTGCTATGTTTTAAGAATACTGGAAGATACTCCCTCCTTCCCCTCTCTGATATGTATCTTGTTGCCAAATTTGCCCTCAATATTCTTTTAACTTCAGGCTTCTTTCCTGACATGGATCTTAAAAAAGGATCAACGATCAAATCATAAACGATCAAGGCTGAAACTGGAAAACCTGGCAATCCAAATATAGGCTTCTCACCTATGGCTGCTATTATCGTAGGCTTTCCTGGCTTTGCCGCTATTCCATGAACGATGAGACCTGGACTCCCAAGCCCATCAAATACTTTATAGGCTAAATCGCTAACCCCGGCTGAAGTACCGCCTGACATTATTATGGCATCAGCACATCTTAATCCCTCTATTATAGCTTCACGAATATCCTTAAGATTGTCTTTCTTAATGCCAAGATATACTGGCATGCAACCAGACTTTTGCACTAAAGCTCCTATAGAGTATTGATTGACATCATATATCTTCGATGCTCTTAATTCCAAGCCTGGCTCTATAAGCTCATTGCCTGTAGAAAATATGGCAACATTAGGTTTTAGGAATACTTTGACCTTGTCATAGCCTAACCCTGCCAATACACCAATCTTTTCTGCTGTAAGCTCTTCACCCTTGCTCATAACGAATTGACCATGATACACATCTGAGCCCATAGTTGCTAAGCCTGAGCCCTTTCCAACAGAATTGTTAATGATAGCATAATCTCCATCAATATATGTATCTTCAACACGGACTACAGCATCTGCACCTTTAGGGATGATAGCACCTGTATCTATCTCAATACATTCTTTCTCCTTGATCTCCAATAAGGATTCTTCGCCAGCAGATATCCTGCTTATTATCTTAAGCCTTACAGGATTCACTTCAGATGCAAGGGATGTATCTATAGCTCTAACAGCATAGCCATCGACTATAGCCCTTGAGAAAGGTGGAAGATTAATTCCTGCTACTATATCCTCATCCTCACCCAATATCCTCCTATAAGCCTCGGTAATCTTCACTTCTTCAATTCCTACACAATGGGGCGTTACATGCTCATGTAAGGCTTTAAGAGCTTCTTCAACAGTAACTAACTTTTTGAAGACTACTCTACTCAATTTTATTTACCCTTGAATTGGATTGTAAAGAATCACTTCTACCTCTGAATCGCTATCAAAGCCTTCTGACTCTGGTGGCACTATGAGGAAGCCATTAGATTCTGTGAGAGAGGATAATGTGCTAGAACCTATAACTCTGACTGGCTCAGCGAAGAGCTTTTCACCTATTCTCCTCACTTTTACCCTTACATATTTAGCTACACCAAGGCTAGAAGAAACTTTAGACTTAAGTATGGCTCTCACAACAGGTCTTGGAGGTTCTAAAGCATTAACCATCTTGTATAGCAAAGGTCTGACAAGAGCTATAAAGCCTATAACACAAGCAGCAGGAAAACCTGAAAGCATGAAGATAGGTTTACCATTTATTACAGCCACTCCAGTAGGTCTTCCAGGCTGAATCCCCATACCCCTTATAATCAAATCAACCTTTCCAGCCTTTTGAACTGCCTCAGGGACAAGGTCTAACTCGCCTACTGAAGTTCCTCCTGTGATTATAAGGGCATGATGATTCTCTATGGATGATCTAATTATTTTTGTGATGGCTTCAATATCATCTTTAACAACTTTGAGGCGATGAGGCTCTATCCATGGCTCTCTACAGAAAGCAAATATAGCGTAAGAATTGGTATTGATCGTCTTGTAAACATCCCCTACCTCGCTAGGCTCTATTACCTCGCTTCCTGTAGGGATTATTGCTATGTGTAACTTCTCAAGGACTTTAACTTTGATCTTTTTTAGTTGAGCAAGAATAGCTATATCGAATGGGTCTATTATCTTGCCTTTTCTTAGCACTATTTGATTCTTCTTAAAATCCTCTCCTCTTTGAATGACGTTATCTCCTATAGGGAAGCTCTTTGATAACTCGATCTCATCGTCTAAAGATTTGACATACTCTACTGGAACTACTGTGTCAAAACCATCGGGCAAAGCGGCTCCAGTAGCGATCTTGACAGCTTTTCCTTGGACTCCTTTCATTACCGGACTTTCCCCTATCTTGACCTCTCCTATTACTTTCAATCTTATTGGAAAATATTGAGAAGCTGATAGAACATCTACTCCTCTAATAGCGTAACCCTCAAATGCTGATTTATTTACTGGAGGAAAATCGAAATCTGATATTATATCCTCAGCCAATACTCTACCTAAGCTCCCATCAAAGCTCATCTCTTCGATGCCCAGTTTTATCATCAATTTCTTTGAGACAAGGGCTATAGCCTCATCAATCTTTGTCAGATTTTTCAGAAATCTATATCCCATATTCATCTTAATTCATTTATCAATTAGTAAACTTTTCATTTGATGATGTATAAGATCAATAAGATTAAGCTTATCAAGATCAGTAAGGGAGAAGTTATGAAGTAAAAGTTTTCGCTTCTATATACATAGATGAGTATAGGTGGTAGCTTCTCAAGCTTCTCTATGGATGGTAAATAATTGGCGATTATAGGCAATAGCACCAAAGCAAGACCAATTAAGATGAGCAGTATACCTGATATTGTTAAAAATTGGTAATCAGGCATAGGGTTTGATTGCAAAGCTCTCACCTTCTAAAATATTTATCAGCATAATTGTATTTAGATGTTTTTAAGGTTAATTTATCCAATTTTTAGCTCAGTTAAGATAAAAGAACAGCCAAAGTTACATCTAAACATTATAATAAGAAAAAACATATATAGAAATTTCAATAATATAAAAAGTTTAGATTAATTGTGAGTACAGCAAGCACAATTCAAATTTTTAAGAGTGTTAGCGATAACTCATTGATGAGAAGATTACTTCAAAGCTTATGTGATTATTGTGAGAGAGATAAAGGCAATAGGTTAGAGATAGCTTTAGAGCTATATGTTAGGGTAAGGAAGAAAGCTTGTATAAAATGCCTCTTTGCCAAGCAAATTTTGACACCAATAATCAGAGTAGCCTCCAAATCCTTTGGAGCTAGTGACGCTCTACTCAAAGAAACGTTCAAGGATCCTTACTGGCGCAGAGGATTAGCTATCGTCATAAAAGGCATAGCATGGTTTGGTGTGACAAGACCCTTCGTACCAGGGGCACCATTTCAGGTTGTCTGGAACGTAACAAGGGCATGTAATTTAAAGTGTAAGCATTGCTATGAGAACGCAGGGAAGCCTGATAAGAATGAACTGAATACTGAAGAAGCAATAAGGGTCATAGATATCCTTGCACCTGACCCAGGTTGCATAATAAACAGAAATCATTGGATGAAATTACAAAATGATCTAAGAAAGGGTTATAATGTAAGAAAAAGACTCTGCCGACAGTATAATTTTTAATAAGTCAATTGAGTGTAGATTTACATTTACAAAAAAGGGGAGAAAGATGGCGAAAAATTCAGGTGTAAAAATTGTGTTAACGGCTTCAGCTATAGAAATGAGTGATTTTAAAGATAATTCCTTTGTCGCTTTTGTAGGGGGATTCGCTAAAGGTCCTATGCCTTTATGGTTTTTGAGAAAAAGACTCTATCCGCCAGTAGAACGTAACAGTGATGGAAGAGCCAAATACGCACCTTACGGCTTGAGAAAGGTGGAAGCTCTCCTCTCAGAGAACGGTTTCGATGAGTCAGAAGTAGCAGTAGTTCACCCATTCGACCTCGACGCCTTCATTGGATCCGAAACAAAGGTGTTAGGTATATCTTCTATGGATCCGATGGGGATGGGCTACGTTAGTAAAACGTACTCTTCACTTGTAGGCGGAGGAGAACCCATGAACTCCATCGAATTCAGAGAGTTAGTAATGCATCGAAGTATTCGAAGGTATAAGCCTAAAGTGATAGTTGGTGGTTTTGGAGCGTGGCAGCTTGAACGTAAAAAAGTGATAAAGAATTATGGAATTGATTGTGTAATAATTGGAGAAGGAGAAGAAAGTGTTTCAGATATCTTCTGGAAAGCTGTAAATGAAGAACCTCTTCCCAGCGTGGTTCGAGTTGGAAACAATATTGATAATGGAAAGGTACCTATGATTAGGCATGCAGCTATTCATGGATGTGTAGAAATTTCCAGAGGCTGTGGTCGAAACTGCCAGTTCTGCACACCTACCATGCAGAAAAAATGCGATGTTCCGTTGGAAAAAATCATAGAAGAAGTGAAAATAACCGTAAAAGAAGGCACATCCAGAATTACTTTGGCTACAGAAGACCTTTTCCTATATGGTGTGAAAGATAAGCGTTTCATCCCAAACAAGGAAGCAGTTTTGAAACTGATAAAGAGCGTTGCAGCGTGTCCGGGAGTCAAGGCAATACAACCGTCACATACTTCCCTAGCGCCTGTAGTTTGTGACCCAGGCATGATTAAAGAGGTTGCTGAAATCCTTATGGAGTATTACTGGTACAGTCATGGGAAAAAACCTATTGTGACTTCTGAGACTGGTGTGGAAACCGGTAGTGTTAGGCTCATTCGAAAGTATATGGCTGGAAAACCACTGCCTTTTGAGCCTGAACAGTGGAAAGAGATTGTTTGCCAATCCTTCGGAATAATGAACGACAATGACTGGTATCCTCTTGCAACGTTAATAATAGGGCTTCCAGATGAGAAGGAAGAAGACGTTATTGAGACGCTTGAATTGATGGATGATTTGAGAGATTATAAAGCCTTCTACGTTCCATTGCTTTTCGTCCCGCTGGAAAACTGTCTTCTAATGAACAAGCGTGGAGCAGAGCTTGATTCTCTTTCAAAAGCACGCTGGGAATTCTTTACTAGATGTTGGGAATACAATGTCAGAATTTGGGAAGATACCTTCCTAGAAAATAGAATTCAGAATCCATTACTTTACAAACTTGTCAAGCGAATGGCACTTCCATTCTTAGGCAAAATAGCTGGAATTTATTATGGAGCGAAACATGGCAAAGAAATGAAGAACGCTATCTGGCGTATGACAAAACATTCATGGCGCTTAAAGGCGTGAAAGAGCTTATTGTCTTGATATGCTCCCATGAAAGATTCTCATCACCATCTGAACGATGGCATCTTCCTCAATAGCTTCTACTACAGCCCTAGCTTCATCTATATCTGATCCTATGCCTATAACACCATGCCTTCTGAGTATCAGAGCATTTCTGCCAGCAATATTCTTACTTACGATCTTACTCAGCTCTTCAGAGCCAGGTCTTTTAAAAGGCAGTATTGTAACTCCTTTCAATATCATTGATGCTTCTGCAGTAACAGGCTTAAACTTCTTGCTAATCATAGTAACACCCATGGCAAAAGGGTTATGAGCATGTACAACTGCACTAACATCCTTTCTTGCCTTCAAGATTTCTATGTGAAGGCGCCATTCCATAGATGGTATATTATTACCCTCTACGACTTTACCATCAAAGTCTATCTTAACAAGATCATCTTCCTTTAGCTTAGGCTTTGTTAAGCTTGTAGGGGTTATCCAGACAAATTTTGAATCTGGAATTCTTGCGCTTATATTACCGCTTTTACTCGTTATAAGCCTCCTCAAGTATAGAGCTCTCATACATTCGACTATATCCCTTTTTAATCGCTCTTCATCCAAACTTTTGATTTAATTTCACCTCTTCAATAAATTGAGTAAATGTCAAGCCTAAATATTTAAATAACCACTATGCTTCTCATTGATTAGAGGTAATATTGAAAGTCTGCCGTAAGCATCAAGTGAAAATATCCATTAGAACACAAAGAAAGGAATTTACGTTAATGCCCAAAGACTATTCCTATATTGATCTTTTAGTAGAAAAGCGTCCAAAAAATCAGCTCATTTTACCGAAATTTGGGGGCAAATATGCGGAGGCTGATGCATGATAAACGTATGTAGAAAATGTGGCTTACCTATCGATCTTTGCGTTTGTGAAGAGCTAGAAAAAAGTGAGATAAGGGTTGTTGTCCGTCTTGAGATGAGAAGGTTTAGGAAACCTACTACTATGATCGAGGGGCTAAACCCGAAGCGGACTGATCTGAATAAGATAGCCCAGAAGTTGAAAACCAAGCTGGCTTGTGGCGGAACTGCAAAGGATGGTTACATACTTCTACAAGGAGATCATAGAGATAGTGTTAAAGAAGAGCTTGTTCAATTAGGCTTTGATGAAAACTCGATAGAAGTTCAATAAAGTGAGAGGAATCTCTTGCAAGAAGATGATTCTAACGATAAGTTGAGAATAAAATTGCGCCATACTTCAATAAAGAAAAGAAAGATCTGCCCTAAATGTTTGAGTGATCTTGAGATAGCCTCACCTTTTGGGGGATGGCTTATACCACAGGAGTATAGATGTAAAGTCTGTGGCTATCATGGTCCAATAGCTTTAGAGAGTGTTGATTAAAATATCAAAAACAAAATTGACTTACAATAGGTTTATATAGAAAGTAGCATCCACTGGTTCTAAGTGGTAGAAGTGGGGGATTCAGTTCATAAGAGAAGGTTACTTCTATACCTTAAAGAACTCCTTTCTTAGAAATAATCTTACAAATAGTGCTCAATATCAAAAAATCCTCCAAATATTCACATTTAGAAGAGATGATAAGGATTGACCAAAGTTAGGTTTGCCCTTCCTAAAGGCTCTCTTGAGAATGCTACTTTTGAGATTCTTAGCAAAGCTGGATACAATTTATCAGGGCAGGAGCGTACGTATCGTCCATACATAAATGATCCTGGGATAGAGCCTAGAATATTAAGACCACAAGAGATACCTATCTATGTAGCAGAAGGTCTTCAAGACATAGGCATAACTGGACTAGATTGGATGAAAGAGACAAATTCTGATGTAGAGATTCTTTTGAACCTAGAGTATGGTGCGATCAAGCTTGTATTAGCAATTCCCAAGCCTTGGACGATAAACTCGCTTTCTCAACTCATTAAAAGCTTTTGGGAGGAGAAGAAAGAATTAAGGATTTCAACAGAATACCTTAACACTACTGTTTCATACCTCAAGTCTAACTCAACATATAAAAAGTGCTATGGTGATCTCGATCCTTTGGTTATAACTCCTTGGTGGAGGATAGGCAATAATCCTAGTGTAAGCGTCTTCCTCTCTTTTGGAGCAACGGAAGCCAAGCCACCAGAGACTGCAGATGCCATAGTCGATGTGACAGAGACTGGCACAACCCTTGAGCAAAATAATTTGAAGACAATCGAAATTATATGTGAATCTACAGCCTATCTAATTGCAAATAAAGATGCTTTAAAAGATACTGAAAAGAGAGAGAAGATATATGATATACTCACATTACTCAAAGGGGTAGTTGATGGAAGAAAGAAACTACACATATTCGTCAATGTAAGTAAGGCTAATCTGCCAGAGCTTTTGAAGCAATTACCAGCACTTAAGAGGCCTACAGTATCTCCCTTATCAGAAAAGGGTTGGTACTCTGTGAATACAGTTATAGAGAGAGAAATCTTCATTGAGCTTTTGCCAAAGTTAAGGAAGTTAGCTCAAGGCCTTGTAGTCTATGAACCGAGACAAGTTCTATCTCTCGATGAGATTTTTAATGAAAAGAAAAAAGGTGATAAGCCATAATAAGATTATGGAAGGCTTCAGATTTGCCTCGTCGATTTCTTGAAGAAAGAGCATATTATTCACCAAAGTGGGTTAGAGAACTAGAAAACTATGTCAAGGAGATAATGGATGAGGTTAGGAAGAATGGAGACAAAGCTTTAGCCAATTTTATCAAAAAGTATGATGGAGTAAAGGTTGATCTTGATAAATTCATGGTCGAAAGAGAAGAGATTGATAAAGCTTATGAAAGCATTAAAGAAGATGAGGTTTCTGCCTTAAAATTCTCAAAGAGAAGAATCGAGGATTTTCAGAAGACTCTTCTTAAAAGGTTAAAATTCAAATGGTATGATGAAGAAAAAGATGTTAAGGTAATTAATCTAACATTGCCTATTGAGAGTGTAGGTTGCTATGTTCCAGGAGGCTATTCACCATATCCAAGTAGCCTTCTTATGGCAGTAGTTCCAGCAAAGATTGCAAAAGTGCCACGTATAGCTATTTGCTCACCACCTATGAGTGATGGCAAGCTCAATCCAATTCTTCTAGTGGCTGCAGATATTTGTGGAGTAGATGAGATATACAAGATAGGAGGGGCTCATGCTATAGCAGCTTTAGCTTATGGGACTGAGAGCATAAAGCCTGTTAAGAAGATAGTAGGACCTGGAAATAAGTATGTCACTACTGCTAAGATGATAGCATCAAAGGATGTAGCTGTCGATATGCCAGCAGGTCCTAGTGAAATATTGATAATTGCCGATGATTCAGCAAATCCATACTTTATTGCCCTTGATCTGATTTCACAAGCTGAACACTCACCAGAAAGTATCTGTGGATTGGTCACGACTTCAAAAGAGTTGGCAAGTAAAGTTATATCAGAGTTAGAGAAGGCTATGGCGAATATAGCAAGGGCAGAAATAATTAAAAAAGCTCTTACTCAAAATGGCTTTATTTTAATTTGTGATGGTATGAATGAGGCAATAGATTTCATGAATGATTTTGCTCCTGAGCATCTAGAGATAGTAGCTAAGAGAGATAATGAGATTATTGAGCAGATAAAATCATCTGGGATGGTCTTTTTAGGTCCTTACAGTCCTGTCTCTGCTGGCGATTATTGCATTGGAACGAACCATATATTGCCTACAGGAGGCTCTTCCAAATTCTACTCTAACCTTTCTGTTATAGACTTTATAAAGAGAGTTAGCGTGGTGAAATGCTCTAAGAAAGGTTTGCAAAAAATGATAAAGCCTATCAGCATATTAGCCCGTAAAGAAGGATTGATAAACCATGCTATAGCTGTAGAGGAGAGGTTCAAAGATTAGCTCTTTTAGAGTGATATTATGGATAAAATTTCAGAGAAATGGCTTCAAAGCAAATTGAAGGAAATCAGATCTTTTATTAAATACGTAAAGCCAGAGTCAGTTTTAGATGTAGCCTTAGAGACAGGGATAGAAACAGAAAGGGTAATTAAACTAAATCAAAACGAGAACCTTTTCTTGTCTAAAGAGTTCCTTCGTTCTCTTCTAAATGAAGTCATTAATGAGATAGATCCAAGGCTCTACTCAAAAGAAGGAGAGATAGAGCTTAAGAATGCTTTAGGAAAATATGTTGGTCTGCCTTCAGATTATGTAATTTTAGGCAATGGAAGTGATCAAATCATAGACCTTATCATCCGAACTTTCTTAGGAAAGGATAGTGTTGCTATCTCGATCAAGCCTACTTATTCTATGTACAAATGGTCTGTAAATCATCTAGGAGCCAAATACTTTGAAATTCCATTGAAGGAGGATTTTTCTTTAAATATTGAAGATATTCTAAGATCATCGAAAGATAAGGTAGGAATATGCTTTATATGCTCCCCCAATAATCCTACAGGCAATCAATTTGAATTAGAAGACATGAGAGCTCTTATAGAAAAATTTCCTGGTTTAGTTTTGGTAGACGAGGCTTATGTAGAATTTGCAAAAAAATCTTTGGTAAATTTTGTAAAGAAGTATGAAAACCTAATCATAACTAGGACTTTTTCAAAGGCTTTTGGTCTTGCTGGTGCAAGGATAGGATATGCTCTGTCCAATACTGAAATCTCGACTGCCATCTTCGAATACGCCCAATTGCCCTACTCTTTAAACTGTATTGGGTTAAAGCTGGCTTTAAAAGCACTTAAGATGATAGACAGATTCAAGGAGAGCATAGAAGGATTAAAGGAAGAAAGAGAGAGGCTGATAAAAAGGCTCAACTCTATAAAAGGCGTTAAGGCTTTCAAGTCTGATGCCAACTTCATTCTCTTCCAAGTGATGAAGCCCTATGAGAAAGTCTTCGATGAGCTTCTTAGCAAGGGTGTATTGGTGAGGAAGATAGGGACAGTATTAAACTTAGAAGGATGCTTAAGAGTAACTGTGGGCTTGCCATATATGAACGACATTTTCATTAAAGCTCTTACATTGATAAGTGAATAATTATGTGGAAAGAGAATTACATCACCATCCAATTAAAGGACGATTCTGCTTTTGTAAGAAGAGATAGCATCGAAAAATTGGCAAAGATCGATGCAATAATATTTGACTGTGATGGAGTGCTCATAGACGCAACGAAATCTTATTTGATGGCTGTAAAAGAGACTATCAATTACATATTCTCTAGTTTGATAGGGTTAAGAATCAAGGAAAAGTTATTGGACGAGTTGATTTACATCCTAAAAAAAGGTGGAGGATTCAACAATGACTGGGCAGTATCCTATGTGATATCTTTACTCACTCTTACCATTATGCCAAAAGAGATAAAAGAAGCATTAAAAAGAAGCACTGATTCAGAGCTTTTCAAAGCTACCAATAAGCCTTTGGATAAATTGATCATAATTAAAAAGAGTCTAAAAGAGAAAATCAGAAATATAGACTTTAAAATCTCAGAAGAGTCTTCAAAGAGACTAATCGAGCTGGCAGAAAGAGCAAGCTCATCTGGCTTTAGATTCTTCGAAAGAGATATCTTCTTAAATTCTTCCATATTAAAAGATGATCTTGAAATTTTACGCTCTGGTAAGAATATTCTTTCTTACCCTGGGAATGTTGGAGACAGCCTTTTAATAACTATCTTTGAAGAGAAATTCCTAGGATGTAAGCTCTTTAGGGAGATTTATGGCATTGATTGTAGATTTCATCAAGGTAAGGGGTTAATAGAGAACGAGAAAATTATGATAAAAAAAGAGATTCTTAAAAATCTCTCATCTTTAATTGTTGGATCAAAGTTTGGGATAGCTTCAGGGAGACCTTTCGTTGCTACAAAATACACTATGAAGGACTTATTAGATTATTTTAAGCCAGAAGCCAGAGTATTCCTTGAAGATATAGATGAAGTTGAGAGAGAAGTGAAGCAGAAAGGAGAGATTGTTGATTTGAGTAAGCCAAATCCTTACTCTCTAATAAATTGTGCAAAAGGTCTTATGCCTTTTAATTTTGCTTTATATCTTGGCGATTCTATGGAGGATTCCATAATGGTAGAGTTCGCTAATAAAATTGAAGTGCGCTATTTATTTGGGGGAGTTTATGCTCACTCCATTATGAAGGATGAACAAATAATAGATTTCATTAAGAGAGGAGCAGATTTAATCATACCTTCAGTAAGAGAATTACCACTTGTGCTGAAATGCATAAAGGAGGGAAGAGGTTTTGCGTGAAGCTCAATTTGAGAGAAAGACTAGCGAGACAGAAGTCAAGGTAAGGGTAAACTTGGATGGGAAAGGAAAGAGTAGTGCAAGTACTGGATTAAAATTCCTTGATCATATGATAAAAACATTGTCCACTCATAGCTTAATCGATATCAGCATTACAGCTAAAGGAGATTTGAAGCACCATTTAATAGAAGATGTAGCTATAGGATTAGGAGAGGCTTTAAAAAATGCCTTGGGGAATCGTGAAGGGATTAATCGCTTTGGATCGAGCATAGTTCCTATGGACTGCTCCCTTGCAATTGCTGCCATAGACCTTGTAAAAAGACCTTACAGCGTGATAGATTTGAAGATAGAAGGCAAGGCAGTAGAGGATATGAAAACTGAGGACATCTACCATTTTCTGAAATCTTTATCCTCATCTCTAGAAGCAAACTTGCATTTACAAGTTCAATATGGATCAAACGATCATCACAAAATAGAGGCAGCTTTCAAGGCTCTTGCTTTATCTCTTAGACAGGCAACATCTATAGACCTAAAGAGGAAAGGCATCCCAAGCGCTAAAGGTGCCATATAAATGGATATAACAATCTTGGATTATGGTGTAGGAAACCTCTTCAGCTTAAAGTGCGCATTGAAAAGAATAGGAGTCAATTCCATAATAGCAACTATAAATGAGTTAAAGAATAATATTGATGGCTTGATCTTGCCAGGCGTTGGAAGCTTTACAGAGGCTTTAGAGAATATAGGAGCATTCAAGAAAAAGATTTTGGATATAATGAATTCAGGCATACCAGTCTTGGGCATATGCTTAGGGATGCAGATCTTTTTCAAAGAGAGTGAAGAGGGAAGGGGAGAAGGCTTAGATTTGATACCAGGTAGATTGGTGAGGCTCCCAAAGCAAGTTAAAATCCCTCATATGGGCTGGAACAATCTAAGAATAGTTAAAAATAACGAGATAATAGAAGGCTTAGCCAATGAGTCTTATGTATATTTTGTGCATTCATATTATCCCTCACCTTTAAGAAAAGATGTAATAGTTACTGAGACAGATTATGGTGTGAACTTCCCATCTATACTGGCTCATAAGAATATTTATGGCACACAGTTCCATCCTGAAAAATCTGGCGAAGCAGGTCAGATAATTTTGAAGAATTTTTTAAAGTTGATAAAAAGGTAATCTAAGTTGGAAGTAATACCAGCCATTGATCTGAAAGATGGGCAAGTTGTAAGGTTAGTGAGAGGAGACCCAAGGCTATCAAAATCCTATTCATCCTTGGGCAGTCCTTCGAGCGTTGCTAAGATTTGGATAAATTATGGTGCTAAGATGATTCATATAGTCGATCTGGATGCAGCATTAGGTTCTGGGAACAATCTACCAATAATAGGGGAAATGATCAAGACTTTTGATGTAAATTTTCAAGTTGGTGGAGGTATTAGAAGCATCGATATAGCCCAAAATTTGTTCAGTATAGGCGTAAAAAGGATAATAGTTGGGACTATGGCTTTTGAGGATAAGGAGGCATTAACCAAGCTTTTAGAAGAATACAGTGAAGAGCGGGTCGTAGTATCTCTAGACCATTATGGAAGGGAAGTTATGTTGAAAGGTTGGAGAGTATCCTCAAAGTTTGATATTCGTGATGCTATTATGAGCCTCCTTGATCTTGGAGTTAAAATCTTCTTGATCACGTCAATAAAGAGAGATGGAACTTTGACTAGTCCTGATTTTAAAATATTATCAGAGGTTTGTGAAATAAAGGAAGCGAAGATAATTGCTGCTGGAGGTGTTAGCAAGCTTAAACATCTATCCATGCTGAAGGGTATAGGAGTTTATGGTGTTGTGATAGGGAAAGCTCTGTATGAGAATAGGTTTACTTTAAAAGATGCTATAAGTATAGCTAAGGAGGGATAATTACGACATTGTCTAAGAGAATCGTACCATGCTTAGACGTAGATCATGGTAGAGTAGTGAAAGGTATCAACTTCATAAACTTAAGAGATGCTGGTGATCCTGTCGAGCTTGCACAAAGATATTGTGAGGCAAAGGCTGATGAATTAGTATTTTTAGATATTACTGCATCCCCAGAGAAGAGAAAGATATTAGAGAAGGTTGTGCGAGATGTTGCAGCCAATCTTAACATACCCTTCACTGTAGGAGGAGGGATAAGAGGGGAGGATGATGCAAGATTAATATTATGTAGTGGAGCAGATAAAGTCTCTATAAATACTGCTGCTGTTGAAAAGCCTGAATTGGTATCAAGGCTTGCAAAGGTCTTTGGTAGTCAATGTGTAGTAGTAGCCATAGATGCAAAGCGCCGATATGATAGAGATGGTCATGTTATAATAAGAACAACTGAGGGAGAATGCTGGTTCGAAGTCTACACATATGGAGGGAGGAAACCGACTGGTATAGATGCAATTACATGGGCTGAAAAAGTTGCTGAATTGGGTGCTGGTGAGATTCTGCTCACATCTATGGATAGAGATGGAACTGAGAAGGGTTATGATTTAGAATTGACTAGAGCCATATCTGAGAGAGTGAATATACCAGTCATAGCCAGTGGAGGTGCAGGTAAGCCTGAGCATTTCTATGAAGCTTTTACCATAGGCAAGGCTGATGCAGCATTGGCAGCCTCTGTCTTCCATTACGATAAATTCCCTATACCTATCATCAAGAGATTTCTTATAGAAAAAGGAATAGACATAAGACCATGAACAAAATTGAGATAAAAAAATTGGAATTCGACAAGGCTACTGGTCTCATACCAGCAATAGCTCAAGATCATAAGACTAAGAAGGTTCTTATGCTGGCTTATATGAATGAAGAGTCCTTGATGAAGACCATTGAGACAGGTTATGCCCATTATTGGAGCAGATCAAGAAAGAAGATATGGATGAAAGGGGAGAGCTCAGGAAATTTGCAAAGAGTAATAGAGATATTGATAGATTGTGATAGTGATGCCATACTTTTACTTGTCGATCAGAAAGGTCCAGCCTGCCATACTGGGCATGAAACTTGTTTTCATAAGGAATTAAAGAAGGATTTATGATAAAAATTTCCAAATATGCTTTTATCTTTGTAAATTTAAAATATATAACTATGAGTGTCGATGAAAAGTTATCGCTCAATACATACAAGGTCTATAAGGAAAGCCACATAATAGTTGATAAAGATAAGTGCATGGTATGTGTTGATAAACCTTGCATCTACTGTTGCCCAACAAGCACTTATAGTTGGGAGAAGGATGATTTGATAATTTCATTTGAAGGCTGTGTGGAGTGCGGGACTTGTGAGATAGTATGCCCATACAAAAAGATTCGCCTCACTTATCCCCCTTCTGGCTATGGTATAATCTATCGCTATGGCTGATCGAATTATGCTCAAAAGCGTAAATGGTTGCCTTTTTATGTACAATAATACTCAAAATAGTCAAATTTTTATAAATCATTGCTAAGTTCTTATGGGGCTAAATAGCAATCTTGTGGAGTGAGAGATAGTGCCTTCCAAAAATGGTCTAAACATCATAGTCTGCATAAAGCAAGTCCCTGCTGTTCAAGATATGAAGATAGACCCTATCACTCATACTCTTATACGTGAAAGTATGCCGAGCATGCTGAACCCTTGGGATGAAATAGGGGTTGAGGAGGGCATTAGACTTCGTGAGAGATATGGTGGAGAAGTAACAGTCATAACAATGGGTCCAATGCAAGCAAAAGAAGCTATATTGAAATGTTTAGCCATGGGAGCTGATAGAGGAATCCTAATTAGTGATAAAGCCTTTGCTGGTGCAGATACAATAGCCACAGCATACACTTTGTATATGCAGATTAAAAGGATGCAATATGACATAATTATTTGTGGGAAAATTGCAATAGATTCAGAAACTGGTCACATAGGCCCTCATCTAGCTGAGCTATTGAATATACCACAGGTCTGCTATGTGAAAAAGGTCGATGTTGATATAGAGCGAAGAAGAGTCATTGTCCATAAGGAGGCTGAAGAAGGCATTGAAATCGTAGAAGCACCATTACCAGTTTTACTGACTACAGCTAGAGGTTTGAATGAGCCACGTCTCCCAACTCTTAGAGGGATAATCGCTTCGAAAAGGAAAGAGGTTAAGGTATTAACTGCACCAGAGTTAGGTGGAATTCCGGGTAAGTATGGGTTAAGGGGCTCTCCTACCTTTGTAGAGGAGGTCTTTCCACCACCTTCTCGCAAACCTGAGATCATACTTCAAGGCGATCCAAAAGAGGTAGTTGAGAACTTAGTTCAAGTTCTTTTGAATAAAAAGTTAATTCGCTCAAGGAGTTAGTTAAGATGTTAGAAAGAGAGAAAGTCAAAGAAATTTCAAGTCATAAAGGAGTATGGGTATTCTCAGAGCAGACGGATGGTAAACTGAAGAGTGTCAGCCTTGAGCTACTAGGTGTTGGGAGGAGGATAGCTGATAAGCTTAATGAGGAACTTGTTGCAATTTTATTAGGATATGAAGTTGATGAGTTAGTAAAGGATTTAGAAGCTTATGGAGCTGACAAAGTAATTTTAGTTGAAAATGAACTTTTAAAGCAATTTACAGTCGATGCTTACACAAAGGTCTTGGCTGAGCTTTCTTTCAAGTATAAACCATCCGTATTTCTCATAGGAGGAACTTTAAATGGGCGTGAGCTTGCTCCTAGGCTTGCAGCCCGTCTTAATACAGGCATAACATCTGATTGCACAGATTTCGATGTGAATAAAGATGGCCATCTTATTCATATAAAGCCCTTCAGTAAACTCATGGCGAAGATAATATGCAAAACTAGACCTCAGATGGCTACAGCCAAACCTAACGTATTTAAAAAATTGGAAACAGATTGGAATAGAAGAGCAATAATTATTCATAAAGAGATCAAGATAAGTCCTGAAGATATACGCACAAAAGTCCTTGAGGTCATAAAGATAAATAAAAATCCTTACGAAAATATTGAAGAAGCCAATATAATAGTTGCTGGTGGAAAAGGTCTAGGCTCAAAGGAGAACTTCAAGCTAATTTATGAATTGGCAGATTTAATAGAAGCAGCTGTAGCTTGTACTCGTTCAGTTGTAGATAGAGGATGGTTACCTTCTATTCAGCAAGTAGGGCAGAGTGGGAATACAGTTGCTCCAAAGCTTTACATCGCTGTAGGAATATCAGGGGCTATGTACCATACAGTTGGGATGAAAAATTCTGAAGTCATAGTAGCAATAAATAAAGACCCTAAAGCACCTATATTTCAGATAGCTACTTATGGCATTGTAGGAGACTTATTCAAGGTTTTGCCTCTTTTGATAGAGAGGTTAAAGAAGTGAGGGTTTATCTTACCGCTATTGGTTTCTTCATCTTTTCTGCTTCTCGTTCAGCTATCTGGAGAGAGAGCTTTGTTTCGTATTCTATAAGCATTTTAACTATCGGGTTTTCTAGGTTCACCTTATACAGCGTTGCTCTTCCAATTTTTCTCGATGCAGTAACTAAACCAAGCTCTTCCAAATCCTTGAAGTATTTATAAAATGTAAGCTTGCTCATCCCCAATGCTTCTATGATCTCTTTCTTGGTGAAATCATTTAGCTTGTAGTCTAACAAGTAGTCTAGAATCCTGAGCTTCGGCGAGCTACCTAAAGCTCTAATTAAAAGTGAATCGTACTCCATCCTTATCAAGATATATTTAAATAACAAAGGTATTTATATCTAACTGTTCAAAGGTACTATTAGTGTACTTGTATGAGAAGGGATTATTCGGACTCTGAAGTTAAAGCTTTGGTTCTTGATTGGTTAGCTAGGCATGGGAGATGGGGCGCTCATTACTTCCCGCTAGATACCCTCATAAACAAGCTTTCCCACATAGTTAGAAACAACGGGAAAAGAATAAGAAGATTTGCAAAGGAACTTGCCCAAGAAGGCTACATACTAGTTCATAAAGGAGGAGCAACAGTATCCTTAAACCCATCTTTGAATAGAGACATTTTAGAATACATAAAAACAGTTTTAAAAATTTAAGTTAACCAATACTCCTACGTCTTATAAAATGGCTTGCTACTCTAGGCAATCTTAATACAATCCTTATCATCTGAGGTTCTAGAAAGATGATTTAAACCGTTTGTACAAGTTTTTCATTTCGGGATAAAGTTTCGCATTTTCTATTTATGAATAAAAGAGAGGACATATCAATTGTTGATAAAGAAGTAGAATGCAACAAAAGTTCTTATATTCTAAGAGTTGTTAAGAATGAATATGCTTTAATAAAGTAAAACTTTTTTCACCTCAGATTTTGGGATACCTTCTCTTAAAAGTTCCATTTTTTCCCCATCAGGTACATTTTTTATTAAGAAACCATACATGCTTAAATTGACCTCTCTTGTTTGGTAAGGATATGGTACTGCGACATCATCTGGTGGATTAGAAGTACGGATGTAATGAATTTGATTAATTGGTGGTTTAACCGTATACATATCAATTGGACCTTCTACAAGACTACCACGATCATAGATGTATAATTGTTTATCATATGCTTTCCAACTAGCAGAAGGTGGATCGAAAAAGATAACATGTCCATGCCCGTTATACCATTCGTTCGATTTCCAGTAGATAGCTGTAGGTAATGTCGCAACCCCCCAAGATTTACAAAGTGCGTCGACCATTCTAAGCTCTTCACCACACACGCCAATTCCTTTCTCTGTAGAAAGGTAGCAGTTAAATACGAAGTTTACATTTTCAAAGTTTCTAGAAGGAACTATTTCTCCATCAACTTCAATTAGTTTATCCCATGAACCATCCTCCCAATGTTGACTTTTCCCACTAAACCAAAAATATTCTTCTAGATTTCGTACAGTAATATAAGGATCATTATTTATCCAGTTATTTTCAAACATTAATTCTCTCATTTTTTTAAGACTATTCATTTTAATTGTATTCCAATTATAAGCATGAAGGGTAAATTGCTCTTGAGAATAATCATGTTTACATTGGTCTGACGGACCTAACAATCCATGAGTTCCATGTGAAACAGAACTCCCTCCAGTCCATGTCAAAGCAACCTTAGCTTCCAAAGGATAATCATCTAAGCAATAATATCCTCTAGCCTTCTGTATTTCATTAGTCTCCCTAAAGAAACTCAACAAATCACTTGTATCCTTATAAACAGCTTCTCTAACTTGATCATCACCCATAGTAACCCATAAACCATTATTCATAGCAATAGCCTGAGCTAAGGTGTCGTTTCCTTTAAATTCATTCTGCTTACCTAACCAGTACAATACATGTAACTCAGTATTCCAATTAGGAACAACATAAGCAAAATCTCTAGGGTCAGGCGTTCCTCCTTTAATCATGAGTTCAAATGCTTCCTTTACTTCAGGATTACTTGCTAGCAGAGCTAAATACACCATGTCTTCTGTGGTTTCTGTAGTTGTTATATTATCTGCAAAGTCTGGTAACTTCTTCCATTCCTTAACCAACTCAACATAAGTTGGGTCACCTGTTTGCTCTAACAAACTCAAATACGAGTCTCTTAATTCAACTATATTCTCCATAGAAGGATTTGCCAAAAGATTTATTTCATCTTGAGAAAGTTCATGATCTTCTATACAAAGCTTTTGTCTTGCAGCATATTGAGCAAACTGTTGATCAGGATAAGATAAGAGAATTAACAGTTGTTTTAAAGAAGTTTCATCTAATCCAGACTCGATTCTTTCCCTTTGCGTTAACCCATCAAAAGTAGAAAGATAGCCCAATGCTTTTGAAGCATTGACAGGAACTTTCCCATCTTTTACCAAATAATCAACAACTTTATGTTGCAAAGCACTTGTTACCACATTCTTACATTGTGGCAAAACAAATTTTAAAACTTCTTTGGAAACGACCTCAGCTTGTGTTATGTTAAAAAGATAGTCTATTAAGCCTTTTTCGTTATTGTCCATCTTTTCATCTGAATCTAAAGATATCAGCCTTTTAGCGACATCTAGTGAAATGTCCTTATCTATTATGGCATAAGCAAGGTTTGGGTTTTGTTTTAAAGGGTCTGATTTTAATTCCAGAACCTCACAACCATCTAATAAGCCATCTCCATCAGAATCAGGGTTATTAGGATCAGTTTGATAAAAATGAATTTCATCAGAATCATTTAAACCATCTTTATCAGTATCAATATAAATAAAGTTATAGTAAGCACCTAGAAAAATTGCAGCAGTCAATGCGCCTAATACCAACAAAGCTAAGAAGGGGATTGCTCGACTCAACTAAGTATTTCTCTACTCATAAGAGGTTTAACGCTTTTAAAATTTTCGGCATTGTCGGCAACCATTAATGCTAATCCATTAAACAAATTTTAAGTCAATGTTATCGATCCAAGATTTTCATACATGAATTCATTGAATTTTGACTTTCACTTCATCGACAATTTCTAATATGAAAAAATTTCTTCTTTCCATGATACTATCTATTTATTATTTTACTCTTATATGCTAGATGATCTTCCTAGCCTTTATTAGATCGAGCAAAAGGTTCAAAAGTCCAACCCTTTCTTTTATCTTTCTCATGATCTTTTTTCTTTTAACTCTCTTTAATTCTCCATCCATACTTAAAAATTCTCTCATTGCATAATTTATTATATCAGGGTAAAGCCCAAAAAGTCGAGGATTATTTCTAAGAATTTTTGGCAATTCTCTTAATTGATACAACTCTTTCATTACATAACTCTCTTTGAGAAGATTTTCATAGTTCGATAAAGTCTTAGATGAATAATCCCCTATCTCCTTTGCTTTTATAGCTGTTTTACCAGCATAAATACCTGATGCTATTGCCATATTTACACCTTCTTGGTATATGCTACTTGTTAGAGAGGCAGCATCTCCAACTAACATCAATCCATCAGTGTACAGCTTTGGAATACCATAATAGCCTGCTTCAGGGACTAGATGGGCGCTATACTCCTTTGGCTCTCCTCCTTCTATCAAAGGCGCTATAAATGGATGATTCTTAAATTCTTCCAATAGCTCATAAGGTCTTATCTTCAATCTAATTAGATGCTCTAACAATATCACTACACCTAAGCTCAGGCTATTCTGATTTGTGTAAATGAAACCCCCGCCCATCATCCCATGAGTTACTCCAAGCACTTGAATGGCTACACCTTCATTTTTGCTCAAGTTAAACCTAGATTCGATGATCTTATTATCAAGCTCAAGAATCTCTTTCACCCCTAGAGCAACCTCTTTAGGACTTAATGTTTGGCGCAAGCCAGCTTGTATAGCCAATTTAGAGTTTGCTCCATCAGCAGCTATTACTATATCTCCATAAAGCTCATTCTCAGATTCTTTCCCAGCTCTTACACCTACAACCTTCTTACCATCCCATATAAGATCAGTGACATTTACTGAGGTTGCAAGCAAGGCTCCTGCCTCTTCTGCCAAGCTAGCGTACCAACGGTCAAACTTAGCCCTAAGAGTTGTGAAGGCGTTATAAGGAGGCTTAGCGAAGCATAAGTCCTTAAAGCTCAAAGTTAACCCTGAGCTCTTTGATAAGATCATAAATCTATGATCAGATATTCTTCTCTCAATAGGAGCCTTTTCTACAAAGTCAGGGACGATTAGCTCTATAGGCCATCTGTATATAGCTCCACCATACATGTTCTTCGCTCCAGGATAGTCTCCTCTTTCTAGTAAGGCTACACTAAGCCCTGCCTTTGCCATTATTAATGCAGCAGTTGTTCCAGCAGGACCTGCTCCAACTACTATAGCGTCGAACTTCTCTTTCTCCACATCAAAGGACCTAGAATTTTTAATTTAGCTTTGTTTTTTAACATTCCTTATTAAAAATCATATAATAAAAAAAGGCTTAAACGTTTAATTATTCGTTGATAGAGTCATTCTCAATTTGAAAGAATTTAGAGAGGATTTCCCCATACTAAAATCTGGGCTCATATACCTAGATAATGCAGCTAGCTCTCTAACACCTGAGCAAGTCATAAAGAAGATGTTAGAATACTATCGAGAATATAGAGCCAATACTGGTAGAAGCCTATACAGAATAGCTAATAGAGCTACAAATGAATTGGAAGAAGCGAGAAAAAGCGTAGGGAAGCTCATAGGTGCAAGCAAAGATGAGGTTGCTTTTGTGAAAAATACTAGCGAAGGATTAAACTTTGTAGCAAGTAGCCTAAAGTTCAAAAAAGGACAGAATATAGTGACTACATCTATGGAGCATCATAGCAACTTCCTGCCATGGCTAAAGGTGAGTCGTGAGAAAGGTCTAAGATTAAAAATTATTAATCCTAAAAAAGATTTCCTCATCAATATTGAAGATTTTGAGAAGCAGATAGGTGATGATACAAGAGTTGTAGCCATTACTCATATCAGCAATGTATTAGGCTCAATCACACCAGTGAAAGATATAGTCGATATCGCCCATGAGCATGGTTCATTGGTAGCTTTAGATGGTGCCCAATCAGTGCCACACATACCTTTGAGTGTAAAAGAAATTGATGTTGACTTTCTCTCATTCAGCGGTCATAAGATGTGTGGACCTACAGGGATTGGGGGGCTTTACGTTAAATCTGATGTTCTAAATGAGTTAGAGCCTGTCTTTGTAGGAGGGGAGAGCGTTGATAAAGTGAGTTTTGATGACTACACTCTAGCTAATTTCCCAGCGAGTTTTGAATCTGGTACTTTGCCCATAGCTGAAGCTATAGGGCTAGGCGAGGCTGCTCACTACTTGATGAAAATTGGCTTAGAAAATATTGTTGCTAATGATAAAAGTTTGATAGATTTATTACACAAGCTATTGAGTACCATAAAAGGCTTAAAAATTTATGGTCCTAGTCAAGAAAAGAGAACTAGCATAATATCTTTCAATATTGGGAATCTTAATCCCAACGATGTATCACTCTTCTTGGATGTTTCTTCAAATATAGCTGTTAGAAGTGGTTTCATGTGTGCACAACCACTTGTAAAGAATCTATTAAGATTAAGAAACGGCGCTGTCCGTGCCTCAACTTATCTTTACAATACAGAAGAAGAGATAGAGACCCTTGCTGAGAAGATTGGAGAGATAGCCAAATCTGCTTATTAAAAGTAAAGAAAGGGTCTATCTTGATAGGAAAATAAGGGAGAAGTCTTACTCGCAGGCTGTGGAGTTTTCAAAGGGTCAAAGATATAGAGATATATTGTATGCCCAGGTGGATCGTCTCTAGAGACTTTTGTTGGTTTCCAGCCTCTTATCTCATAATCATGGGATACAACACGGGCACCACTCTTGAGTTCCTTCTCAAGTTTTGGTCTTAACTTCTCATTCGCTGAAGTCGTAAGATATAGCGTAACTATATCAGCATTAGATACATCTACACTAAAGAAATCGTCGTTGATTACCTTGATCCTGCTCTCTAAGTTTAACCTCCTTATCTCTGCCCTAGCCCTTTTGACCAAATCCTCACGAATCTCTATGCCTATGCAATGCAAGCCAAAATCTTTTGCTGCCGTTATAATTATTCTACCATCTCCTGAGCCCATATCATAAAGGACCTCGTCATTCTTTGGTTTAGCTAGCTCTAACATCTTCTTTACCACATCTTGTGGAGATTCGACAAACGGTGCAACATTCATGGATAAAAAGTGTAAAAGAGCATTTATAAAAATGTTAATTAGATTTCAAAACTTGTTTACTGAGATTAGATAAAAGTTACACATATGCTAACTTAGAAGGCTACTAAAGAACCTCCGCGCTTCAGTCTCCTCTCGATCATACGAAATGCCAAAAGACCAAAGAAGAACATAATTATAGATATTGTACCAGTAAGGACAAACTCGAACATGGGTTCAAAAAGGGTAGGCGTACCTATGGCAGAGTGCCTTATCATATCTATTGGGTAAGTAAGGGGGAACAAAGATACTATGGTCCTTAGAGGCTCTTGAAGAGTAGTAGCAGGCACAAATACGCTTGCGAATATCATCACAAGGAAATAAGTCAAACTTCCTATACCTTCAGGAGTTCTTAGAAGCCAAATTAAAGAAGCAAAGATTATGCCGAATCCAAGCATCATAATTATCATTAGAGTGTAAGAGGCTATCAATAGAACAGCATCTTGAATGATTATGGGTATGCCCATAAGTAGGTTTATCAAAGGCACTAAGATCGCTATAAGTAGAGCTCCTGTGGCGAAGCTTTGAAGGCCATTCCCAATTATGAAAGCAAGCCTTGAAGTAGGCGTCAAAAATACCTGCTCAAGAGTGCCAGTCCTATTCTCTCCCTGTAAAGAGAATCCTAGGTTCCAGATAGCATATCCAAAATTCACCATGAATACAAACCCCCAAACCAAAGAATTCGCTATTAAAAATCCTTGAGTACTTGAAAAGCTCGGCAAAAATATCAGCACCCCAACTGAGAACATGATGAAATAAAGGATTGAGTCAATGAGCTCTGATACTAGCCATTCAGGATATCTGACCATTATCTTCCAATTTTTCCATGATGCCGTTATCAAATCTGAAGCTAATTCTTTTAATAACTTAATATTTGGCAAAGTCTCCCTTCCTTCGAGCTTGCTTATCAGCCATGTTGAATACAAAGATACCTATCAAAGGGTAGATGATCATCATGAATATCAAAACTAATAGGCGCCATGATTCACTTAGAAAGAACTGAGGTAAGAGAGAAAAGGTTCTAACAAGGACTGTTGCATGGGTTAAAGGGATCAGGTTCGAGATGGATTGCAACCAAGCTGGCAAAACAGCGATAGGATAAAGAGAACCAGACAGTATAGCTAAGGTTGTATTGAGCATATTCACTACTGAATAACTCCTTCTGCTTCTGAAGGATAAAGCGCCAAATAATAACCCCATCCCATAAAGTGGAAGAAGCCCTATGATGAATAGCAATGAGATTTGAAAGAAAGAGCTTAGAGAGAAAGCTCCTCCTACCAAAAGGCCTGAGGCAACTCCTATTATGAACACAGGAGAGGTGAACAATATGTCTGCTATCGTGAAACCTACTGCTAAGGAGACAAAAGGCACAGGAGCCATGGCGTTCTGCTCTAGTGTTCCCCTCCATCTTTCATTGTTCAGCAAGAGACCTACATCCCACATGATTACAGCAGCCATCATCCAAAGGAGGCTCCCTAAGACTAGGTATACGAATATGTTCTCTGTTCCTGTGTAAGCCGAAAATTTGCCATAAGATTCAGAACCTCCAGCGTATCCTCCAATAGTTTGCATTAGAATCGATAATACGTAAGGGGCTGCAAACATAGTTAGAACCCATGTTGAGTACCTTAAAGATATCTTCAGCTCTTTATAGGCTGTAGCTATAACTCCATCAAAGAAATACGTTAACAATTTAACCAATAAGACCCCTTCCTGTGAACTTAAGGAATACATCCTCTAGGCTGGGCTCACTCACAGTCACGTTTACTACCTTTCCACTATGCCTTGCAATCATATCAAGTAATTCAGAGAGAGCACTTTCCTCATCTTCAACTATTGCTTGTAATAAAATAGACTGCCCATCATCGATTTCTTTTATAGTCCATTTTACATCATTTAGAAGGTTCTCATTATGAATCTCTTTTAAGGAAAGGTTGCGAGCTATCACCTTTATGCTTCTTTTCTCCAAAAGCTTAGCCTTCAGTTCACTTGGAGATCCTGTGACAATTATCTTCCCTTGATCAATTATAGAAACAGTATGGCATAGCTCATCTGCCTCGAACATGTTTTGAGTTGCTAAGAAAATAGTCTTACCTTTTTCCTCGTTAAGCCATCTGATCGTATTACGTATGCGCCTTGAGAATTGAGGGTCTAAGCTCATTGTAGGTTCATCGAAGAAAATTATGGGTGCATCGTTGACCAAGGCTTTTGTGAAACTTAGCCTTCCCCTTTGCCCTGATGAATAATTTTCAACAAGCTCATCAGCCTTTTCTTCAAGCCCAACTAAAGCCAAAAGCTCGTCTATTCTTCGCCTTGCCAAATCTTTGGGCACATGGTAAAGTCTTGAGAAGTAAAGCAAGTTCTCTCTACCTGTAAGCTTCCAGTAAAGAGCTCTCTCACCTGTCAGCATGACGCCTATGCTCTCTCTAACCTTAACAGGCTCCTTTAAAATATCATAACCATTCACCTTCGCAGTTCCGCTGTCTGGGATTATAAGTGTGCTCAAGACTTTGATCAAAGTAGTCTTGCCAGCTCCGTTTGGACCCAGTAGCCCTACTATCTCTCCTTCTTTGACTCTTAAGCTCAATTCATCCAAGGCTTTTATCCTTACCCTCTCTCCTGTAAAGGGTAGCCTACCCCTCCTTTTCTTACTTAAGAAGATCTTTGTCAGATTGGTGGCAATAATGGCATCCAACATAATTATTTTATTTGATCAAAAATATAACGCTTATTTTTAAAAAATTAATCTAATCAATACACATATCCTATAAGCCTTCCACCTAGACCGAGGTTCATGGCTTCATTATGTGACATAACGCCCTTTGGAGTAGATACTATTAATATCCCGCTGCCTATAGCTGGTAGAAATCTACGCTCCCAATCGCTATAACGATCTTTCTTGATAGAGAATCTAGGCGAGACGACACCACACTTGTTGATCCTTCCTAGAAGCTGAATCCTTAGTTTACCTGATAATCCATCATCAATATACTCAAACTCCCCTATGTATTTGTACTTTTGCATACTCCTTAAGACTTCACTGGCAAGCTTGGAGGCAGGTATAACAAGGCATTCTTTTTTCTTCCTAATTTCGTTATTGTAAATTGTTGAGAATAAGTTAGCTAAAACATTCTTAGCAGGCATGATCATCACTCAAACTTTCTAAAACCAAGCTTTTCAGCAACTTCCCTAAAGCATTGTCTGCACAGTATTATATTATACTTTTGTATGACAGGACCATACTGACCACATCTTTTACAGTACCTAGAACCTTTACCGAACTTCCTCGGCTTGCCATGTCTAATCTTGACCATCAGTAAACCTCAACCCCCAGTGCTTCTTTAAAGAATTTAATCGCCTCGTCCCGATTAACTATATGTTTCTTACCTATTATTGACCTTGCTCTTCTGCGCCTTGATACTCTATAGCCAAGTCGCTCCAGTAAAACAGATACATTTAAGCCAAATATTCCTATCTCTGGATCATATTTCATGCCTGGTATTTCTATATGCTCTTTTATTCCAAAGGAGCAGTTCCCTCTCTCATCAAAGGATGAAATAGGGAGCCTCATTCCTTTTGCAACTAAGAGGCGTTTAAGGGTTTTTAAAGCGTTATCACCACGAAGGGTAACCATGGTGGCTATAGATTCTCCTCTATGAATGCCAAAGTCACGTACAGTTCTTTTTGCCTTCCTATAGCAAGGTTTTTGATTCGACAAATCTTCAAGAATCTTCTTTCCCCTTTCGAGAACATCACCTGATTTACCAACTCCTATATTGAGCACTAATTTACCTATCTTGATCTCACGCATTAAATTTTCAGCCGTCTTTATTACTTGAGTACTTGACAAGCTTAAACTCCTCCACTAATAGTAATCAGAGGCTTTTTCTCACCAACTACAAAGACGATATCTGATGGTAGCTCAGTTAACGTGCCTCCAATCGATAGGGAAACCATTTTAGGGCGAGAGAAGGTACCTGGCTTTACTTGCTCGATTTTGCCAAATTGACCAACTTTCCCACCCTTGGTTATAATAGCCAAGTTATCTTTCTCTAACTTCACAGATTTTATGACTTTCTGAGAAGGTATTTCTATCAAGCAAGTATCTCCTGGGTTTAGCTTTGTTCCATTCTCAGTAAGAATAGACCTACCATCATGGAAGCCATATTGAATATGCCCTCCTCTGACAGTCTTCTTAACCTTGACTTTGCATAACTTTAGGGACTTCTCGGATTCATTAATAAATATGGGATGAAGAGGGTTACCTGAAACTGGAACTAACCTGAAAGTTTTACCAATAGAAGGTATTTCAACTACGTCCATTAAGCCTACAGGAAAATCTGGCTCTCTTCTAGGAATAGAATCAACTAATATCTTCCCCTCATGAATGACAGTCTCTGCCTCTCTATAATTCTTTACAAAGCCTAATACATCTCGAATTAGGACAGTGATAGGGTAACTCTCTTCTTTAGGGTGTGGTCCTTGGGCTACTGTTACAGTGAAGCGAAATCTCTTTCTAGGAATCTTCCAGAAGGCTGGTGCCTTTGATCTCTTAGTCCTCTTATCTCTACCTATCTTTGTCATTATCAAACCTCCTTTTGACGTGCTTCTAACTTATCCTTCCTCCATTTATCATCAAGGTTCAAGCTCATAATCATAACTTTAGATGGATGAATCTTTATTGGTACAGTCCCGCCTGCTATCTTTTCACGAGTAACGCCTTCTATTGTTATCCTTCCAGTATTCATATCTACTCCAGTCACTTTACCTTCTATTCCCTTATACTCTCCCCTCATTATCTTTACAGTATCGCCCTTTCTAACTCTTAAAGATCTTAATTTATATTTAGAGTTTAACTCATCAGAAAGATGTGAAGAGAGTTGTTTAGATTCAACATGAGCTGGAGCTTCGAAGAGCCTTTTTCTTACCTTAGATGGTTTCGATGACATTAGGATCGCCTTTAAACTATTATGCTCGCCAAGTTAGCTATCCTTGGCCAACGCTCTGCTGCTTCTGCTGCTACAGGCCCTTTTATGTCTGTACCCTTTAACTCGCCTTCAGGAGTTACTATCACAGCAGCATTATCTTCGAACATAACTCTCACACCACTTATCCTTCTAACAGGGTACTTTTGTCTAATCACTACTGCTCCAAAAGTCTGCTTCTTCAGCTCAGGGGGACCCTTTTTCACCACAGTTATAATGTAATCTCCAATAGATGCTGATGGGATACGCCTCAACCTACCCTTATACCCTGTTACCTGTACTACCCTTAGAGTCTTTGCTCCAGTATTGTCTGCACAAGTTATTACAGAATTTACAGGTATGGCTCTAGTTATATAGAGTTTGAACTCTTCTACACCTTTTGCTGAAACAGCACGAGATTTCTTCGACATATTATCCACCCAACTTTTCAATAACTACGAAAGATATTGTCTTTGCTAAAGGTCTACACTCTGCTATCCTCACAGAATCTCCTTCATTCACCCCAAGGCATGGTGGCAGATGGGCATGAATCCTACCCCTACGCTTCTCATACCTCATATACTTCTTTATGTAGTGCAAATACTCTCTCTCGATTATTGCCATGTCTTTAGCCTTTATGCTAACAGCCTTCCCTTCCAAAATCTTACCCCTTATACTTAATGAGCCGTGAAAAGGGCAAAAAATATCATTACAAGATTTTGTAGGTGGTTTTACATCTATACCTATGTTCCTCATACTCTCACCTAAACCTTCCCAATCGATCTTCAGGTCTTCCTATGAGTAAAGAACCATGAATCTTTACTTTTGTGCCATCTGGCAACTTGAAGATGAAAGAAGAGTAGGCTTTTGGTATTATCTTTATCTTATCTTTCACATAAAGCTTTAGTGTATTCTTAGTTTCATCAACAACTTTACCTGAAACATTTTTTAAAGTAGAATCTCTACTCTTTACGATACGGGCCTCTAGCCCTATCAGTTCATGGAACTTGATCGTAGCAGGCGTAATTTGCATCTCTAACACCTAAGTTTCAAAGTTCGATATAAATGGTATTTAAAATGCTTTCTTTTAAATTTAATAAAAAGATTTATCATAAAGTATTAGGATAATCTCTAGGTGAAAAATTGAAAGTCACCCTTTCCGTGATCAAAGCAGATGTAGGAAGCTTGGCAGGTCATCATGTAGTCCATCCAGACCAGATAAGAGTGGCATCTGAAAAGCTAAAGGAGGTAAAAGAATCAGGTCTGCTCATAGATTATCATGTCACAAACTGCGGAGACGATCTTCAGCTGATAATGACTCATAGCAAAGGCGTAGATAGTGAAGAGGTTCATAGGCTGGCTTGGGATACTTTCAGTGAGGTAACAGAAAAAGTCTCAAAGAGATTGAAGCTATACGCTGCAGGTCAAGATTTACTTGCAACTGCTTTCTCTGGTAACGTTAAAGGCATGGGGCCAGGCGTTGCAGAGGCTGAGTTCGAGGAGCGCATAAGTGAGCCTATAATAATATTCATGGCTGATAAGACAGAGCCTGGAGCTTGGAATTTTCCTCTCTACAAGATATTTGCTGACCCTTTCAACACAGCAGGCTTAGTAATAGATGATAAGTTACATGAAGGTTTTACCTTCAAGGTGATGGATGTTTATGAAAACAGAGTAGTCGATCTTCAAGCCCCTGAAGAGATTTATGATATACTAGCTTTGATAGGGACTCCAGGAAGATACATAATTCATTCGATCTTCAGGCGCATAGATAATCTTTTAGCAGCTGTAGCAAGCACTACAAGGTTGTCTTTGATAGCAGGAAGATATGTTGGAAAGGACGATCCTGTAATGTTCGTAAGAGCCCAGCATGGTTTGCCTGCAGTAGGAGAGATTCTAGAGCCTTTTGCTTTCCCACACCTTGTGGCAGGATGGATGAGGGGGTCACATCATGGACCTTTAATGCCTGTCTCGATAAGGAATGCAAAGTGTACTAGATTCGATGGTCCACCTAGAGTTGTAGCACTTGGATTTCAGCTCAACGAAGGTAAGCTGGTAGGTCCTGAGGATATGTTCGATGATCCAGCCTTTGATAGAGCTAGAGATATAACAAATAGAGTGGCTGATTATATGAGGCTACATGGCCCCTTTATGCCAGCAAGGCTAGGTCCGGAAGAGATGGAGTATACAACTCTCGCAGCTGTTCTAAAGAAGCTAGAAGCAAGGTTTAAACCAGCATAAAGGACTAATTTAAAAGTATTCAGGCAGAGGCTATAGTTTATGAAGCTAGCAGAAGGAGTTCACTGGGTTGGTGTACAAGATTGGAACATTAGAGATTTTCATGGACTATACACGCCTAAAGGAGGCTCATATGATGCATATCTCATACTAGACGAAAAGATAGCTCTCATAGATTTTGTGAATCGTGAATTTTTTGATGAACTTATGGCAAACATTTCAAGGATAATAGAGCCTGAGAAAATAGACTATATCATCATGAACCATGCAGAGCCTGATCATTCAGGTGCTTTACCGCTAGTGATGAAGAAGGCTAAGAATGTGAAGATTATAACAACAAAGAAAGGCAAGGATTACTTGTATAAGTATCATAAGTCTCTTTGGGAACCTAGTTGGGAGTTCATTACAGTTAAAGAAGGGGATGAGATAAGTTTAGGTAAGAAAACTTTGAAGTTTATTGAAGTTCCTATGGTTCATTGGCCTGAGAGCATGCTCACATATTTGATTCAGGATAAAATTCTCTTCTCAAATGATCTTTTTGGGACTCAAATAGCAGACTCTAGAATCTTCGCTGATGAGATAGAAGATTTCACTGATGATACTAAAGACTATTTTGCCATAGTAATTTGGCCATATCCTATTCCGGCTCGTAACGCTCTTAAGAAGGTAGAAACTCTCACCATTAACATTATTGCACCCTCTCATGGTCCCATTTGGAGATATCCTCAAAAGATAATCAACCTCTACAAAGAGTGGCTTGATGCGCCAAAAAAGCTTAAGGTTGTTTTAGCTTACGCTACCATGTGGCATAGCACTGAGAAGATGGCCAATAAAATTGCTGAGGGGATGAAGGAAGAAGGAGTTCAATTTAAGATATTTAACTTAGCTCATGTACCAATGAGCAGAATATTAGGCGAAATCGTGGATTCTAAAGCGCTTTTACTAGGCTCATCAACGCTCACAAATGGACCCCTTCCTATTGTATCTGGCTTCATGAGGCTTTTAGATATGGCAAAGCCTAAAGGAAGAATTGCTGCTACTTTTGGAGCTTATGGCTGGGGCGGTGGTGCTGTTAAGAAGATGATGGAAGGATTAAAAGAGGTTGGCTTTGAGCTAATTGAGCCTGGGCTTGAAATTCAATTTGAAGCTGATGAAGATGAGCTTAAGAAGTGTATCGAGCTGGGTAAAAGAGTTGCAAATGCTGTTAAAACTTAATTTTATCTTGCTAGAATTACTTCATTTTATCAATCGATAGGATAAGGATGCAAGATGAGTATAAAGCTAAAAGAGAGAATCATGATAATAAATTTCAAGAATTATCTTGAAGCCTCAGGTGAAGGAGCCATAAGGTTGGCAAAGGTTGCAGAGAGCATAGCAAAAGAGCTTGATGTTGAGATCGTTGTTGCTCCACCTATTCCTGATTTATCAATTGTGGCTAAATCTGTCAGCATACCAGTCTTTGCTCAGCATGTCGATTTGGCTAAGCCTGGAAGTACAACAGGATCCATAGTTCCAGAGATAATCAAAGCATGTGGTATTGCTGGCACCTTATTGAACCATAGTGAGAAGAGGATACCTATCAAAGTGATAAAGGAGCTAACACCAAAGCTAAAGGGTTTAGGGCTTTATTCTGTAGTATGCGCCAAGACCCCAAAGGAGGTAAGAGATAGAGCTATACTTCTTCCTGATTATGTAGCAGTCGAGCCTCCTGAGCTCATAGGCACAGGTAGAGCTGTATCTAAAGTTAAACCTGAAGCCATCCTAAGGTCTAAAGAAGCAGTAGAGGAAGTTAGCGACTCTGTCAAACTTATCTGTGGAGCTGGGATTACATCAGGTGAAGATGTTGCTATTGCTCTTAAGCTCGGCTCTGTAGGGATTCTCGTTGCTAGCAGTATCGTAAAATCTGATTCATGGGAGCTTAAAATAAGGGAGTTAGCAAAACCTTTAACCATAAAATAGCCTGAAATTTACTTATAAGCAAGATTTGAGCTCTTTTAGAAAAAAGAAAAGTATTTAAATTATATACTAATCCCCCCTTATCATGAGTGCTGAGAAGACAAACCCTTTCGATGTCGCACTAAAGCAATTGAGCATAGCTGCTGAAATCTTAAAACTCGATCCTCAAATTCATGATATATTAAGGCAGCCTAAGAGGACGCTCATAGTTTCAGTCCCTATAAAGATGGATGATGGTAGCATCAGAGTCTTCACAGGTTATAGAGTCCAGTACAACAATGCAAGAGGGCCATATAAAGGAGGGATAAGATACCATCCTGATGTAACTCTAGATGAAGTTAAGGCACTAGCTGCTTGGATGACATGGAAGTGTGCTGTGGTCGATATACCATTAGGTGGGGCTAAAGGAGGAATTCCATGTAATCCAAAACAGATGTCAAAGGGAGAGCTAGAGCGCTTAACGAGAAGGTATACAACTATGATTCATGAGTTGATAGGCCCTTACCAAGATATTCCAGCCCCTGATGTATATACAGATGCTCAAACTATGGCTTGGATCATGGATACCTATAGCCAATTAATTGGCTATAAAGTGCCAGGAGTGGTTACTGGCAAGCCTTTGAATATAGGAGGATCATTAGGTAGGGAAAAAGCAACAGCTCATGGTGTGGTGGTATGCTCTAGAGAAGCTACAAAAGTTCTGAATATGAAGATAAAGGGTGCAACTGTTGCAGTTCAAGGCTATGGCAATGCTGGCTTTAATTCTGCTTTATTGCTGGATCAGATAGGTGCTAAAGTCATAGCAGCCAGCGACTCAAAGGGTGGTGTTTTAAATAAAAAGGGCATAGACCCTGTTGCCTTGCTCAAGCATAAGGAAAAGACAGGCTCTGTAGTAGGCTTTGCAGGTTGTGAGCAGATAACCAATGAAGAGCTACTTGAATTAGAATGTGATATATTAGTGCCTGCAGCCCTTGAGAACCAGATAACTAAGGATAATGCAAATAACATAAAAGCCAAGATAATAGCAGAGGCTGCCAATGGTCCAACAACTCCAGAAGCTGACGAAATCTTGGATAAGAATGGTGTATTTTTGATACCTGATATACTTGCCAATGCAGGCGGGGTGTTAGTCAGCTACTTTGAGTGGGTTCAAAATCTAACTCGAGAATACTGGACAGATGATGAGGTTGATGAAAAATTTGAGAAGAAAATGTTTAAAGCCTTTCATGATGTTCATGAAAAATCAAAGGAGTACGAGGTATCGATGAGAAAGGCAGCTCTTTCTATAGGAGTTGGAAGAGTTGCTGATACAATAAAGACTCTAGGTCTTTGGCCATAAAAACTTACTTCTAAATTTTTGTATTCAATTTTTCATTATAATGGGTAAACAAAAATCCGATCTAGAAATGACTATAACCATATATCGACGAAATGCTCATTCTTATTAGGGCATGCAATCAGTGTACAATGAGACAGACATTATAATCGATATCATTGCCATGATGATTCTTTTGATCTTCATCGCTCTAAGGACGAGACCTTTTCTAGTTGGGTGATTAAATGAAGAGAATCACTACAGGCATCTCAGGCATGGACACAATATTAAGAGGAGGTTTACCAAAAGCATCTATGACCCTAGTTATTGGACACCCTGGTTCAGGGAAGAGCACCTTTGGTACTCAGTTTCTTTATGAAGGATTAGGGAAAAAGCAACCAGCCGTATTGATCAGCACTTCTCCATCGATGAATGCCTTATTAGATGAAGTTACATTGGAATACGATTGGGACTCTGAAATTATCAGCAAAATCATCTACATGGATTGCCATTCTTGGATAGTTGGGATAGCCAAAGAGAAATATTCAGCTGATTTAACAAGATTAACAGATGTAAATATAGCTCTTAACGAGATCATCAAAGATCAGGGCATAACTCTCCAGCATGATACAAGATTAGTCATAGATTCTTTTTCAGATTTCTTTCTTTATAGTCCATCAGATCTTACTTTAAAGTTTCTTAAAGGCTTGAAAAGCAGGCTCTTCGAATACCAAATTACTTCATTGATTCTAGTACAGGAAGGTATGCATGATGATAGAATAATATCATCAATAGAAGCTATAACTGATGGGACTATAAGATTGAAAGTCGATGAAACTGGAAGGTATGTAATGGTCAGCAGGATGATATCAACGCCTTCTATAATGAAATGGATACCTGTAACTATAAAAAGAGGGATAGAATTCAAGACTATCGAGTTCTTCGAGTAATAAGGCTAAAAGTCCATATAGCATAAGATGATGATTTTAGCTAAAACTTTTGCTCTTAAGGATTTCAACAACTTAAAGGCTAAACAAGAATAGAACCAAGTATCGAAGGATGATCTAAACATTTTAGAGTATTCAAAATTAATTTGAATAATTTTTTAAACAACCTGTTTTTTAGACTTTGATGGGCAGAGATAGGAGATGTCAGCCAAGCCTAAGATTTTTGGAAACCTTTTACTTGATGTTATAAAGGCTGGTAAATGCACATTTTGTGGTGGTTGTATAGCATCATGCCCATTCTCGGTTATAGGGTTTGAGAGTGATTTGCCAAAACTTGTGGGCCCATGCTATGCTTGTGAAATTTGTTGGTATACATGCCCAAGAACAGTTTATGATTATGAAGAAATAGACAAAGCTGTTTTCGGTAGGGCTAGAAGCAAAGATGAACCTATAGGAATTTACAAAGCGATCTACTCAGCCAAATCAAAGCTTGAGGAAGTTATAAGAGTTGCTCAGGATGGTGGGATAGCCACAACATTGCTCATGTATGCATTGGATAAAGGAATGATAGATAGTGCTATTGTATCTGAAGTAAAAAGAGATATATGGAGACCTTGGCCAAGCGTCGCAACAGAGGCTAAAGAAGTGATAAAGGCATCTGGGACAAAATATACGCCAAGCCCAGTGTTGATTGGATTAAGGGATGCAGTAGAGGGTTATGCAAAGAACAAAGTTGGTGTAGTTGGAACTCCTTGTGAAGTCCAAACTGTTAGAAAGATGCAATATTCCTATAAAGCTTGCTATAAGCTAGGCAGTAATGTAGAGTTTGTCATAGGGCTCTTCTGTATGGAGAGCTTCAGGTATGAAGATTTGATGAATTTTGTAGCATCAAAGGGTGTAGAGGCAAAGAGTGTTAGAAAGTTCGACATAAGCAAAGGAAAGTTCATAGCTTATATAGAGGATAAAGAAGTAATGAACGTGCCCCTTGAAGAAATCAAAGCTTGTGCAAGAGGTCCTTGCCATATCTGCTCAGATTTTACAGGCGAGCACTCAGACATATCTGTTGGAGCTGTTGGATCGATTAAAGGTTGGTCTACAGTGATAATTAGGACAAAAGTTGGTGAGGAAATCTTCAAAGGTGCTTGTGAAGCTGGTTACATAGAGTTTAAGCCTATAGAAGAAGTTAAGCCAGGATTGAAGTCTGTTCTTAAGCTTTCTGAAGGTAAAAAGGAGCAAGCTAAAGAAGTAAAAGAGCATTAAGAAATATTTGATCTTCATATCGGCGAGCGAGCCCATATAGGTCTATGTCTTCGTTTGATTTCTTCGCTTATTTTTTCACCATATTTATCATAGCAACCCGAAAGCCACCAAGCTACCAATCATAATGTTAAGGATAATGAAGACTAACTGTAAAATCATAAAGTAGAACGTTACACCACCCCATCGCCAAATATTCCTACTGATCCAGCATTTTGGGTTCTTCAGTATGTCTTCTTTAGGAAACACCCACGGCACGGCCAGTTCTCTTCCCTTCACATCCTCAGCAGTCAGCTCAGAGCGGTAGTGGAGTAAGTACTCTACCAAAGTCTTGTGAACAGCGGCTTCTAAGTAGTAGATCCTCAGCCTTCTTACGGTTAGTAGTCCAAATAGGGACGTAAGAGTGCCAATTACAAAAAGCGTGAGTGTTGCAGACTTGGTACCTTGCCCACCTAGTCTGAGTAGGGTGACAGCAACTCCTATTATACTAATATTCAGAGTTGTGTAGAATTGTTGTCCGCGCCAAACATCTCCATGCTGATACCGTAGATGATCAATTGAGAGCTTGTATAACTCCTTAAGTTTGGGTTCATCTATTTGCGTTCCATTACGTGTTGATGCCATACCCATACACCTCTATGTGCATTTGCACACGGCCTTATACACTTTGTTACGGCAAAGGGTATATCGCTAAAAAGGAAACGCTCCGAAGCAAATAGTGGGCCCGCAGGGATTTGAACCCCGAATTTCAGGCTCTCTTCAGAGCACCGAAGGCTTACGTGATAAACTCTGCGTCTTATCCATACTAGACCACGGGCCCAATTTAAATTCGAGAGGCTCTGATTTAAACTATCTTAACCATGATTTATGAAGAGCTTTTTTATCGATTCTTCAAATGGTGGCAAAAATAATCCCCTTTCAGTTATTATTCCAGTTATAAGCTCTGGTGGTGTCATGTCGAAGGCAGGGTTCAATACATTTATTCCCTTTGGTGCTATTCTTTTCCTATTGATAATAACCATCTCATCTAAGCTTCTCTCCTCAATTATTACATCCTCATATTTAGTATCGATATCGAAAGTTGATTTAGGTGCAGCAACGTAAAATGGTATATTATGCCTTTGAGCTAGAACTGCTATCTGATAAGTTCCTATCTTATTAAATGTATGACCAAGCTTTGTTATTCTATCAGCGCCTACTATGACTTTATTCACAAATCCTTTTTGCATTACATAGCCCACCATAGAATCTGCTATAAGAGTAACAGGAATATCATCATTTTTAAGTTCAAAGCATGTCAGCCTTGCCCCTTGAAGTGCAGGTCTAGTCTCTGTAGCCATTACTCTTATGCATTTTCCCTCCTCTATTGCTGCCCTTACTACCCCTAGAGCTGTGCCATAGCCGACTGTTGCTAGTGCTCCCGCATTCTGCTGACCTAGTGAAAACTAGACCATTTACAGTGGGTTAGCACTATATCTCCATCTTCAAGAATTTTAGCACCATTCTTTCCTATAGCACGATTTATTTCTACATCCTCTTCTGCAATGAGAATAGCCTCCTTTTTAATTTCTTCAATGATATCTTTTACTCTCCCTTCAGTTGAATATGCTTTATTCATGACTCTTTGAATAGCCCAAAACAAGTTCACGCCTGTTGGACGTGTAGCCCTTAGATCCTTTGCTGCAAATTCAAGCTCTTTTATCAAATCCTCTTTTTTATTCGCCTTTGATTTATTGGCTACCAATGTAAGGGCCATGCCTGCTATCGCTCCAATTGCAGGAGCTCCCCTTATGCTCATGTTCTTAATGGCATCTGCTACCTGATGATGATTGCTACATTTTATGAAGATTAGCTTGTTTGGCAACTTCCTTTGGTCTATCAATACAATTGCTCCGTCTTTCCAGCTTACAGTCCTCTGATAATAACCATTCCAGACCATGGTTTATACCAACTCTTTGCTCTTTATGGGTTCTAATAGCTCTTTCTTCAAGGTTTCCTTGGAGAGGCACTAAGGGCTTTGAAGCATATTTTATCCTATACTAAATATAGCAAACTTATTATCTTTGGATAGAATTACAATAGAATTTGATGGTCCGCAAGGTCGTATTAAACATCCCAGATGAATGGGAAGACGAGTGGGAAAAACTTCTGGAGCTGTATGGTGCAAGCGATGAAGATCTTGCTTGGGAACTCTTGAAGGATGAGCTTGCTGTGATTACAGGTAAGAAAGAAAAAGAGGCATATGAAAGGATGGAAAAAGCAGCAAGAGAAGTCCACACAAATCTTGGTCCTGACTATCTTGATAAATTCTCAAGGGAAATCGAGCTCTTAGCCAAGAAATTAGTTGAAGGCTTGGTGGAGTGATTTGGTCTCGGTTACTGACCTAACAGATTGTTTATGGTGTAAAAGGTCCCTCTGGCTTAAAAAGAGATTGGGAATTAGGACACCGACATTTGCTAGTAGAAGAATGGGAGTGGAATTTCATGTTTTGGTTCACGGGATGTATGAGCACATTAAAAAAACTCTTGCATTTGATATTCCTGGAAAGATAATTGGAACTGAACTATGCTTGCCAAAAAAAGCCTCTCTGAATGAAGTATTGGGACTGGTTGGAAGGATCGATGTGTTAAGGCAAGCAAGTGATGGTTTCATAGTTCAAGATGAGAAATATTCTCCTCCGCCAGAGGACAAAAGAATCCATTCTAGTCATAAGCTTCAATTAGATGCTTATAGCTTCCTTATAGAAAAAGAAGGGTACGTCCCAGTAAAATCTGCTATCATCATCTATAAAGACTTGGTGCCCAGGGAGGTAATCCCAAACCCAGAGAGGGTTCCGGAGTATATTGGTATGGCAGAAAAAGTGTTACAGAGCGATATATTACCTGAAAAAGAAGACAAATGTGCATATTGCTCTTACGGACCCCTTTGCGCTATTCTCCCTGAGAAAGGAGGATTAACTACTGACCAGATAATGATGCTAAAACAAGGTTTACCACAAAAATTTGAATATGATGTCATAGCCAGTTTCCCAAGCAAATCAATTGCGGACGTAACTTATACTGTTAAGCGAAGCAAAACTGGAATGATATCATGTGATTGCCCAGGATGGCGTCAATATAGGAAATGCTGGCATATAAGAAAAGTCGTGGGTACAGCATAGACCAAGGAGTCAAAAATGAAGTATTCTAAGACCTTTGTTGTAAAAGGTGGTATAGAAAGATGCTTCGATATAGTACAAGATTACTTTCAAAGCATAAGGTTCAAGGTCAAGAATAGATCTAGACCCAATTTATTGGTCCTTAAACGTGGGAGCGGTTTGGGTTCAATCATGAGTTTTAGTGTAGAGAAGTACAAAACAATCTTGACAGTATACTTCAGCCAAATTGAGGATAAGGTCTCTGTCTTATGCGAGTATGACATAGATGGCTATCTAACATTAATTTTGCCTGATATGAAGTCAACCCTCGAAGCCGAAGTCGAGAAGCTAAAGTATATTCTTGGAACTTCGTTATGACTTTCAAAAAATAAGAGTGTAAGTGCTCAATCTTCCTTACCCACTTCGGAATAGAGTGGATTATCCTCTGAGAGTAGAAGCTCACCGTTTTAAATCCTGAATAATTCTTCCTAGAAGCTTATTAAACCTACTTTTATATCGATACGATTTACTTACTTTGGAATCACAAGTTCTTCTTAGTCAGAGAATTTATGTAGCAAACCTATAACAATGTAAAAGGTTTTTACTATAGTAGGAATCAAGCATATAACGATCCGTCATGGTTGAGGAAATCCCTTATGTATTGACAGGGTATTTGACAGATGAAGGCGTCATCATAGATGATAAAAAAGCCCAAGAGGAGTTGAAGACGAGAGGCTATGGAGAAGAGCTGAATGGCAAGCTCTTGCTAAAGGACTATGAGGCTATTTTCTTACTATATAGCAACAAGTTAAGAGTTTTGAAAGAAGAGAAAGAAATTTCTGTTAACGAGCTTGTAGACTTCGCTATATATAGAGATGCTAATGCATGGACTCGATTTTTAATCTACAGAGATTTGAGAAATCGTGGATATGTAGTTCGTGAAGGATTTGGATTTGGTGTTGATTTTAGGGTATATGATAGAGGTGAATATGGCTCTAAATCTGCAAAGTACGTTATATGTGGCTTGAATGAAGGTACAAAGAAGCCTATTAAAGAGCTGAGTGAAATTGTGAGCCAAATAGGTAGGATGGGAAAGGAAGCAGTCTTAGCAGTCATAGAAAGACGGGGAGAAGTAATATATTACAAGATTCAAGGTTGGAAGCCTTATAAGGATTAGTTTTAATTTGACGAAATTGCTAAAAACTTCAATAGTCAATGATTTAGAATGGCAAAGATAGTGGCAGTTATAGGGAGAAGTGGCTCTGGAAAGACCTCTACCATAGAGTATTTAATATCTAATCTAAGCCGAGAAGGCTTCAGCATAGGTTCCATCAAGCACGTTCATGAACAAGATTTTACTATTGATACAAAGGGCAAGGATACATGGAGGTATACTCAAGCTGGGGCGAAAATAATTGCGATTATAGCTCCAACAGAAGTTGCCATAATAAAGAAGAAAGAAGATCAGCAAATAGAGTTAGAAGAAACAATTAAAAAGTTAGAAGAAGGGTTAGATGTAATATTCTTGGAGGGTTTTCACTCCCTCATTGCTAAGAGAAGTGATGTTTTTAAGATAATAACAGCAGAGAACGAGGAGGATTTAGAAAGGACTTTGAAGGGCACAGTCCATCCAATAATAGCCATTACTGGCAAGGTTGCAAAGCTTAAGCCAAAGATTTTCAATTTAGAAGCTCCTATAATAGATATGTATAGCGAAGGGAGAAGGCTAGTCCAATTGGTTAAGAATCACATAAGAGGGAAGCTTGATTGGGAAAAGAGAAATATGCAAGAGTTGTAAGAAGCCTGATAGATAATAACATCACTTTTACCGCTATTTCTTCCTCGCCAGAGTGTATATGGAAGCAACAATGGCAATCGTTGCTAATACTATGGCAATGATGCTCAGTTCTGAAGGCCCGATCAAGCTTATGGCAGGTGCTGGCCAGGAGAGAAGGGAGTAGACCACATCGTAGAGCTCTTCCTCAGGACCATAGCTGGAGCTGGGATAGCCTCCGGTGAATACATAGTAAATCTCAATTGTCTTCGACTCGCCAGCAGCTAAGTCGTACCTGTAGCTGAAGACCTGTCCATTATGATCAGGGTAGGCAAAGAAGAGTGCAGTTCCCCGGCGAACTTGGCAAGCCTGGTCAGGATATACCCCGGTGCTGTTATAATATGGCACCTCGGTGGGGAATACAATGGCACCAAAGGCACCGGGTGCCTCCGCTGAGTGGTAGCCTGCCTCATCGCACTCAAAGATCACAGGTGCCACCATATCATCCGCCATTATTGGAGGTATTGTGGGATAGTATGCATCCTCCGAGCTGTCGTAAGTGTAAAACATCGTCCACTCATCGTGGACACCGGGGACCTTTATCGCAGCCTCATGCTCAGCATAGTTAATGAGATAAGTGGATATAGAGAAGCTCACAGGGTCGATGCCAGTGTTTGTATAGACATCCGTCACCTTGACATAGGGGTCGTCATGAGTGAAATACCAGGTGCGGTCCCAAGTGACATCGCTCAAGCCACCTGTGAGGGTGGCGTGGCAGATGATCTCCACGCTGCCATCATTTAATATGTTCATCTCTGACTCAATCCAGACGAACGCCTCAGAAGTCCACGTGGTCTCATCATAGATCCTCAATAAGCCGCACCCATAATTGTCGAAGAAACGATCATGGGAATACGCATCGAAGAGAGCATTCCACCTGTGCATCCCTTCTATCCATGGGGCGATCCTCATATTATTAACCATAAATATTTCGTCGATGAAGTCGACAAACCCCACTGCAACCGTTGGCATCACCGGCACGCTGCCATCTGTGGGCAAAACAGTGACCCAAAAGTTCATAAGTGTGGCATAGAGACTGTCGTAGCCAATATCGAACATTGCTCGGTATGCGCCATACCAATCACCATGCGGGAAAGTGGGATAGGTTGTGGTGTCTGACAAGTCGCAGCAAAAGGTTACATTGACGGTCTCGCCTGCCGGAATGGTTACTGGGTTAGGGGTTATCGTCCAATCCGCATCGGCAATGTCACCTTCTGACCAGGTGAAGTCCAAGTCATGGTCAGCGGCGTCCAAATTCTGGAATGTCACTGTGAAGCAAACATTATCATCGCCCTCATAGGCATACCTGGTTAGTTCCGGATTTCCTCCTTCCCATGCAAAGGAAACAGTCTCAGGGCAATTTGTGAGCAGTATTTTGTTAAGTGTGCCATTCAAATACATCGGAGCCCATTCTAGGTTTCCCTGACTCACTCGGTTGCCATCCTCGTTTGCCTGTACGGGGGTCACTGGCATAATCACCGCTACCAGCGAGAGAACCAGAGCCACAGTCAATAGTGGTGACAGCACCATTGCCATTTTCCTCACTTTCATCTCTTTATTACCTCCTCATATGAAAGCATAGTGCAAGTTTAATCGACCTTTTTCTCTTTTTAGTTTTAGTTCTCTCCTTAATGTTATTTTCGTTTTTGGATCATCCTCCTATCCGTCGAGGCATAGCCCCCATATAATAACCTTCTTACCTTTTTCTTGCTTTTCTTTTGTGATTTAATCACCAAATGAAATGTTTCCAGTGAATAGTTATCTCTCAACGATGTTATTTCATTCAAAACAAGTATATTATTCAATGATTAAAAGTCGTATGAGAATCTCTTATTTAGTAAAAGTGCGATTCATGCTTGAACAAAAATGTTCGAATAAGCAGAATGGATTAGAACTGTAATACAACTAGCAGCAAGTATAGCAACAGTGGTAGCGTCACTTTTTAGCCTATACAAAAAACTAAAAGATTTCGGCCTAATTTTCAAAGATCACGAACTCACCCATTCCCATAGCCTAACCCTTCAAATTCGGGTGTATGGGACAATGTCAGCAACACAATAATAAAATGATCCTCTCATTTTATGAGTTCAGGGAAATGCTTCTTAACTTGCTTCTCCATCTCCTTATCTGAAATAGCTGTCATCCTACCTTTAGAATACTGCTTCTCAACCCATTCATATATTTTCTTCACTTTTTGATTATCCTTGCCTATTCTTTCGCTTCTATTTAATCGAAAGTATTGATTGATCCAGAATACTATGCCAGCAACCCCAGAGTAAGGTGTAATGGCGATCTTAGGAGGCTTGCCCAATATTTTCTCTGTATCAAAAGGCAAGTATATCTCTGCATCTTTAAGTATACCATCAGCATGAACACCTGCCCTTGTGACAGTAAAGTTCTTTCCTATAAGAGGGTAGTATGAAGGAATTTCGTATTCTATGCTCTCATAAAAGTCTGCTATCTCACTTATGACTTTTGTATCCATACCATTACTTGTACCCTTCAATTGAATGTACTCTATAACCATAGCTTCAAGAGGTGTATTTCCAGCCCTTTCACCTATTGACAGTAGGGTGCAATTGTTGTAAGTACAACCATAAAGCCAGGCAGTAGTTGCATTAACCACTCCTTTATGAAAGTCGTTATGACCATGAAATTCTAGCCTATCGTGGGGCAATCCTGCATCATGAATGAGCCCATGCACCATCTTTGGTATGCTTCTTGGCAATGCTGCTTCAGGGTAAGGTAGACCAACGCCCAAGGTATCGCTGAGACGCACCTTAACAGGGAGATTATACTTTTCCTCAAGGCGTATAAGGCACTTTACAAAGGGAATAACTGTACCATAAAAATCTGCTCTTGTTACATCTTCCAAGTGGCAACGTATGGATATGCCTGATTTAAGGGTCTCCTCACATACATCAAGATACTTCTCTATGACTTGGCTTCTGCTTAGACCGAACTTATGGAGAATATGGTAATCTGAAATGGAGGCAAGCATGCCTGTCTCCTCTAATTTCATCTCCTTTATCAATTGTAAATCTTCCTTCTTAGCCCTCATCCATCCTGTAACCTTTGGATATTCGTAGCCTTTCTCTCTGATCTCTTTTATGGCTAATCTATCCCTATTTGTATAGGGGAAGAATTCGGTCCATCTTATGATGCCTTTTGGACCGCCAAGTCTATTCAAAAGGTCGAAAATAGTAACCATCTGATCTACTGTGTAGGGTTCTCTAGCCTGTTGCCCATCTCTGAAAGTAGTATCAGTTATATAAATCTCATCAGGCAAGTCCATAGGAACAGTTTTGAAGTCCCAAACTGTCCTTGGTATATCACCAGAGGGGAAGATATTCTTGTATAGCTGTACCTTATCTTCTATCTTGAAGTCCGATGAGGGTTCAGACATTATATTCTCGACTCAAAGGTAAGAAATAAACTAGCCTAAATATTTTTTCATATTGAATTATATTATTCTTTACAAACTATTTGATTCCTTTTGCTTTCTTTTTTATATTTTGCTCTTGTTAGATTATTTTTCTAATATTCTTTTTGATAAAAAAAAATGTTTTATCCTTTCACAACTCCTATAGGTATTAGTCTTGCCACTTTTGTTGCTATCCCTACTTTATGGGAGACTTCGGCTACAGAGTCTACATCCTTATATGCTTCAGGAGCTTCCTCAGCAACCCCTTTCCAACTAGCAGCTTCGATAAGAATCCCTCTATTCTCAAGCTTCCTCTTAATCTCACTTGCAGGGTAAGCCTTTATAGCTGCTGCCCTTGACATCATCCTTCCAGCGCCATGAGCTGTAGAGCCAAAGCTCAACTCCATAGCTTTAGGAGTACCAACGAGGAGCCAACTTGCAGTTCCCATAGAACCTGGGATGAGCACTGGCTGGCCTATATCTCTATAAGCATTTGGTATAGCTGAACTTCCAGGAGCAAAAGCTCTAGTAGCACCCTTTCTATGCACAACCACTTTCTTCTTTACACCATTTATAGAATGCTCCTCCAATTTTGCTATGTTATGAGCTACATCGTATACAAGCCTCATGTTAAGGTCTTTTTCTGATGCTTTGAATACTTTTTCGAAAGCCTTTCTAGTCCAATGAGTTATCATCTGGCGGTTTGACCATGCATAGTTTAGAGCTGCAGTCATGGCTTTCTTATAATCCTCAGCTTCTTTTGAATTGTTTGGAGCACAAGCAAGCTCTCTGTCAGGGAGATAGATATTGTACTTATGCACAGCAACCTCCATGACTCTTAGGTAATCACTGCATACTTGATGTCCTAAGCCTCTTGAGCCTGTATGAATAAGCATTACAACTTGACCAGCTTGTGTTATGCCAAACTCATTGGCAGCATCCTTATTGAATATCCTATCAACCAATTGTACTTCAAGGAAATGGTTTCCAGAGCCTAAGCTACCTAGCTGTGGTGCTCCTCTTGACTTTGCTGTAGATGAAACTTTGCTAGGATCAGCCCCCTTCATGGTACCATTCTCTTCACAAAACTCAGCATCCTCTTCCCATCCATAGCCATTTTTTATAGCCCATCTCACACCATCGCTAAGTACTTGATCCAATTGATTGATGCTCAACTTTATCTGACCTGTGCTTCCTAGACCTGAGGGGATAGCTCTGAACAGTTCTCTTAGCAATTCTCTGAGCTTTGGTCTAACTTCTTTCTCAGTCAGATCAGTTCGAACAAGACGGACACCACAATTTATGTCATAGCCAACACCACCTGGAGATATTACTCCTGTATCAAAATCTGTAGCAGCAACACCCCCTATAGGAAAACCATATCCTTCATGACCATCTGGAAGCACTATTACATGCTTATAGACTCCCGGTAAGTAACTCACGTTAACTGCTTGGTCTATAGTTCTATCTGTGAGCATCTTGCTGAGCAAATTTTCATCTGCATAGATGGTTACTGGTACCTTCATCCCTTCTTTTGCATTAGTCTCTATTCTATACTCTACTTCACTTATCTTATTCGTTGGGTATCGAGATTGAATAGTCATGATTTTTATTCACCTGAAAGAAGGAAATTTCAATTATTTTAAGTCCTTTTGAGATTATAAGTGTTTCTATGCAGGAAGATTGGTGAAGTTTTGAGAGTCAAAAATATAGTCTTCTCTATATAGCTCCTTCTTCCCTTACATAGAAGAAGTTAATTATATCACTCTAGTTTTCCATGTTTAGCTTCAAAATTTGCGTTGTAAGTACGTTTGCCTTTATCATCCGTTATGGAAACAAAGCCTTTTGGGAAAGTGACGCCGTTTAATCGCCTCCAAGCTTTGCTGAAATCATCCTCTCGGTCGTCCATCCAACAAATAACATAACGATCAGAAGTTCTGGAAGGTGATGATATGTAATCGATGTCTCCCATAAAAGGGAAAAAATCCTGTATAGTGCCTTTGAATTTGCCGCTTTCTTCATCTTTACGGATCGTAAGCCTCCTAGCCTTAATTACCGCCAAAGCTTTACTTTCACGTTTCGCCCTCTCCTTATAAAAGACTATGACAGGTTTCTCCCAAAAGAGTTCCAAGCTTAGCACCCTCCTTGCTAAGGTAATGATTGTCAGAATTTAAGACCCATTGAATATATATTTTGTGTTAAAGAGTTTTTAATAAGCATCATAGCTAGGGTTATTTATGAGTGAAGAATTATCAGATAAAGCGTCAAGGCTAGCATTAAAGTACTCTTTCTTCTATGGAGGTAAGGTAGAGATAATCCCAAAAGTTCCAGTTCAAGACTTGAACGACTTATCAATATGGTATACACCAGGTGTGGCTGCAGTTTCAGAGGCTATCAAGAATGATAAAGAACTTTCATTTGATTACACATGTAGATGGAATACCATAGCAATAATAACTGATGGTAGCAGAGTGCTCGGGTTAGGAGATATAGGTCCAGAGGCATCTATTCCTGTCATGGAAGGTAAAGCTTTGATATACAAGTATCTAGGCGGTGTAGACGCCATACCATTGCCAATAAATGCCTATGAACCAGATAAGATGATAGAAGTGATCAAAAGTCTACAACCCACATTTGGAGGCATAAACCTTGAGGATATAGCTTCACCAAAGTGCTTCTACATAGCTGATAAGCTTAGAGAAGAGATGGAGATACCTATATGGCACGACGATCAACAAGGCACAGCTGGCGTTACATTGGCAAGCCTCATAAATTCAATAAAGCTGACTGGGCGCAAGTTAAATGGTACTAAGATCGTGCTCTTTGGTGTTGGTGCAGCGAATATAGCAAATGCTCAGCTTATAATAAAAGCAGGGGCTGACCCAGGAGACTTGATATTGATAGATTCAAAAGGGATTCTTCATTCAGGGCGAGAGGATATAGATGAATTAAAGATCAAAAATCGTTGGAAGTATGAGCTTGCCATAAAGACCAATAGAGAAAGAATCTCAGGTGATTTTGTCAAAGCTTTCGATGGTGCTGATGTTCTGATATCTGCATCTAAACCTGGTCCTAATGTGATAAAGAAAGAGTGGATATCAAGGATGAATAAGAAGGCTATCGTATTCACACTGGCAAACCCAGTCCCTGAGATATGGCCATGGGAGGCTAAAGATGCTGGTGCCTATATAGTTGCTACAGGTCGCTCAGACTTCCCAAATCAGGTGAACAATAGTCTGATATTCCCCTCAATGTTTAGAGGTGTATTAGATGTTAGAGCAAAGGCGATTGCTGATGATATGGTAATAGCAGCTGCAGAAGAATTGGCTAAATATGCAGAAGAGAAGGGATTGAATAGAGATTATATAATCCCAACTATGGCAGAGTGGGAAGTCTATCCAAGGGTTGCAGCCAAAGTTGGTGAGAAGGGAATAGAGTTAGGTCTAGCCAGAAGAAGAATTTCTAAAGATGAAATCTATGAGAGAGCTGTAGAAATAATAAAGCGATCAAGGAAGTTGCTATCCTCTTTGATAGAAGCTCAAGTAATACCCTTACAACCGAGTTGAATATTGCTTTTTAATTATGCTTTCAGGCTTAGTATTGAATGTTAGAGCCTTTTAAGAAAGAATTTTAAACTATGATAGATCAATAGTGCTGGGGGTAAGAATTTGGCAAAATGTGAGAAGTGTGGAGTTGAGCTTCCTGAAGGGGCAAGATTCTGTCCTAGTTGTGGAGCCTCTGTGGGCAAGATAGTGAAGGAGGAGTTCAAGGTTTCATCAGAAGACCTAGTCAAGAAGGTCAAAGATTTAATTAAAGAAGGAAACGTCACAAAGATCATAGTTAAGAACGAAGAAGGCAAGACTCTACTTGAAATGCCTGTTACAGCAGGAGTTGTAGGAGTTATCTTGGCACCTTGGCTGGCAGCAGTAGGGGTCATAGCGGCACTGGCTACAAAGTGCACCATATCTGTTGAGAGAAGAGGATAGGCAAAATATGAGATGTCATAAGTTAGCAGATATTTGAAAGAATATTGTAAGAAGCTGTTATCAAAAGACCATGAATATCTATTTAAGAGATTATGATAAATAGCATGTAGTGATAAAAAATGGCTGAGGAATTAAGATACATAAAGAGAGAGATAGAGAAAGGACTAGCTCGCTTCAGAGCATTGCAACGTAGAGCTTATCGTCTTGAGATGAAGATGAAAAAAGAAACTGAGGAAGAGCGAATAAACAAGCTGAAAGAAGAGTTGAAGAAATCTTGCCCAAATATAGAATTCACTCCAAGAACGTTAAGGCTCCTCAGGTTAGTTGGAACGCAGCCCTACATACCCCTTAATAGAGAGAAGGAAGTAATAGCAGAAGTAATAGCAGAGCATTATGAGTGATTGAATGAGACTTTTCTTAGATGTTAACGTCTTCATAGATGTCTTAACGAAGCGTGCGGATTGGGAAAAGAGCTTTGATATCATTAGGAATATAATAGAAGGTAAGAATGAAGGCTATATTTCAGCATTAACACCTGCTATTATATACTTCTTTAGAAAAAGAATTCTGCCTGAGGAGCAAGCTAGAAAGGATGTCATAGATTCTATTGAAGGTTTCAAGATTGTTGAGCTCAATGAACCAATAATAAATGCATCTTTGAAAGAAGAGAAGATTGAGAGTTTTGAAGATGCTATACAATTTCATTCTGCAAAGGATAAAGCCAAGATACTCATAACAAGGAACAAGAAGCATTTTAGAGCCGTAAAAGATGAGATAGAATTAATGACTCCAGAAGAGTTTCTGAAGAAGTACCAATTTTGAATAATTTTCCGACTTTATGTTAGATTAAATTTATTCCAATTTCAAACTATCTTTCCTTTCTCTGAATAGTTTTGGTCGAAACAATTCTCCTTGTTTTGATAAAGCTTCCTTATGTTGCACTAAATTATGTTTGATCTTTTACCTCCATTCCTATGATAATTATCAGCACAATCCTTAATTTTCACCATTTATAATATAATTAATATGAGCGAAGATATTTCTATAAACTTAAAGTATTTTGCTATGATTAGAGATATTACTGGCAAGAAGGAAGAATCGTTATCATTAAAAAAAGGCTATGGCATCATGGATTTATTGATCAAATTAACTGAAATCTATGGTGAGAAAATATTTCAATTTATATTTGATGAAAAAAGAGAGATAAGAGAAAATTTAACCTTCTTAATAAATGGTCAAGTCATTAAAAGTGAAAATTTGAATAGAAAGCTAAAAGATGGAGATATTCTTGTAATTCTTCCTCCTATAAGTGGAGGATGATTTAAACACACTATCTATAAATTTTCGACTAATGTCGATTAATTAATCTTAAATAGCGAAATGGTTAATTTGTCTAATTTATAGTAAGCAGAGGTATGAATATTCCAACCGGTTGGAAAGCTAAGCCTCATGCCGCCATCATCGGTGCTGGTAGAACAAAGTTTGGAGAGCAGTGGTATAAAGATCCAGAAAAGCTATTGATGGAAGCGGGAATTGGTGCCGTAGAGTCTGTGGATCATGGACTAAAAAGAAAGGACATTCAAGCCTGTTACTTCGGTAGCTTCATCTATCAAGCAACTAACAAACTTGCCTTGGTTCCTGGTTACATGTCCAGGGAGTTAGGTATAAACATCCCTATGAATACTACAGAAGCTGCTTGTGCTTCTGGTGGCTCAGCCTTTTTTAACGCTTGTATAGCCATCAAGTCTGGCATGTATGATGTGGTTCTAGTAGGCGGTTTTGAAAAGATGACAGATCATTCTAGCAAGATTTTGGATGACCTTATGCTTGCTGCCGATCCACATGAATTTGATGCAGGTTTCACCTTTCCAGGCTTATATGCAGCTATGATGACGAGATATATTCATGATTATGGTTATGAAGATCGGCGATGTATAGAAGCTTTAGCACAGATCGCATGTAAAAATCATCATCATGCTGTCAACAATGAGTATGCCCAGTTTAGGCGAGAGTTCAAAGTAGAGGATGTTCTTAAATCACCACTTGTAGCAGATCCTATAAGGCTTCTTCATTGTTCACCTATTTCTGATGGTGCTGCCGCTGTCATCTTAACCAAACCTGAGTTGGCGAAGAATTACACAGATACCCCAATTTACGTAATTGGGAGTCAGCAGACTACGGACGATGTTTCCCTTTTTACCAGAGAAAGCTTAACAGGGATAAAGGCTACAAGGCTTGCTGTGAGTAAGGCTTTGATAGAAGCTGACTTATCCATAGAAAATATTCAAATCGCAGAGGTTCATGACTGCTTTACCATTGAAGAGGCTATTTTTTTAGAGGATTCAGGCTTCTATGAAAGAGGTAAGGCTTGGAAGGGTATATATGAAAGTTATGAGAGTTTTAAGAACTCAAAACACATACCTTACATTAAAGATGGCGGAGAACTTATCGTAAACTCAGGCGGGGGGCTTAAGGCTGATGGTCATCCTGTAGGTGCTACAGGAGTAAGGCAGATCTATGAATGTTTTAAACAGTTGAGAAAAGAAGCTGGTAAACACCAAGTGGAAATAGATGGAGACTTAAACCTAGCTCTTTGTCATAACGTTGGAGGAACAGGCGGGATAGCTACTGTTCACATTTTAGCGAGGGATATTCCATGAGTGAACCTGTTACAAGAAGAAAGATTCTCATCGATTACAGGATTCAAGCTTCAAAATGTGCAGACTGTGGTAAAACCTACTTCCCACCAAAATTCTTCTGTAATACAGAGGGCAGAAGGAGCCATATGATTCTTGTGGACTATTTCTATACTAGAGGAAAACTAGGTAGTGTGAGTGTTATTCGCAAACCCACAAATGAATTCCTTCATATAGGTTCTTTCATATCAGGCATAATTTCTTTTGATGATGAGACAAAGGTTCCAGGAAGAATCACTGACTATACTCCGCCTGAAGAAGAGTTAGACGTTGCTCGTTTCGTAGGGAAAGGTGTTATACCTAGGTTTAGACGTCTTTACACAGATGGCCCCCAAGGTTTAATTTACTACTCAAGCCTCAATTTTAGTTTCGAAGACGATTATTATCCCTACCAAGAATATGTAAAGATTCCCCAAAATGTAAGTGAAAGTCCTGGAATCGTTGGTTATGGAGTTTATCTACCAAAGTTTAGGATAAAGAATGAAGACGAATCAGGCTTAGGAGTCGGAGAAAGAACTGTACCTTTTGTAGATGAGGACACAACCACTTTTGCTGTAGAAGCTGGAAAGAGGGCGTTGATACATGCAGGTGTTGATTGCAAACATGTGAAAAAATGTTTTGTAGGCTCTGAATCTACACCCTATGCTGTTAAACCTTCTATGTCCACTGTTTGTCAAGCGCTACAACTTGGCGAAGAATACGAAGGTGGTTTCTTTAGTGGAGGCATAGACTCACAGTTTGCATGTAAAGCAGCTACAGACCTCTTTATTGATGCTGCTGCTTTAGCAAATTACTCTATTTTCGGAGGGGAGTATGTAATGGTAATAGGCTCTGACAATTCTCAAGCTGAAAGAAACGATCCGTTAGATTTTACAGTGGGTGCAGGTGCTGCCGCTTTTCTCTTCGGAAAGAGAGGTGTTATAGCAACTCTAGACCATTACGTACCTTATACCTCAGATACACCAGATTTTTACCGAAGAGAAGGGCAAAAATATCCAAGACATGGTGGGAGGTTCACAGGAGAACCTGCTTACTTTAAACATGTTGTAACAGCCATGAAGACAGCCCTAAAGGTAAGTGGGCTATCCCCGAAGGATATACGTTTCGTGGTCTGTCACTCACCAAATGCTAGGTATCCCTACCTTGCTGCTCTAGAAGCAGGTTTCGAGAAAGAGCAGATCGAACCTGGATTGGTAGTCAAATACATAGGAAACCTCTATTCAGGTTCCAGTCCTACTGCCTTAGCTACTGTTCTTGATATAGCTGAACCAAGTGACCGTATACTCATGACTAGTTATGGTTCTGGTGCTGGTAGCGAATCCTACATATTCACAGTTACGAAAGAAATTGAAAAGAAAAGGGAAAAGTCCATCCCTGTGAAATACCAGATAGAAAACCCCCATAAAGAGTATGTGGACTACAATACCTATCGAAGATGGAAGGAAGCGAGCTTGTAAAGGATTGATCTTAAAAAGATAACTCATATCGGTTAAGCAGTTAAAGAAGAGGACTTAATAGAACAAAAGGCTTATGGAAAGGATAGCGTTCAGAAGGGATAAGAACCTATGTTAGAGCTATTGAGCACCTAGGGCTTTTGCTCTGAGGTTTTAAGAGAAGGAGTATGCTCAAGATATTTAATCATACCCTCAATCTCTCTTTTTACTTCTTTGAGTAAAGATACTTCAACCTTTAGGTTCTCAGCCTTATCTTCAAGTCTAGTTAACATGAGGTTTTCCTCAACTACCATCTTCTCTTGCTCTAACTGATCGACTTTTTTCGCTAACTCCTTCTCAGCCTTGTCCATCATCTTTATCTTATCATGAAGCTCTTCTAACTTGTTGGTTTCAATAAGCTTTAGATCTTGTTTGCCTACCATAAAAGGAAACTTTGTTTTGCATTTGGCACACCAATAAATCCCTACAGTACTCTCCACGATCTCCCAGCCATTTTTAGGCTCTACCGTAAGCCATGTTTTAAGAGGCTCCGATACTTCCGAGTGACAGTTTGGGCAGATAGGCATGCCCGACCAATCTTGGTTTAGGATGTAATGCTTGCTTGTTGTGGGTTAGTGTAGTTTGCAATTTCTTGCTCTAGGTTGCTTCTTTCTGCCTTTAGGCTTGAAATTTCATTTCCCAATGCTTGAGCATGATGCTCTAACTTTAGCACATCAAGTTTCTCACTTAGGCGTGGTATCTCCTCTAGCAACATAGCTTTTTCAGCTTCTAAGGCTTGTATTTTTGCCTCTAACTCTTTTTTCTTATCAGCTAAAGATTGAATTGACTCCATTTCAACTATGTTTAAGCTCTTATACACTTCACCTATGAAGTGAAAAAGTATCGGTATAATGGTAAAACTCTTTAGATTCTTGGCTTGGCATCTTGATATATGGGATGAAGGAGTAGCTAAATATGAACAATTTTCAAAAAGGTGATCACTACCTATGCTGATTTCTATTCTAGGGTTTTCCTTGGAATCCATGTTCAGTGCTAAAGAAGTGCAAAAATAAAGTAGTGGCGCCTCGGCCGGGATTTGAACCCGGGTCAGAACGGTGACAGCGTCCTATGCTAGACCGGACTACACCACCGAGGCTATGCAAACATTATTTTCACTTGTTTTAAAAATTTTTCCTTGCATTCACTCTCTTTAAATCTACAAATAATTTATCTGAAACTTTATATAAATTACTCATATGATTGGCTAAATCACTTAGCAGAAAGGTGATTATTAGGATATATTACAGACATATCTAAGACCTCTATAATACAACCTTTCCCCCTTCAATTCACATCTATATTGATGATAATAACTGCATTGACTCTTATCAAGGTTAAAGATATTACAATTCAAGCTTATGATCAAACTAAAGGACAAAAGCTATTATAAACGATCTAATTAAAATTGATAATGGGTTAGAGGGCCCGTAGCTCAGCCAGGTAGAGCACTGGAAGGGGTAATCGATGAGGTTAATAGGATAAAGATCAAAATTGCCTCTTGGTGAAGCTTTTATCCTGGTGAAAGAAACCCGGGGGTCCCGGGTCCGAATCCCGGCGGGCCCGCTCCTAATTAAGTGCGAATCCTTTATATACGAGCGATGATCTTCTACTCCTGGGGGACTATGCCTAGGGCTGAAAGCAAATATGGGCCTATAATAAAAGACCTTGATGTTAAGCGCTGGCTTAAGAACCTAGCCAGAGGCAGTCCTGTAACCGCTGAAGTTGCCGTTAGAAGGATCTCTAGGGCTTGTGAACTTTTGTCAAAGAATCCTAAAGAAATGGTCGATGAGGCTAAAAACAACTTAAGGGAATTTCAAGACTTTTTGGAGGACATGGTTGCAAGGCTTGAGGCTGAGAGGAAATCTCCAGGATACATTCAAGGAATTTTAAAGGTAGTTAAATCATGGCTTAAATACAATGATGTAACTTTAACGCGAAAGATAAAGGTAAGCAACTCAACAGCCACGCCTACCATAGAGAACGAGCAGGTTCCGTCGCAAGAAGAATTGGCAAGAATCTTCAGGGTTTCTCCGCCAAGAATAAGGGTTGCTGAAGCCTTGATGGCTTTTGCGGACTTGAGACCTGAAAGCATAGGAAACTATGACGGAAGCGATGGGCTTAGGCTTAAGGACTTGCCAGAACTAAAAATAGAAAATGGTCAGGTAGTTTTTGAGAAAGTTCCTACAATGATAACAGTGAGATCAACGCTCAGCAAAGCTAGGCACAAGTACTTTACATTTCTATCGAGCGAGGGTTGCACCTATCTGAAAGAATACTTGGAGGAGAGGATAAGGTTCGGTGAAGATTTAAGGCCAGAAAGTCCTCTGATAGCTCATGAGAGAAAGGAAGCTTCTGTAAAACCCTTCTTGATGACAAAGAAGATAACTCACTTCATAAGGCAATGTATGCGCAAAGCTGGAGTGTACAAGAGGCCATATGTTTTAAGAGCATATGCTGAAACGCAGTTAATAATAGCTGAATCAAAAGGGAAGATCAGCCATCCATACTTACAGTTCATTGCTGGCCATAAAGGCGATATAGAAGCAAGGTATAGCACGAACAAAGGTGTTTTGCCACCAGACATGATAGAGGATATTAGGAAATCCTACAAGGAATGCGAGCCTTTCTTAAGTACAACAGCTCAACCTTTGGAGCAATCAAGTGTCATCAAAGAGGCCAAGATAGAGGCTTTGAAGAGCATAGCAAAAAGCTTACTTGGAATAGAGTTGCTTGAGGTGAAGGTGGCTAAGGAAAAGGAGATTGGAAGAGAGTTAAGCAAGGATGAGGAACTTGAGCTTTTCGAAAGTGAGCTTAAAAAACTAAGAGAAGGTAAGCATAATCCTCAGAGGATAGTGCACGAAAAAGAACTTGAACGTCATCTAGCAGAGGGATGGCAGTTTGTTAGTGTACTGCCATCTCAAAAAATACTGATCAAGAAGTAAAATCATTAATTTACTTAGATTCCTCTACATATAAAGAGGGCTACAGTCGGTATATGTCGGACATAAGTCTGGCAAGGCTGCCCCCTAGACTGCCGACACACGCCCACTCTAATGCGGGGGAGACTTATTTAGGGTAAACTTTGTTTCTTTGAATTCCTTAGAAGATGACTGCTTTTCCTATATTATTGAACAAGGAGAGTTAGAAGAATATCTAGCTGATGGTTGGCATTTTGTAAGCGTGTTAACGTCACAGAGGATACCGATCAGAAAATCGCAACGTATAGAGCACAATTATGAATAGTTGCTGGCAAAACCACGAGTGAATAGACATCTTAGGAGAATGCTGAGAAAGGCAATATTAAGCAACTAGCATGATTTTTAAGTTTTGCATTTTTGATTTTGCGTAAAGAAATGTTTAAAGGTTACTTACATAGATTGCTATTTCTATGGGCTTAGACGTCACGTACGTATTAGGACTAGGCGACTTCGCGATTAATTGGAAGACTCTACCCACTAAGGAGAAATTATTTCGTCACATATTACTAGATATTATAGGGAGTAGCCAAAAAGAGTCAACGAGTATAGGTGAGTGGCAGTCTAGACTCGAAGTGGCACACAGTATTAAGTTAGAATCTCAAGAAGTCCTGAGGATTGTTACTGACCTAGTTGATTCGGGTCTTGTTAAACCAGACTTTAAATCCAAAGAGAGAGATAGATATACGATCTCTGAGAGAGGTAGAGACGAACTTAAACAAAAAAACATACAGTACGAATCATTGTTAGCAAAGACTAAAGAATGGTTTGAGATTGCTGTCGAAAGGGAGAAAACCGCTTACGATAAAGAGCTTATGTTTACAGTCTTTTTGGACCTTTTATTTAAAGCCGCTACAAGAAGTAGCGAGCTGTTATTGTGTTTACTTGAAAACAAAGATGTGGAAGTGAACATGAGAGTGGAATTAGATATCAATTATTTAATAAAGAGGACAAAGGAAATCTTTTATGACATATCAAGCGAGGAGGTAAATGACTTGGTTGAATCTTTCCAGAGACTGTTCCTGAGTAGCGTGGCCCATGACAAAACTCTGCGCGAAATATTCTTCTTCTTGGCGTATGGAAGTGGACTGCAGTACCTTCTCAGCAGAACCCCTGATCTAGACCTACAGGAATATTTTAGGTTGGTGAGGTCTGATATAAGCCGTGCTATAATATTGCTTGACACTAATGCGATCATAGCCTTATTATGCCATGCTGATCCAAAAAATCTTGAAGTAAATTCTCTCTTTGATCTTATAAGACAAACCGATGAACCGAAGGTCCACCTTGCATATCTTGGGACAACCATTTCAGAACTGGACTCTTTAATGCGTAAGCTATCGGATTACGCTGAAATCATAGAAATGGTTGATCCTCGAGACAGAGAAGAAGTACTCGAAGCCGATAAAAGAGTGTATCTTTTCAAGTCCCCGATACTTGCGTATCTAATTGAAGCAAGATACAGAGATTGGAAACATTATTTATCGCAATTTTGGGAGTCTTGGAGAAGAGCGCAATCATACTATAATATCGTTGACGTCAGACATCTAAGGAAAGATGATAATGAAATATTTGCGGAGGCTATTAATCGATACGAACAGTTTGCTAGTCAGTATAAAAAGTTTAAAGGCATGTGGGAGCTATTTGATAAGACTCCTAAAAATGCTCGCCATGATTTCTTACTGCTTTTTTATACGTTGGGACTTAGGTCTAGACTGGCCAAGGAGTCGCTTGCTGTTAATGCGTGGTGCTTTACCCTAGATCACACATTCTTCCTTATGCAAAAGAAAATTTCAACAGCGCCATTGTGTTTTTTCAGATTTACGGATTTGAACTCATACTTGCATTTACTTAAGATACCTGAAAGCTCAATTAACACAGAGGGAATAATGCAGTTCACACCAGTGGTATATGGTGATGAACGTCTGAGAAAGATGATGATAATGATGCATACAAAACGGAAGGAGCTGGTGAGTGAAGGAAAACCATTTATTAGTAAGGATGAGGCTAAGAATCTTTTGCTCGAGAGAATCAAATTGCATCAGGAGGAGTTAACAGATGAAGACTGAAAATTGGATAGATCTTACGCTTAATGTCTCTGTTGCTTGTGCCATACGAGGACAAGTATTGCCCATGGTTCATCGAATCCAAGAAATGAGGGCCACGACTAGCATCCAAGATTGGATAAGTTTTTCGTTCGGATCAACCACTCATATGGATCTGCCTTGGTCTATGGATTGGGATACGGTCAGCAAATTGGTTGCAGACAACCCTGAACTATTTCCTGAGGATATGGTCAAGAATAAAGATTATTTCAGAAATGTGAAGTCAAAAACTATGAGAGCAAGATCAGATAAGAAATACTTCAAGCCTTTTGAATCTCCGTGTTCTGTATTCAATTGCACAGATAAAATTGACATAATTGGGAAGTATTTAGAAAGCCCTTCCCCTTACTCCCATTTTTCCTTCAATTTGTCACCTAAGATTGATGAATATGAGTTCGAAAACCTACTCCACGAAATAGAGATAACAAAACCTTGGATACAAAACATAGAAAGGCAGAATGGAATAGATTTGAGTGAAAAATTCATTATTTTTAGAACTGGGTGGAGCAATAAGTTCTACTGCGCAAGAACTGATCTAAGCAATCCAATTTTTGAAGGATGGCATGCATATTTAATTCACCCATATCTGTCAGACGATGCAATCTTATATCTTGTCTCGAAAAACGTAAAAGGTGTGGGCGTAGACTCTCCTGGTTTGGAGAATCCGTTGAGTTATGTGAATTCGTTTTCTGATCGTTACCAACCGTATTTAAGACGGCTTGTTGCAACTAGAAAACGCCTCGCACCTCTGCACTTCATATTCTTAGCTCAGGAAAGGCTCCTAATTGAAAATTTGGTCAACCTCGACGTGGAAGAACTCGACAGCAGATTGCCGATAAATGGTACGATCCGTATCTTCCCTTACGAGATGGGTTCTGAATGCGTCTGTCCTGTTAAGATATATTTTGAAATGGAAGGTGCATAGATTGAGTAAAGTATATATACTTGTAAATGCAGAAGAACAAATACAAAACAAAAGAAAACAAGAAAACATAACGAAGATCCACGAAACTTATGAAAAAATGCAAAGTGAGTGCATGGCTGAATACCAAAACTCAGAACTTGAGATGATAAAAAATGAAATTACAAATTGGTCGCGGATGCATCCTGACTATAGAGAGTTATTAGGTAAGGGTAGGGAGGAAAAGCCTGATTGGTTCAGGCATGACCACGTAAGATATTTTAGGGATTTTTATACTGTAGGATGGCCCACATCGTGTTCTGTCCAAGAATTCTTATTATTTGCCAATAATATCTTAAGAAAAACCCCAATCAGTGTGATAATAGAAAGAGATTCAGACGAGGATTATTTGGAAACAACATACACAGGAGTACGAGAAATAGTTGCGAATGGCGATGTTTCTTTTTGTAGACTTTCTTATACTGGTCTTGCCCTTATCTGGCAAAATAAAGACTTTGATATTCCTGAGTGTATGATTGAGATAATTTCAAGAAGGTCATCTAATTATATCGAAAAACTCTACCGCATGACACGCAAGAAATAGAGCTGATGGTTTGATAGGTGGCCATGGTGAGATTAATTAAAGGATTATATTGTCACATGGATATACTGAAAGATAAACTCCCCCAATCTACTGTTAAGAGGGGTGAGGAATATTTACACTGTGTAAAGATCGTAAATTGGAGGGGCTATCGTTTTTGCGCTCAGGTCATCTCAAAAGCATCAAACGAATGCGTAATATTCCAGCGAAACGTCGCTAGCCCAAACTCTACTGTAGAAATTTTCAAATGGACTTCGAAGATTATGGAAATAGATCCGGTCCTAGATGAATACGGGAAACCGGGTTGTGCTGACGATGTAGCTACTATGAGAGTGAATTCTGCTAAGATCGATCTCAGTGAAGGACGAATCAATTCAACGGTTTGGCATAACCTGCCGAATTCCAACCAACTGGATCAAAGTAAAGAAACAGGAATATCTTTTGGAGTTAAGTAGTGAGACGGATAGGGTACTCATAGATGAATAATATTTCGTTCAGTATCATACCATTCTTATTCTCTATTGCTCTTCAGTTAATCTCTCCGCTGAAAAGATTGCCCAAAAAGGAAACATTAAAGGAATTAGCTGGAGAAAATCTTTCTGATGATATATTTGTCTACATGGAGTACTTGGCAGGGACTGACATCACGTTATCTTCGATTTATCTATCAATTGTAGGACTGTTAACAATCGCGCTTGAGACGAACATATTATTGGGGGTGGTCATTGTGTTTCCTCTCCTCATTTGTCTTTACCTTGCAAATTTGGCTTTTGATCGACTGGATCCGTACACTTACTTGAGGAAAACACCTTTTAAAATCAAACGACGTAATAAAGTTCTTGTTTCATATACATGGGATTCAGTAATCATCATAGCTCTTAATATTATTATGATTGTCGGCACATACGTCTCTTCAACTAATCCCTGAGATATTCTCTAACAATTCTTGTTACTTCAGACTC
>Ga0315314_1000205_pt1 | contig 77807 bp, 70 predicted proteins | sample TDP9_MG_FD_203631 | JGI IMG/M metagenome (GOLD analysis project Ga0315314, IMG submission 203631) | Freshwater sediment microbial communities from Lake Towuti, South Sulawesi, Indonesia - TDP9 | ecosystem: Environmental > Aquatic > Freshwater > Lake > Sediment | place: Indonesia: South Sulawesi...
AATCTGTCTTTCGCATGGCTACTTCCTTTCAAAAACGTTAATATTTCTTAGCCTGATGTTATACTACATCAGGCCGAAGTAGCCATCGCTTTTTATAAACCTTCAACTACGAATGGGACAACCTCAGTGACGGAGAACAATTAGAAAAATATTTAGCCCCGCAATTTACTGCGGGGTTTTCTTCGGACGATATACGCAATATGCACGAAGCAATACGCAGTACGAGATACGAGTGACCCTTGCTTCGCCTTTGGTTACTCAGAGCAAACTTCTGTCTCCCGTATTCTGCCTTCCGTATTCTTTGTTTTACCTTGACTTTTCCCTCCTTTTAGTCTATTTTACCCCCGTGAGAACAACCGGTAGGGGAAAACTTCAACGACATGAAATAATCGCAGGTAAAAATAAAATAAATATATATTGCTTATTTAAAATATTGAGTTTGAAGATTTTGACAGAATTGTGAGCATAGATTAGATTTAAAAAAATCTTTGAAAAGATGGGAGCATGGTATTTAGCGCCAAACTTGGTAAGATTATAACTTTTGTGATTTCTTTTGACATATCTGTTTATCTTAATTATGTTAGTGTTTAGATATAACCTGTTTGTCTCGACAGTTAGTTAATAACTACTTGGAATTTTTGAATCGGCGTTTTCAGAGGGAAAGGGTAAATATAATGAGTGAAGCTAAGACAAACAAAGAAATAGAGGTATTCAAGGATATAACTTATTCTCTGTCAAAACTTGATAAGAAGACCCAGATAAGAATAATTCAGAGTATTTTAACTTTTCTCGGTATTAAATCTGATGAAGCAGTTAGGAATAAGAGCGTTCTCCCGCTCCCTTCCACAGCGGTTAAATCTGAGGAAATTCAGCCTTTTATTTCATCTTTCTCAGAACGCGAAGAAATGTCTCCTAAGGAGTTCATTCTATTAAAAAAGCCACATACTGATGTAGAACGTATTGCCTGCCTTGCTTATTATTTGATGTATTATCGAAATACCCAGCATTTTAAAACCATCGATATCAGTAAGCTTAATACAGAAGCAGCACAGATTAAGTTTTCCAATACGACCTACGCTGTTCAAAATGCTACAAACAAAGGCTTCCTTGTACCTTCTACAAAAGGTAACAAGCAGATAAGCGCGGTTGGTGAACAGTATGTACAGGCACTTCCAGACCGAGAAGCTGCCAACGAAGTTTTGAAAACTTTCTTAAAAAGATCGCGAAAAACAAGGCGTGCAAAAAGTAAAAACAATAATAAGGAATAACTGGAATGGCTGATAAAGGTTTGCGAATAGCAATCTTTAATCACAAGGGAGGCGTTGGGAAAACTACTCTGACCGTAAACATCGCTGGCGCTCTTGCTGAAAAAGGTAAAAAAGTCCTTCTCGTGGACTCAGATCCCCAATGTAATCTTACTTCTTACCTTATAGAAGACGCTGTTGTTGATGTATTGCTTGATAACTCAGATGCGCCAATAGGTCAAACTATCTGGTCTTCCTTAAAACCTGTATCCAATGGGACGGGATCTCTCAAAGAAATAAAACCTATCGAAACTCCTCCACCTTCTCTACATCTTCTTCCGGGAGATATACGACTTTCTGATTTCGAAACAGAGTTACATGGTTACTGGGGAGAATGCTTTCAACGAAGAATCCGAGGTCTTAATGTAACTTGTTCTTTAAGTAACTTGGTTTCACACTATGTAAATGATATGAAAATAAATTATGTGTTTTATGATACGGGTCCCAATATAGGTCCTTTAAATCGAATCATTTTATTGGACTGCGATTACTTTATTGTTCCAGGCGCCTGCGACCTTTTCTCTGTAAGAGCACTAAAAACGCTTGGTCATACATTATGCACCTGGATAAGAGATTGGAAAATAATTAAATCAATGGCCCCTGACGGTGTTACTTTACTTCAAGGTTCCCCAAAATTTCTTGGATACATTCCTCAAAATTTCAATGTTTACGGCCAAGCAATGGCTAAGAACCACGCAAGGTATCTAGCTAAATTCGAGATACAACTTTATAAAGATGTTGTAGCAGAACTACGAAAAGTCGATAGGGAATTAGTCCCCTTATCTGGATCAGAAATTCGTAAACTCGGTCATGTTAAAGATTTTGCTACACTCGTCGCTCGTTCACAGGAACAAGGTGTTCCATTGTGGCTGGTCAAGGGAATCGGTGCTTCTTCGAGAGAATTTGCACACAAAACCTTTGAAAAAATAGCTGAATCTATTGAAAAATATACAAATGAGGCTTAATAAATGTGATGTACTCAAATATACAACCAAATAAGGATTTGGTTAAACAAATTGAAAAGAACGTTAATTATTTTAAGAAAAATCGACACTATAGCAACAAAACAGAGTTTCTTAGAGACAATAACAAGATGACTAAAGAGTATAGCTTGGTATATGGTTGCCGCTTTCAGTCAAATGGTGGCAAAATACCAAATTTTGCGCTGGAAACTGCTTCAATAACAGACAGAAGACTGCAATTTGTAAATTGTGACATTACATAACTCATTTTATTAAAAGGAGTTAAGTATTATTTACTCTGTAACGCTACTACAGTCTCGAAAAATCTGTATATTTTTGAACCACTTGCTCAAAATCTATGTAATGACATTCTGACAAAACCAGATTTAAAAAAGCTAATACATTCAACTAAATATAGAATAAAAAAACCTGACCGCCTTCGAAATAAACTTTTCCGCCTTGCACAAGAAGCGAAATCGAAGAACGAAAAGTTCAATATCACAAGTAAAAATCTTTTTACCAAAGTCAACGACCTTGCCGGAGTACGCCTGATTCATTTGCATACTAAACAAATGGCCCAAATACATCCACTTTTACTCGATGTTTTTAGTGAATGTAGATATACTCTTGACGGAGAACCAACTGCTTTTACATGGGACAACGAGTACGCTGAATTCTTTAAATCAATTAATATCTGCATAGAAGAAAGAAATTCTATGTATACAAGTGTACACTATATTTTAAAACCTAATCGCGAAACAGAAATGCGTTGCGAACTTCAAGTTAGAACCTTAGCAGAAGAAATATGGGGCGAAGTCTCCCATACTATAAACTATCCACATGAAGTCGATAGTGTAGCTTGTAAAGAACAGCTTAAAGTTCTCGCCAGAGTAGCATCTGGTTGCACAAGACTCGTAGATGCAATATTTGCTTCACACACAGAATATTTAAAAAAGAAAAGAAAAAATTATTAGAATACATTTTTTTCTCCGCCGAAATTGCTTTATGCTTTATCGCAGCGTCTTCCTCGCCAACGAAAACACCGTCCAGTGGCTACTCGAGTCACAAGCCATGAACCACAAGCCACGATTGAAAAACCCAGACTTTTAAAAAACTCCATAAGTATATACGCATATACTTATATAGTTGACTAACTTCCTTAAATTTGGCAAATTTGGGTGTTAAATCTACCAAATCTGGGGACAAAATCCGGTGATACCATACTCTTTTCTCCGCCACTTTCTAATTTTTGTCTGTTGTATTTGCTGTAAGTCGTACTTTACGGATCTGTATTCCATATTTTCATCATTCTGCTATTATGCACTAGGTGGCGCCGACACCTAGTGAAAATAGAACATCTAATATCTTACTCGCGCTACGTAGAGTACTCTGCTCTGCACAACGCTTCGCATAGCATGAACTTCACAGAGTGGCACAGAAAATCAGGAAGCAGAGTATCGGGAGACCTGTCCACAGGACGCCTCACGGCGAAAATCAGGATAATAGAAAACAGAAGCAGAGTGAAGAGAACGGAAAAGCATAAGTGAATAAGTGAATTAGTGAATAGTTAAGTGGAGGATTAGGAAATCAGGTTATCAGAAGATCAGAAAGCAGGGTATCAGGAAAACAGAAAATCAGGAGGCAGGGTATCGGGAGAACAGGAAATCAGGAAAATAGAAGACGGAGGACAGAAGCCTGCCCTGAACAAAGTTGAAGGCACGATAGACAAAAGTCTTACTCTCCAAATACTATTTTTCTGAGCCATTTGCGGAAATCGGCTAACTGCGGAAAGTTTAGATATGCAAATTCGCCGAATAGCTTCTCAGCCATCCGGTCATAAGCAATAGCAGCGGTTTCCTCGTCAACGAAACGACCGAGATAGGTGCGTTTGCCATGGTACATTATTTGTGCCTGCCATTTGTTGAGCCTGCGGTAGCGACAGACTCCTTTGTATTTTGAAGCGCTATTGCATACCGGACGCCTGTTTAAAGTATTCTGAGCCTTTGTGCACAGCCGCAGGTTATTCTTTCGATTATTTAAGCCGTTGTTATTAATATGGTCAACGAGCAGACCTTTTGGGGCGTTCATAATCTGGCGGTGCATAATAATTGGTCTATGTGCGTCCCTTCGACCGGCGTAATAAGTAAAACCGCTCTTATAAGCGTACCATTTGTGCGTAGCCAGGCGGTCATAATCATCTGCATCAACAATGGCAAATTTGCCCTGTGTTAAAGGTATAAATCTAACGTCGTCACTTTCTGGCCGTCGAGGTTTTTGTCGCCTGCTGATTTCCCTCTTAGGCTGGAAATTGCAGCAGCAGCCTTCTCGCTCGGTATAATGTAACCGCCCCGGTGAACCATCTTTATTGATGCAGACCGGGACCGTACAAGTGCCACCGGCTGGATAAATAAGATAAATACAATTTCGACAGCTACGAGCTTTCAAGATAATTAATCATTAATCAATCATCAATAATCAATTAACACATCCCCCCATAATTGGGAACAATCTGCGCATTTGATGCGAAAAAAATTGCTTTTTGCGAGGTGGACTTTGTCTTAAATTACTTTGGCAAAAGGAATAAAAATTTTTCTAAAATTTCAGATTTTTCTTTCGGACTATCTGCATTTTTGATTGAAATCTTTTTGATCGTTTCTTTCTAGCGAAAGAGGTGTAAAATAAAGCAGGGTATCGGGAGAACAGAAAATCAGGTTGCAGGGTATGGAATAGGGACGGGGACAGCCGCTTATTTTTTCTCCGCCGCCGGGTGAATCCGCAATTAAATCCATCGTTCTAAAAAACCTTCATTCTCAAATCCCTGGTTCTTAAACGGCGGCTAATAAAAAGAACTGAACCCTGCCAATAAATGGCATGTAAAGACCCCGCCCACAGGTGGCGGGGCTAAACAAAATCCGTGAAAATCCTGCGTTAATCCGTGTCTTTTTCCTCAAAATGAAACGGGCTCCGGTTTTGGCGGAGCCCGTTGGTTTTCCGGTGTTTTTCTTTAGATTAACCAGGGATTACGTTGGTCGCACAAGGGCCTTTCTTGCCCTGTCCGATATCGAACTGAACCCTCTGGCCCTCCTCAAGATTGGCATAGCCGGTCGTCTTGATCTCCGAGTGATGGACGAACAAGTCCTCACCGGCGTCATCGGGCGTGATAAATCCAAAGCCTTTTTTACCATTAAACCATTTTACTGTACCTGTACTCACTACTGTTCTCCTTTCCCGCTACGGCACGCTCCGCCGTGACGAGTGGCCTAATAATGGCCATAAAATCTGTCTCTCGGATTTTACAAAGGGAATATTCTTGAGAGACGTGAGAATATGCCCCACTGATAATTATTGTACCGGGCGAACTTTCCGGCTGTCAATAAAAAAATTTTTAATGATTACTTTTGACAAAGAATATAGGAGACTATAACTTATAAATATTGGTTATTGGTGATTGGTAATTGGTAATTATTTAACCAGTTATCATTTAATCAAATACAAAGTATTAGTTGGAGATTTTACTATGAAAAATACGATCTATGTCGTCGTCATCGCCGTGTGTATAGCTTTGGCCGTTTTGATATTTCTTAAGACCCAATCAGGAGGCCCTGGCGGTATCGATTCCATCAGGCCTGGCGAGGAGCTGTATTGGGTCAAGTGCCGTAACCCGAAATGCAATGCTGAATATCAGATGGATAAGAAGGATTACTACGAGCAAATAGAAGAGAAAATGCGGGCCAATCCTATGTCGATGGTGACACCGCCGCTGCTTTGCAAACAATGTGGTGAGCAAAGCGTTCTGCGAGCTATAAAATGCGAAAAGTGCGGCCTGGTCTTCCTGTACGGTGCTAACCCCGCCGATTTTGCGGACCGCTGCCCCGAGTGTAAGCATAGCAAAACAGAGTCTGACCGAAAGGCACGAGCGGCTCAGCGGCTGAGCGGAACTGGTTAGCGTAAAATTCAAAACGTAAACGGCAAAACTAAAAAAGAATTTTTATTTTTGATTTTTTAGTTTCCAGCCGCCTTCTAAGATGGCCGTGCGAAACTGCTCTGTTGTCGTTTTCAAACCCGCAACGGTGGGATACTCTTTTTGAATCTTTTCTGTCAAATACTCTATGCGGTTTTCAGGTGAAGGGTGTGTTGAAAAAAATTCAATTGGTCGAATTTCTTGTTGGTTTTGAAGCATTTGCATAGTCTCAATCATGCCGTGCGGATTGTAGCCTGCCTGAACCATATAATCCAGACCCGCCAAGTCAGCTTGCTGCTCATCCTCTCTACTATAGCTAAGCTCTAAAAATAAGCGTGTCAACGCTGCTGCTCTCATAGCTGTGGCGGGCGTATCCTGCGTAGCTGCGGCAATCAGTAGAACGTCTATTGTCTGTTGTCGGCTTAGAGCTGCCATAGTATCTCTGGCAACAACATGTACAACCTCATGGGCGAGTATCCCTGCCAGCTGAGCCTCGGTTGTCAGATTCTGGAGCATGCCTTTTGTGAGAAAGACGTATCCGCCAGGCAGAGCAAGTGCGTTAATCGATTTATGTTCCAAAGCGGCGAAGTGATATTCCAAATCTGGCCTATGGCTAACGCGAGCGATCCTTTGGCCGACACTATCAATATAGTTTTGCAAACTCTCATCGGCGATTCTGCCGCCCATCTGTTTCTCAACTTCGGGAAAGAATTTGCGGCCTATCGCAATATCTTTCTGTTCCGGATAGAACATCAGCTCCTCTTGGCCGGTTATCGGATTGATTGCGCAGCCCGTGTAAAGACAAAGGATAAGGCCTAAAATCACCAACCCCAGTTTTCTGGACATTAGCATTCCTCTGATTATCCTGATTATAAAAAATTCTGCTTGAAAATCTGAATCCCATGTATTATAAAATAATTTTTTATCTGAATGATAACAAAAACTATGAACCAGCAAAAAACTTGTGGTGAGCCTGTCGAAACCATCTGTCAAGGCTGTAGCCACAGACAAGACTGCCAAAAGATCTACCAGAATCTATCAAACTACAAGGGCTCTTCGATCGTACTTAAAGTCATCGTTGCTTTCTTGCTGCCCATAATGGTTTTTATCGCTTCTTTAGCTGCTTTTGAGCGAATATTAGCCGAAGCGATAGATATAAAAGAGCTGCGAACGGCCCTTAGCTTCCTGCTGGCCCTTTTAGTAACTTTTGCGGTGATGCTGATTATAAAAGTGATAAATGGTAAAAGGTAATGGTTCGACAGGCTCACCATCCCGAGCCAAGTCGAGGGACTGGAAACTGGTAAATGGTAACTGGTAATTACCAATTACCAATCACCAATTACTACTTTTGCAAGTATGAAGATCGATACTAAAGGCCGGTTTTCTTTTTCCGGCGGAGTACATCCTCCGGAAAGAAAAGACCTTACCAGTGAAAGCGAAATACAGCCCGGCCCTGCCATTAAAGAGGTTGCGGTAATGCTCAGCCAGCACCTCGGTGCTATTTGTAGGCCGGTAGTTAGAGAAGGGTATATGGTCCTGGCAGGGCAGAAAATCGGCGACTGCGATGCCTATGTCTCTGCACCGGTTCATTCGCCTATTCACGGTAAAGTAAAAGAAATAGCGCTGCGGTCACATCCAGTTTTAGGCCGAAGCCCAGCGGTAATTATAGAGGCATACCGCTATACCCCCACAAAGCAGCCGCGCTTTGAACTGATGGAAGATTTCGATGAAAATAAATACTCTTGCGAACAAATATGTGATGCGATCCGCAAAGCGGGTATTGTTGGCATGGGAGGAGCGGGATTTCCGACACGGGTAAAGATAGAGCCGAACCCGCAGATGCCAAAGGAAATAATGATCATCAACGGCTGTGAGTGCGAGCCGTATATCACCTGTGATTATCGAATTATGCTTGAGCGGACGAACCAAATTATCGCAGGTATCAAACTTGCCCAAAGGGCAGCCGACTGTTCGCAGGTCATTATCGGTATCGAGGATAATAAGCCCCGGGCGATAGAGGCTATGGGTGCGGCACTTGAGAATTTCGCAGACAGCAAGAATATTAAAATTGTTCCGGTCAAAACAAAATATCCGCAGGGCGGCGAACGACAGCTTATACAAGCAATTTTGAAAAAAAATGTCCCCACAGGCGGGATTCCTCCTATGATTGGAGTGGTGGTGCTTAATGTTGCTACGGTAGCAGCAATTGCCGAGGCGGTTATCAGCGCGGCGCCGCTGACTCACAGGGTGGTGACAGTTACCGGCGAAGCAATCGCAAAGCCGGGAAATTACAACGTTGCCATAGGGACATCCGTAGGGCAGCTTATCGAATTTTGTGGAGGCGTGACCAAAAAGTCCGCAAAGGTCGTTGTCGGCGGGCCAATGATGGGAATTGCAATTGCGGATTTGGAGACGCCGATTATGAAAACTACCTGCGCCATAACCGTGCTGACGGGAGAGGAAATAGGCAAGGCCAAATTTGTGCAACGCCAGACGCCTTGTATTCACTGTGGCAGATGTCTGCGAGTCTGCCCGGAAAATTTGAACCCGACAAAAATCGCCCACGCGGTTAAGAGTAACCTTTTGGATGTAGCAGAAAGCTATTTTATCAGTGCCTGTATAGAGTGCGGCTGCTGTAGTTATGTCTGCCCGGCCAATATAGAACTGACAGGGTATATTAAGACAGGCAAAACCCTGCTGGCCAGACGAAAGCAACAAATGCCGCCTTAGATACTCGATGCTGGATACTCGATACTCGACGAGCATCGAGAATCTATACAAGGAAAGTTTGAATGCTAAAGGACATAAGAGTTTCGTGTGCGCCGCATATTAGCCAACGTTTGTCGACGCGCAAAGTAATGATAGATGTCATAATCGGTCTGACACCTGCAATAGCAGCGGCTGGCTATTATTTTCGTATATATGCTCTTATCCTTATTCCCACCTGCGTTATTTCCTCAGTTGCAACCGAATGGCTGTGCAATCTAATCCGCAAAAAGCCCAATTCTCTCGGCGATTTTAGTGCTATAGTTACCGGCGTAATTCTGGCGTTATCGCTTCCGCCGAGTCTACCTATTTGGGCTGCGGTAATTGGCAGTTGTTTTGCCATTGGCGTTGGCAAGATGGTTTTTGGCGGACTCGGCGCCAATATCTTCAACCCTGCTATGATTGGTAGAGCCTTTTTAACCGCCTCTTTCGGTATGTTAATGACAACCTGGACAGTTCCAGCTACGATTGATGGCAAAATGCCAAAGATTTCTCCGGAGAATAAGATAGACGCCAGGACGCAGGCAACGCCTTTAGCCTGGAATAAAATGGCCATAAAAGAAAACAAGGGTGCCAAACTCTACAACCAGCAGCAATTCAAGGCTACGTTCACGGGCGATGTCGGTGGCTGCCTGGGAGAAACCAGTGTCATCGCACTTTTGATCGGCGGGCTGTATCTGTTGATAAGACGGACGATAGTCATCCACACGCCTTTGGCTGTTCTATTGTCTTCTTTTACCTTTGCTGAAGTTTGCTATCTGATTAATCCGGACTCTTTCATCCAACCGTTTTTCCATCTGACAAGCGGCGGTTTGATGCTCGCAGCCTTCTTTATTGTCACCGACCCAGTGACACGGCCCTTGACACGCAGAGGAATGTGGCTTTTCGGCAGCGGCGTAGGAACGATAACCATGCTTATAAGAATTTTCGGAGAATATCCTGAAGGTGTGATGTACGCGGTGCTTTTAATGAATAGCGTCAGGCCTCTTATCGACAGGTTATGCAGGCGAATTCCGACAGGAGGTAAACCCAGTATGAAATAAAAGTGCCTAAAGTGAGCTAAAGGTTCAGGCTATGAGGGTATCAGGCTACCAGGTAGTGGGCATCAGGTTATCAGGACATCAGGTTAGTTTTTCCTGATATCCTGATGTCCTGATTTCCTGCATCCTGGTTTCCTGATTCTCTGATATCCATTATTTAGGCACTTTACACTACTTTGTGTCCTAGTGGCAAAAGAGGTTTCATAATGCTCAAATTAAAATATTTTATCCAGCAAAGTTGGCTGTTAATTGTTTGCTCGTTCTTTTTCGGCCTGTTAATAGCAGCTACTAACGCCGCCCTATCACCGAAAATAGAGCAAAACAAAGTCGATAAACTAAATCGCCTGGCTGGTGCTTTGCTGCCGCAGGCCGAGCACTTTGTCCCTTTAGACACAGAAATCGAAATTAAATCGCTCAGAGGACAAAAGGAAAATGTTAAAATTTATAGGGCCCAGATGAAAAACGGAGAATGTGTCGGCTGGAGCTTCAACGCAACGGGGATGGGTTTTGCCGACAAAATAGAGATGGTCGTTGCTGTCGACCGCAATTTTAAGAAGCTCACCGGCTTCAATGTTCTTTCAAGTAACGAAACTCCCGGCTTCGGCGACAAAATAAAGTCCTCGTACTACCGTGATCAGTTCGCAGGTGTGCCCGCCGGGGAGCTCAGACTCGCCAAAACAGGCAGCCCAGCCGCTATTGACGCCGAAATCGTCTCGATAACCGGCGCCACAGTCAGCAGCCAGGCAGTTGTGAACATACTCAATAGCTTTTTAACCCAGCTCAAAGACCAGATGCAAAAGAAAGGACTAATCGGTAATGCCAGCGCACAATGAATCCAAAACAAGTCTTTATAGACAAGCCTTGACAGCCGGCTTATGGCGTGAAAATCCCACCTTCCGTATGCTCATCGGGATGTGTCCGCCTCTGGCTGTCACCACCGCCGTTAAACCTGCCTTTACTATGGGCGTTAGCGTAATATTCGTGCTCCTGTGCAGCAATTTTGTCATCAGCTTAATGCGTAACCTGCTCAAGTCCCACCTGCGAATAGTAATGTTCACTCTGACCATTGCAGCTTTTGTTACTGTTTGTGACCTGTATTTAAAGGCCTATTTACCTGATATGAGCGAGATTCTCGGTGCGTATGTGCCGCTGATAATTGTGAACTGCCTAATCATATTTCGGGCTGAGGCCTGCGCAAGCAAATGCGGCCTTGTTGTCAGTGTGCTTGACGCAATTGGAATGGGCTTAGGATTTACGATTGCTCTGTGCATCCTGGCTGGTATCCGAGAACTGCTTGCAACCGGCTGTTTTTTGGGCTTTGAGATAATGCCAAGCAGATTCGTTCCCTGGCTGGCGCTGCAGATGCCTGTCGGTGCCTTCGTGACACTGGGCTTGCTGCTGGGCCTAGCCAACGTTCTAACCAGAAAAAAGGAGGCCTAAAATGGATAGATTCTACGTCCTTCTGATGGGTTTTTTGTCGGTTGTGCTGGTTAATAATTTCGTCTTTACCAAGTTCCTCGGGACATGTCCCTACATTGGCGTATCCGGGAGAATAGATAGCGCCTTTGGCATGGGCCTTGCCGTCACCTTTGTTACCGCGATGAGTGGAACTCTGACCTGGCTTGTGGACGCTTATATCCTCACACCACTGGGTCTTCAGATAACACGCTATATCTGTTACATCGTCGTCATAGCTGGTGCTGTTCAGCTTGTTGAAATGTACGTGCGAAGGTTCTTTCCATCACTCTACGATGTGTTCGGAATATTCCTGCCGTTGATTTCAACGAACTGCGTCATATTAGGTGTCTGTCTTTTTTTAGACGTCTGGGGGACAGATACGCTGCTTGAAGCGGTTGTTCTGAGCACTGGAACAGGTATAGGATTTACCGTCGCAATCTGCATAATGGCTGGTATCCGTGAGGAGCTGATACTGGCCGATGTGCCGGCTGCTTTCAAGGGTGCACCGATTACGCTGATTACCGCCGGGCTGCTTACTTTAGCCTTTATGGGTTTTGCAGGAATGATAAAATGAAAAAATGAACTAAAGTGAGCTAAAATGAACTAAAGTGCCTAAAGTTAAAAAGCAATTGATAATTAAAGTTTGGTGGTTTGGTTGAGGCATCTAACTTTAGTCACTTTAGGCACTTTAGTCACTTCAAACTTTTTCGTATCTTCGTGCCTTTTGGTTAAAGGAACAAAAATGATTTTGGCTGATATTTCTCAATTATGGAGTACCTCTTGGCCGGCTGGCTTGACAATGCTTGGCCTTGGGCTGGGCTTTGCAATCTTATTGCTAATCGCCAGTGAAAAACTAAAAGTCGAGGTCGATGAGAAAGTCGAGCAGGTCCATTCGGTTTTGCCCCATCTTGACTGTGGCGGTTGCGGCTTTGCCGGCTGTATCAAATACGCAAAGGCCCTCCTGGAGAATCCGGAGCTGATCGGCAAATGCGCACCAGGCGGGCCGGAAACCGCCACGAAGGTGGCTGAAATTCTCAATATTCAGGTTCGAACGGATGGTTTTCCCTTCCGCCCGATTGTGCACTGCCGGGCCCATACAGCCGACAAGACCTATTATGCTAAGTATCAGGGCATAGAAACCTGCACCGCTGCTAACGCATTGCCTCCTGTGCAGGCCTGCAAGTTCGGCTGTCTGGGCTTCGGTGACTGTACCAGAGCCTGCAAGTTCGATGCCCTCCACATTGTGGACGGCTTGGCCACCGTTGACTATGAGAAATGCACCGGCTGCACAGCCTGCTCAAAGGCCTGCCCACGTAATCTTATCCAGATGGTTCCGTTCAGTTACGAGAATATGATGACGGTCGCTTGCAAAAGCAAAGAGACCGGCAAGGTGACGCGGTCGATGTGCAAGGTCGGCTGTATCGGCTGTGGAATCTGTGCCAAACAAACCGATATTTTCACCGTTGAGGACAATTTAGCTCGAATGAATTACGAAAGATACCAACCCAGCGAGCAGGCCGAGACTGCGATGAACAAATGTCCGACCGGCGTGATTGTCTATCGTGGCCGAACCGCCCCGCAGCCTCGCAAACCCGGCAAAAAACTTGCCGCCGCATCAACATAATATTTAGCCCGCCAATCCTTCGACTCTGCCCAGGGCAGGTTCATTGACGGGTTTCCTTCTATGCGAATCGAAATTTTCCATAAAATACAGGGAAAAATGTTTAGTAAGCGTTCACGGAAGAACCGCATTTTTGTCACTGCGAGCGAAATGAGCCTTTAGCCCTGAGCTTGTCCGCCTCCGGCGGGCGAGCCGAAGGGGAAGCAGTCTAATACCTCCAAAAGATTGAGATTGCTTCGGCCTAAAGGCCTCGCAATGACGTAAAAACGCAACATTTTTCTGCGTGAACGCTTACCTTCTTTTTAGTTCGTTTCGAGATTTTAGTGTGCAAAAAGTCACCAGATTTTGGAGGAGAAAGAGATAAAAAGGTGGCTCATTACTTTGATTATGACGATGGTCATGAGTTCGATTGTTTACGGTGGGTACACTTATTCTGACTATGATTGGCATACGTACAATGGCCATCAGTATGCAATCACTCTGAATTATTCTGACTGGACACAGGCCGAAGCATGGGCAGTTGAAGTGGGTGGTCATTTGGTAACAATCAACGACTTAGCAGAAAATGCATGGCTCTCTGAACAATTTAAGGGTTACTACCGAAAAGACCACGAGGGAATCACAACGATAGTTTGGTGTGGATTGATCTAGAGTACATAGGTGGCGATATAAACTTGCGAAGTTCCTGGCAATGGGCGGATGGCGAGATCCTTACCTTCGATCCTCCATGGTACACATGGGCTGGTGGTTATCCTATTCCTCTTGATAGCGATGGAATGCCATATGCTTATCTTCATACCAATACTCACCACGACCCAGAAACTTGGTGGAACCACGACACCTCGCTTATTTATCCAAGCTATGGCGTTATCGAGATAATCCCCGCTCCTGGCGCCGTTGTGCTTTGTAGCATTGGCGTGGCCTTTGTCGGCTGGCTAAGAAGACGAAGAACGCTGTAATCCGTCGCTCGTGACTCGTGGCCCGTGACTCGTAGAGCGGATTCTTTAGGAGAGCGTCGCCGAAACGGCGACGGCTAAACGGGTAAGGATGAAATAAATTCCCAGGATTGAGGCGGAAGACCCACAGAAATGGGATTGGCCTGAATGTATCTGATGGCGGCTAAAAGTGTATCCTTATCGTCAATAAAAACTTTCCAGGATCCTCTGGTCCAGGGAGTGTGTTTTAGTTTCAAATCCCTCGTTGCTGCACCTTTGAGCTGATTAACAAGGTACTCGATTCTATATTGGCAGCGCAAAATAAGTATGTGCACGTGGTCATTCATTATCGCACAAGCTGGGATTTTTTATCTAATCATTAAATGACTAAAGTGCCTAAAGTTGAAAGTGACTAAAGTGAAAAGTTAGAACTATAACTTTAGCTCACTTTAGTTCATTTTAGGCACTTAAAACTTGAGGTCCATATTTAATCGTGCCTAACATCCGCAGTTGCTCATTATAAATTTCTTTAGAATATAGCTGCGCGGGTCATTGGGCAGCCACGTGCCCTAAGTTGTAAAGATTGCGTGATATGCAATAATCATCGTTAATTTCCCTATCGTATAAATTTTTCTACGCCGTTGGTTTTGATAATTTTGTATTCGGGTTGTGAGGTTACCAAAATCGCTTCGGTATTTGGTATTTTTTCGATTAAGGCAAGGCCTTTTTCCGCCCCCATCACGCTAACTGCTGTCGCCAAAGCATCGGCATCGGTCGCATTGTCCGCGATAATCGTCACGCTGGATAGCCCCTCCGCACTTGTTCCGCTTTTGCGGTTTATAATATGGCTGTAGCGTTTGCCTTTGATTAAAACAAACTGCTGATAATCACCACTTGTCGCAACCGCCTCGTTTACTAATTTCAGTCTCAATAAGATATCACGTCCCGCGGTATCCTTATTTAAGTTTGGGTCTTGCAGGCCGATTAACCAATTGTCTTTGCCTTGTGGTGCACGACCTGCGCATCGGATGTGGCCGCCAATATCGACCATTGCTCCGAGTGCCCCGGCTTTTTGCGCAGCTTCAAGTGCCTTATCAACGGCATAGCCTTTTGCGATGCCGCCAAGGTCCAAACGCATTCCTTCGACTTTGAATTTTACTGTTTTGTTAGGGTCGTCAAGAATTAGCTTCTCAAAACCAACTTTGGCCTTGGCACGCGTTATTTCTTCTTCGCTTGTAGCAACCTCTGTTTTTTTTGCTATGCGAAATAGATCGACCAAAGGGCCAACGGTAATATCAAACGCGCCGTCAGTTAGTTTGCCAAACTCGACGCTACGCTGCAAGACTTCGTATGTCGGGTCGCTAACTTTAACTGCCCACATGAACGCATCTCGGTTCACCCGGCTTATTTCTGAATCACTTTTGAAGTCGCTCATCAGCTTGTCAACTTTATAAATTTCTGCAAAGGCATCCTCAATACATTTATTAGCTGTATTTCGATCTGCTGCGATAACAACGACACGGGCAAATGTTCCCATGACCAGGCGGTGGCCGCTATCGAGCTCGACCGGCCTTCTCTGGCTAACAAAAAGATAGAGCACCGCAACTAAAGATACGCCGATGATTGCCGTTATGATGCGACGATTTGTCTTACGCATAAAAATCCTTTCAAATCACAGAAATTGATAATTGGTTATTGGCCAATAATCAATAGAAAATAATCAATAATCAATTTATAATGCCGCTGTGAATAAAAAAGAAGTAATAATCTTGGCTGAGCGTATCGAGCGGGAATTTTTACCCTTTGTTCGCAGGCCCAGCAGATACATCGGCGGCGAGATAAACCAGAGCAAAAAAGACCTATCTCGGTGCGAAGTAACCATTGCGCTGTGCTTTCCCGATGTCTATGAAGTGGCGATGTCGTATATGGGCCTTGCGATTATCTACGATATTCTCAACCGAATCGACGGGGTGGCTGCGGAACGAGTTTTTGCGCCGTGGATTGATGCTGAAAATATACTACGCCAAAAAAAAATCCCACTATTTAGTCTGGAATCCAAAGCAGCGCTGGCCAGCTTTGATATTATCGGCTTTAGCTTAACAAACGAGCTATGCTATACCAACGTGCTCAATATGCTCGACATGGGCAGCCTGAATATCCGCAGCAATCTTCGGGATGAAAACGATCCCTTGGTCGTTGCCGGTGGTGGTATGGCCAACTGCTGTGAACCTGTAGCTGAATTCATCGACCTATTTGTATTAGGCGAAGGCGAAGACGCGGTAGTTGAACTTGCTGAATTGATCAAAGCTAAGAAAAAAGCCGGTGCAACAAAAAAAGAAATCCTAATTAGCGCTTCTGAAAAGTTTGATTGGGCTTATGTCCCTATCCTTTATCCGAACCAGCAGCGACGAAACGCAATTGTTGAAGATTTCCGAAACGCTCCTGCACCGCTTCGCCCGATAGTTCCATTCACTGAAGCGGTGCACGAGCGGGTCAGCGTTGAGATTATGCGTGGCTGTCCAGGCCGATGCCGATTCTGCCAGGCCAGCTTTTGCAGAAGACCGGTTCGCTACCGTAGTGTCGAAAAAATTGTCGAAATTGCAAAGGCCTGTTACCTCGCGACAGGATTCGATACGGTAAGCCTGCTGAGTTTATCAGCCGCTGATTATCCAAAACTTGAAGAGTTAGTGTCACGGCTACATGAATATTTTCAAGATAAGTATGTGGGCCTGTCACTTCCGAGCTTGCGTGTTGACCAGCAGCTAAAACTGCTGCCTAAATTGCTCACCAGCGTAAGAAAAAGCGGTTTGACAATTGCCGTTGAAGCTGCAAGTGAAAGACTAAGGCAGATTATAAATAAGCCGCTCAAAGATGAGGACTTATTTTCCGCGGTGGAGGCGGCGTACAAAGCCGGCTGGCAAAAATTAAAATTATACTTTATGGTAGGCTTGCCCGGCGAGACGCAAGACGATATAAAACGCATTGTAGAATTATCATATCAATTGGCCAAACTTAGAAAAGTAGTTGATGGTAAAACTGCTAATATCAACATTACCATAAGCTGGTTTGTGCCCAAGCCACACACGCCGTTCGGCTGGCTCGGCCAAAAGCCGAAGGAATATTTCGAGCAGGCAAAGCAGTTAATACTCGATGAGAAAAGAAGGCTTCGTGCAAAATTTTTGCAGTTTAAGTTCCACGATATAAACCGTAGCGTGCTGGAATCGGCGATAGGCCGAGGTGACAGGAGCCTATGCGATGTTGTTGAAGCAGCACAGCAGGCCGGTGCAAGATTTGATTTATGGGATGAGTGTTTTAACCCCGCAATATGGCGGGAGACATTTGAAAAATTCGGATTGGACCTCAATGAGATTGCACAAAGAAGGTTCGATGCAGATGAGATTTTGCCCTGGGAGCATCTGGGCGGCCCAGAAAAAAAGTATCTGCTTGACCATCTCAATAAAGCGACAGAGCAGACAAACAGGATTGAAATAGTTTGAGCATTTGCTATAATACTACAAAGAACCGACCCTCAAAATAGTGGGAGCAATGGCTATGAAGACAAAACTGACTCTTCTTTACTGGAAAGGCGAGAAATATTGGCTGGGAAAACTTCTTGAGCATCCGGAGATTATGACTCAGGGCCAGACACTTAAGGAATTGGAGGAAAATATTAAAGATGCTTATCTTTTGATGGTTATGGATGATGTGCCTGAAGAGTACAAAATGAAAGAAATCGCTATATGAAGCGAAAGGAATTTATCCGTCAGCTCAAGAAAGATGGCTGTATTTTATTAAGGAGCGGGGCAAGGCATGATATTTTCATAAATCCATCTACAGGCAACAAGCAGCCTGTTCCAAGACACACCGAGATTGACAACGCTCTGGCAAAACACATCAGAAAATATTTGGGTTTGAAATAGTTCACGACTGAACCATCCCAAGCATTCGACAAGCTAAGGCGGGATGCTACAATTGAGGCTGCCACCAAGCCGCATTGAAGATAGTGAAAAACATCAAGCCATAGTCCCATATTGTTCAGCCATATCAACATTCTCAAAAATCCCGGTATTTTGTATTCCGACTCGCCAGACGAATATTTCCAGCATTACTCAAAAAACCAGAATTTATTGTGAAATCACCGTCCTTGGATGCCGATAATTTGCCGGATGGAACAAAATCCATTTTTTATGGGGGTTTTGAATTGGGGGATTAAAAGCGTTCTCCCGAAAGACAGCAAGCAATTCGCCTTTAGCGTATCTGGTTAAACGCTTGCGGATAAGGACCAAGGAATTGCAGAATTTCTCACTTTAATTGGGGATTAATAATTATGGGGGCACAGAAAAATTCTTTAGTGCGAGCACTTGCACTTCTTCTTGTTTTCTTACTTGTGCTTACCTTTAACGCGCAATTGTTTGCACAGCAGCTAAATAAGGGTGAAGATTTGTTTGATATGTCTATCGAGGACTTGATGAACGTCGAGGTAGTGACAGCCAGCCGTAAGTCGCAGGCCATAGATACAGCGCCGGCAAACATTACCGTGATCACGGAGAAGGAAATCCGGGACTGCGGCGCCCAAACGCTGGCAGAGCTTCTGGAACGCCTGCCCGGGGTCTATATCCCTACGCAGGGACACGGTGATGAATCGATATATATTCGCGGCATTGGAGAACGTTACAACGATAAGACACTGTTGATGGTTGACGGTTATCCTTTCCGAGACGTCTATTACTATTCGTATCCGCTCAACGCAACGATACCTCTGGCTAACATCAAACAAATCGAGGTAGTTCGAGGGCCAGGCTCATCACTTTATGGAACGAACGCATTAGCCGGCGTGGTCAACATCATAACCAAAGACCCCAAAGATATTAACGACACCGAAGTCCTTGCAGGAATCGGCTCGCGGAGTTCCGAGCAATATCACTTACTTTGGAGAACGCACGGTAAAGACGGCGGGCTATCAATCCTGGCACGTTACCTTGACGCCGACTTAGGCCGGATCGACATGGACGAAAAAGGCGAGCCGTCAGGAAAAATGCGATTCTTTGAAAACAAGGCCGTGCATTTAAAAGCCAATTACCGGGACATAGATTTTCAGGCCGGTTATTACCGTACCGAAATGCCGGATGTTATGGAACCCATTAACACAAAAGACAATCGCACCCAGCAGGATGCGTTCTTTCGCTTAGGTTACACAAGAGATATTAGCGACCGCTTGAATATGCGTGCGAGGGCGTACAGTAATCTGCTCTGGGCGGATGAAGAAATACTTGAATTCGATGACGGCGTTCTGGATAAACGCAAGGAAAATTCGAGACAAAACGATATTATCGGTGTGGATGTTCAGTGGCGGTACCAATTAAGCCAGAACAACGATTTATTGTTTGGCGTAACCCACGAACACGAGCATATTCATCACTATTGGTCTAAAGAATTCGATCCTCCCGGCTCAGCTCCCGTGATTACCGGATGGGTTTCGAGCAACCAGCAGCCTTTTCCAACAGAAGTTCGAACCTATAATTCTGCCATATACGCTGAAGATGAAATCCACCTGATTCCTGAGGTTCTGAGTTTAACGATTGGTGCCCGTTTGGATGATTACAAACAGACGGGTTCTCGGTTGAGCCCACGTGCCGGTGTTGTTTGGACGCCTTGGAAAAACACGGGCGTCAAGGCCCTTTATGGAGAGGCCTTCCGTTCGCCAAGCTACCGCGAATTATTCAAGCAGTCTGATGACGGTGAGAACGAGGGCGACCCACATCTCAATCCGGAGGTTATGAAGACGGCTGAATTGAACATCTCTCGGTATCTTACCAACAATCATCGCTTCGATGTCTCGTTGTTTCAAAGTCGGCTCGAAGACTTTATCAAAACCATCGGAGACGGCAACTATACCAATCTAAAACACCGTGATTACAAAGGCATTGAGCTCGGTCTGCGGGGGCTGTTTCCGGCGGCTGCTCTGCAATATTTTGCCAACTATACTCTGCTGGACGCCGATGAGGAGAGCGGCCGCGACGTCGGCGGCATTCCCAAGGAGATGGTCAATACCGGGTTGACATACGATGGACTCAAGTGTGTCTCTATCAGTCCCTTCTTTCGATACGTGGGAAAAAGAAACCGTCCTTCCGACTACCAGGAGGATGTGGATGTGGAAAAGCGTAGAAATCATCTGGGAGGCTATCCCATCTTCAATATAGCGGTACGGACCAGAAAAACACTGCATCCTTTTGAATTGACCTTTATCGTACAGAATGTTTTCGATGAACAGTACTACACGGTATCGGAGAAGCCCTACAAGTATGAAGTTGAAAGGCCGGGACGTACTTTCTGGCTGACCTTGACGTATCGGTTTTAGTGGAGCCAATTAACAATGAAAATGAAAATTAAAACTTATAATCTAATCAAAATAATCTTTTTTGTACTTTTGTTTGTGCTTACATCCGATGTGCAGGTATTCGCAGAGCAGCAGGACCCTACCAGCAAAAAAGATTTCTTTGAGATGTCCATCGAGGAGTTAATGAATGTGCCGGTCGTTGGCTCAGGTTCATTAACCGAGACGACACGCCGGCTTGCTCCCTCAGTCATCACTACACTGACAAAGGAAGATATCCGCCGATCCGGAGCTCGCAGCCTGTATGAGCTGCTGGACATATACGTGCCTAACTTCCAGATGATATTTCATGCTGGCAAACTAAGACACATGGGACTGCGGGGTATCATTTCCAACCGTGATGACAAATACCTTTTGCTGGTTAACGGTCGTGTTATGAATGAAAAAACGGATTTCGGGGTGATGAGCGAACGTGATCTTCCGATGCTGACAGACATTCATCACATTGACGTGGTTCGCGGCCCAGGTTCAGCTTTATACGGGCCAGGCGCGCTGGCCATGGTAATCAACATTGTCACCGATAACGCCATGACATTTCAGGGCACGCAGGTTACAGGCAGGCTGGGGGCCATCGAGGAGTTCTATTCAGGCGAGGTTAAATACGGCAAGAAGCTTAACGAGCAGAGCGGTGTTTTCCTATATGCCGGAGCAACTCAGTATCCGGGTGCTTCGATGGACTATGCACCAGTTGTTCCCGGCAGGCAGTGTACTATATACAGTGAGACATTCCAGGCCGACGATGAAATGACACACTGGCTCAATCCGCTCAACGAGTCATTTCGAGGTCTGCCAAAGTACAAGCTGCATGGACAATACAACCGTGATGGCTTAGAAATTTGGGCGCGTTATACAACAGGCGGCGAGTATATGGACCATCTTCGCGACAGTAGTAAGGTATGGTACTTGCGGGAAGGTGAAGGGTATCGACAGGGAACAATCTCTGCCAGCTACAATCAAGAGATATCTCCGGACTTATCGGTCAAATATATGTTCAGCTATGACACAATGCAGGTCGAAACGGAAGATCGTGCCTGGAGGATAAAGTCTTTCAAAGAGAATGAATATTATGGCAGAATCATGGCGACCTGGAATCCTCACGAGCGTCATTCGCTGGCCTTTGGCGGGGAGTGGTCACATGAGCAGTTCGGCCGAAAGCACGACAGGTACAGCGACAAAGCAATTATGTATCAGATTAGCGGTGTGAGGAAATACTTCAGCGCTGCGACAGAGATGCCCAGATGGAGCACAGACCTCAAATCACTTTTGGGCGAGCATCAGTGGAATATCAACGAGCAGTTTACAACCTTTATCGGCGCCCGGCTCGACTATCACACGTTTACCGACAGTATGTTCTCGCCGCGAGGTGCTTTAATTTACACGCCGACCGATAAAGATACGTTCAAGATAATAGGAACTCGCTCTGTACGAATAAACACCGCTGCAGAAATGAAGATGGACCATGATAGCATAGGAGAAAAGAGTGATTTTGAGGTGCTTAAAGCCTTAGAACTACGCTACGAACGCCAGCAAACCGATACTTTGTCGCTGGCAGGAGGATTTTTCTACCACTGGAATGATGTCGTAGGCTGGTCAAACACTTCCAATGCGACAAAGCTGCTGGGAGATATGACCTCTTACGGGTTCGAAGTAGAAGCCAGCTATCGAAAGGAAGCAACCCGGATCAGCCTTTCACATGGTTTAGCCAAGCTAATCGACTTTGACCTTAGGCCAAGCGAGACAGAGATAGAGCTCACAGCAGAGCCTATGGGTTATGGAAGCGACTTAGCAAGCTGGAATAACCACGTGACAAAATTGATAGTGCAGCATGACCTGACAACTCAGTGGAGTTTAGACGGGTCTTGTTATGTTTATTGGGGGTCGCCCGGCGGAAAAGATTACGCGGAGTATCGTTACAGCAAAAAAAGCGATTATTACAAGCTGGGTTTTGACAAGCCATTTGGACCGAGCGCATTTTTGAACTTAGGATTGGAGCACAAAGTGAAGGACAATCTGATATTGCGTATCGATGGTTATAACCTTTTGGGCTTGATTGATAAAGATTTAAACAAACGCCGGGTTGGGTTCAATACCCATTACCCCGGAGAGTATCGAGTACATGCACCAGCAATCGGGCTGTCTCTGACCTATAAATTTTGAAATATGAGATTGATAAAGTGAGAAATGATGCGAATTAGAGCCTACAACCTGATTGTCTTGGTCTTGCTTTTGTCCGGGCTTTGTGGGCAATCGTTCGCAGAGCAACGGCATGAAAATCAGCTGGAAGATTTCTTTAATATGTCACTCGAAGAATTGATGGAGGTACCAGTGGTCGTATCTACATCACGTCAGGTTCAGAGATTCGGAGAGCCGTCAGGACCTGTAAGTATTATCACGGCAGAGGATATTCATTACAGCGGCCTTACCAGCATCCCGGAGATTCTGCAGTTTACCCCCGGCGTTGATGTATTGAAAATCAGCCGTCAACGGTACGCAATCGGCATTCGAGGGCTGCACGAGACGATATCAGACCGGACCATACTTCTGGTTAATGGTAGAGCGGCTGACAACACCGCATACGGAGGCCCCGACTTTCAGGGGCTGCCGGTTCCGATAGAAGACATTGAGAAAATCGAGATTGTCCGCAGCCCCGGCAGTGCCTCATGGGGGGCCAATTCTCTTACCGGCGTGATAAATATCATAACTAAAAAGCCTAAAGACGTCCTCGGGGTCATGGGCAAAACAACCATAAGTGAATTCGGCGACAGCTACACACATCTTCGCTGGGCCGCCACAGAGGGCAAGTGGAGCTGGCGAGCCTCGACCGCCTATCAGGAAATTGAAGACTCGGCAAATGCCGTCGACGGACCGGCAACCTACAAATCGCTTGAGCCGTCACTGAATGACCTGATCGGATTTGACAATTTCGAGGCACGTGACTTTTCAAGAAACCAGCGATTCGATACGGAGATATTTTACGATGTCTCTAAAGCGACACAAATCTCATTGGGGCTTGGCCAGACGCATATTGATTCAGGTGATTTCGAAATTGGTGCATACTACCCAATGAAGAATATGAGGGAAGACCACGTGCGCTCTTTTGCAAGGGTCGACCATAAATTCGAGGACGGCGGTAGCGGTTACCTGCAGTGGTTCGGTAAATACTGGAATGCGAACTGGCCGCAGGTTTCTATGTTCTCGACTCTCCAAAACGAAATTGAAGGGCAGCTCGATTTTGCTTCATCGGAAATACACCAGAGGACAATCGGTGCAAGCTTCAGGTGGGACCACATCAATACAAGCAGAGAAACACCGCAGCAGATCCGGCTGTCAGGAGAACCGCTCGACGAATACAACGCAGGGCTCTTTCTAATAGACCGGTGGTTTGCAACGAAGCGGCTGATTCTTGAAGACCAGATACGAGGTGACTGGTATTCAGGAACGCAGACCGACTGGTCTGGAAGATTGTCAGCCTTGTACGGGCTTGATGAAAATAGAGACCACGTCGTGAGATTAAGTGCAGCCAAAGCATTCCGAACGCCGTTATCGGTAATTCGCAAATCCAACACAAATACGGTCCCGATGGGGTTTGGCATGTACGTCATAAATGTCACCGCACCGGGTGACCTCGACAACGAAGAGACATTCGCACTTGAGGCAGGCTACACAGGTAAGCTCACAGAGAAGCTGACACTGCGTACTAATGCCTACTATCAGCAGTTCAACAAAATGGTCGGATATCGATATTCAACCAATCTTCTGGGCCAAACTTTCGCGGTGGCAGACAATATTGATGGGGCTGACGCCTGGGGAGTTGAGACCGAGCTGGTTCTGCACGGCAAAGCAGGCAAACTGTCGACCTGGTACGCTTTCAATGACTTTCAGCCTGACCGTGGCAACCAGGATATGCGTGCGTTCCTGCCAGCCAAACACAAGGTCGGCGTGACAGGCAGATTGTTTCTGCCTGATGGCTTCGCACTAAATGCCAATTATGCATTTGTAGACACTACCCCAGGGAACCCGGATACGCGCAACCATGCGGGTAGCTCCAATCGCCTGGATCTGGCCGTCTCAAAAGACCTGGCAAAAGGCAAGGGGCAGATACTTGTAGGCATCAGCGATCTGCTGACCAAGACCCACGACCCTGTAATGGAAAGCATTCAACTTACAGGACACAAGGTGCCGGGGCTGACTTTCTTTATAAGTCTTATGTTGAAGTTCTGAATCGAATTGCTGTCAAGGAGATACTGAATTTAGATAAATAGCAGGTGAAGCAAGATGAAAAACAAGATCAGTAAATTCATAGGATTGATGACGGTATTAATCGCAGGGACTATCACAGCGGGCAGAGGTGCCGAATCTGAATCCAGTCGTGAGTATCAGATCAAGGCTGCGTTCCTTTACAACTTCATAAAGTTTGTGGACTGGCCAGAAGAAAAAACAACCGACAGCAATGAGCCAACAATCATAGGCATCATTGGCAAGGACCCATTCGGCGATGCGTTTGAGCCTGTTAAGGATAAGCCGGTTAAGGATAGAAAAATTGTTATAAATCGGTTTAAGGGTCTCGAAGAACTGAAAGAATCACCTGAAAAACATCCACAAATCGAGGCTATCAGGAAATGTCACCTGCTATTTATCTGTCGTTCGGAGAAGCAAAAGTTTAAGGAAACTATAGACTTGGTTAAAGACCGTAGCGTCCTGACAGTCGCAGATTCGGAAGGTTTTCTCGAATCAGGCGGGATAATCAATTTCACTATGGAGGAGAAAAAAGTTTGTTTCGAAATTAATGTTACCGCCGCCAAGCGGGCCAAACTCGAAATCCGGTCTCAGCTTCTAAAACTGGCAAAAAGAATAGTCGAAGAAAAACCTTCGAGCGAGGAAAAGAACTAACTATGTCTATTTTGCAAAACATGGCAATAAAGCACAAGCTGGTATCAATTATCATGCTGGCATGCATCACCGCGCTGACTCTGGCAGGCGCCGCATTTATCGGCTGGGAACGCAGCACTTTTCGCAGTGAAATGGTGCGCAGCTTGTCAACACAGGCGGAAATGATAGCGGAAAACTGCAAAGCGGCTCTGGCCTTCCAGGATGCCGAGGACGCAAAGAAAACTCTCCAGGCCCTTCATGTGGACGCTTCTATTGTCTTCGGCTGTGTTTACAACAAGGATAACAAGCTCTTTGCAACTTATTATCGTGATTACGCAGAGATTAAGGTACATCCCTCCGACTTTCAGGAAACCGGCTTTAGCTTTGCTAAAGGTTTCCTAACTGTATTCAAGCCCATTGTTCTTGATGGAGAAATAGTCGGGACAGTTTGTCTGCGCTGCGATATGAGTCCTATGTACGCAATGCTAAAGCGTAATATAAGTATAATCGTTGCTGTTCTTTTGCTTTCCTCATTGGCCGCCCTTCTGGTGTCGGCACGACTTCAGAAAGTTATATCCGGACCGATCCTGAGCTTAGCCCAGGTCGCAAAAGTCGTTTCAGAAAAGAAGGACTATTCTACTAGAGCCCTAAAGCAGAACAACGATGAGGTTGGCTCACTTATAGAGGCGTTTAATGAAATGTTGGAGCAAATCCAGTATCGCGATTTGGAGTTAACTGATGCCAAAGAGCAACTGGAAATAAGGGTCCAGCAGCGGACCGCCGAGCTAACTACTGCCAATGAGCAACTAACCACAGAGGTTGCTATACGTAAAAAGGCGGAGGAACGGCAAGCTGAACTTCTCAAGCAGCTTGAGAGTACTAACAAGGAATTAAATGATTTTGCGCACATAGTTTCGCATGATTTGAAGGCACCGCTGCGCGGGATTAAAACACTGGCTAATTGGATATCAACTGATTACGCAGATAAGCTCGACCAGGTCGGCAGAGAGCAAATAGACCTGCTTTTAGGCCGGGTCGATCGAATGCATAACCTGATCGATGGAGTTCTACAGTACTCGAGAGTCGGACGTATTAAAGAAGAAATGTCTCAGGTGAATCTGAATGAACTGGTGCCAGACATTATCGATATGATTGCTTCGCCGGACCGCGTTACGGTTACGGTTGAAGATGAATTGCCTGTAATTGAGTGTGAAAAAACTCGAATCACTCAGGTGTTCCAAAATTTACTGAGTAATGCGGTAAAGTACATGGATAAACCGGAAGGCCAGGTAAAAATCGGCTGTGTCCAAGAAGATGAATTTTGGAAGTTTAGCGTTGCTGATAACGGCCCTGGAATTGAGGAAAGACACTTTGAAAAGATTTTCCAGATATTCCAGACATTATCGCCGCGTGATGAAGTTGAAAGCACCGGCATCGGCCTGACGCTGGTGAAAAAGATTGTTGAGATGTACGGAGGCAGGATTTGGGTTGAATCAAAAGTGGGCAAGGGAAGCACATTCTTCTTTACCTTGCCAAAACAGAAAGTGGGGGGTAAAAATGCGAAACTCCAAGCCAGTATTGTTAGTCGAAGATGACAGTGTAGATGCAATGACAGTTAAACGGGCATTTAAGGACCTGAAGGTCTTAAATCCGCTGGTCCTTACCACCAACGGCGAAGAAGCACTGCGGTATCTAAGAAATGAAAGTAACGAAAAGCCTTGCGTGACCTTGCTGGATTTGAACATGCCCAAGATGAACGGCATCGAATTTCTAAAAGTCGTAAAGGCTGATGATGTGCTGAAAAAAATTCCTGTTGTTGTGTTGACCACGTCTAAAGAAGAAAGTGACATAGTTGAGAGCTTCAATCTCAGTGTTGCTGGTTACATTGTCAAGCCTGTTGATTATAAGAAATTCGTTGAGGCAGTTAGAGCGATTGAGGTGTATTGGACATTGAGTGAATTGCCAGATGGAGAATAGGACTATGGAAAATACAAGGTACAGAATTCTGCAGATTGAGGATGACAAACTTGATCAAGCAGCTTTCGAGCGATTAATACAAGAACAAGAGCTTCCTTATGATTACACTATAGCCAGGTCCATTTCAGAAGCCCAAAGCATATTGGGTTGCGACCGCTTCGATGTGATAATCTGTGACTACTTACTGGGAGATGGCACAGCATTTGATATCCTGGATTTGGTTAAGAATACTCCCATTATAGTTGTCACCGGGACCGGCAACGAGGAAATAGCGGTCAATGCCTGGAAAGCTGGCGCTTATGATTATCTGATAAAGGACCTCCAACGAAGCTATCTTATAGCACTTCCCATAACCGTCGAAAATGCTATCAGACACAAAAAGGCTGAAGATAAGCTGCGATTACTGTCAGGTGCCGTTATGAGCACCGATGATAGCGTCTATATCACCGATATGAATGACAAAATTATCTTTGTTAATAAGGCCTTCTGCGAAACCTACGGATATAAGCAAGAAGAGGTCCTGGGAAAAGACAGCAGCATCCTGTGGTTGGAAAAACTAAAGACAGCCAATACTAGGACTGTTATCCGAACTTGTGGTATTGCAGGCACCTGGGAAGTGGGATTTTACCACAAACGGAAAGACGGCAGTATATTTCCAGTTTCTCTCTCAAGATCAATCATTAAAGACTCCAGCGCAAATATAGTCGCCGTTGTTGGAACCGCTCGAGATATTACCGAACGCATCCTGGTCGAGGACGAGCTTAGAAGAGCAAACCTAAAATTGAAGCAGCAGAATCAGCTAAAAAACGAATTAGCTGTTATCGTTGCAGAAACTTTGGAAGGATTGCTGGCTGAGGAGAATTTCTCTTGTCTGCAAATTGACAGAGCCAGAAGGATTATTAGTGACTTTCTTTGCCTCTGCCAAATCGATGCAGCAGCGTTGGAATTGGAGCGGACAGAATTTAGCCTTTGCTCAATAATTTGCGAAGTTGTGCAAGCCTTGTCGCCACTGGCAGAGGAAAAAGACGTTGAGCTAAAAAGTTTTATGCCTGATTCGCAGCTCCTTATCGATGGGGATCGTGACAGAATCGTGCAAGCTACAACTTACCTTATTAGTAATTCGATAAACTCTACTTCTGCAAATGGTCATGTCCAGGTGCGCTTAAAAGATATCGGCAGCGAAATTACCATAGAGGTGCAGGACGACGGCCCGACTATCGAAAGCAGCAAGATGAACAAGATTTTCGATTGCCTCCAGTGGATTAAAGAACATCCCTATTGGCACCCGCAGGTCGATTCGTTTTTGGGTCTGTCGATAGCTAAAAAAATAATTGAAATGCACGGCGGCTGCATCTGGCTTGAAAGTTTACCCCGTGAGACAATCTCAGAGAACTTTAATCCGCCAGATGATCCTTCACTATCTCACGGGGTAAATACCAGCCGAGCAAATATCTTCTGCCTTAGCTTGCCGAAGCCCGGCGTAAGAGAAAAAATCTCTACGGCTGCAAAAGTGACAGAAACGCATTAATCGCATATCGATTATCGCATGTCGCCCCCGCCTAGCACGGGGCGGGGTGCAAATTCTAATTTTCAAAACTTTTTGGTTGAAATCTCGCAGTACATCGTATAATCAGAGAGTATAAATATAAATAGGCGTAATAATGTTTCAAAATACACATAAAACAAGGAGAATGCTATGGGACAGGGACAAAAAGCTATTGATTCCCTTATAACTGAAGAGCGGACATTTCCGCCGCCACCATCAATTAAGGCCAACGCTTATGTGAATAGTCTCCAGCAATATCAGCAGATGTGGGAAAAGTCGATTAAAGACCCGGACGGCTTCTGGCTGCCGCAGGCAAAGAATTTAGCCTGGTTCAAGCAGCCGACAAGGAGCCTGCGGTACGTGTGGGACACAAAAAATCACAAGATCGAGCATACCTGGTTTGCCGACGGCCAGTTAAACGCTGCGTATAACTGTCTCGACCGTCATCTCGGAACGCCGATTGCAAAAAAAACAGCAATAATCTGGCAGGGTGAAGTGGAAAATGCCGTTAAGAAGCTCACCTATGAAGAGCTTTACAAGCTGGTCTGCAAATTCGCCAATGTCTTAAAATCTAAAGGAATAAAAAAAGGCGACCGAGTAGCTATTTATCTACCTATGGTTCCGGAGCTTCCCATAGTTATGCTTGCCTGTGCTCGCATCGGCGCGATTCACTCGGTTATCTTCGGCGGGTTCAGCGCAGAAGCCCTGGTCAGCCGAATTAACGATTCGGACTGCAAAATGCTTATTACTTCTAATGTTTCACTACGTGCTGGCAAACGCATCCCGCTTAAGAGCGTTGCCGACGAGGCATTGAAAAAAACTCCTACGATCCGGAACGTTATAGTTGTTAAGGTCGGTGACGATCCCTGCGACATGAAACAGGATAGAGACACCTGGTATCACGACGAAATGGCAAATGCCGCCAACCAGTGCCAAGCAGAGCCGATGAATGCCGATGACCTGCTATTTATCCTTTACACATCCGGTTCGACCGGCAAGCCCAAAGGGGTGGTCCACACTACAGGCGGATACATGGTCAATGTTGCTGTAACTTTCAAATTCATTTTCAATATTCACGAGGACGACATTTACTGGTGCACTGCCGACATAGGCTGGGTGACAGGGCACAGCTATATTGTTTATGGCCCGCTGGCAAACGGCGCCACGACGCTTATGTTTGAGGGAGTTCCTACCTATCCTGATGCCGGCCGGTTCTGGCATATTTGTGACAAATTCGGCGTTACTGTTTTTTATACCGCTCCTACGGCTATTCGTGCTCTGATGCGGCTGGGCGATGAATGGCCAGCCAAGTACAAGCTAGATTCGCTGCGGGTGCTGGGCTCGGTTGGTGAGCCTATAAATCCCGAAGCCTGGATTTGGTATCACGAGAAAATCGGTCGCAGCCGGTGCCCGATTGTAGATACCTGGTGGCAGACAGAGACCGGTGGGATTTTGATTACACCTCTGCCAGGTGCACACACACTGAAGCCAGGCAGCGCGAGCCGGCCTTTCTTCGGAGTTGACCCGGTGATTTTGCGTGACGATGGAAGCCAATGCGATGTGAATGAGGGCGGCAAGCTGTGCATACGTAGGCCCTGGCCCGGAATGGCCCGCACGATGTGGGGCGACCATCCGAGGTTTATCGAGACGTACTTTACTATGTTCGACAATATTTATTTTACCGGCGACGGCTGCCGTATCGACGAGGATGGCGACTACTGGTTAATGGGCAGAATCGATGATGTTGTCAATGTCTCAGGACACCGCATAGGTACAGCGGAAGTTGAAAGCGCCCTGGTCAGCCATGAAAAAGTTGCTGAAGCTGCCGTTGTGCCGATACCACACGAGATTAAAGGACAAGCCTTATATGCTTTTGTTACGCTCAAAGACGGAGTCGCGGAAAGTGAGCAGCTCAAAGGCGAGCTTGTTAAGCACGTGCGAAAGGAAATTGGGCCTATCGCAACACCCGAGGCTATCCAGTTTGCCCCTTCACTTCCGAAGACCCGCTCCGGCAAGATTATGCGGCGAATCTTGCGCAAAATAGCCGAGAAAAAAACGGATGATTTGGGTGACATTAGCACACTTGCGGACCCGGCTGTTGTTGAAGTCCTAATCAAAGCCCGTGAATAGGAAACACCTTCGCTTTAAGCGCTCGGATTGTAGTTTCAATCGCAGGGGCAACTGAGTCACGCTGTTGCTTTGTTACTGCCAGTGCTCTATCTCGCAAGCCTCCTTGCCACTCTGTGCTTTCAAGCATAACGCCAGCTACGGCGGGGTTTCTATCCTGGTCAGAAAGCTCGCCGCATAGGACGGTCCAGGCCAACGCCCAGGCCCTGACGGTGTTATCGACGTTATATCCGCCTCCGCCGGTTGCGAGGATGGGTTTATTGAAGGAAAGCAAAGAGTTGATGACCTCGACATAGACGTTGTTTGTCAAATGCAGATTTGCAAGAGGATCGCCCGCCAGAGCGTCGGCTCCCAACTGAAGAACGATTACATCAGGATTGTAAGCGGCGATTAATGGCGGAGCAATAGCATTATATGCCTTCATATAAGCCTCGTCGAAAGTACCAACCGGAAGAGGGACATTTACGCAGTAGCCTACCCCTTGTCCGGTTCCAATCTCGTCCTCGAACCCTGTTCCTGGAAATAGTGTTCTTGGATTCTGGTGAAACGAGATGGTCATCACATCGCTGCGGTCGTAAAATGCGTACGCCACGCCGTCACCGTGATGGACGTCCACATCGAGATACAATACTTTCTTTTTTTGCTCTGCCAAGATGATGCAGGCAAGAGCTACGTCATTAATGTAGCAAAAGCCGGATGCACGCTGCGGATGAGCGTGGTGAAATCCGCCGGACGGATTAAATGCGACATCCGCGGCTCCTTTCAGAATTAGATTTGCAGCGACCAGCGTTCCGCCGGCAGCCAGAACCGAATACTCATACATCCCTGCAAAAATGGGACAATCGCCTGTGCCTATGCCCATCTCGAGAGCCTCGGCATCAAAACTCCCTTTGGAGGCAGCTTGTAAGGCGTGCAGGTAACGGGCCGAATGAAACCTCTTCAGGGTAATTCTATCGGCTGGCGCTGGTGGTACTTCCCTTCGACCCTCGCCTGAAAGAAGGCCCATAGAGTTTAGAATCTTTCGTACCTTTGCCGCCCGGTCCACATTAAATGGATGCTCCGGCGGATATGGATACTTCGCGAGCTCCGGCGAATAGATAAAAGCAGCTTTTCGCATTTTCCGCCGTAAGGCGTCCTGCGGAGTCCCGACATTATTTACATTATATGCCGAGCATGCCTTCAAATACAAAGTCCTCTATCATTTCTATTAGAAATGGCAGGCTTACAAGTACCAGAGTAGCCCACAATTCACCGGTTGTTAAATAGACCCTCCAGTTCCATTTCTGAATATATCTCCGAACCGGCCAATTTTGCAGCGATGGAATTAGGGCTGGGGTTTTAGCCTTATATAATTGCCACTGCCTGCCGAATCTTTTTTCTAACGACCTTTCCTCATAAATAATTGCTGCTCCGTAAAACATGGTAAATAAAGGCAAAACTACGACCCAGTTGAGCCAGTCGTTGAGTTGAAACAGTACACCGAGTATTATTAGAGATGAGCCAAAATATAAAGGATGCCGAATCATAGCGTAGGGACCGGTAGTAAACAAGCGGCCTTTGACGAAGTGTCCGCGTGCCCAGAACCTAATAAAGGCACCGGCAAAGACCAGTATTAGGCCGAGAATAGCCAGTGCAGAAATTGCTTCTCTGTGCGGCAGTAATTCATGAGGTTTTGCTCCGTCGATAATATTCTCAGCAATTATAATTGGAAACGCTATTTTTAGTGCCAAAGTTCGCCTTTTTCTTATCCGGTTTAGAATATGGTCAAAACGCTGAGAATCGAGAACGTTGAACGTATGTACGTATGTACGTATATACGTATGTACGTATATACATGCTGCCAATAAGCCGTAGGTTTTAAGGAAAATCACGAATTTGTCAATTCCATAAGGCAGTATAAATACAAGCGGTATTATGATTATGCCCAGAATTGCCAGTCCACGATTTATCCGCCAAACGGACGGCGGATTTAGCTTGAATCGAGTACGTTCTAACGGCAACCATCGCCGTTCTATTTGCAGCGCAAGCCAGCCGGCAAAAACCCCTATAGCTGCCCCTGCCAATACATCGGACGGATAATGAGCCATTGCGGTTACTCTCAGCAGAGCAATACCCGTGCTGGCAGCCAACAACAGGCACACTAAAGGCCATGTGGCAAAAGATGCTATTACTGTCGCCACGGCGAAAGCAACAGCGGCATCGCCAGAAGGAAATGACAGATGACGCGTTAAATCAAGTTTTTTTTCTTGCCCTGATTGGGCTTTGATAACCTCACTAGGCCGTGGTCTTCTTACGGCGACTTTCAGCGGATTTACCGTTAGACCAACGATGATTAAGGCAAGAAGTGTGATTAGAACCGGTCGCTGTTTGCCTGTTAAAAGAAACGAGATTAGCAATAACCAAATCGGCAGCCACGCGCTGCCCAAGTACGTGAATGCTTTCACCCAGAAGATTTTATGCCAATTAACAGGCTTTTGACACAATAAAGAAAAAACCGGCTGATCCAGCTTGAAATATGACCATACAGAGAGCAAGCCCAGAATCAAGACAAAGACCAATATAACTATATCAATGCGAGAAAGGTTCAACTTTATTCTTAATTTTTCATCAATCTTTGTTTTTGCTTTTGCGAACAAGAGCTACTACCTCAAGTGTTTTACCTTTTGAATAGTTAAGGCCTTGCTTTGATACCAGCTTATCTAACGGCAGCTCACCGTAACGTTGCTGGATTTCATTCAGGTCATTTTTCGGTATCACCAATATACCGTTTATCGACCGTTCTGCCCAGTCCACTACATCTTTTTCAGTCCGGAGCACCTCGATTTGCCTGCCTATATAAAAATTCAGCGTCGGCTCACGATACTTGTAAGCTGCTACAGGTACATCTTTAGCTGTCTTGTCGTTGACAGCCCGGGCAAGTGCAGGAGAAATTTTTACCTGCTCAACCGCCGGAAGTACGCCAAACAAAACGGGAATTTCAAAAACAAGCATACACACAAGCAATACCTTAGCGGCGGCTTGCGGTCGATTAGCTTTTTGTTGATGAATAGCAATTACGGCAAAAGCTAACAACACTATACCCGCTGCTAAGCCGGACCAACACAAGCCCGCCGTACGGCTGGCGGGCAAGCCGGGTATCTTTACAAACCACGGACCAACCATCAGACCAAGTGACATTGCTATTGCCAAAGGGCCAAAAAACCAGGTGCCTCGGCGGAGCCAGATTTTATCACGCTCGGTCAACCTGTTTTGCTGAAAGGCCTCAATCGTGCCGGCAACCGCTAAGGCCAGAGCCGGCCAAATAAATAATATATAATGTGGCAGTTTTGTAGCTGCCAGGCTCATTATGATAAAATTAGGCACGACCCAACTTATTAAAAATATTCTTCCATATTTGTCACCAACTCTACCACCGACTACAGCCGAGATGGCTCCCGGCAGGTGCAGCGTCCAGGGGAAAAACCCGACGATGACAATAGGCAGATAGTACGGCAGGTAGAGCAGGAAATTGCCGCCGTGGTGCTCCATCGGCTTAAGTGCCCGGGTGATTACGTGTCGGCCTACGAACTCACGCACGAACTGGCCATCAGTGAAACGGTTGGCAGGAATTGCCCAGATGCTAAAAATCAAAAATCCTATTGCCAAACTGGCTCCGACTACCCAGGTATTCTGCCAAGTGTTTGTTCTATTTTTCCGAGCAAACCACAAAATAGCTACTATTGCTGGAATGGGCATTAGTCCTATCGGTCCTTTGGTCAACATCCCCAAACCTAACGCGACGCCCATGACAAATATACCAGATAGCGGTATTGCCGGCCCACTCCGCCGAAGCGGCTGCGAAGGCTGGAAGCTGATCGATTCCCTCGACTTCGCTCGGGACAGGTGTGCAAAAACTGCCATTACAGCAACTATAAAAGGTAGTAGCACTGCATCAGAGATTGCAGACGTACCAACAACCAGGATCATGAGCGTAGAAGCCAGAATAACCATTGCCCACAGACCTGCTTTTACCCCCAGAAGTTGCTTGCCGATAAAGAATGTCAATAGACAAGTCAAAGCAGTGCCTAACACCCCAAAAAAACGGCAGGCAAATTCCGTTGGACCAGCCAGGCGGATAGGCAGAGACATCAGCCAATAAAGAAGCGGTGGTTTGTCAAACCATATTTGGCTGTTGAAAGTCGGAACCAGGTAATTGCCGGACTCAACCATCTCCACCGCTGCCCGTGCATACCTGGGTTCGTCACGGTCCCACAGTGTGGAGCGCGTGCTTACAAATAAATAGTTGCTGAAAACCGCCAATATAATTAAGAGCACCCCCGCCTGCGCGGGGGCAAGCCTGCCCCTGCTCCTGTCTTCCGACTCGTCTCGGCGAAGGCCGAAGCCGTAGCGGGACAGGAAGACGCAGGGGCTCCCAGATTCCTTCGCAAGTCGCTCTGTCATCTGTGGTCTTTTCCTGTTAAATCGTATGTAACATTGTAAACTTCGCCGTCAAACTCAGTGTTTACCTTATAGCCGGAGTTGGGAAAAATAGCCAGCATTGGTTTATTGCTCGGCAATATTTCATTTATTTTCTCAGTCCTGGTATGTCTGGTTCGATGTGGATGGTTATATTAACCGGGCGAGTTAACTGCTCATCCAAGGCCTTTTCCAGGCCTTGTGATATTTCGTGGGCTGCAGCAATGTTCAAATTCGGGTCAACGAGGATATGAAGGTCGAGAAAGACTTCTCTACCGACAGTGCGAGTGCGAAGACGATGATACTGACGGATTTGTCCGTCGGCCTTGATGATATCTTTGATCTGCTCGATTATCGCCCGATCAACGGCACGTTCGGTCAGTTCTCCGAGACAGTCTCCGATAATTCTGATGGCAACCAGCACGACCATAATACCGACGGCAATTGCGGCAACCTGGTCGCCGTGGTCGAATCCAAATTTCTGCGCAACTACGCCGGCGATGACGGCAACGGAGCTTAGAGCATCGGCCCGATCGTGCCAGGCGTTTGCAAGCGCAGCCGGACAGTGATATTTTATTGCTACTGCTTTTGTGACACGATAGACCACTTCTTTAACAGCGATAGCGCCAAGCGCAGCGGCGAGAACCAAATTTCGCGGTCGGCTGACTCTATCTTTAGCAATATCAAGGGCGGCGTAGTATATCATACCAAGTCCCACGCCTAATAGCCCCAGGGCAATCGCAATAGCCGCAAGTGTTTCTAACTTGCCGTGTCCGTATTGGTGACTCGAATCGGGCTTTTTTGAGCCTAAGTAAAGACCCAGCAGGACCGTCAAATCAGTCAGCATATCCGATACCGAATGAATAGCATCGGCAAGAAGAGATAATGAACCGGTTATTAAACCTATTATGAACTTTCCGGAAATCAAAAAAACATTTGCAACGATACTGAGATAGGTGACAAGCCTAAGCTGCCTCGATGCTATTTGTTGTTTGTATTCGTTCATTAGTGTATAAATGCTTTTGTCTGAATTATCCTGTTGATATATTCTTGAGCGGCGGGTCGGTCTTTTGCCTCGACTATGACCCTAATTACCGGCTCAGTATTGCTTGCTCGTGCATGCACCCAGTCGCCGTTTGGGAAAACAAATCGGCAGCCATCAGTTGTATCAAGCTTTGCATCAGGAAAGGCAGTTTTGACTGATTCCAAGATTTGAGATGTCTCGGCAGGTTCCACATAGAATTTCTCTTTAGTCATATAGTAACTGCCGATTTCGCCAACCAACTGGCTTATTGTTTTTCCTGTCTCTGCCATCAATTGCAGGATAAGAGCGATACCCACGAGACTGTCGCGGACCGGGCTTACTCGTAAATCGATCACGCCGCCGTTGCCTTCACCGCCGATTATGCAATTGTGTCCAAGCATCGCGTTGGCCACGTTGGCTTCACCGACAGCGGTGCGGATAACCTGGCCGCCAGCCTTTGCTGCGATGTCATCGAGCATCCTTGAGGTAGATAGATTTGTTGCCGCTTTGCCGGTTCTTTTACTGAAGATATATTTCGCCGCCAGAGCCAGAGTATACTCTTCGCCGATGTATGTTCCGGCTTCGTCAACGATTGCCAATCTATCTGCGTCGGGGTCCTGGGCAAAACCGACATCGGCTTTGTTCGTCCTGACCACCTCACAAAGTTCCTTCACGTTTTCGCGGGTCGGCTCAGGGGCGTGGGCAAATAAGCCGGTGGGTTCATCGTTTATCGCCGAAACTTCACAAGCAAGCTCCTCGAGCAGCTTCCCAGTAACCTGCCAGCCTGCCCCATTAACACTATCCAGAGCAACCTTGAATTTTTTTGCTGAGATTGCTTCTTTATCTACTATTGATAAAACCCTGCTGATGTGATTGGCATCTGTCAGCTCATTCGAGGTTACTTTGCCGCAATTGGGCGAATCTACAAAAGCAAAATTTTTATCCAGAAAATATTGCTTGATTTGCTCTGCGTCATCGGCCGGCGGAGCGATGCCGTTACCGAGTAACAATTTTATGCCGTTGTATTGGATTGGATTGTGTGAAGCGGTGATGATAATTCCACCGCTGCATCCAAGCTCCCTTACCATAACAGCTACGCCGGCTGTGGTTACCAGCCCTAAATCAATCACGTCGATTCCAAGCGCACACAATCCTGCAGCCACGGCTGATTTTAGCATTTGGCCGCTTGTTCGGGAATCGCAACCGATGCAAACTGATGTCGTATTGCGTATTGCGTATTGCGTATTGCGTCCATATTCTTTTTCAAGAAATGTGCCGAAAGCACATCCGTAATCGGCGGCGATTGATGGAGTAAGATTTTCGCCAACAATGCCTCTTAATCCACTGATGCTGATTATTAATTGATCAGCCATACTGGAAATCAGTCGAGCTTGCAGACATAGATTTCGTTTACGAAATCAAGATTGCCGATCTCTTCGAGGACTTTTGCCTCTGGTTCTTTGTCGAGGCTGACGGCCAGAGTCGCTTTTTGCTCTGCCGGTTTTTGCCCTACGCCCATAGTACAGATATTGATATTATGCTTGCCGCAGATTGTCCCCACGGCACCGATGACGCCGGGCTTGTCGTCATTAAAGATAATTAAAACTGCTCCCTGCGGGGTCATTTCGATGTTGAAGCCGTCGATCTCAATAATCCGTAGAAGTTTCTCACCAAAGACCGAGCCGGTTACAGTGCGCGTGACTTTATCGGTAACAACCTTTGCACTGAAGCTGGCGGCAACGTCCTTTGCCTCGGGATTCTTCGTCTCATCGATGCTTATGCCGCGTTCTTTAGCCAGGACAGGGACATTAACTATATTTAGAGGCATGTCAAAATGCCGCTGGAGCAGACCAATTGCAAAGTGAAGTGTAACCGGCTCGATAGCCAGTTCGGCGATTGTGCCACGATATTGGACCTCAACGTCCTTAATATGACCCGGCGTAATAGTGCTAAGAAGTGTGCCGATTCGTCGAGCAAGGTCTGCATACTGCCTGACGATCGGCGGCATGACCTCTGTCGTAGATGGAGCATTAACCGCGTTTCTAACTGGGCCGCCCTTGATTGCATCGACAAGGATTTGAGCGGCTTCGACCGCCACCTCGATTTGCGCTTCCTCGGTGCTTGCGCCTAAATGAGGCGTGACCAGGCAATTTTCAAGCTCGGCAAATCGTGTATCTTCGGGCGGCTCTTTAGAAAAGACATCCAGAGCGGCACCTGCAATGCGCTTTTCGGCAAGTGCATCGTATAGTGCATCTTCGTTTATAATTCCTCCGCGGGCACAGTTGATAAGCCGAACGGTCGGCTTCATCATTTTGATTTGTTCGGCATCAATCATATTCAGCGTCTGCAGATTTTTGGGGACATGAACACTGATGTAATCGGATTCTCTGAAGATTCTTTCGAGATTATCAACTACCTCGACTCCGATTTTTTCCGCCTCGGCTGGTGCAGCCAGCGGGTCGTAGCCTAAGATTTTCATATTGAAGCCTTTTGCCATTTTCGCAACCGCCATACCGATTCTGCCGAGCCCTATTAGGCCGAGGACTTTGTTATTGAGTTGGTTTCCCATATATTTCTTTTTTTCCCAGATGCCGGCCTTTAGGCTGTTGCAGGCCGGCACGACCTGTCGGCTCATCGCAAGTATTAGAGCCATTGTATGTTCAGCGGCGCTGAGGGTATTTCCGCCGGGCGTATTCATAACGAGGATTCCTTTTCTGGTCGCTTCGGTGACATCGATATTATCTACGCCGACGCCGGCTCGCGCGATAGCTTTTAGTTTGCCGGGATTTGCAAGGACTTTAGCGGTAACTTTAGTGGCGCTACGGATGATTAAGCCATCATGTTCGCCGATAATTTTGGCAAGCTCATCTTCGCTAATGCCGGTTTTAACAACAGCTTCGACTCCGTCCATCGAATTGAGCAAATCAATACCTTCCTGTGCAAGCTTGTCTGTAATTAGAACTTTAATCATTATCTAACTCCAAAAAACTTTTATTTTTTTCGATGAGCGATTTTCTTGTATTATCAGGGACGAAGAAACCAGCGTCCCAAAACCCAAGCGACTAAGCTGCATCTCTATATCAGGTATTATGGCAATCTGGTCTATTTTTTATTCTGACAAATCAACATCTTCATAACCAGTCATATCATAATCATCTTGATAACTAAATTCGACTTTGCTTTGTTTAATTATCTCATTCAAAATATTCCCAAAATGTCCCTGCCCGATTGCTTTCTCAAATCTTTCTATTAGAGTAGGGACATTGATTATTTCTTCGACACATTCCATATATCTTGAAACTATAGCCTTGATTGAATACTGTTTTTCGGCTTGTTCTTGAATTTTTTGTCTAAGTGCTGGAATTGAGTCTGATGATTTTACTACAAATGTTATTGGATATTTTTCGATTTTATCGATATCTAGAAAATACTTATTTACATCCACGGTTTCAGTAACCTGAAAAAAACGCCCTAAAGGTTTCATCACAAAATCGATACCACCATCATTTGCATTTGTGCGACCTGTTTTATAAAGTTTCAGATTCTCCTCTTGAATTTTATCAATCTCAAACCCCCAATAAATATTTTGGTTATGATAGTAATATTTCAAGATGCTATAACTCACTATCTCAAACACTCTAGCGTCGACAGTCGGTTCAAGTAGGCTACCAACGAAATCAATTATTTCTTTCTTTGGTAATTTTTGAGCACTCTCACAAAATTTAATAAATTTCTCAAAAGCTGCCTTCTTACTTTCTACATAAGAATCAATAATCTGTATTATTGCTTCCGCTAGATTGCAGTCCTTCCCATCAACTTTAACTCGAAGCAAATTTTCATTAAACCAATATCTATTTGTTTTCAAATCTCTTAAAATTGGAATATAATCACAAGTAGCAAAATACTTTTTAAATTCTTCATTCATTCTATGGTTTAGCGCATGATTCTGAAGTTTTTGTCCGAATGGTAGTTCACGTTGTCTTTTGAAAAGATTCGAGAAAATAGCACCTTCGTATTCAGTATATTTCCCAGTTTTATGAAAATCTTTCGAAATATAATCCTCAACTAGCACATATATAGCATATAAATTTGCAAAACTACCTCTCGACTTTGAACCTTTACTTGCTGATTTTGTCTTTATGTTAAGGTATTGGATAAGTGGGCTTTGCAACAATACTTTGTCTGAAAACTCACCAAAATTATTTCTCAAAATCTCCTTGATCTTTTTGGTAAATTCATGTTCCATTCTATCTCTCGAATAAACTTGGTGTCACCTCTATTTTATCTAAGCGGAACTCGAAGGATCTTGGTTCCTTTCGAAGTGGCTGGCCGTCAAATTCAGACATTATTTGCAGCCTTCGCAATCCTATTTTCACATATTCTTCCTGTATTTCTATCCCTATTGACTTTCTCTTAAGTTGCTTTGCAACAAATGATGTAGTAAAAGTTCCAGAAAATGGATCAAGAACAATATCTCCTTCGTTACTGCTCGCCTTAATAATTCTTTCTAATAATGCTATTGGTTTTTGTGTAGGATGATTTTCATATTCATCCATGCGATATCTTACTCTTGGAATTTGCCACACATTGCCAGGAACTTTCCTAGAGTTATATACAGTTGGCGCAGATTTTCGATAGTCGACTAGTTTTCTTACGGCTCCTGTCTTTGCCTCAACCAAAATATCTTCGGAATTAAAAGTATAATTATTCTTATCTCTAACACAGTGTAATATTGGTTCATACAATGACCCAAAGTAATTTTTTGCCTGTACACTAGAGCTATCATAATACCAAATGATCCGCGATAGGATTGTTACTTTATCTCTGAGGAAAATATCAAAATAAGGCATATTTTGTGTTGATGTCATGACATACATAGTTCCGTTAGTTTTCAATTTCTTAATACATAATTCTAACCACTTATAGCACCATGCTAAATATGATTCGTCTGAGTCCCACCTATCAGGCAAATCAATAAAGTTTTTCCCAATGTTATAAGGTGGGTCAACAAAAATAAGGTCAATCGAGCGGTCTCTAACCTCTTTTGTTAAGATGTTTAACGCGTCTCCCCATATTATTTTATGGCCCGATTTTTCAAAGATTTTCACGTATCACCTCACTAACTTAATCTGTTTGGGTCCAATTCTACACAACGTTTTTCATACTTAGGGAATCACAGATTAGGCCAAACCGCGATTCCAAACAACTAAGACTGTTTACCTACAATAATCAATTTCCTGCTGCCAGTGCGCGAGCTAATGTTACTGCCCAGCCAGCGGCGATAATAATTATCAAGGCCAAAATTATGTGTTTTAATTTAACTTTGGCAAAAAAACGCCCCGCCCAGCGCTGGGCGGGGCCAAAATATACTCCAAAAACCGCTGTAAATAAAGCCAAAAATGCGATGACAATTAGCACGCAACATAATAGAGCAGCAGCTGGCTGAATGTAAAACGACTCGAAAATCTTGCCTTGCGAAAAAGCCAGCACCGAGGTTGTCATTCCGCAGGTTGGGCAGGGCAGGCCAAATCTCTGTTTGAAACCACAAGGGCCAAGCCAAAAGCCTATGTCAAATCTGCCTGTCGCCGCCAGCCAGGCTAAACCTAATGAGACGAATACAATCAAGAAAATTATTGTAGCGATAATCCGCTGATGAAACGATGCTCGGCAGAAAAGTTTCGGCTTATTTATATGTTGGCTTGCTTGCATAGTTACGTTAGAATATGGATATATGATGGTTATGTCAAGGTCGAGGACAGATGGCGAAAATCGTATTAGAGCAGAGAGATTTGAGCACAATGCTGGAGACGGCTATCGTGGCAGCACGATTAGCGGGACAACGGGCCATGGAAGAAATCGACTTTGTCAAGGCTTCGGTCAAAAATGCCACCGAGCTGGTGACCCAAGCCGATACTCGATGTCAACAAATAATCATCGATCGAATCAAAGAGACCTATCCTGACCACGGCTTCATCGCTGAGGAAGGCGACCAAGGCAAGATATTCAAGCAGCCGCCACGTGGTGACGGGGCTCTGTGGTGGGCTATTGACCCTATAGATGGAACGAACAACTTTGCGCACCAAATGCCAATATTTACTGTCAGCATTGCTGCTATGCACGAGGGCCAATCGGTGGTGGGAGTAATTTTTGAGCCGGCTACAGATTCAATGTTTACTGCGGTCAAAGGCAGCGAGGCACAACTGAACGGCAGAAGAATTTTCGCCAGCGAGGAGACGATCGATGAATTTTCAAGCGTCGGCCTGGATAGTCATTTCAAGTGTGATAACGGAGTGCCGGATTGGGCTTGCCAGATTATTCGGCAGACCAGATTCCGCAATTTTGGCACCACAGCCCTTCAAATAGCATACGTGGCAAAGGGCAGCCTTATAGCGACCATTGTCAATACGCCCAAGCTATGGGACATCGCAGCAGGGACAGTGATTGCCGAGGCTGCGGGAGCCGTCGTTAGCGATTGGCAAGGTGAAAAAATATTTCCTGTTGACGTAGATCGCTATGAGGGTGCTGAATTTCGCACGATAGTAGCCAACAAAAAGGTGCACACGCAAATCGTAGAACTTATAAAGCCTTAGCAACCATATGACACACAAAATGATATAGACGAGCTAAATTCGAAATTCGAAGCACGAAAAAAGTACAGTGCCTAAAGTGAGCTAAAGTGTCTAAAGTGAGCTAAAGTTACAATTTCAATTTTAGGCACTTTAGGCACTTCAAACTTTAGCTCACTTATTTTGTTTCGGATTTTGAATTTCGATATTCGAATTTATACATTTATCTTGGGTCCGGAACCGGGTGTATCGCAACGATTCTTACTTTATCGCCGGCAGAGCTAACTGTGCCTCTATCAAATATGGCTATAACTCTTTTCTGTGGGCCGTCTAGGCCGATGCGAACGAGTATATAAGCGGTAAAGACATCGCTTCGCACAGTGACAAGATTGCTGATGCGTGAGAAAATTACATCCCTTTCTTCAAAATCTCCCCCTGCACCATCGCCCGGCGTCAAATCAGGAAAAGTAGTTAAATCGGCTGGGTCAGCCGAATAGAAATCCATTCCTGCAACCTGTACCAACTCACTAATACTTCTAAAACCTCCTGCGGACGCATCTCGATATGCAACGATTGCCTGGGCAATCGTAGGTCTCATCCACGGCAGTTGAGCCATCACAAACCACGGGGCGGTATTGATGTTTATCCGCCCTTTTATTCTGGTTTCACTCGGGCCCCAGCCATAGACTGTCGGGTCGATGACCGTCAAATATTGAAAAATGTTGGCAAAGGCTGGGTTCTTCAAATCAAGCCGGACAAACTCTTCGGAAGGCTCTAACGCGAGTCTTACACCAATCATATCGTTTGGGTCTATGCTCGGCCCAAAAGCTACCACCCTGGCGATGTCACCAGCCGTGACAAAACGACCCATAAAATTTTCAAGATTGTAATTCTTTCGTGTCGCAGTAGCTGCGTTAGCCATGCCCAAAGTGTTGTTTGTTAACTCTAAATTTTGATATATTACATTCCAGTTGTTGTCGGGCCTGCAGTAGAATTGCGACTTGCCTTTGGCACTATCCCATGCAAACCAGGCGTCTTCGGTGCTCTGCTGATCAAGATAAAGGTCCACAGGTCCGACTTTCCTGAGAAGATAGATGTCATACCTCTCACTTAGCGTATATAATGGCGGGTCTGTACTTACCAGGGTATATTTTGCCAGCAGCAGATTGCTGTCTTCTTTGCCGCCGCCTATTGACATTAAACCCGTAATACCAAATTCACCCGAAGCGGCTGAGCTATTGGTTATTACAAATCGGCTGTTAGGTACCATGACGTGGGGCGCGAGGTTTATGGTGCTAACGACGGCATTGTTTAGGCGAAGCTCCAGCCGGAAACTCGAAAGCGGAATATCTACATTGAACGGATTATAAAGCTCAATCGCAAAATAGTTATTCGTCGAGTTGTCTGGATTTGACTGGCTAATCTTAAATGCTATCTCGCTTATAAATGGTTGTGCCTCAAACCCATAATATGTCCTGCCGCCAGCGGAGAAGGTAGTGACATCGACATCGCCATCCCGAAAGTCAATGATATTGACCGCCAATTGAGCAGCAATCCGCTCTCCCCGATTAAGTCGTGGGTCAGCAGAATCGATGCCGGCTAACAACGCCTGATGTATTTGGTTTAATGGTGCTGTATTAACATTGACCATTTTCCTGCCATTCGGATCAATAATGCGGTCAATGTTGTAGGTGGTGGCAATATGCCGATATGCATAATTCGGATCAACATTGCCGGTATCATAGGCTCTTTTGAACCATGCGTCTAACTGTTGTCCACCGCTTGTGAGCGGGGTTGACAAAGTATTTCGCCTAAACTCAACACCCCAATCTTCTACTCGCGTGTCTATCGCGGTATTATTCAGCAGAAACCTGTAGCGAAGCTCCAGCTCATCAGAAATATCAAATGGGGTATAGGAACCATTCGGCTCACCGTAACGCCAAATAACGTTTTCCTCGTATTTGTTCAGGTCCCGATAGTCAACGCCTACACCGTAATTTGCTCTCCCCTGGAGTAGAGCCGTTTCTTCAGCCTGCGTGGCAGGATTGCCTGCCCGACCAGCCAAAGCCATAAGATTTATCTGCATTTGGCTCGAACCATCGACTATTTCACGCCTGCCACCTGGGTCGAATTTAAGCGCTGTGTTGACATTCAGCATCCCGCCATTGTTGATAATTCTGATGGCAGCGTAAATGGGCTTTCCTTTGCTGGAAGTTACGTCGTTAAGTTCGATCCATTTTGAATCGCTGACGCCATCACCGTCAGCATCAGCATTGGCGGCCGGCTGGTTGAAATCAGTTATCGGAGAATACTCAGGCAAAACCTTTGCTTGCACGTCCCTGGCTTGGCCTGTCAAATATCCGGTAACATCGCTTATCTGCCGCCAGTAATAATTGCTGCCCGATCTATAAGGCTCAAGACCAGCGAGCCATTTATCCTGCGGACCTGGATAGTCGTGGTACTCCGCTCCCGCTACCCCTGGGACATCTAAAACCAACTCCTCCGATATTTTGGCAATGATTGTCTCAACTGCAAAGTTCAACTCTTTGTTTTCCGAAATAGCCGATGTCGCTATTTTGTCCACACGAGACATCATAACAAACAGCACGCCAACAATGGCTAGTAAGCTCGTCAGAACCACAGTTAGAATAAGAGCTGAGCCGACCTTTACTCGTGACTCGTCGCTCGTGGCTCGTGACTCGTGGTTCGTGATTCGGCTTTCGTATTTTCTAATCATTGTCTGTGTTCATCTGTGGCTAAAACTTTCCGTGTTAGTCCGTGTTAAAAGTCAGTGTTAATCCGTGTCTCATCAATCCAAATAAACAATATGCGTAAAGGTTCTACCGTTTTTTATAACGCCTTTAGAATCGTATAGCGTAAAAGTGAATTTGAAAGCGTTTGTGCTGATGTTTTGGGGTCCGCCTTGCTTTTGCCGCTTCCAGCTAAACGCACCTGTTGGCTGCCATTCTGCAAATTGTATGGTGAAATTATCTACGCCTTTAGCCAGGTGCATCACAAAATGTTCTTTCAAATTATTTGGATCTAAGAACGGCCTTTTTACCCAATCCTGCGGATTAGCAAATGGGGGTGCGACTTTCCATTCTGATAGGGATTTTTTGTAATATTCGCCGCGTGGGTCTGAGCCTGCCGGGGACCCATCAGCAGTAAGTATCGTTTGCCTTCTGAGCAATATCTTTTGTTCTGATTTTGGGAAGCTGCCGAAAGAATTAGGGTCTGCCGGGCCGTAAAATACGCATGCGACATTACCCGCTATTGTTTCGCCACCATACTGTCCGGTCGACTGAAAATCTCCGTTGGCGAAGAATGCGATGCAATCTGCATTTATCTCTATAGTCTTGCCGTCGATAGTGTATTTATCGGTGTTAAAGGCAATATAGCCGCCATAGCCATATGCGATGCTCTTAAAGTCAGCATTTAGCTGGTCGGCTATGGCTCGCAGTTTCTGCATAATTTCAGCGTTTGCGATGGCGGTACGCTGGGAATTTATGCTGACTTTGAAGATCACGCTGGCAAAAGATAGAACCATAGCCAGAATCCCAATAGCAACCACCATCTCAATTAAAGTAAACGCTTTTCTTGTTCGTAGTTCATCGTTCATTGTTCATCGATTCACAGATCGCCTCAAGCCGCTTAACATCTTTGATACGTTTGTCAACACATTCCTTAAATCAGTACACTGTTTCTCTTCTATATACCGTTGTTTGAGTGCTATTTGAAGCAGCGTAACGCACTCAAAAACTGAACCTCTTGCCATATCAATGAACCGGCAAAAATCTTTTTTGCTTCGAGCTGATCCTTCCGAAATATTTGACGGTATAGAGACAGCGGCTCTCCGTAGCTGGCTCGTTAATCCGAACATTTCGTCCTTTGGAAAAGACTTTGTTGATGAATAGATGCTGCTAACTAAATCAATTGCTTTGTTATAAACATCGAGATCTTCAAAATTAAATGCCATTGGATTCCCTTTCTATGAACAACGAACAATGAACAATGAACTCTATTAAAATCTAATTACTTTCTGATATATTGCAATAGTAGGGTTTTTGCCTCCGCCGATAGGTGGCGGAACCACCCAGACTGAGCCGGCCTGCTCATCTTGCCAAGGGCGGTCGAGTTTGATCATGTTAGGTTGCTCAACACTTCGCTCCAGCACCCGATATATCTGACCTGTCTTATTATCCACTATTGTATAGCCATCATTAATCCACGTTATTTTGTCGGACTCAGTTATGGTAAGCGAGTTACTACCTGTAATCCCAGAAATAGCAACCTGCATCGGAATAGGCCTTGCTGCCCCGCCTCGATACGAGGCTGCACTACCAACTTTTCTGCTGACAAAAATTGTTACCTGCACAAGCCGAGTAGCTATGCTGCCCTCCAGACGCCTGCAAAGAGCAGACCAGTAATATTGCTTTGTAGAGATGTCGCTATCAGTCGAAGGATACGCAAACTCGTTAGGGTCGATGGGCCTTTGTGATTCAAAAGGTTTTAGTTGGTCGGCTGCCAAATTATTTAGATCAATGCCATATAGCTGTATCTTTGCAAAGGCCTCGTCGGCTGCTACCGCTGCGGTGGTTTGCTCAGTAGCGATGGTCGAGAAATGGATGCCAGCCATGAATGTGCCAGCTATAAATAGCATTCCGATACCGAGTGTACCAACGGCCAGCAGAATCTCGGTAAGAGAAAAACCTGCATTTTTAACTTCATTGTTCATAGTTCGTAGTTTTCTATTTTTCTGCCACGAAGACCCCAAAAAGTGTAAAGTGCCTAAAGTTTGGAGTGCCTAAAGTGCCTAAAATTGTGGATTTTAACTTTAGCTCACTTTAGGCACTTTAGCTCACTTTTATTTTCATTGTGTCTTTGTGGCTGATTCTCCTTTCAATCCGGTGAGATTATTGTGCCGGTATAAGGGTTAATATAAATCGCCTGGCGAACTAACTTCACCAGATAGTCCGACCAGGCTCGCTGTTTTCTATAAGCCTGCATAAATCTATTTTTTTCATAGATAACAAAGCTGCTTCGGCTTTGCTCCGGCCCTAACCCGAAGTCGGGGTAGGAACTGCCACCAGCGCCAAAATAATCGTCCTGGTAAAATATTCCGATTCCGGCATCTACTTGTGCTTTTTTGTTAAAAACATCGTCGTTACTTACAAGCGTATTAGCGGAGGTGTCTGGATATCCATTTTTGTTTCTTGCTCGAATTCCATGTATGACCAATTTGCCGCTCGGAGAGAAAATGATTGAAAATGTGGTGGTGTCTGCAAGCTCACGGTCCTCATCGATGAGGTTGTCCCTTTGCTGATCGCTAAGCGTCGGCTCGTCAAGTCGCACCTGCACCGAGTTTGTAGGATTGATAGAATTGCGCTTGGTGACAATCGTCAGGTCCGACACGCCGACCGAATCAGGCAGCTTGATAGGCTTAAGGCCTTGAACTGCTCGAAAACCATAGGCCATCATATCCGGGTCCTGCATGATAAAAATCATATATTGAGCAGCTTCAAGCAGGTCCGGATTTTGGTTGGTTTTTTGGAATCTGATGCCGGCATATCTTTGATTTTTGGCGGCGAGGGCGCGGGCTGAAGCAAGTGCCGCACTTATCATGCTCTCTGTGCCGCTCTGGCTTTCAAATGAATTAAAAAGCACACGTATAGCAGGCAGCCCAATAGCAAAAAGCAACGCTATCGTTGCTATGACAACCGTCATCTCCGTCAGCGTAAGACCAGATATTGTTCCTAATTTACGGCTCACCATGTTAGATAAATTCGAATATCGAAATTCGAAATCCGAAACAAATTCAAATGACAAAAATTCAAAATTCTAAACGTTTTGGTCATTTGAAAATTTGAATTTTGATATTGTTTCGTGCTTCGGATTTCGAATTTCGGGTTTAGATTAATTGCCATTCTCTGTATCCCCGCGGATTATTTTCTACTGCTTATGTCATCGCTGGTGCCGAAGATTCTGTCTGGCCCAGCCGATATTAGCTCGGGGAAATTGCCACCGGGGACATATCGGTAATCTAACACCGTTCCCCACGGGTCATAAATCAGCGGCATATTAACAGCACCGGGGTTGCTGCGGATCAGTGAATCGCTGATTTTTTCCAGCACCTGACGCGAGCTTGGTATCGACCGAAGCTCTTTATAAAGATACTCGCAATGTGCGGAAGCATTTTTATAATTCTTTTCGAGCTGTTCGGGGAACTTGCCTGAGTATTGGTGATACTCCTGCAACGCACTTTCCAGCAGCGCAAAAATATTAGCCAGGCCTTTTTCTTTAGCCTGATTATCAATGCGCGTGACAACGTTGATTACCATTGTGGCCAAAAGTGCGATTATTGCCACAACAATTACCATCTCCAGGAGTGTTAAGCCGTGCTTGTATTTGCGAGTTTTCATAGCATAAGCAAAGTTCAATACGGCGTGGGCGGGAGCTTCAGCCCTAAGGGCTTAATTGCCGAAGTTGCGAATGTCATCACCTGTGCCGTAAAGGCCGTCCGCCCCCGCTGAAATCAATATGTACGAATCAGGTCTATAAGGCCAAGGCCTTCCCTGCACCTTCGGGTCTGTGATATACCCGTAGAAATAGTTGAAATCCTCAATTCTATGCTGCCAACGGAACTGAAAGGGCTTTTTCCAATCAGCCAATCTCCTGAGAGTTACAATAGGAGCATTGTCACGAGCGTTATAAATTCGATCGTCAAATGCGGCAGCATCTATATTTTTGCTGGAGGTATTTGCCTTGTAATAAAGAATAGGAGCACCCGCCTTAACCTGTCCCGACCTTCCGGGGACTATTATCGGCTTTACACCAAATACATCACAAAGCACAAATGTATTTGGGGCTAAAGGGACCGAGGTAAGGTTAGAATAATCAAACAATCCATCCAGCATACCCGGCCCACTGGTTCCAAGCCTAAAAGCATTTGTGGTCGATAGCTCAAGATAAGGGCCTTTTCTCTGCTCAAGAAAGACAGCATTACAAGGGTCGTATATAAAGACTCCTTTATCCGTGCGTCCGGTGGCTTTGAAATCCGACTGGGGATGAAAGCCGCGAAGGTCCCAGCCCAAAAGGGCTTCGGTGAGCTTCTGTGCACCGCAGTAATCAAAAACGGGAGGCGTAAACCAATTTGAAGGCGGAAAATCCCCGTAATCATTCTTGAAAGCCGTAAGGGCCAGCTCAATGGTTGTAAACTGTGCTTTCTGCTTGGTCTCTTTTGCGATACGTTGCACCGTATTTAGAGCCGGGATAAGCACCGCAACCAACATCGCCATTATCGCTACAACCGTTAACAGCTCTACAACCGTAAATCCGCCGCACGTCTGGCGGATAAATCCTGATTTTTTGTTGTTCACAGCTACCATCCTCGATTCTCGACACCGGATCCTCGATTCTCGACGAGTATCGAGCATCGAGAATCGAGAATCGAGCATCAGGGATTGACTTTTTACTGCAGGTATTTCCACTCAAAATTGCATACATCGTCCGGCGTTCCGTACTCGCCATCAAAGCCTGCTGAAATCAGGATATAGGAATCTGCTCTGTATGGCCTGGAAGTCGTAGTGACCTTATCATTCTTCGTATTTTGGTAGAATCGTGCAGGGACAGCGAGCCTATGTTGTGCGGGATTAGTTCCCGTATCCCAAGGTATTCCAAGCATCACCAGCAAATGATTATCCTTATAATTGTAGATATTGTTCGGATTATCCGGATTGGCAATATCATGCAGGCTGTTCGCAGTATTGGCCTTATAATATAGTATAGGCATACCAATTCTTTTGTTAGTGAAGCGGTTTGTTACGTTCCTGTAAACATCACACAGGACAAAGTGCAATGGATTAAAAACCTTGGTATCGACATAAATATCTTTTAAGCGGAAGGCATTAGCGTTTTCTGACGATAAATATGCCTTTCTCATGCTCAAGTTGTCTCTGTATACTTCGGGCGGCACAGTGTTTGCGTCAGGGTATAGCTGCCTGGCGCCTGGCTGTTGAGGGTCACGGTCCAAACCATCACTCCTGAAGACCGAATCTGGGTGAAAGCCCATCAAATCCTGGCCCACCATAGCTTCACAAAGTTTCATGGCACCACAGTAAGCCTGGCCACCTGGGCCTGTGGCGGTAGAGTCGGGATAACCGCTGAATTCGGTATTGAAAAGCTCTATCGCAATGTCAATGCTTCTGAGTTGGTTTTTTTGCTTTACCTCCCAGGCGTACTTTCTGACCATGTTCAGAGCCGGCACCAATAGGCCGATGAGAATTACAATAATGCTCATCACCGTTAGCAGCTCTACGATTGTAAATGCGGTTTTTTTATTGGATTGTTTGATAACTGGCTTCATTTTTTTCTCCTTGTCGGTAAATTGGACGTTTGATTTATTTGCGTTTTTATGCTTGGGCGCTTAAGGTGGTAATAATCTGTATCATCGGCAAAAATATTGACAAGACGATTATCAGAACGACACTGCCAAGCACAACGATTATGACCGGCTCAAGCAGGTGCATCAACGAGCCTACCATCACATCAACCTGCTCATCATAGATGTCAGCAACTTTGAGCAGCATCTTGTCCAGATCGCCTGTTTCTTCGCCCACAGCGACCATATTGGAGACGATTAAGTCCACGGTTTTGGACTGCCGCAATGGTGCGGCGAAGGTATCGCCCTGCCTGATAGAGTTGTGAACGTTGCTGAGCATATTGGCATAGACTTCGTTTCCCGCCGTCTCGCGGGTAACATTAAGGGCATCCAGAATTGGTACGCCGGCGCTAATCAATGTTCCTAATGTTCTTGTCCAGCGTGTAACTGCGATTCTACCGGCGAGCTGGCCCATAATCGGCAATTTCAATTTGATAGAATCCATAATCAGTCTGCCGGTGCGAAACCGCTTTGAAGTTCGCAGCAGAAAAACTATTATAAACGGCGCTGCTATCAGTACAGACCAGCCACCGACTTTTAGTGACTTGCCTATAAGTGGTATCGGTATACTGGGAAACCATGCAGGTCCTTCCGCGATCCACCCGCTTATGCCAAGCACCACTTTCGTCAGCTTTGGCAGCTCTTTACCCTCTGTCATCTCAACCAGCACGCCACTAAACGTAGGTATCACTTTCCACATCAACATCAGCAGAATACAGAAGGCCGCGCTCAAGACCACAATCGGATAAATCATTGCACCTTTAACTCGGGATTTAAGCTTCTGGGCTGATTCCATAAAGTCAGCCACCCGTGCCAGGATCAAATCAAGTACGCCACCGGTCTCGCCAGCCGCTACCATGTTGACAAATAACCGATTAAAAGCTCTGGGGTACCTCGACATCGCTTCTGAGAGTGTGGAACCGCCCTCGATGTCATCACCTACATAGCCGATAATCCTCTTGAATGTTCCCGACCTTTGCTGTTCCTGCAAGATACGCAGTGAGCGCAGAATGGGCAAACCCGCGTCCTGGAGCGTGGAAAGCTGTCTTGCGAACTGGGCTATAAATTTTGCCTTGACCCTGCCGCCGGCACCGGGTCTTCGTTTTGCCTTAGCCACCCCTCTGGCCGCTGCTTTTGCCGCAACTCGTGAGCGGACCTTCGTAGGGAAATATCCCATATTTCGTATCTTGCTTATCGCTTCTTTCTCGCTGAGGGCTTCAATCTCGTCTTTTACTTCCACGCCCTGCGGGTCTAATGCTGTATATTGAAAAACAGGCATCTTAAATACCTCCTTTACACTGCTTCCGTAACTGTTTCTTTTATTACCTCATCGATAGAGGTAATGCCATCATAAATTGCTGCCAGACCAGCGTCGCGCAGCAACCTCATGCCGGCTTTTTGAGCGGCCGCACGCAAGATATTTGTCGAAGCGCGATTCATAACCAAGTCACGTATCTCGTCGTTGAATGTCATAATCTCAAAAATGCCCGTCCTGCCTCTATAGCCTGTATTATTACACTTGTCACAGCCTCGGCCGTAATAAAACTTTTTGCCTTTGATATTATCCTCTGTAAGTCCTAACTCTTTCAGTTGCGCTTCATTTGGCTCAAATGGTGTTTTGCAATTTTCGCATATCTTTCTGACCAATCGCTGGGAAACGATTCCTTCAATGGTGGCGGTCAGAAGAAATGGCTCGATACCTAAGTCTAATAATCGCGCTATCGAGCTTGGGGCATCGTTTGTATGCAATGTGGTGAACACCACGTGGCCTGTCAAAGAGGCCTGTGCCGCGAGTTCTGCCGTCTCCAGGTCACGGATTTCACCAACTAATATAACATCGGGGTCCTGACGAAGTATATGTCTGAGGCACCTTGCGAATGTCAGTCCAATATCTGGTTTTATTTGAACCTGAATAAGGCCGTCAATGTCGTATTCTACCGGGTCTTCAGTCGTAATTATTTTCATTTCTACGTTATTAAGATCACTCAGGGCCGAATAAAGGGTGGTAGTCTTGCCGCATCCGGTGGGCCCGGTGACAATTATAATACCATTGGGTTTATGCATAAGCTGTCGGACTAATTTTTGCTCTTCCTGTCTTAACCCAAGTTTGCTCAAATCAAAAGAGACCTGGGACCTGTCCAGCACACGCAGTACCACACTTTCTCCAAACATGGTGGGCAGAACGCTAACCCGCAGGTCCACCGGATTGCCCTGGACGGTCAATGATATTCGACCATCCTGCGGCAGACGCCTTTCTGCGATATCCAAACTTGCCATGACCTTTATCCGCGAGCTAAGCGCCGCCGCGATGTACTTTGGGGGAGGAACCATCTCGTAAAGCACGCCGTCAATCCGATAGCGCATCTTATATTCATTCTCGAATGGCTCAAAATGGATATCCGAGGCCTTATCGCGGATCGCCTGCAGTAGAACCAGGTTCAAAAGTTTCTTGACGGGATTTGACTCGGACAGTTCCTTCAGCTCATCCAGGTCGATGCTCTGGTTTCTGCCCTCAAACTCTGCAAGGAAACGGTCGCTCTGTATCTCATCTATCAGCTCGGTTATGTTTTCGTCTTGCGTCTCATAATACTTGGTCAAAGCGCTTTGAAGCACATCTGGGTCGGTTATCTTCGCGGTAACCTTAAAACCCATCAGTGTGTTTAGATCGTCAGTGGCTCTAAAGTTTTCAGGACTATCAAGAACAACGGTCAGCTCATTTTGCTCTTTGTCATACTCGATTGGCACAATGTGATAAGTCTTTGCCATTTGGGCCGGGACCTTCTCGATTATGTCGGCAGGGATGTCCATGCCGTCTATGCTTATATATTCCATCCCTCGTTGTGCTGCCAGAGCGACCTGCAGTTGGTCCTCATCTATCAGCCCCAGTTCCAGGAGTATCTGGCCTGTTTGAACGTTGCCATGCCGTTGGTTCTGGATTTTCAGGCATTCATGGACCTTCTCTCGGCTTAGAATCCCCATTTTCATAAGTATTCTGCCCAGAGGTCTGCCCCTTAATTGTTCTATCGGAGGCAGCTTTTGCACTGTTTTCATTTTACCCATGTGCGTTTTCCTTCAGGACAAATTTGATTCCTCTTTTTCTTTATTATACAACATTAAAACCTTTTTTACAAATAAATTAAGAATTGGACATTTAGTTATTCAGACGGTAAAATGGGGGAGATTTTTTTGCTTATAGCACCATAGCGGCTCAAAATGCTCCTCCACTGTTTCTTGTTATAAAAAATATGCCCACCAGGCCCATTTCCTGGCTGTTTTCTGTAAATGAGGTTTAATTACATCCTCAGAATTGGCCCAAGGTCCTCCATTTCTTTTGCCGCTGCTGCCTTTTTCTCTGCCTTTCCTTTTCCCTTTGTGGCGTTCATTTTGGCCATAGCTTTATCCTGCAAGGCACCTGGCTGTCGGCTCTTGTCCAGCATCTCTTCCAACGTGATTTTGCCGATGTCATAAAGCTGCCAGAGGTGCTCATCCAGAAGCTGCATTCCCAGTTTTTTACCTGTTTGAATGCTCGAATCGATTCGGTAAGTTTTGTTTTCGCGGATCAAATTGGCAATGGCAGGTGTTACAACCATAAACTCGTAAGCTGCAATTCTTCCTTTGCCAATAGCTAACGGACAAAGATTTTGGCTGAGAACCGCAATCAGATTACTGCTTAACTGGATACGAATCTGCTCTTGTTGGTCTACGGGAAAGACGTCAATGATTCTGGTAATCGTTCCTGCAGCGCTTGTTGTATGCACTGTGCTAAAGAGCAAGTGGCCGGTTTCAGCGGCTCTAATGGCGGCTGCGATTGTTTCGAGGTCCCGCAATTCCCCTACCAAAATCACGTCGGGGTCCATCCTTAAAACACGCCTCAAGGCCTCAGCAAAACTGGGTACATCAACACCGACTTCTCGTTGATTGACGATGGATTTTTTATGGGGGTGGTAGTATTCTATCGGCTCTTCAACGGTCACGATATGACGGTCGAAGTTTTCGTTAATGTAGTTTATCATGCAGGCCAAGGTGGTTGTTTTGCCGCATCCGGTGGGGCCTGTAACCAAGAACATCCCTCTGGGTCTGCGGCACAAGGCGGCACAAATCTTTGGCAAACCTATTTCATCAAAGGTCAATAATTTTGATGGGATAAGACGAAGAACTATTGCAATATTACCTTTTTGTCTAAATACCGAGACCCGGAATCTTCCTTCGTCACCGAAGGCAAAGCCAAAATCGGTTCCGCCCTCTTCCTGGAGCTCCTGTTGATTTCGATCAGGGGTGATACTTTTCATCAGAGCAAACGTGTCGTCCGGTTCAAGAACCTTAGTTTCCAGACTTCTAAGTCGTTCATCTATTCGCAATACCGGTGGTCGGCCAACAGTAAGATGTATATCGGAAGCCCCTTGTGTAACACACGCATGAAGGAGTCTATCCATATTCACGGTTGACATTTGACAGCCCTCAACTAATTACATTCTGTTTAATCTACTAACACTTCTTCTGTCTGCGCTATCTCCGCTACCTCGGCAGGTGTAGTTATTCCATGGAATATTTTGATCTTGCCGTCCTCCATCAATGTTCTCATACCACTGGCCTTAGCCACCTTTCTTAGTTCCCCAGCCGGTGCCTTTCTAAAGGCCAGCTCCCTCAATTCGTTATTCATTTCCACCATTTCGAAGATAGCGATTCGGCCTCTGAAGCCGGTGTGCTGACAGTGGCTACATCCGGCTCCTTTATAAATGGGATGTTTTTCGATATCTTCTGGAGCGATCTTGAGCATTCGCAAAAGTTGTGGGTCCGGATTTTCATCAACCTCTTTGCACTTCTCGCAGATGATTCTCACAAGTCTTTGTGCCATAATGGCTTGTATCGAGCTGGCAACGAGGAACGGCTTAACACCCATATCAATCAGACGCGTAATTGCACTGCAGGCGTCATTGGTATGCAAGGTGCTAAAGACCAGATGTCCGGTAAGTGCTGCCTGAACAGCGGTATCTGCAACGACGCCATCTCGAATTTCGCCGACCAATATAACGTTAGGAGCCTGTCTGAGCATCGATCGCAGAATCCTTTCGAACGTCAGCCCGATTTCCTCCTTAACCTGACACTGATTCATCCCGTCGAAGTTGTATTCCACCGGGTCCTCAGCGGTCACGATTTTCTTATCGGGCTTATTAAGCTCCTGCAATGCCGCGTACAGCGTTGTGGTTTTCCCGCTACCCGTTGGGCCTGTAACCAAGAAGATGCCGTTGGGCCTTCTAATAATCTTTTGAAATTGTTCATAATTGTCCTGTTCAAAACCGAGTGCTTCGATGCCGATGTTGACCGATTCGCGTCGTAAAAGTCGCAGCACAACACTTTCTCCATGGTTGCCGGGCAAAGCCGAGACACGAAAATCGATATCCTGGCCTCCGATCGCGCGTTTAATACGACCATCTTGCGGTAGTCTTTTCTCAGCGATATCCATGCCGGATAGAATCTTCAGCCGGGCAATCAGCGGTGCCTGCATGTTCTTGGGAATATTGTCTTTTTCCAAGCAGACACCATCGACACGGTATCTAACGCGTACCCTGTCAGACATTGGCTCAAAGTGTATATCGCTGGCCCGCATATAATAGGCGTTATCTATTATCAGGTTTACCAGTCTTATGACGGGGCCCTCATCATCACCAGCACCACCTTGGCCTCTCAGCGCCTCAGCTTGTAATTCGCTACCAGCCTCCGCAAGCTCGGCAGCAGTTGCATCGATGCTATGTCTTAGTCTGTCGTCTTCTTGTTTTTTTGTTTTATCGAAGAGCCCCTGGATATAGGAGCGAATCTTTGCAGGATTGGCAAGACAGCAGTCCAATTCGGCGTTGGAGCGGAGCCGAATGGCATCCATCATGTCCAGGTCCGTTGGGTCGCTGATAATCAGCCTCAATCTGCCGTTGTCCATGCTCAGAGGCAGGACATTGTGCCTTTTAATCAAGTCTTCTGGGATGATTTTCGCTGCGTCAGGGGGGATGGAGGTTTGGTCCAAATCTACATATTTTAGCTCAAATTGCTTGGCGATTGCCTTGGTTAGTGTTTCCTCATCTATCAGGCCTTCCTGGAGCAATACTTGGCCGAGTCGTTTGCCGTTAGTTTTTGAGGTCTTGATCGCGTTGATAAGGGCCTCTTTTTTTACAAGGCCGGCTCTGTAAAGTATTTCGCCTAAATGTTTGCGTTTTTTAGCCATATTGACCTCGTATTGCTAATTTTTCTACGTGCTATTATATCATCGCTAACGCATTTAGTCAAATCTACAATAATTTTAATCGGAGCATATTTAGCGCAGTTAGTGCTGCTCGAAGCCGTATGGATTTTCTATCATGGGAGAATATAAAGCATTTAGTTTCGCATCCGCTCTCGGAGTCCACACTAATATATACCAAGCCGACCGGTTTTTGTTCGGTTCCGCCGGCTGGGCCGGCTATGCCGGTTATGCTGATTGCAAAATCTGTACCAGCCTTTTTCCTTGCCGCTTGGGCCAGAGCCTGTGCTACCTGTTCGCTTACAGCACCGTGTTTCTCAATCAAATCGGTTGATATGCCGAGTTCGCTGGTTTTGGCGTCGTTGCTGTAAGTAATCCACCCGTAGGTGAAATATCTGCTTGCACCTGGGATGTCGGTCAACAGCTTGGCTAAAGTACCGCCGGTGCAGGATTCGGCTACTGCGATAGTCTTATTCTGTTGGGCTAATTTTTCGCCCACGACTTCAGCCAGAGTCTGCTCGTCTGTTCCGTAAACCAGTTCGCCCAGCCTGCTGCGAAGCAACTGTTCATCTTTTTCAGCCATTTGTTGAGCCTGGATTTTATCTTTTGCAGTGGCGACAATGTATAGGGTGATTACGCCGTTTTCAGCCGTGCAGTTGATTAGTGGATTTCTTCCTCGTTGCATAAGGTCGCCGAGCATTTCAGCGATATCCGATTCGCCTTTTCCGAAACATTTCAGTTTCTTGACGACCACCGCCTGTCCTCCGGCAAATTGTTGCAACTGGGGCAGAACCGATTCTTCAAACATCTGCTTCATTTCCGATGGCACACCCGGCAAGGCAAAGAACAATTTACCTCTTACTTCAGCTTTTATACCCGGCGCTGTGCCAAGTTTATTATCTATCGCCTGTGCGCCTGCTGGTATGCACGCCTGGATTTTATTTTTTTCCGGCATCGTTCGCTGCCGGCTGGCAAAGATGCTTTGAATCTTATCAAGAAGGTCCTTGTAAAATTGCAATTCTACGCCTAAGAATTTTGCAAGCCCCTGTCGGGTCAAATCGTCATCGGTCGGCCCTAAGCCGCCGGTCGCTATTACAATATCAGCATCATCACTTGCCAGTTTCAATGCTCGGAGGATTGAATCTATATCGTCCCCGATAGTATATGTACTGACAACGGGTATGCCGATTGTAAGCAGCTTTTCGCCCAGATATGCAGCATTAGTGCTTATAGTCTGGCCGCTGAGAAGCTCATCGCCGATACTAACGATACTTGCCTTTTTCATAAAGCGGATTTTAATCTGATGCCCAGCCGCAATGATGTGCATAGCAGACCCTGCGTCCTGCTATTTTACTGGCGGTATTCCAAGGTCCTTACATATTTTTCTTGCCAGGATATCTCTTATTTCATTATGCCTTGGAACTGCCGATCTTTTATTTAATGCTGGATTATGCCACCAAGAATGACGTCCCCCTTCTCTAATGAACTTGCAACCTTGCGAGCCCAGATACCTGAGCAATTCTTTCCTTTTCATATAGCTATTTGCTCTTCTTGAAAGTCTGCTCCCACAGCGGCTATTGCATCCTGCCGATTAAATTCTAAGGCCTCCTTTAATGTTACTTTTAGGCTTTTTAGCAGCTCCTTACGCGTACGTTCCTGGCAGTTAACGCCAGGCACTTCTTCGATCCACCCGATCCACCAATCACCGTCTTTTTTAGTTACTGCGGTATATACTGTGTTCATACTTTTACCTTCCAGTTTTTTATGTGCTGTTTAAACACCTAATATTAATCATTTACTAGACTCTATCCTCATTTATTAGTTTAAGATAATAGATATCTGTAGTCAAGGAATATCTATCATATGTGGAATTTGTGCTTATGGTCTGTCCGCTGAGAAGCTCATCGCCGATACTGACGATACTTGCTTTTTTCATGAAAGGGGATTTTAATATCAGGCCGTGCCGGAAGCAAGAGTAACGACCTTCTACAAATATCAGGTATATCCATAAACACAATATTTAATCCCCATCACGGATCCGGGGGCTGTGCCTAAATATGAATCTTCCAGCTTTATCATACCTTGCCTGCCTCTATTGCAATTCCATCCAAAAGATAATATGTAAGTCACCAAATGTCAATGACTAGAACAAAGGTCATAAGAAACTGAGATGGTAGTTCGACTCATAAATAAATAGGTAAATGTTCCAAATTATTTTGTCTATGATAGGTAAAGATTGTTCATTTTTAGCTATGAGGTTAGCCACATGGTTGCTTAGTCTATAAGGGAAACAAATATGTTTACTACTGCAGCACATAGAGTAGCAAGAGCAACTACTATGACTAATTTCTGTGTTCTGCTATTGCGCTTTTCCAGTTCGTGGAGAACACGGTCTAACTGAATGCTCTGAATTGCATTCGACATGATAATATAGTGATGCCGAATGTATTCATTCGTCTCCGCGTGTCTTGTAAGACCAAGGATAGCTCTTCGAAGCTCATCGTCTGAGGCCTGATAGATTGTGCCATCAAAGAAACTTCGCTTAAGATCATCATACGATGGATAGGTTTCTATTGATTCATTCATAATAACATCCTAACTACTGGTTATCATCGTTTCCGTATAAAACCTGCCGTAAGGCATGGCTTACGCCATTTCGTCTGGCAGATTGGTCGTGTAACACGCTATGATATTACGCGATAGAAGGAGGATCTTCAAGAGAAAAATCACAGGAACATGTACAGTATGAAGTGCACCGGAGCAAGTGGTCGGCTGCAGCAAGTTATTAGCCCAAGATCTTATTATAGTCAGAGTGACTGCCTATCCAGAACCATAATAGTCCTTCCGGTACTTCAATTGCAAGCGCACGATAATAAATACTAACTCAAACTGATCTGTATTTGCCAATCTTCTTGAAATGTAGTGATGGATGACGAGGATTGTCTTTCAGAAGTTTAAAATTCTTGTCAGCAAGTTCTTGAACAGTCGCGGGGAGGCTTCGGTAACAAGCCCAAAATTCAGGTGAAGCAAAATGCGTCAAAGTTTCTTGCTCCTTCCCGCTCGGTGTGAAGTGATAGATTTTTCCGCCAGCTTGTCTAGCCTGCCAGAGCGGATATCTTTTTCAATCTGGCGATCCCACTGCTCCGAGTCAAACTCATGGAACCACTCTCGAAAAGTTACAAGTTCCGCCTGATCAAGTTTTCGGATTTCTCTCTCAAGTTTTTCAACTTTAGTCATATCTCAATACCTCCTTTACACCGCATAATTTTCTATCACTAAATATCTATCAGTTTTGTCCTTCCCTGCTTATGCTCTTCAAGGGCCTCGTCGGCAAGCCTGCTCAATATATCTTCAGAATTAGCAAATGATTTATCCCATTTTTTTTCTGCCACCAGGTCATTCAATAACTGTTTAGCAAGCACGTTTTGCTCAAGCTCCGGCAGCTTTGACGCTTCTTCAAAAGCCTTTTTCAAAAGTTTTGTCATGTTTTAACACCAATATATGCACACCAAACTATTTTTATGCGGTTTCCACATAGCAATATGATATTACATGATAAACGGAAGATTTTCAAGAAAAACTGGTGTTTTTAATCTTAAAAGCAGCTTAGGTTCTGGACTTGCCGCCGGAGACGTTGATGACAGTGCCATGAATATAACTGGCCCGCTCAGAGGCTAAAAAGCATACCACGTCGGCAACCTCGCTGAGTTTGCCGGGTCTTCCCAAGGGGATGGAAACTTGCTTATATTTTTCACGAAATTGTTCGACAGTAACTCCCCGCGTGTAGGCCACGGCACGTTCGTACTCTTCGTTACGTAAGGCTGTCGCCTCTAAAATTCCTGGGGCCACGCCCACGACCCGAATTTTGTGTTTGCCGAGCTCCTTTGCCCAGGACCATGTCATATTATAAATGGCTGCCTTTGTAGCAGCGTAAACACTTTGGCCTTCCGAGCCTTCCATGCCTGATTCGGAGGCCATATTGATAATAACTCCGCCCCGGCCAGACTTAATCATAACGCGTGCGGCTGCCTGTGCGCAAAGAAAAACTCCTTTCTGATTTATTGAGACGACCTTATCCCAAATCTCCTCGGTCAGCTCTTCTTTTCCCGCTGGGTCAACCAGCAGCCTCGGAATAAGTATGCCAGCATTGTTGACTAAAATGTCGAGATTGCCAAACGCCTCCAGAGTAGATTTGATCATAGAATCGACACTTGCTTTTTTAGTGACATCGGTGGCCGTAGCGATATGATTGCCGCCGAATTTAGCCTTCAAATCAGCAGCGAGCTGTTTGGCGCCTTTTTCATTTATATCAGCAACGACGATTTTTGCTCCTATCTCAGCCAATCCTTCGCAAATAGCTCTGCCTACGCCGCAGGCTCCGCCAGTAACGATTGCAACTTTACCTTCTAAATTAAGCCAAGCCATCTTTGCTTAATCTCCAATTTACAGGCTGATTATCGCTTTAATCACGCCGTCTTGATAAGAGCCGACTAAATCGAACGCCTTCTTTGTCTGTTCGAGCGAGAAGTGATGGGTTATCATAAAATCAACGTTTACTTTGCCTTCGGCAATCAAATCGACGGCTTTCTGGGTGCATTTATTTTGCCTTCTTATGTTGACAATTGTGATTTCTTTTCTCCGTATTTTGTCGATGGATAAATAGATTCTTTCAAAGCGTGGAATGCCGGTAAGGATTAGCTTGCCGCCTGGCTTAAGCAGCTCAACACATTGGTCGATGGTTTCCTGCTGACCGGCACATTCATAAGCGACATCCACTCCATCGGGTTGTTGTTCAAGGATTTCATTTACAATATCTTGTTTGTCAGGATTTCCGACCCAGGTTGCGCCGGCTCTTTTAGCCGCTTCAATGCGCTCTTTGATTTTTTCAGTCACATAACAGGCGTTTGCTTTTTCGGCTTTTGCACTAAGCAAGGTGCATAGACCGATTGGGCCTGCACCGAGGATTGCGATGTCGGCATCTTCCGGCATTTCTGCTTGGCTGACCGAATATGCAGCAATAGATAATGGTTCAGTTATGACGGCTTGTTCAAAGGTAATTGCTCCGTGCGTCGGATAGCAGCATTCCTGTGGCATAACAATATACTCGCATAGACAGCCGCCGCCCTGGCCGGGCGTGCCGAGAAAACGCAAATTATAACATGTATTTTCTCTGCCAATTTTGCACTGAGCACAGTTATTGCACGATACTGCCGGGTCAACAGCAACCTGGTCGCCGACTTTGACACGGCTGACCGAGCGGCCAACAGCTTCAACCGTAGCGGCGCATTCGTGGCCTATAATAAAAGGATACTCGACGATTTGAGAGCCGATTCTGCCTGTTTCGTAGTAATGCACGTCCGAGCCGCAGATGCCGACTCTTTCAATCTTCAAAAGAACATCGTCGTCTTTCTTAATCTTCGGCTCCGGAACATCCATCACCTGCATTTGACAAATACCAGTCAGTACAGCTGCTTTCATAGGTTATTCCAGGAATGGTTAAATGGTAATCGGTAACTGGAAAATTGTAATTACCAATTACCAATCACCAATTACCTACATTGTTTACCACAATTACCTCAAAGGTACAAGTTTTATCTCAAATAGTTTGGGCCAAAACTTTCCAGTCACAAATAATCGGTCGCCGGCAGCATCATACGCAATGCCGTTGAGAACATCGACAAATTGAATAGAGTTTTTTCGATTCAAAAGTCCTTCCATGTTTATCCAGCCGATTACTTTGCCAGTCCTGGATTCAATTATTATAATGCGTTCTGTTGGCCAGACATTGGCAAAAATCTCACCCTTAACATATTCCAATTCGTTGAGTCCGCTCACAGGAACGTTTTTGTCGTGTACCTTAATACGACCGGTTTGCTTAAGCGTTTCAGGATCTAAAAAGTACAATGTTGATGTGCCGTCGCTCATAATTATTCGCTTTCCATCGTATGTAACGCCCCAGCCTTCGGTTGGATAATCGAACCGTTGCAGCAATTCGAAGCTGTCTTTGTCGTAAACAAACCCGACATTCGACCTGAAAGTCAGTTGAATTATCTTGTCTTTGTATATGGTTATGCCTTCCCCAAAGAACTTATCTGGGAGCTTGTGCATCTGCAAAATATTGCCGGTTTCTAATTTCACTTTGCGCAAGGTTGAATATCCATTAAGTCCCGTGCCTTCATAAAGGAATCCATTCTCAAATACAAGTCCTTGCGTAAAAGCATTTGGGTCGTGGGGATAAGTATGAACAACCTTATATGTATAATCTGCGGCTGTCTCCGTGTTCTTTGTATCTGAACAGCCGAAAATCAGTAGCACAGATAACAACGCGATAAAAGCGATTTTCGACACTCGATTCTCGATGCTCGATATTAAACGAGTATCCAGTATCAAGTATCGAGTATCCAATCTAAACAGATTAAACATTGAATCTGAAATTAATAATATCGCCGTCCTGGACGATGTAATCTTTGCCTTCGAGGTGAATTTTGCCTGCAGCTCTCAGGGCCTTTTCGCTGCCCAGATCTCTCAGGTCTTCAAAGCTGAATGTTTCGGCTCTTATGAATCCGCGTTTGATGTCACTATGTACTTTGCCTGCCGCCTCAAGCGCGGCGGTGCCTTGCTTTATAGGCCAGGCGCGTAGCTCATCCGAGACAACGGTTAAAAAGCTAATTAAGCCCGATGCAGAATAGCAACTCTTGACGAATTTAGCGGTGGCCGATTCGGCCAGACCCAGGTCAGCCATAAACTCTTTTCTGCTGTCGGCATCTAATTGTGCCAGCTCGTGCTCCAGCTCGGCACAGATTATAATGACCGGCACAATTCCACTGATTACGCCAGTAAAATCGACTTTTTTACTTAGCTGATTTTCGCCAACATTTACCGCAACGGCCATCGGCTTTAATGTCAGAAATCCGAGTGACTTAATCATTTCACGTTCCGCCTCAGTCTCGATAGTCGAGCTTATCGGCTTTTCTGCTTCAATTGTCTCTTGCAATTTTTTTTGCAGGGCCAGCTCTATCTTATCGTGTGCCTGGGTTTTGCCGGGTTTATGGACCTGTTTTTCGAGTTTCTCGACACGCGCACTTACAAGCTCTAAGTCGGCAAGTAATAGCTCGGTCTGCAGCTCTGCTAAATCTCTTGCGGGATTTACGCTATTATGGTAAGGCGGCACTGCTGGATTTTCAAACGCCCGCACCACCAAGACGAGCATATCAACGGTTCTTATTTGGTTAATTAATCGCCTTGCTGCTGCTCGGCCGTGCTCATCAGCAAAGTTAAATCCCGGCAAATCAAGACAGTCGATGGTTGCGTAGGTTGTTTTCTTGGGCTTGTAATGTTTAGTTAGCCAATCGAGTCTTTCATCCGGGACATGCACAATGGCTTCCTCAATGGCGGTCGAGCCAACCGGCGGGATTGCCTTGCCACTCAGACTCGAAAAGATAGTGCTCTTGCCGGATTGTAATAGGCCAAGTAAAGCAACTTTCAATTCGGTAGCCCCTTATTTATAAACACTGTTACCATAAGAATCATAGGCTACAATAGCGGGAAAATCAACAACCTGCAGTTTCCTTATGGCTTCGGTTCCCAGGTCTTCGTAGGCAATTATTTGGGCAGCAACGATGTGTTTAGATAGCAGTGCCCCCGCTCCGCCGATGGCAGAAAGATGAACTGCACCATATTTTTTCAAGGTGTCTCTAACCTCGGCGTTTCGGTATCCTTTTCCAATCATTGCTTTAAGGCCCTTGGCGATTAGCTTTGGGCTGAAGGCATCCATTCTTGACGAGGTAGTGGGACCTGCGGCGCCGATTGCCCGCCCGGGGCGCGCGGGGGTCGGGCCGACAAAGTAAATAATCGCCCCTTCAAGCTCAAAAGGCAGCTTAGCCCCGGCGTCTATCGCCTGGCATAATCTTTTATGCGCCATATCCCGGGCGCCGTAGATTACGCCGGTGATAAGAACCTCATCGCCTGCCCGAAGCTCCCGCACCTGTTTTTCACTTAAAGGTGGTTGCAATGTCTTTATTTCGCGCATATCTTTTCTACGAACTATGAACTGCTAACTACAAACTGATACTAAGTTTACACTATATAACAGCTTTTGCGAATTGAAAAACTCAGAAATTTCCTTGTCGCAAAAGGCATAAAACTTAAGTATAATATTTGTATGGCCAAATATCCGATATTTCTTGAGCTTGGTGGTCGCCGTGTAGTCTTAATAGGCGGCGGGGCCGTAGCGGTGCGAAAGGCCCGCTCGCTGCTGGATGCGGGAGCACGGCTGGTGGTCATAGCCGAGCGGATTGATGATGTGCTCGCAGACCTCTGTGCGGGAACAAGTGCCGAATTGGTTCGCTCCAAATATTCCAAAGATTATATTGCCGAGGCCGTGCTGGTTATAGCCGCAACGAATGACCAGCAGCTCAATAGACAAATATACAAGGATTGTCAGGAGCTGGAGATTTTGTGCAATGTGGTTGACCAGCCGGAACTGTGCGACTTTTATGTGCCGGCGGTAGTTAGACGTGGAGACCTGCAAATAGCCATCGGCACCGAAGGCTATTGTCCGGCTTATGCCGGTCATTTGCGAAAGAAATTAGAGCAAACCTTCACCGAAAAACACGGCGACTTTTTAGCTGAGCTGGAAAGGCTTCGAAAACGTATTGTTAAGGATGTGCCGGAGCCGGCTGACCGAAAAGCCCTGCTGGGGGAGCTGGCTGATGATGAGTCGTTCGAATATTTTATTGAAAACGGCTCAGCCGCCTGGCGTGACCGAGCCGAAAAAATCATACACGAGCAAAAGTCTTAAGTGCACAAGTGCATAAGTACTTGTGCTCTTATGCTCCTGTGCTTTTATGCCTCTATTTTGTCGATTGTCACCTGTAGATATTTTTGGCGATGGCCCTTCCGCTTTTTACTGCTTTTTCGTCTGCGAAAGTACGTCGGATAAAGCTTCTTACCCTTAACGACGGCCTCTTGAGCTGTATTCTTAAATGAAGCCACCACCTTGGCGCCTTCTACATACGGCGTGCCGATTTTTACCTTTCCACCGTCGCTTACCAACAGAACTTTGTCCAGCTCAATCGTCTTGGCGTCGGGAAGGGTCTGCGTCAGCTCGATATTTAAACAATCGCCTTCGGCGACTTTATATTGCTTTCCGCCTTGTTCAATTACCGCATACACTTTAAGAACTCCTTTTTTGTACTTAAAAAATCTAATTAGAGACGATATATTACGCAGTGAAACACCTTTGTAAAGTAAATTTTGCTGATTTTGAATAATTGGTGATTGGTAATTGGTGATTGGTAATTGGTAATTGGTGATTGGTGATTGGTGATTGGTGATTGGTAATTGGTGATTGGTAATTGGTAATTACCAGTTACCAGTTACCAGTTTTCAGGAGCGATTGTATGCAGGTTGCGATGATACAGGATAGAATCATGCCGGTAGAAGAGCTTGAGCCGGTTTATCTTGACCGTGGAATCTATTTCGGTGACGGGGTTTATGAAGTGGTGCGGAGCTACGATGGCAAAATCTTTGCACTCCAAGAGCACCTGCAAAGATTTGCCAACAGCCTGGCTGCGATTGGGATAACCGGTGTGGATATTGATCAGATTCGAGCCAGAGTCCAGAGAGCTTTTGATGCTGCCGGCATTGCCAACGCCAAGATATATTTTCATATAACCCGCGGTTCAGCCCCACGAGACCATATCTGCGATGCTAACTTAGAGCCTAATTTCTTTCTAACTGTAACGGAGTTACTCGATAACACGGAAGAAAAAACCAACGGTATCGCGGTATCGACCTATCCCGATTGGCGGTGGAAAAGATGTGACATAAAGTCGCTGAATCTTTTAGCCAACGTTCTTGCCTGCATGGACGCTGCCCAAAAGGGCTGTGCCGAGGCGATACTTGTAGATGAGGCTGGGCTTATAACCGAAGGCAGTCATTCAGCATTTTTTGCAATCTTTGGCCGGACACTACAGACCGCTCCTCTTACGGCTAATATTTTACCTTCCATTACTCGCAAATTTATAATCGAAGCAGCCCAAAATATCGGATTAGAAGTGCTCGAAGAATCATTGACGCCTCAGCAGGCAGGTAGTGCCGACGAACTTTTTATTGCTGTAACCACCAAGGATATTGTGCCCGTGGTCAGATTTGACGATAAGATTATCGGTGACGGCAAGCCGGGCAAATACTGCAAAATGCTCATCCAGGAATTCCGCCGATTTACTATATAAGTAAATAAAACCTGCGATAAAATCGCAGGAGAAAACCCCCAGTGAAACTGGGGGCTAAATATTTTTTACAATTTATTTCGCCCCACATCTTACGCAGTGTTTTTAACCTATCCTTTGAAGAAAATCGCAAAGACCAAAATGCACACCAGCGCTATAATGGCAGGCACGATAAAAATCTGACGCCACTGAAATTTCTCTTCTTTTTTGAACCTGTCCATAATCACGCCGGCAGCCCGTGTCCCCAATAAAAGCCCTACGCCCGTAGTGGCTGCAAAAATAAGGGCCTGCATCGTGCTAAGGATTTCTTTCGATGCGACACTTTTTGTGAAGATTTGACCAGCAATAATGAAAAATACATACGCAAATCCATGCAGCGACTGTGTGATGATAATGAGCCACCACGGTTTTTCCGCGAGATATACGATATACAGCAGAAACCAACAAGCGGCACCGACCACTAATGTCCACTTGTAACCGAGACTATTTAACAGTACGCCCAGCGCAAAGAACGTAGCAATTGCCTGAACTACCTGTGCGATTGCCATTGAGGCGGGGACATTTTTGCTGGCAATACCGATATCCTGCATAAATCGTGCTGTGCCCTGGAAGTAGAACTGCATAAGACTGGCGATAATCATTGAAATGACCACAAACAGCAAGAAGTTTCCTTTGCCAAGCATCTGCATTGTTTTTACCAAAGGCGATTGAGCAGCTTCTACCGCAGCCGGAGTTGGGGGAGTACTCGGCAGGAAGATGCAGCCGACAGCCATAATCAGCGACAAGGCCGCTGCAAGGTAAAGGCAGTCGCGGCCCTGCACTTCAGTTTTGAATTTCCATCGCCAGCCGGTCAGAAAATAACCTGCCAGCGCCCAGGCCACAGGAGCCCAAAGGAAAATCTTGCCGGAAGCTGCGTCAACTGCGGCCTCGTCAGCATAGACCTTGCCGAGATGGTAAAACATTACCGAGTTGACCAGCGGCAGGGTCGCTGCATAGAAAATCGAATAAAAAAGCATCACTACAAATAGGCCTTTGAAAGATGTTTTGCCAGCGGCAATAAACAAAAGCACCGTGCCGACCAGGTGAGAGATGATAAGTATCCACTCGGCATTAACGTACTTATCAGCCAGTTGCCCGGCGAGCAACGGGGACACGATGCACGCCAGAGGTAAGGTGGCGTAAATCCAGCCGGTCTGTTTGCCGCTGAACTTCAGCGGCCCTAACAGTCGAGCCGCCAGCACTGGAAACCAGGCCCCCCACATTGCGTACTCCATAAACATCGCAAAGCTTAAAGCCAGATACAATTGCCAGTTCATTTTGGTTCTCCTTAACCTAAGAGCGTTTTTTATCCTTTGAAACGTTGCAGCCTTTCCGCTGCCAGCTTGATGTCTCCGAACCGGTCGTCACCAGCCTCCCGCTCGATAGCCAGGACGCCTTCAAAGCCGATGTCCTTCAGTGTGTTCAAAAATGCCTTAGGCCGTACCTGCCCATCTCCCCAAGGCACCTCAGTCCCCCAGGTGCCGGGCTGTTCTGTCCGAATCCCATCCTTTATGTGAATGTGCTTTATCCAGGGCGACAAAACTCGCACCGCTTCGATCGGGTCACCCTTGTCATAAAGAATCATATTGGCTGGGTCGAAATTGACTCCAATCGCTGGATGGTCCAATTCCTCCAAAAAGTACCGCAGCTCTTGTGCTGTTTCCTGGCCTGTTTCCAGCAGTAACATAATATCCTTCTCGCTGGCCGCATCAGCTAAACGTTCGATGCGGTCATAAAATTTCTTGGCGTACGCAGGGTCACTTTCGTCAATGAATCCAGCGTGCATCGACAGATACTTGACCCCCAGCCTCACGGTGACATCAGCTGCGCCCAGGAACAGCTTACGGTTCTGCTGCCAGTATTCATCAGGGACGATTCCGCCAGTTATTTTTATGCTTTCCAGCGTGGAATAGTCTTCCTGCGGAAAATCTATCATCGTGCTGGTAATTATCCAGTCCTGCTTCTCGATGGCAGCGAGCACTGTGGCATTTTCCACGGCAGGTCTTATGCCTAAGTGCACGTGCTCAAGGCCAATCTTCTTCATCGCCTCGGCGACACCAGCGATATCTGTTCGTAACGACCAACTGCAAACTCCAACCGGCCAATCTTTGCATTTCATTGTGCGACTCTCCAATTCAAACGCTTTTTGATTAACTAATTGAAACCTTCTGCCCTTTTCTCGCTGATTTCTTTTCAGCTTCCACAATTTTAACCGAATTCAGCGACTGCTGTAGCGTTGTTATCGGCTTGACCTTTTCGCCGCTTATGGCTTTAGCAAAATGCGCTATCTGCAGGAACCAGCCATCGTCTTTTTCCACATCCGGCGTAAATGCCTCTGTCTTTGCAGGGAAGACCTTGAACATTGGCTTGCGCGTCAGGTCATAAACCAGCGTAGCTTTCTCCGTCGCAATGTTAAAGCTCATCTCAAATCCGAAGCCCGGCATCATTGCCCAGCCGCCCTCTGCTGTCACCACCTTGTCGTCATCATAAAGATACTGTGTGACAATATGTAACAGCTCTCCACTGGGACCTTTTGCCGCGAAGCTCGAAACCGCACGCGGCATTCCAAATAGATACTGCACATAGTCAGTGTCGTGAATGTGCAAGTCCAGAGCCACTCCTCCACTGCGTTTTTCATCGAGAAACCAGTTGTCTATACTCCAGGTTGGAGGCGCACCCAAGCGTTGAAACGTTGCCGCAATCACTTTGCCGTACTTGCCGCTATCGACTATTTCTTTAGCTTTCGCGTATTCGGGCCAGAATCGCACGCAGTGTCCAATTTGCAGTGTTTTTTTGCTGCGTTTTGCCTGGTCTATCATCCGCCGGCAATCTTGCACATTCAGCGCCATCGGCTTTTCGCACAAAACATTAACGCCCGCTTGCAGAGCTTTGATAGAATAATCCGCGTGCAAATAAGTGGGAAGGGCAATCGAAACCGCATCCAGTTTGGCTTCCTCGAGCATCTTTTCAAAATCACTGTATAACTGCAAACTGCTAAAATCGATTGCCTCTTCGGCCTGGCCTACGTTGCCCACTGCTCTTTTAGTATCCTCCTCTATGTTCGGATTGGCATCGCAGACGGCTACGACTTTGGCGCCTTTAAGACGCTTGTAGCACTTATAGTGCATCCGCCCCATAAACCCAAGTCCTGCAATTCCTATTCTTAGCATAAGCGTGTTCCCTTTCTTACCGCTGAACAAACGCATCCATAATATGTAGGGTGGGCTGTGCCCACCATTTCTTTTCTGCGCAAGGACAGGTTTGGTGTGCGAAGCACACCCTACCTGTTTTATTCTCGGCGAACATTCTATCAGCACTGGCGACATTATCAAACTCATTTTCTGCAATTTATGAAAGATAAATTTTGCGCAAGAAGGTGGGCCGTTTTTTGTCAAAAGTTGGCCGATTTCGCATTGATATTTTTATCTCAATCTGATACACTGGCTAATGTCTTAAGGAGAAGTAGATGTGGAGTGGAACGATTCCTTAATTTTGCATTTTGCTCTTTGATTTTTAATCTCTTTTGCCCTGAGGGCGGAAAGAAAGGTATAAAGTGAAATGGTTTGATTATCTTAAGATTAGCCTGGTGTCGCTTGGATTTGTCGTTGGCCCTGTATTCGCAGGCGAGAGCCCCACGACAGAGGCCTTCACGTTTGTGCAAGTCTGTGACCCACAACTGGGCTGGGGTTACGGCTATCAGAACGACGTAAACTCATTCAAGCAGGCCGTAAGACGAATTAACTCCTTAAAACCCGATTTTGTAGTTATCTGCGGCGACCTGGTCGACAACTTCAACGACCAATCCGTTGCTGATTTCAACGAAATCAAAAGCGGACTCACTATGCCCTGTTACTGCGCACCAGGAAATCACGATGTTGGTAATACACCAACAGTCTCACGTTTGGAACGCTATCGCCAGGCCATAGGCAAGGACTATTTTTCTTTCGCACACAAAGGCTACACATTCGTAATTGCCAACACTCAGCTTTGGAAAGCACCACTTGCGGGTGAGTCAGAAAAACAGGATGCCTGGTTCAAGCAGACACTGGAGGCTGCACGGGATAAGCACAGTCCTGTCTTTGTGGTGCAGCACTATCCTTTGTATCTGAAGGATCCTAACGAGGCAGAGGAATACTACAACCTGCCCCCGGCCAAAAGAAGCGAGCTATTGGCCCTAATTGAGCAGTGTGGAGTTGTTGCCGTCCTTGGCGGTCACAGACACGAGCTAATCATCAACCAGTACAAGGGCATTCAACTTGTAAATGGCGAAGCTACGTCCAGAAATACCGACGGACGTCCTCTGGGTTTCAGGCTTTGGCACGTTGATTCACCAACATCAATAAGACATGAGTTTATTCCTCTAGCGCCGGTGATTGACTTCAACGCCGACGAAAAGGTGGATATGGAAGAGCTTTGCCGGCTCGCACAGTACTGGCTCCGGGACGAAGCAACAGTTGACGTTACTCCAGGGACTTTTGGTGATAATATAGTGAATTTTAAGGATATGGCGGTCTTCGCTGAATATTGGCTCATAGACCTACGCTTGCTGGCGCACTGGATGCTGGATGAGACTGAAGGCAGTGTTGCCTACGACAGTGCCGGCAGCCACGATGGCATCCTCAACGGCAACCCCGCCTGGCAGCCTACCGGTGGCAGGATAAATGGCGCACTGCAGCTCGACGGCATAGATGATTATGTCAGCAGCGGCCACTATATCTTGGACCCCGCCAGGCAGGCGTTTAGCGTCTTTGCCTGGATTAAAGGCGGCGCTCCGAGGCAAGTGATAATATCTCAGGTAGGTTATCCTTCCGGGGCGAACTGGCTGAATGCCGACCCATCAGAAGGTAGCTTGATGACCGAACTTATGGGCGCTGGCAGAACCGCTCGTCCATTGATTTCCAAGGCTGTCATCACCGACGGCCAGTGGCACCACATAGGTTTTGTGCGGGATGGTTCTGCGCGAATGCTCTACGTTGATAACGTGCAAGTGGCTACCGACACGCAGGATGCTTTGAAAAGCTCAGGAGGAGGGCTATATATCGGCGCCGGCAGCGCTCTTACGCCCGGCAGTTTCTGGTCCGGCCTGATTGATGATGTTCGTATTTACGACCGAGCGGTAGAACCCTGATATAAACCCCCAGGTAGAACCCTTCGACTGCGCTCAGGACAGGCCTGGTTTTTTGCTGAAATCTCCTTGACGCCGAGGTCTCCAGTCTGTATGATACATATATAACTAATATATTAGAAACATAAAATAGAATAATGAATAATGAATATTGAACAAGGAATCCATCGGCTGCGCTCAGGACGGGTATCGAATTTCGAAGGGATGTCTAATTACCTAATTTGCCAATTCGCCAATTCTCTAAATCACGCAGTCTTAGCGAAATCGGCAGTTTATACCAAAACGAGGTTAATCAGAGGAAAAATCGACGATAATTTTGACTAAATTATGCAAAACAAAGCCAATTTCAAAAAAGCCGAAATTAACATAAGCTGTTATTTACAAAAGGATTATGAAAATGAATCCGCTTTTGGTGGCCGGGAAAACAAAGCCAATCAAACCCAATTTCCACGGCGGTAAGATGAACGCGAACTTCTTTGCAAAAAAAAGGATTATGAAAATGAGCCTCAAAACAGCGAAATAGCCGAAGAATTAAGGAATCGTTCCACAATTTTAATTTTTGATATATAATTTTTGCATTTGTTAAGGTGACTTATGACTCCAAAAGAGCGAATCTATGCAATCCTCAAGGGCGACTCCTTCGATCGGCCTGCTGTTACTCCGATATTTATGGCATGGTCGGCCAATTTCACTGGGCATAGTTACAGAGATTATTACTTAGATGGCGATGTCCTGACGGAGGCCCAGCTTGCGGTTGTCAGGGCATTTAACCTCGACCAGATAAGCGCGATAAGCGACCCCTGGCGAGAAGCTTCCGCCTACGGGATGGAATTTGACTATCCCAAGGACGGAGTTGGCAAACCTAAAGATTTGCTCATAAAAACGCCTGATGATATACCGAAAATCCGGCCGCTCGATATCGAAAATGCAGAACGAACAAAGCAACGGATCGAAAGTGTGCGGAAAATGGTTGCTATTGTGGGGCAAACCCACAGCGTGTTAGGATGGGTCGAAGGGCCGCTGGCAGAATATGCAGACCTGCGAGGGGTAGAGAATGCTTTTTTGGACCTGATAGATAATCCTGAGATGTTTGTCAAGGCGGGTAAGGTGATCGTGCAAAATGCAATTGCTTTTGCCGTAGCTCAAATCAGAGCCGGTGCGGACATGATAGGCGTTGGTGATGCGGCTGCCAGTCTCATCAGCCCAGATATGTATTCTGAATTTATTTTGCCGCTTGAGCAAAAACTTTTTGCCGCCATTCACGAAGCTGGAGCTGCTGTGAAGCTGCACATTTGCGGCAACATAAAAAACAATATTTCGTACATGGCTCAAAGTGGTGCGGATATTATTGACGTCGATTGGATGGTGCCGCTTGAGCGGGCCAGAGAACTTGTCGGAACTAATGTCACGTTATGCGGGAATTTTGACCCATCGGCTGTTTTATTACAGGGCGGTCCGCAAGATGTGGCAAAAGCGGCGAGGAACTGCATCCAGGCAGGCGGGGACAAGTTCATTTTGATGCCCGGCTGTGAGGTGCCGCCCGCCACGCCGCAGCAGAATATCCGCGCATTTTGCCCTTGTGAAGGTTGTTTGATTCGGGAAGAATATAATATGTAGGGTGGGCTGTGCCCACCATTTCTTTTCCCCGCCTGCGCGAGGACAGGTTTGGTGTGCGGAGCACACCCTACGTGCTGAAGGTTAAGATGTTTCAATACGTAGTAAAGGAGTGACATTTATGCTGAAGCAAGATTTAACACGAAGACAATTTTTATCGTACACGGTTGTCTCAGCAGCGGGTGCGACAGCGGGTAGATTGGTTTGTGCTGCAGGAATCGAGAACAAAAAAACAAATCCCTCAAAACCCGTTTTGTTCGACAAGATTTATGGATGTCTTGCAGGCTCGCGCATCGGCTCTGCAATGGGTGCGGCGGTCGAAGGATGGGACATGGACAAGATAGCGAACAAGTATGGCATCTTCGATAAGCTCGTGGCGTATCATCATTACAATGTGGACTGGGACCATCCCGCAGGCAGCACGGAAGACGGGATTGAACGCCAGAAGCTGATGTGCACGGCCATAATCGAGAAGCAGGATAGGATAACCGCGGAGGATTTGGTCAAGACCTGGGTGAAGGTTCTGGACCCTGAGAAGATGAAATACATGACCGAGGCCTTCGACAGAGAGCTGCTAGCCCATGCTAAATCCGGCAAGGTGCCAGCCTGGGAGCTGGGCAGGCTTTCCAAGTATCCTCATTTAAACACCACTGCCCGCTCGTTCCACGCTATTGCTTTGATAAATGCGTGCGATATAGACGGGGTCATTAGAGATGTCTATGAGATTGGAAGGGCTTATCAGCCACCCTACAGCGATTCGTTTGCCTGGGGTGCCGCTTACAACGCCGCAGTGGTGCACGCGATGAGGCCTGACTCTACGGTGGGGTCGGTGATAGAAACGGCCTTGAAGTATTCTACGCCTGAGATTCATAAGGAGATACAGAGCGGCCTGGATATAGCGGCTAAATACAACGAACCTTTAGAGATGAGGAAGGAGCTGAATGAACTATACACCAACCAGGTGAGCCCGTATTGTGCGGATAAGAGGATGGAACATTACCGTGCATCTTCAATCTATGAGACCGTAACCAAAGCCCTGGCAATATTCGCTGCTACCAAAGGAAATGTCAAAGACGCAGTAATTGTTGCAGTTAATTTTGGTCGTGATACCGATTGTCTTGCGGCAAGCGCCGCTGGATTGGCAGGGGCTTTCTCGGGAATTAATACTATCCCGACTGAGTGGATAGAGGCGGTAGAAGAGGGGACAAAAAACAACCCATACACTAATTCACATATAACTATCAAGGAAACTGCAGAGGGAATGTATAGTGCTTTGAGAAACAAGGTGAGAAAGATGAAAGAATATGTAAGACTGATCGAGTCACAATATGTTTAAGATAGACGTTAATTTTGTAGTCAAAAGTTTTATAAGAATGGAGTCTGTAAATTATGAGTACTCTATTATACGTCAAAGCGTCACCCCGAGCCGGTCGTTCATATTCAGTTGTAGTAGCTGACGCATTTATTGAATCTTATCACCAAAACCATCCTGATGATGAAATAAAAACTATCGACATTTTTCAGCAAGAGCTGCCGGCGTTTGATTTACCAGCGGCTACTGCAAAATACAAAATAATGCACACCGAAAAACACACAAAAAAAGATCGCCAGATCTGGGCGCAAATCGTTTCTGTAATAGAAGAGTTTAAGTCAGCAGACAAATATGTTATGGCCGTGCCAATGTGGAATTTCTCGATACCATACCGCCTGAAACAATACATAGATATTATTGTCCAGCCGGGTTACACTTTCACCGTCAGGCAGGATGGCAGCTATGAGGGACTGGTAAATGATAAGCCGGTTTTTATTACCTACGCGCGCGGCGGGCAGTACTCAACGGACGCTGGCAAGGCTTTCGATATGCAAACGAGATACCTTGAGCTTATTTTGGGCTTTATAGGTCTGTCTAATATTCGTTCTGTGATTATTGAGCCTACTCTTGCCGGCAGTGCCGATGTTGCAAAACAAAGACAGGTTGAAGCTATCGAAAGAGCCAAGCAGATAGCAAGAGACTTCTGAGCAAATAAGTTGTCGCCGTGCCGGCGACAGCTAAACTGAGCGAACGTCATTCACCGGTCCGATAATAGGGTCTATATTGATAATAATATCTGGGAGACAAGCCCCATCTCCAGGGATCTATTAGTCTTGTGTTAGCTTCAACCCGGTCTGCCAATACATTTAACCGCCTGGACAGGTCCTGGCTTACTCCGGAAATATTTTGTTCGAGTCTCTGATAATTATCTTTTATCTCTGTTGTAAATTCATCAAGCTGCTTCAGACTCTTGTCAACCTGCTGGCTGCGCACATTAACTTTGTTCTCCAGCTCTTTAAGCCTATTTTCGATCTCAGCCTCAAACTCCAGCTTTTTCAGTTTAGCCCTGGATTCTATTTCTCTTTCCCAGACCTGCCTGTCTGCCTGCAGCTTCTGTATTTTTTCATTTATTTGCTCAATTTTTTCGTTTTCTGGCGGTTCAGTCTCCAGGACGGACTGCTTGGCTTTTTCGCAGCAGCGTATTGCTTGTATAAAATCGTCTGGGTCGTCCCTGAAGTCCCAGGTTCTGGCCGAAAAATATTCCGCCAGGTCCAGATAGTATTTGTACTCCGGCACAGTTTTGGTCTCCTGTGTCCTGGGCTCAATTTCTCTTTTACTATAGGTTGACACCACAATCCTGCTTTCGTCCCGCTTTTCAACGGTGATCATATTTTTGTCTTCCCAGACCAGCTTCCCATATACCAGCTCACCGCTTCTTAGATGAAAATCCACCATTTTTATAATATTCATTCGCGGCCTTAACGTTACGGTCCCTGCAGCAGTTTCGTAAGTTCTCTGCACCGTTTCGGCTGTGCTTTGATTCGGGCTGGTTTGTGCATACACACTGCAACTCAAAACTAAAAACTCAAAACTAAAAACTAATGTGGTCATTTTCATTGCTCTATCCTCCTATAGCCGCTGAATATGGTAATTGGATAAATGGTAATTGGTTAAATAATTACCAGTTACCAATTACCAGTTACTCAACTTGACTGACTTTTTATATTGATTTTTATGCGGCTATAAGTAGCCGCTCCAGCTCTTTGACAACCTGGTTCCCAGTGGAGAATTGCTTTAGATGCTCAGCCAGATCA
>Ga0315314_1000206_pt1 | contig 77398 bp, 71 predicted proteins | sample TDP9_MG_FD_203631 | JGI IMG/M metagenome (GOLD analysis project Ga0315314, IMG submission 203631) | Freshwater sediment microbial communities from Lake Towuti, South Sulawesi, Indonesia - TDP9 | ecosystem: Environmental > Aquatic > Freshwater > Lake > Sediment | place: Indonesia: South Sulawesi...
GCTTCCGAAAAAGCAAAAAGGACTGGTCACTATTATTACTACTCGTAGGCTTGGATTGTTTCATTTCAATCACCGTTTAACCAATTAAGAAACATCCAAGTCTACTTAATTTTGCTACTACACACTTCAAGTTTTTCAGAAAAAACTATTTATACTAGTTTCAAATTTTAAGAGAAAAAAGGTGACTGCTTTGAAATCTAAGAAAGGAGCTAACGTTATTATAGAAACCTGTATGGGTGTTAAGCCTGGGGAGAATGTGTTATTTGTAACTCAGGACGGTTTTCGGGAAACAGCGGAAAGTCTCGCGTCCGAAGTGTCTGCTCTGGGTGCGAAGCCCCTCATAAAAATGGTTAAGGGCTCAGAGATGGAGGTTGAGCCCCCTCAAGAAATTGTGGATTTAATGCTTTCAAGTGATGTTATACTTGCGGTATTAGACCTAAAGTATCTACAGCTATTCGCTCACATGAATGCTAGGGAGAGTGCCACTGAGGCAGGCGCGAGAATTGGTCTCGTACCCTTTATTCTTTGGGATATAACGGAAGAGGATGTTTTGAGGATAAAGACTCTCACCGAAAAACTCGCGAAAATCATGGGCAAGGGAAAATCTGCCCACATTTCCACCGCTTTAGGAACGGATGTTACCATGTCCATTAAGGGGAGACCCATCCAACAACTGAAAGCGATGTTCACAGAACCCGGAGAATGGGGAGCGGTGCCGTTCTATGCGGAGGCAGCAGTGGCCCCAATCGAAGGGACCACACGAGGGAAGGCGCTCATTGACGTTTTTATGGAGGAGATAGGTGCTATAAAGCAGCCCATGGAGTGGATCATAAAGGACGGAAAACTGGTTGAAATAAGGGGCGGCAAGGAGGCTGAGATGTTAAAGCAAATCATAAGAAAAGCTGATGAGAACGCCACAAATATAGCGGAACTCGGAGTAGGAACCAGCCATCTTTTCAAGAATTTTACAGGCACCATAGGCGATAAGATGATTATTGGCACAATTCATTTTGCCATTGGAAAGAGCATAAACATTGGGGGAAAAGTTATGAGCAACATCCACCACGATGCAGTTATTGACAAAGTCACCCTCGAAATAGACAGAAGAAAAATACTTGATACCGGCAAATGCTTAATATAAATAACTGGAATCACTTACGCAAATAGGCTTCAACCATATTTTTTACTTTTAGTTGAGTAAAGGTTTAAATAATCTCCTATAAACTGTCAAACTGAAATACCTCCCCCTGGAGGAAGCGGTTTGACGGTTGCCATATTCAAATTCAAAGACAACTACGATGAATCTATTTGGAACATTCTCAAGACTCTTAATCTGGAAGACAAGATCTTCGGTTATGATACCGTTGTCGTGAAACCTAATTTTGGCTGTCTTCACCTCGGCTATCCCCAACAGATTATAGAGAGCATCGCAACCGACCCCCAACTAATAGTAGCTCTCGTCAAGCTCTTAAAGAACAATGGCGTGAGAAGAGTGATTGTCGCTGAAAGCGGAATGTATGGGGTTAAAATTGATAGGGCATACGAAGGATTAGGGCTAACAAAAAGTATTCCCGAAGCCGGCGGAGAACTATATAACATTGACCAGGGAGAATTTGAAAAAGTTAAAATCGATGAAATTGAAGTGAATTTGAGTAAGGTTCTTAGTGACTGCGACTTCCTAATTAACGTCCCCGCTATGAAAACCCACATACTCTGCACGGTGTCCCTCGGAGCGAAAAACATAGCTTTAGGATCCATAGACTTCGGGTCAAAGGCTAAAGTACACAGGGAGGGAATACACCGATTCATAGCACTTATGGCAGAGAAATTGAACCCAGGACTCACAATCACCAGCGGCATAGTAAGCCACGAGTACCTCGGACCCACCTTCGGCCTCCCAAGAAAGACCAACCTACTAATCGCTGGCGACAACGTGATATCCACAGACAGTGTCACTGCAACCATCATGAAAATAGACCCCAGAGAGGTTGAACATCTAAAAATTGCGAGTGAAAACGGCTTCGGTAAGGTTGATATCAAGGAAATCGAAATCAAGGGAGAAAAATTGAAGAATGTTATAATTTCAGATTTTGTACCCTGTTGCAGGATAGAGGAGGCGGGTGAGCACTATTCTCGCGCCTTAGGAATCGATGGCAAAATGGATATATGCGGCACCGATTATTGCTCGGGGTGTTTGAACGCAACCGTGGGAGTTCTATGGGTTATCACCCACTACACTGAGGGAGAAACCAAGCCCTTCACACTCGTCATAGGAACAGACGGCGAAGTCCCGAAAAACGCCCTCGGAAAAGTCTACATAGTGGGAGACTGCCAAGCGAAAAACAAAGAAAAAGGAGAATTCCTTCCCGGCTGCCCACCAAACGGACAGGCGTTCTACAAAATTTTCGTGGACCAGTGCCTAACTGAGGAGGCAAAAAGAAAAGCCATCGAAGGACAGGCAAAAAGAAAAGCTTCAAATGATCGAAGACTACCACCCATGAAACACACACTCAAATACTACTAAAAAGACACTAAAAAACGAATATTGCTAAGAACTTTGAAGACGTTTAGGGTTCTTAGAAATTATTTTAATTATTTTCCTAAGACTCTCACATAAAGATTCTATTTATTCCAATGTTTATAATTATTATCTTGGAAAACATATTAACTTTTACCTACCACCATAGAAAACCCATTAAACTCTAGCATAAAACTAATAATATATAATAAACTATTATGTTATATTATAAAGTATATATATTAAATTTATTATTTTATGACATATCTTTATATGAAAATAACTATTTTTTTATTAAAAAAATATGAGTAAAAAGGTCTCTACTATACTCACATTGAGGAGGTATCTTTGGTTGGGGGCTTTTGCTCTGGTTTTTCCTATCTCCTCCACTCTTCCTCTTTTTGCTTAAAGGAGCCTTTTTAGTGCTTCTTTTGGGTGGAATCGGCTTTTTAAGAGCTCATACTTTCCAGTCAAGGAAGCCTCCAACACAACGCAATCGCCAAAGACCCTTTACTCAAAAAATTTATAATAGTTTAACTATTTTACCCCAAAAAGTATATATACCAAAAACACGATAACACAATAAAGCTTCCTATAAGAGGAGCTTTTTTTAAAAAAAGAAGGTCTGAGAGGAAATGGCAAAGAAAGCAAAAGAAGTTGTAGAAGCCGCACCGAAATTCAAGCAGCCTTGGCAAGGATTCCTTTCATTCGCTACCATATTCATAATAGCATACGTCACACTCCAGTGGTTCCTCCATCCCGTCTGGGGTATCTTCACAAAAATGGTTACAATGAATGCCTTTGTTGCATCACTGGTTTTTGGTTCAGTATCACCGACTCTTGCTTCATTAGGTATCTTGTTGTCTCTTAATAACCCGCTTTTCATGGTAGTTTATCCGCTGGGATACCTCGTTAACTGGGTATCGTACTTCATCTTCTGTATCGTGTGGTTTATTTCCATCGCGTTCCTAGCCCGTCCATTCACACCCTCAACCTCGAGATTGCGAAAGCAACCGTTGGCAGGCATTATAATACTAGCTCTATCAATGATTTTAGCCTTCATAACCTGGTACATACTCGGCGGTGTGATGAAATGGCAAGCTTACGAAATGATTGTTCTGGGTACTGCTGGATTCTTGATATTCCCCATATGGGTTACACTGTTCAATTATTGGCCTTTCGTTCCGAAGAGACCGGGAACACACGCGCTTGTCAGGGGAGCAATCTTAGTTGCATTATCATGGTTCTTAGCATTTCTAATACGTGGATTTATTGCTATGAGGATGTGGGGTAATGCACTACCCGTTACTTGGACAATGTATCAGACAGGTAACGTGTTACAACCTCTGACTCCTACCGAACCTTACGACTTTTGGGTCTCAATACTATTGGCTGTAATCGTTGGAGCAACTATAATCAGTCAACTTAATCTGTTCCCGAACATGGCTCAACCCAAGAGGGGTCTCGTTGCCTTCATATTAGCTATTGTACTTGGACTCATCCTGTGGGGCATTATTACCTTAATTTTAGGCAATTCATCACAAACAATACTAATGCCAACACCAGCACCATGGCTATTCACATTCACGTATGTAAATCACGGCGCCGTCTCGGCTTACTTGGCCTTCCCGTTGGTAACTCTGTTAGCTGGACAATTGACTTTCGCAATGTGGCCCTGGGCAAAATACGGCAACAAGGCTGGTCTAATTTTGATAATCGTAGCATTCATAGTCGGTAGCATAATCTATTGGATTATAATGGTTGGTCCATGGGGACTTTCTGGCGCGATAACTGGTGCCAATCTGATAAACCCAATGAGTGGACTACGAACACTATACCTATATGATCTTGCAACAGGTTCTGCCACGACTTACTGGGTCCATCTACTTTACTTTGAGGGAATTGCCGCGTTCGTTGGTCGTGCGATGATGTTTGCATGGATTTTAACTGTCTTGATCTTCTATCTGCTGGCTTACGAAGGCTTCGAGCACTGGCCTTGGAAATAGGCTTAACATAAATTAATTCCTTATTTTTTTTATTTTTTCTTTTTAATTTCTATAAAAGTTCGTAGACTCAAGTTTTCCTAATGAATTCTTCAATGAAAGTTCGATTTTAGTTAACTATCCTTTTTTAAACTTAGGAATTATAAGATTCTAGATTTGCGGTTTTGTGCCCACCTGAATGGATGTAATGTATAAATTTTGGGAGTTTTATTACAAAAAAAGGGTATCTCGTCCGATTTCGTACTCCTAAGGTGTTTAATAGGGTGATAGAGTTTCTAAGCCTGACCCAAAATTCATTACCATATAATAAACATGCCTACCCTTTTTTCTAAAAGAATACGATGCCTAGATACATGGAGAAGGGGGTGTCCTAGTCTTCGGCGACGAGCAGGTCTCAGGAAGTAGAGCTAAACTGTTTTTGCCCCAAGGTTGCTGGTATCAAAAGGTTTAAATATGATTCTAGTATATAGAGTTAACAATAATATGTCATTAATATGTAGAGCTGTCAATAATTGGTGTGATTGGAATGATATGGGAAGGACGAGGCTTCGGTAGAAACATTTGGAATAGGCTTCAGAGAATAAGCCCCGTAGAGTTCCTTATTATGGTAATGATAAAGGAAAAGCCGCGCTACGGTTACGAAATCATCAACAACCTTAACGAGAAGTTCCAAGGATTCTGGGATGCTAAGGCAGGCGTAATATACCCGGTACTCTCCCGACTTGAGGATAGGAAATTAATTCAAGGAACGAGGGAAGAGAGCGATAGGGGACCCAGCAGAAAAAGATATGAGATAACACAGCTGGGAGAGGAAACTCTGAAAAATATTGCTGAGAAGTTCGATAAGGAAATTGATTTCTTCCAGCATTTTGTGGGCTTCGTGGACAATCATCTTTGTTCTGGTTTAGAGAATTACGCTCAAAAGAGGACTCACATTATGGCCAAAAGAATAGAACAACTAACCAAGCTCTCCAGAGACTACACAACCTCTCCTCTCCCTCCAGAGGAGATTCTCCCCATGCTAAGAGAATTGAAGACCCATCTAGAATCAGAACTGAAATCCATCGATGCGGCAATCAAGAAGCTGGAACACGAGTCCTCCAGAGAACCACCAAAGAGGATAAAGGTTGAGTAAGGAGGTCAAGAACCCACTCCTTAAAGGAAGTGGGCTTGTAATGGTGGTAACAATGCAAATCTTGACTAGACTAAGTAGTTTCGGACTGCTACCCGTTTCGGGCTACAAGAACGGCTGGATGCATATCCTAGTCCCGCCCTCTTCGGCAGAACCACTAAATGCCACGCTCCCATGGGAGCTAAGCCTGACTCGGCTTGTCGAAGGATGCTAAACTCCGAAAGGAGGGTTATCCCATGCAAAACGTAAGAGTTGCGGTAGTAGGAAAAGACGGCGAGCCCAGAATGCCCACAAAGGCATCAAGAGCAAGAAGATGGATTAAACAGGGAAAAGCCGTACTAAAGTGGAGCAAGTTGGGAGTATTCTACGTTAAACTTACTGTGGAAGCTGGAGACAGGAAACAAAGCATAGTCCTAGGCTTGGACCCAGGCTCAAGGTTCGACGGTGTCGCCGTTGTGTCAAAGGAGAAGGTGTTGCAGACTGGGATGCTTGAACTCCCCAAAGGCGTAGCAAAAAAGATGGAGCAAAGGAGAAACATGAGAAGTCTTAGAAGATACAGAAAGTGCAGAAGAAGACCCTGTAGATTCGACAACAGAAGAAGACTGGATGGGTGGATTGCACCAAGCCAGAAATCCAAAGTAGACTTTCTACTCAAAGTAATTGAGGAATTAGGGAAGATATATCCAATAAACAAAGCTGTTGCGGAAGATGTAAAATTCGATCACTACAGGAAACGGTGGGGAAGGTTCTTTTCAACCGTTGAGATAGAAAAGACAAGAGTACATAAGATGCTGGATCTCTGGTTCCATGTTCTGAAACTGGTTAGCGGCGAGGATACTGCGGAACTTCAGTACCAGTACAACGCCAAGAAGTGCTCGGATAAGGGAAAGCGGGTTGTTGAGTCCCACGCCTTGGACGCCCTTGTCATATCGGCGGATGAGGTAGGTTTGAGTGAGCTTGTGGTGCCGTCTTTCTACGTTTGGAAGCGTTACCAGCATCCTCAAAGACAGTTATACAAGTTTCAGTTCGCTAAGGGTGGTAAGAGGAGAAGGGAGAGTGGTAGCAGAAGTTTGAACGGATTCAGGAAAGGAGATGTTGTTATGTGGAAGGATGTATTGGCTAGGGTAGGTGGTTTCCGGAATGGGCTGATTTCGCTTCACAGTTTTGACGTGGATAATAAGAGGTTTACTCAGAGAGCCAAACCAAATGATTGTATTAGACTGTTCAATCAGAGAATAATGAGTACCGCAATTCCTCTCGCCTCTAAAGAAAGCGAGATTCATTGAGTAGGAGGTGAAAAGGTATGGAATGGAAAAAGGGCTGTGCACCAGGTTTTCCTCATTGGGGTCCCAGATTTGGACACCACTTTAAAGAGATGGGTAAAATGATGGCGTTGAGATTCCCGGAATGGTTTGATAAAATAAAGGCATTTGTGTCAACATATGTTGCCGAGGATGAAGAATACATCACCGTAGAGATCGATATGCCGGGCTTCGAGAAGGACAATATTGACTTGAAGGCTGGAGACTATTATCTTGAGGTCAGCGCGGAGCGGGAACACAGTGAGGAGGAAATCAAACTACGAGGAACCGAGAAGAAAACATTCAAGGCAAACGTCAATCTACCCTCTAAAGCTAAAGTGGACGAAGTAAAGGCTACCTACACAAACGGCGTACTAAGAGTTGTACTAAAGAAGGAACCCGAAAAAAGCGTTGAAGTGGATTAATACAGGTCCAACAGTAGAATTGAAAAAGAAACTTAGTTATATTTTCTTTTTCATTTACCTATTTTTATAGGGAAAAGAAGAAGTAGATTAAAATTTTTGGATGGGTGAAACAGGTATTATATTTTTTTATGGGGATAAGTTAGGAACTTATTCTTATTTACTTGTTTTTTTGGAGTTGTTTTTTATCCTGTTATTGTTTTTAGGGTTTCTATGAATCTTTTGTTGTTTTCAGGGGTTGATGTGGAGACTTAATTTTTCGTTTAAACCCTTTTGGTCGGGTAGGTTTTCGATGAGAATTTTGTTTTCTAACAGTTTTGCGATTATTTTTCCAGCATAGTTTCTTTGGTGATTTCTACGATAATCAAAACTGCCATGATGCTTTCCAGTCACTTAAAGGATAAAAGAAATTAAGCTAACATTATTCATTTTAATATAGGGAATTATAAGATTACACTAGTAGAATGGAAAGAAACAATCTAGAACGGTTTTTTAATACCGAGAAGCTAAAATTTGAGGTTGTGAGGATTAAATGAAGATTAAGGTACTTGGTTCTAGTTCTGGCTGGGCACTTCCTAGAATTGGTTGTAGTTGCAAAATCTGTTCTTCCACGAATCAGAAAGATAAACGGTCGAGACCGTCCATTTTAATTAATGATTCAATTTTGATCGATGCTGGACCCGATGTTTACCATCAATTTTTAAGACTTGAGATATCAAAGGTAGATTCGATTGTTCTAACTCACAGCCATCCAGATCACATTTTCGGTTTACATGATCTTATTCCCAAAAAATTCAAGGCTATGAAAGGCGTTCCTATTCATGGCTCAGAAAAGACTTGGACGACTTTTAACAGACTTTTTCCGAATGCGGGGTATAAGAAAGAAATTTTTGAGGAGTATATACCATTTGAAGCGGGAGGACTGAAGTTCACACCAGTGCCCGTAGTTCACTCGAAGAGTGCACCAACTGTAGGATTTGTTATCGAAGACGGAAACAGCATTCTATGCTACTTTTCAGATTTTAGAAGCTTTAGTAAAGAAGAGGACAAAAAATACTTTGAGGGAGTAGATTGCCTATTTCTAGACGGCTCAGTGCTGAAGAACCCCTTCCCCGTCTGGACTAACAAATGGGGACATATAAGCATCATAGAAGGAATAAAATTAGCAACCGAGTGCAGAACGAAAAAAACAATATTCACACATATTGGACATCGAACGATACCCCATGATGATTTGAGCGAATTACTCAGAAAGAAAGGCGAATTTTACCCCGCCTTCGATGGCATGGATTTGCAAGTATAAAAATGATTCCGAGCGTGGTGCATCTAAATACTACCTTACAAAAACTGGCCTCTTTTTGGTTCCCACCAGTCCACAATCGCTTTTTCTTCCTCTGTACCTGCATTTTCGATCCACTTTGGCACACCACCCATCTGTCTTCCGGTAGTATTTACACTGACCCATTCTCCGTTTCGTCGTCCTTTTCTTTGGCAAAGTTCTCACCTAGCTCAAGTTGATTCTTATCCCATATAAGTTTTTCAGCTATTTTAAACCACAGTATTAGTGGAATTCAAACGAATCTAACGGGAATTATTTTTAATAGTGGAAAATTTTTTGTTAGATTATAGCATTTAAAGGATTAGTGTTGGTGGCTGTTTTGAGATTTGGGAAAGTCGTCAAAGGAATAGAAAGTAAACGTGAAGAAATGGTAAAGCTGTGTTGTGGTTTGATTGATTTTAAAAGTGAGAATCCGCCGGCAAATGTTACTGACATAGCTTACTTTATTAGAGATTACTTTAAGGAGAGAGGGTTTAGGGTTAGTACCTACGAGCCCAGAAAGGGTAAAATAAGTGTATCTGCCAGATTGGAAAAAGGGGAGGGGAAGAGACTCTTATGGAACGGTCATGTGGATGTGGTTCCGGCGGGTAGGAGGGAGAACTGGTCGACTGATCCATACGTGGGGGTGGTGCGTGACGCAAAAATCTTTGGTAGGGGGGCTTCGGATATGAAGTCGGGTGTAGCAGCCGCTATGGTTATGGCGTCTCACCTCTCAGAGATAGACGCAGATTTTAGCGGGGGTATCCAGTTGGATTTTGTTCCCGATGAGGAAACAGGTGGAGATTATGGAACAAAGTATCTGGTTGAGAAGGGAATAAGCGTAGGCGACGCCTGCATTGTCGGTGAAGGCACCTCTTCCAGAGAGTGGGGCTTTGCTGTGCGTGTCGCGGAGAAGGGGATCCTTGATCTTAAGGTGTCTGCCCAGGGAAGGACTTCCCATGCGAGTTTACCTTTCCTTGGAGAGAACGCTATTGATAAGCTTATGAGAGTGCTGTCGATGGTTAAGGAACTGGAGAATAAAAAAATCGAGACCCCGCCCATTGTGCGGAAAATTATCGAGCAGAGCATACCTTACTATGAGAGAATCTCTAAGAGTTTTGGTTTCCCACTTGATAATTTCAAGCAGTTGTTCAGCAAAATGACTGTTAATATTGGGATAATTAGGGGAGGGGTTAAGACTAACGTGGTTCCGGATTATGCTGAAGCCAAGGTGGACATCAGGCTGCTTCCGGGTCAGAATCCCGAGGAGGTGTTCTCCGAGATTGTAAAAAAAGTGGCTGATACGGGTATAAAAGGAGTTGAGTTAAAGAAGGATGTGGCTTTACCCTCTTACGAGAATCCTGAAGGCACATTCGTTTCTCTTGTTAAAGGTTGCGTTGCGGAAGTTACGGGAGCAGAGCAGGTGAACACTATTATTGGTTCAGGCGCCACGGATGCTCGGTACATAAGGAGTTTGAGGGGTATACCCACGGTTAATCTGGGTCCCGGAAATGAAACCGCTCACTCGGCGAACGAGTACATTAATATTGAGGACATGGTTACAATATCAAAAATCTATGCGCTAATCGCCTTAGAGTTTCTCTCGTAACAATTCAGGTTATCCGCTAAAAAAGGAGAGGATTTTTGATTGTGTTATTTGTTTGTTTTAAATTTTTTGAGCGTTTCCCGGGAGACGTTTCTCACTCTGCTTTGTGTAGGTATTTGTATACTTCTAATTCGAATTTTATGGATTCTTCTGGCAAAGGTTTGGGTTTGCCGATGAGTAGACTGGTGACGTATACTTGTGACATTCTTTCTAAGAACTCTGTTACGTGAAACGCTTCTTTGAGGTCTTTCCCACAACATAGCGATCCATGGTTTGCTAGGAAAACCGCGGATCTGTTTCCCAACCCTTTTAAAGCGCTCTCTGCCAAATCCTGAGAACCAGCCATTTTGTATTCAGCTACCTCTACCTGGCCCCCCAGTCTTATCGCCATTTCGTCTATTAGCATAGGGAGGGGCTTACCCACAACTCCCAGAATAGTTCCATAAACAGGGTGAGCGTGAATAACCGCGCCCACATCCTTTCTCGCATTGTAAACCGCAAGATGCATAACCTTTTCAGTTGAGGGAGCCAATTTACCTTCTAGTACTTCACCCTTCAAGTTGACTAGGGGTATATCCTCAGGTTTTAATACTTGGTATTCTATCATACTGGGAGTGATTAGAATAGTGTTTTCCCCGGGAACCCGAACACTAAGGTTTCCCGATTTACCTACAACCAAGTTTCTTTCGGGCATAAGTTTTCCATACATGACTAATTCTTCTCTTAGCTTCTGCTTTACAGCGCTCATGGACATCACCTTCACTAGAAGAATGATTTATTTTTGTAGATTTAACATTTTTGAGTATAGGTCTTTCCACTGCAAGTAGCAGCCCTGGTACTGATTATGAGTCGCATCATCGGGATTCAATGTTTCATCCCAAACTATCATGGATTTCACGGCTTCATTAAAGTTCTTATAAACGCCAGCACCCACAGCCACACATATGGCACAGCCGAGAGAAGTGCCCTCCTTAACTTTTGGTGTCATCACTGGCACACCCATAGAATCGGCTAGAATTTTCAACAGTATTTTGCTTCGTGACAATCCACCAGTAACCCTCATGGTGTCAAATTTGACCTTGGAGACCTCAACCATCCGCTCGCTGTTCGCCCTTATAGCGAAAGCAAAGTTTTCAAAAATAGCCCTGATCATATTCTTCATGGATAACGCATCGGAAACCAACAAGAGAGGAGGAAAAACAAGAGCCGCGGGATAAACAGTTACATCCTGACTGAAATCCATTATCTGAGGACCCAAAGACGCCCTCAATCCATTCGCGCCCGGAGGAGCTTCAGAAGCCCAACGGTTAAGCACATCATAGATGTTAAATTGATTACTGACAGCCTCCTTCACCTCAAGGCCGATTACCCAATTTTTAAACCATTCTAAGACCCTACCCATTATACCGCAGTTACCTTCTATAACCCATTTCTTAGGAATAACGTGGCATCCAGTCCAGATTTTTCTCTCGGCGTCAACTGTGGGTCTGGAGAGAACCATCTGAACAGGAGTGGTAGTTCCTGCAATAGCACCTATTTGTCCTTCATTTAGAGCCCCAGCTGCTATTAAGGCGCATTGAGTATCCGCCCCACCAGCAATTACGGGAGTGCCCTTCTTCAACCCGGTCTCGTCGCTTACCTCTGAGGTTACCTCACCCACTACTGTACCCGAGGGGTAAACGTCTGGTAATATTTCGGGGGAGATTTGGAAGCTTTCAACTATTTCGTCAGACCAGGTCAAACTTCTTATGTCGAACAAGAATGATTCCGCAGCACCAGTGGGTTCCGAGGAGTACACTCCTGAGAGTTTGTATAAAACCCAGTCGTTAATCATTAGCATATGAGCTATCTTTTTATACAGTTCCGGTTTGTTCTCCCTAAACCAGATCATGCGTGCAGGTGCGAACAATGAAGGAGGCCAATGTCCCGTGATTCTTTGAAAGTCGGTCCGAACCAGTTCCCGGACTTTGTTATCTACAAGTATACCTCTAATATCCAAGTTTGGACCCGCGTAGAGTTCCTTTCCTTCCTTGTCCAGAAGAACAATACCCTCTCTTTGACTGGTGGAACTCACACCTACAACTTTCTCTTTACTGATTTTACCCTTCTTCATTGCTTCTTTTATGAGATAGGCGATTAAATCCCACAGTTGGAAGCAGCTAAACTCTTTTCCCAGGCCAAAAGTTTCTGGAGGGGTTTCATAGTCCCACACCTGGGAAGAGAATGAGACTAGGTTTCCCGTGGTGTCAAAAATTGCGCATCTTACGGATCCTGTTCCCACATCTATAGCGATTAGATTTTCTCCAACCATGCTATTTCGCTCCCTTTTTTGGTTTAGGTTTTTTTAGAACCTCCTTGTTAAGGACGTATTTGGGTTCCTTTCCAGTGAGATAATTATCCAAGTCCTCTGCTATCATCTTGGATTGGCGTGTGACGGTATCGGTTGTGTTTCCTCCTATGTGGGGAGTGGCTACAATGTTGTCAAGGGTTAGAAATCGGTCGCCGGATTCTATTGGGTCTTTAATGAAGACATCTAGACCTGCTCCCGCTATCTTTTTGTCTCTAAGAGTTTCAAATAGGGCGTCCTCATCTGTTATGGCGGCTCTTCCGGTGTTTATGAAGTAGGCGGTTTTTTTCATCATATCAAAGTGTTTTCTGGTAATCAGACCCTTAGTTTCGTTGGTAACCCTAGCATGGACGGTTACAATGTCAGACTCTCTCATCAGGGTCTCAAGGTCAACACTTTTACCATCGACCTCCTTTAGGCGATTCATGTCCACGTAAGGGTCGTAGACCAGAATTTCTGAACCGAAACCGTTTCTCAGTCTTTTAGCTACCTCAAAACCTATCGCGCCCAAACCGATTATGCCCACTTTTTTCCCGCTGAGTTCTATTCCCTTAAATATGTTATGGTACTCTAAAAGGTCGGCTTCACTCTTGTAGATAATCTTTCCCGCTCTCAAAAAGCGGTCTGCCTTTGTGATGTTGCGTGCCACACTCAGCATAAGTCCTATGGCTAAGTCGGCGACTGACTGGGTGTTTCTGTGGGGAGCGGAGAAAACTGGAATACCCTTTTCTGTGGCAGTTTTGATATCCACGTTCCAGGGGTCGTCCCTGCAGGAGGCGATTATTATTGGTTTGCATTGCTCTATGACGTTTTTCAAAACGAAATCTGGTTCAACAATAAGAACATCTGCTCCCACGCTCTTAATTTTCTTAATAAACTCGTTCTCATCATAGTAAATTTTTTTGGTATCACGCCAGCTCTCGTAAACGTATTCCATATGCTTCTTCAATAGTTTAAGTCCATACTCGTCAAAATCAGCAGTTATGAACGCTTTCATAAAAACACCTTCAATGAAACAAATTTTGATTATTTAACTAATTAAGAAATAGACAATTCAGTTTAATAACACTTTGTAGGTACAATTACTGTGAACTCTTGCATAACAATCAAAAAGGGATAGCTAGTTAAGTTAAACTCATAATAAGAGAGTGAATTCAGATTTTAAATGCATGGACATAAAAAAGGTTTGGTATATGAGTGAAAGGGGTAAATCTGAATCCTACAAGATTTCTTCTGAACTTTTGAAACGAGCGGTAGACTTCCATGGGCATTTAGGTCCTTTCCTAGTGTTAGGTCTTATGATGTCGAAAACAGCATACAGATTTTTAAAACAAATATCTGTTGTTAAAGTTAAAACTAGATTTGAGCCCCCGCGTAGCTGTGTCCTTGATGGAGTTCAAGTAGCAACCAAATGCACATTGGGTAATACAAAATTGTCCTTTGTTGAATCCCAATCGGAGATAAGTGGTGAATTTAGAGGCGATGAGGGGAGGATATTAATATTATGTAAGAAGAGTTTCTTGGAGAAACTTGAAAGTCGTATGAAAAGAAAGGAGCATACTGTTGAAGAAGAGGCTTTAAATATCTTAAAAATTAATGAAGAAGAAATATTTGATATACGAAAATAGGATAAGATTTCGATAAACGGATTTATCTACTTGAAAGCCCATTTATATTGCATACACATCCTTAATCCAACTTTTTTATTTGGTGACGAAGCATGTTCGATGCGAAACAATTTATCATGGAAAAGGTGGGTTGGATAAAGCAGGAAGTGGGCGACGAAAAAGCCATAGCCGCGGTTTCAGGCGGAGTGGATAGTTCAGTTACCGCGGTTCTTGGATTTAAGGCATTGAAGGATAATTTAACAGTAGTTTTCCTAGATGATGGATTGATGCGTGAAGGAGAGCCGGAGGCGGTAACCAAGATTTTCAGGGATATGGGAATTGAGACAAAGATCTACGATGTTAAGGGAAACTTTTTCCAGGCAATGAAGAATCTAACAGATCCGGAAGAGAAGAGGAAAGCCTTCCGGCAGACCTTCTATGAAACCCTAGCTAATGCTGCCCGAGAACTGGGTGTAAAGGTTCTTCTTCAGGGCACAATAGCGGCCGATGTTGTGGAAACGGTGAGAGGGGTTAAATCTCAGCACAATGTTCTTGAGCAGATTGGAATTAATCCTCTGCAAAAATTTGGGTTCAGGATTATTGAACCGGTAAGGGAGCTTTATAAGCCCGAAGTTCGACTGGTAGCTAAGGAGCTCAAACTTCCTGATAGTGTTGTGAATCGTAGACCTTTTCCGGGTCCCGGACTCTCTATTAGGGTGGTTGGTGAAATAACACCAGAAAAAATCGAGATGATTAGAAAGGCTACAAAAATCGTGGAAGAGGAGTCTGAGAGTCTTCCCTCATTTCAGGTTTTCGCCGTTCTGCTTAACGACAAAGCTACGGGAGTAACCGAGAAAGGGGAAAGAGCCTACGGAAATATAATCGTCATCCGAGCGGTAGATTCAAAGGACGCTATGACCGCTGAATCCACTAAAATACCGTGGGATCGGCTTCTCAAAATGAAAAACCGTATAGTATCAGAAATTCAAGGAGTTTCCAGAGTGCTCTACGACATTACCTCCAAACCGCCAGCAACAATTGAGTTCGAATAGGAAGCCCCCTCTAGATTAGCCAAGCAGTTTATTACAAGCTTTATATTTAGGAAGTAAATTAATAGTGAACTAGTATAAAAACACGTTTTAAATCGAGTTAATTGAAAATTTTCAAATATGCAGGGTGATATTTAATGAGAACCGCGGTGGTTCGCGTAGCAGAGGCGAAGCCTCGAGATGTGGGACACGGAATTGTTAGGGTAGACCCCCTAGTCGCCGAAAAACTCAACATAACCACAGGGGATACGGTTGAGATTGTTGGCAAAAATAGAACCGTGGCGCTCTCCTGGTACGGTTATCCAGAGGATAGAGGGAATCAAATCATAAGGATTGATGGCGCAACGCGGAGAAATGCTGGTGTAGGAATTGATGATAAGGCAAGTATTAGAAGAATCGAAGCTCGCCCGGCTTCCAAGTTGGTTTTAGCTCCTACTGAGACCCTTAGCTTGATCGAAGGAGAAGAGTATTTCAAAAAAGTCTTAGAAGGTAGAGCCGTTACTTCAGGTGACTTCCTCGAAATACCCATAATGGGTGAAAAAATTCTGCTGGTAGTAGTTTCTTATAAACCGAAGTGCGACTCGGTAATGGTTAACAAGGGAACAGAAATAAAAATCAATCCCAAACCAGTTAAGGAGGTTAAAGATAACAGGGTGCGTAAGGTCTCGTACGAAGATATCGGCGGTCTACATGAGGAGGTTAGAAGAGTCCGTGAGATGATTGAGCTTCCTCTACGCCACCCTGAGGTTTTCGATCGTCTGGGAATCTCAGCGCCTAAGGGTGTTTTGTTGCACGGACCGCCCGGAACAGGCAAAACACTTCTCGCGAAAGCGGTGGCAAACGAAACCGAAGCATACTTTGTTGCCATAAGCGGTCCCGAAATCATGAGCAAATTCTACGGAGAGAGTGAAGGCAGACTGAGAGAAATATTCCGAGACGCGGAGAGAAACGCCCCCAGCATAGTCTTCATAGACGAGCTTGATAGCATAGCCCCCAAAAGAGAAGAAGTAACAGGAGAAGTGGAGCGAAGAGTTGTCGCCCAACTCCTAGCACTAATGGACGGTTTGCAATCTAGGGGTGAACTGGTTGTTATAGGTGGTACCAACCGCCCCAACGCTCTCGACCCTGCTCTAAGACGGGGAGGACGTTTCGATAGGGAAATCGAATTCGGCATACCCAACAAGCAAGCCCGATTGGAAATATTACAGATACACACCAGAGGAATGCCGCTGGCAGACGGCGTAGATCTAAAATTCTTGGCAGAGTACACGCATGGTTTTGTAGGTGCGGATATCGAGGCTCTGTGTAAAGAAGCGGCTATGCTCGCTTTAAGAAGAGTTCTACCAGAGATAGATTTAGAAACAGAGAGTATACCCGCAGAAGTACTAAACAGAATAGAAGTAAACATGCAAGACTTTACCAATGCTCTTAGAAATATTGAGCCCTCCGCCATGAGAGAAGTTCTAATAGAAGTCCCAAACGTAAAATGGGAGGATGTCGGAGGATTGCAGGAACCAAAACAGCAACTAATAGAAACTGTTGAATGGCCCCTCAAATACGGCAAGTTTTTCAACCACATGGGTGCAAAACCTCTAAAGGGAATATTTCTACACGGCCCGCCGGGAACCGGTAAGACTTTGCTGGTTAAGGCTTTAGCGAATGAGAGCCAGGCAAACTTCATCTCCATTAAGGGTCCAGAGTTTCTTAGCAAATATGTTGGAGAAAGCGAGAAAGCGGTTAGAGAAACCTTTAGAAAGGCGAGACAATCATCTCCCTGCATCGTATTCTTCGACGAGATTGACGCCATCGCTCCGATTCGCGGGGTAGGTTTCGGCGACTCCCATGTTTCCGAGAGGGTCATAAGCCAGATACTCACCGAAATGGACGGATTGGAAGAACTCCATAATGTGGTTGTTGTCGCCGCAACCAACAGACCAGACATCGTGGATCATGCACTACTACGTCCAGGCAGGTTTGATCGCATAATTTACATTCCTATTCCAGACAAGGAATCGAGGATGGAGATTTTCAAGATTCACACCGCCAATAGTCCAGTGGACAGAGATATTGATTTGAAAGAATTAGCGGAGAGAACTGAGGGTTATACCGGAGCTGACATTTATGCTATCTGTAATGAGGCTATTATGATAGCGATAAGAGAGTACATCATGAGCAACCAGATAGACGAAAAAACCGAAAACTTCCAGATGTACACGATTAAAAGGAACCACTTCGAAAAAGCTTTGGAGAAAGTCAAACCCTTAACGAAAGGGCAACTAGAAAGATACGAGGAAATAGCCAGAAACTTCGCTGAAGGCTTAGCATAAATCCTAAAAATTTCAGAGAGCATAAAAATGAGGGAAAGAGCTACGCCAATCACATGGAGGTTTCAACCGGTTTCTTAAATATTGGGCGAGAAAGGGACTCGCCTTAGCATGTTGTTGTCTTTCTTTTACATTTGTTTAAGTACACCTATTATCCGTTCTCCGGCTCTTTTCATTTCTACTAATAGAAGTCCGAGGTTGGCCCCGGGTTTGGTTATGGCGGATAATACGGCTTCTGATCCTACTCCTCTGAGTATTATGTCGCCCTTACTCCCGCTCACTATTACCTTGTCCATTTCTCCTCTGGCGAGCTCCGCTACAGCTCGGTTTCCTATGTTGAGGAGAGCGGCGCTCATGGCTGCGATTAAACCCTCATCTGCACCTTTGGGTAGAGCTGAAGCCATTACCAGACCATCGGTTCTCACAATGGCAGAAGACTCTATATCAGGGTCAGCATCTTCCATAGTTTTTAATAGGTTTTCGAGTTCATTTCTCCAACTCTTCGTCGGCATATTTTTCTCACCTACTAGACTTTTTCAACACAATAGGTTTCTACTTTTCAAAGAACATACAGTTTTTTGTCTTTAACTATTAACATCTTTATTATTAAGGTTTATTTTTGCCATAATCCCTTTAATAATAGCGTATTGGTCTCGGGGACCTTATATAAGTTATAAATTTTAGATTTATCTTGACTAAGATTTTTGAGAGAGTGAATATAAACCCTTTGAAAGGCTTTGCGTTTCTAAAAAATATGGATAAAATACCGGGGAAATGTTATATTTTTTTATCAGCTAGGTAATCAATATAGTAGAAGAATTTCTAGAAGGTTAAATGTTTTTCCGCAAAATATTTCTCTAATAAACGCTGATTGCGAGTAGAGAGATGTTGTAAATGAGTCGATTCTTGAGAAGGATTCAGGGACGGAGTGAATCCAAGGAACACAAGATTCTGAAAGTTAGAATTAAGGAGGAGGTTGTGGAGGGTGTTCTGGAGGCTTGCAGGAATGTCCATCCCCGCGAATTTATCGGCCTTCTCAGAGCAGAAGAAGGCATGATTACCGAAATCATTTTGCCTCCAGCAAGTATTTATGGTAAAGGATTAGCACAGTTTCAACCTCACATGCTACCATTCGACTTCTCGATTGTAGGAAGCATTCATTCACACCCTTCCGGTTCGGGCAGACCCTCTGCTCAGGACCTTAACTCCATGTTTAATTTCGGTTTCGTACACATCATTGTAACATTTCCCTACAGCAGCTATCAAGACCTGCACACATATGACAAAAAGGGGAACCCCATTCAATGGGAAATCGTGGAATAATATTATGCCTAGTTTAACAAAAAATAATAACATTACTTTTCGGATAATTAAAAAAGTTAAATATAAAAATTAGGACAATGAAATGGGGTATATATAAGAATAATAACGCTTTTATAAAAGTAGGTTCGAAGGTGTTTATAGTCGCTCACGAGGTGAAAATTTTTGTGCAAGTTTTGTTACAAACACGGCGCTGGTAAGAGATGGTATCTGAACGAAAGAAACCTCTCCGTAAAATTGGCAAAGGAGCTAGGATACGAACAATGGGAGCTGGATCACTGGAAACTAATCGACAAGGTCTATGGTGACGCATCAAAAATGGTAGCAGACGTACTCAACGACCCCAAATTACTGGAACCGACTAAAAAGATGATCGAAGATATGGTACAGAAAGACGAAGGTCCACGAGTCTTCCCTGAAGGTCACATGGGTCAGGTAATTACTTTGGAGGAGGCGAAAAAGATTTGCGAAGTCGCCGGAGACGTTTACCGAGTTATGTGCCCTTGTCGCAGAATGAACCGGAACGAGAAAGTCTACACCTGCATGCCGTTAGGATTACACGGAGAGACCGTGGAGGGATACGTAGACCACGCCCCAAAGGGAGTGGAAAGACTCACCGTTCAGGAGGGACAAGAATTCTTGGACGAGTGCGACGAAAAGGGGTTGGTTCACACAATAGCGGGAACACCACTTCCACTAGCGTTCGCAATGTGTAATTGCCAGTATCCGGAATGCATCGCCCTGAGACCGAGAATAGACTTCGATATTCACCATTTCCTTAAAGGACACTACGTGGCAAATGTAGACGTAGACAATTGTACAGGATGCGGAAGCTGTGCGATGCGCTGCCAGTTCGGAGCAATAAACATCCAGCCCACACTAGGCAGAGCCCACGTCAACCAGTTCAAGTGCTTCGGATGCGGAGTATGCAGAGGCGCGTGCCCGGTGGACGCGATTACGCTGATTCAGAGAGAGGATATTCCAGCATTAAGAGAGGAGTGGTAGAAATATGCCAGCTAAAGTTTCTGTGGAGTGGCTTGAAAAGAAGTGCCCCAGACCGCAGGATTGTGGAAAATGTTTAGAAGTTTGCCCCAGTATGGTTTTCGTCCTGTATGCAACTGAAAGGGAGCGTTACAAAGAACCAGAGCACTATGTGATTGTGCCTTCATTCAAAAACTTCTGCGTAACATGCAACAAGTGTATAGACGTCTGCCCCAACGACGCGATTAAAGTAGAAGTAAAAGAATAAGGTTTAAAGACACAAAATAACATCAATGCAACTTTTTAATAGCTACCATTTTTTATTTTTCATTCTTTTCAATTTTTTGGGATCTTTTTTAATTGTTTTTCTTTATTGTTATTCTGGTTGTTTTTTGAATGTTGGAAGGGGAGAAGATGTTACTCATTTTTTAGTAGCAACTCTTATATGTTAGGATGGATGTAGTTCCCTAGAAATCTAGGTGGCCTAATATGCCCTCAGAAAACATTAGCAATGCAATAAAGAGTTTGGCTAAGGGAAAATTCATTTTATTGTATGATAGGGAAGGCAGAGAGGAAGAAGTGGATCTAGTGAAGTTAGCAGAGGAGGTTAGACCGGAAGATGTTTTCAGGATGAGGCGAGATGCTGGTGGCTTAATTTGTGTTGCGGTGCATCCAGAGATCTGGCATCGCTGGGAACTGCCTTTCCTCCATGAGCTGTTTCAATCATGCTATAGTAATTACGGGGTTCTTGAAGCATTGATTCCCAACGATATTCCGTACGATGAGAAATCCGCTTTCTCGGTGACCATTAATCACAGGAAGACATTCACGGGAGTAACCGATAAGGATAGAGCCTTAACTATTAGAGAGTTGGGACTGTTGGGGAAGAATACATACTTTGGTAACAGTGACAACAATTGGAAAGAGGAATTAGGTAGGAATTTCCGGTCCCCTGGTCATGTGCATCTTTTGTTGGCTACGGATGGTTTGTTAAGAAAGCGTCAGGGACACACCGAGCTAACTGTATCCTTGGCGGAGATCGGTTCATTGAATCCGGTGACGGTTCTCTGTGAGATGCTTGATGGAAAAACTGAAAGGGCTCTTTCGGTTAACGAAGCGAAAAGATATGCGCAAAAGCATGATTTGGTTTATGTTAGCGGCGCGCAGATAATGGAAGAATATTTCAAGAGGGCTGAGCATGGCTAAAGTGAATGTGGGTGTTGCCGACACAACATTTTCGCGTTACGACATGGCTAAGGTTGCAATTAAAGAGATGGAGGAAAACAGCTCAAAGGTTAACATAGTAAGGTACACCGTTCCCGGTGTGAAGGATCTTCCAGCGGCATCAAAAAAACTGATTGAGGAGCATGGTTGCGAAATAGTTATTGCCTTCGGAATGCCTGGACCAGAACCTATCGATAAGCAGTGCGCACACCAAGCTTCACTGGGCATAATAGGAACACAGATCCTGACGAACAAGCATATTATCGAGTGCTTTGTTTATGAGGACGAAGCGGAAACTTCTGAAGAACTGGTAGCAATGTGTGAAGACCGTGCCCGAAAACACGCTAGAAATGTGCTGAGATTGTTGTTTGATAGGGAGTGGTTAACTAGACATGCGGGGCAAGGGTTGAGACAGGGCCACCCGGATGTGGGACCTCTACTCTAAAATTGTGATGTGAGGGATTGTTATGGATGAAAAAGTGAGACTGGGTATTGTGGTTGGAGAATTTAATTACGATATAACGTATTTGATGCTTCAGAGAGCGCTTGATCATGCTGAGTTTTTGGGAGCCACCGTGGAAAAGGTGTTGAAGGTACCTGGGGCTTTTGATATGCCTCTCGCTATCAAAAAGCTCCTTGAAATGGATGAGGTTGATGCGGTGGTCACTCTGGGTGCCGTTCTTAAGGGAGACACCGACCACGACCAAGTGGTGGCTCAGCATGCCGCACGAAAAATGATGGATCTCGCTTTAGAGTACAGAAAGCCGGTTTCATTAGGCGTATCCGGACCGGGAATGACCAGAGCGGAAGCAACGGAAAGAATCGAGGAATACGCGAAGAGGTCCGTTGAATCTGCCGTGAAAATGGTTCGGCGTCTTAAATAAAATAGTATCGTTTTTGTTGCGTAGAGGCGGATGGTATGATTCAATTGACGTTAATACAGCTTGATAACTATGGTCCTTGGACTGAACTCTTAGGAATGGATCGCGAGTCCGATTTGCAGATATTACAATCCGAACTCTACGCTGATCTTCAAAGGCTGTTCGCCCTAAAGAGGGGATTAGTTTTCTTTAATCGTTTTGATAATATGCTTGCTGTGTCCAACGGTATATCGGTTAAGGAGCACGAAGTAATGCTGAGAAGTGTGACTCGAAGATATCCGGTTTCTATTAGTATGGGTATAGGTTCCGCGGAATCTCCCTATGAAGCTCAGGTGTTAGCCACAAAGGTTCTTCAAGAGATTGGTAGTGCCCATTCCGAAACTAGGAAGTCAATCCTTGCGCATAATTCTAATGATAATAGTGGACAGGAGTATGTTCAGATTGCGCATATAGACATAAATGGGTTCACAATGAATATGACCGACCGTGAATCGGCTTATCAGAGTTCCTATGTGATCTATTCCTCTACCGCTATTCTTATGAGAATGTTTGCGGATAAGGGGGCTCTCCTCTTTTTTAATGGTGGGGACAATTTTATTGCTGTTTGTAACGGTTTAAAGAAGAGTGCCCTCAAGGAGATATTCGACAGGTTTGAGACTAGCACGAATCTGAAGCTTAAGGCGGGGATTGGTTTTGGTAAAAATGCTTTGGATGCCTTATCCAGAGCGAATGTGGGTCTCTCCTTGATTAGGGTAAAAAAAACGAATGATGCAATCGTTGTTAACGAGGAAGAGATGCTTTAGACCATGTCTTACACCATCTATGCGGACTTCTGTCTGGCGGGAAGGGAACTAGACCTACTTGAAGAGGTGTACATCACAATTTCGCGTGAAGGTTACTTTGAAAAGATTTCAGATAAAGCCCCGAAATCAAGCATTTATTCGGTTTTTGAGGATTGTCTCGTACTTCCAACATTCATAAACGCCCACACTCATGTGGGAGACTCTTTTGCTAAGGAAAAAGGCTACAATCACTCCATAGAAGAAGTGGTTGAACCCCCCAATGGATTAAAACACAGACTTTTGGCGGACGCTTCCGAGGAAGAGTTAATTTCTGGAATCCGAGACGCCTGTTTGGAGATGCTGCCCACATGTACATCTACGTTCATTGATTTTAGAGAAGGGGGGCTTAGAGGAATTAATCTTCTGAGTGAAGCAACAAAAGATTTACCTGTTAAGGTCATAAAGCTCGGCCGACCGACCGAAGAAGCAGTTCTGGAAGAGCTGATTCCAGTTGTCGATGGAGTCGGGTTAAGCTCCACAAATATCTATACTGATGAGGAATTAAGGCAGATTTCAGAAAAATGTAGGAAGAGCAACAAAATCGTCGCGGTGCACGCTTCGGAAACAGAGACGGAAAGAAAAGTAGCTCGCGAAAAATATGGCTTTTCAGACGTTAAGAGAGCCGTAACTGTTTTAGAGGCGGATGTTCTGGTGCACTTGACTCATGCAGATGAAGATGATATAAAGCTATTAAAGGGCAGAAGCGTAGTTTGCTGCCCGCGTGCAAACGCTTACTTCGGTGTAGGCTTTCCCCCAGTGGAGGAACTCGTAAAAGCGGGAACGAATGTTTGCTTGGGAACCGACAACGTTATGGCTAACTCCTTAGACCTTTTCAGAGAAATGGAATTTTTGGGAAAAACACTCCGGTGTAGAAATGGTAAAAACGCGTTACACTCCAAGAAAATTATAGAAATGGTTACAGTTAACCCCGCCGATGCGTTTAACTTAGAGTCGGGATGGATAGGTGAGGGACGCAGCGCCGACTTTGCGGTTATGGATCTGGACGCTCCCAATATGAGACCGGTCCACAACATTTACCATTCAGTTGTTCACAGAGCAAAGCAAGAAAATGTTAAACTTGTTTATATTAATGGTAGAAAGGCTTATGAAAAAGAGAGCATTTAAAGGGGAGCCCCACTTTGAGAAAACCTTACGTTATTCTTAGTGCCGCCATGAGTGTTGATGGAAAAATAGCAACTCGAGGAGGAGATTCCGCCTATTCTGACGAAGAGGATTGGAAACGTGTCCATAAACTTAGATCCGAGGTCGACGCCATAATGGTCGGCATTAACACCATTCTTTTAGACGACTCAAAACTCACCTCAAAACAGGGTAAAAGCCCCCTAAGAGTAGTTGTTGATAGTAAAGCAAAAACACCCCCCAACGCTAGAGTAATCACGGTAAGACCAGAAGTCGAAACAATCATAGCAGTAACAAGCAAAGCCTCCCCCGAAAGAATCTCTAACCTGCAAAAAAAAGGAGCAAAAATCCTAATCTGCGGAGACGGAGAACATGTAGAGCTGGAAAACCTCATGGAAAAGCTCTTCGACTTGGGTGTTAAGAAATTGATGCTTGAAGGAGGAGGAAATCTAAACTGGGGAATGCTAAGCAAAGGACTAGTGGACGAAATCAGAATCGCAATCTCCCCAGTAATAGTGGGAGGAATAGAAGCAGTAACCCTAGTTGAGGGCGAAGGATTCACCCGTGTATCGGAAGGCGTAAACCTAGAACTAGTCAACAGTGAAAAGGTAGGTAAATGCCTAGTTCTCACATATAAAATTCTACGGGATGCTGAGAGGGGATACTAAGTGGAATCGGTTATACTGCCAATCGGTAGCACAGAGCAACACGGACCCCACTTACCCCTAGGCACGGACAGCTATATTGTAAGAAGATTATCCGAAGCCGTAGCTGCGGAATTAAAAACGGACTTACTCCCCGTACTAAACTACGGAATTTCATTTGAACACGCAGATTTTCCAGGAACAATAAGCATCCAACCAGAAACACTAATCAAAACAGTTAGGGAAATCTGCGAAGCCCTACTAGAACATTATCAGAGGGTAATCATTATCAACAGTCATGGGGGTAACACCGCAACACTTCGAAGATTAAATAGTGGAAAAACAATTTTTATTGATTTGTTCGACTTTCTGAAAAAAATACTAAACGATGTAAGAGATACGGAGATAGGGGGAGTCTGTCACGCTTGTGAGATTGAAACCTCCCTAATGTTGTACCTCGAACCCAGCTTGGTGAGAAGCGAAAAAATAACTGATGAAATAGTTAAATACATTCCTCAGCTAGACCCCCAATCAGAAGAACATCTCCCAGACGGATGGAAAACCATAAATTTTTCCAATTCAGGCGTAATCGGCGACCCCAGAAAAGCAACCACAGAAAAAGGAGAAAAAATATTCCACACCCTGGTCCAAAAAATAACGGAATCACTAAAACAAGATTCTCAAAAAGGAGAATAAGTAAGAATAATCCAAAACCTGAAAAAGTAGAACCGAAAAGAGGCCTGAAAAAGCAAAATGAGGACGCTATTAAAACGCAGCAGTTATGAACCGTATTTTGGAGAACTGAAAATTTTTTGGATGAGGCTATAAAAAAGTTTTATTACGTTTTTACCAGTTTTGGCTGATGATTCCAAATACTCGACTCCATGACTTGAAGTGTAACTAAGAGCCTCCTGTCTTTGCACCCTGCGAGAACCACCAAGATCATACTTGTTACCAGCAAGAATTAAAGGCACATCCTCACCCAAATTCGACTCAACCTGAGAAAACCAATCATCCAAGACTTGAAAACTATTTTCATTTGTAATATCAAAAACTATCACAACGCCATCAGAACCTTTATAAAGAACATTTTCCCCAAACCTAAACTTCTCCTGACCACCAATCTCAAAAATACTCAAAGTAACATGCTTATTATCAACAACCAATTCCCTTGAAAAGATACGCGTACCAACACTTGCCCTATAATTCTCCTCAAAAATACCATGAATATATCTACGAATAATACTCGTCTTACCAACCCCAGGCTCACCAACCAACACTATCTTAAACGTATATTCCCTTTCAGCCAACCCAAACAACCCCTAACAAACTAATTTTAACAACCCTAACCAAAACAATTAAACAAAAAATTACAAAATAAAAATCCCCCAGCAAGAATCCCGCAACAAAAACAAAACAAAAGTGGATTCAAACACCTTTACACTTAATGATACCTCGAGCCAACGCTAAAAACACATTCTCTACATTATCACCTGACTTAGCTGAAGTCTCAAAAAACGGCGCATTTATTCCATCCGCATAAGCCTTACCCTCACCCTTCTTAACTTCCCTCAAATTATCCAAGTCACACTTATTACCAACCACAACAGAAGCCGAAACATCACCACCAGTATTCTTCTCCATCTCAGCTCTCCAGTTTTCAAGATTCTCCAGAGTCGACTTACGAGTAACATCATAAACTAACAAAGCACCGGTAGCACCAAGATAAAAACCAGCCCTAACAAACTTAAAATGCGGCTGACCAGCCAAATCCCAAACAATAAGCTTCACAGAACTACCATCAACACTAAGACTCTTCGCAAAGATCGACGTTCCAAGAGTCATTTTGTAATCTTTTTCGAATTTTCCGGTCATGAATTTTTCGATTAGGCTTGTTTTGCCAACAGCTCCGTCCCCGGCTAGAATTACTTTGTACATTAGTTCTTTGGATTTTGTTTTTGGTTCTTTGGACATTTTTCCACATCCATTATTTGATGGTTTAGAAATTTGATTGGTTTTGTTTGTTTTTTCTTGTTTACTTACTCACTTTTCTGCTTTCCTTTTCATTTAAATTTTTGGTTTGTATAAATATATTATCACGGGATAATATTTGTTTTTTGGATGAGGATTATTTGTGCTGCTGTTTAGGCTTATATTTCTTCTTAATTATGCCAACATTACTTATATGATTGGCACTTGAAGAAACGCTCGAAGAGCTAAAAAACACTCATGAAGGAAATACTAAAGCTTAAAATAAAACGAGCTTAATAATAGTAATAAGAACATTGAGGGGTGTATACCGTGTCAGGAGAGCTTCAACCAGACAAAAACGATGCTGAAATGGTGGAAAACTGTAAGGAATTGCTTGATAGGGGTGCTGCTCTCTATAATCTTGGTAGATTCGATGAAGCTATGAGATGCTTTGACGAGGCAACCAAAATAAACCCAAATGACGACGACGCATGGACTAATAAGGGTGCTGCTCTCTATAATCTTGGTAGATTTGAGGAAGCTTTGATATGCTTTGACGAGGCAACCAAAATAAACCCAAAGCTCGCTGAAGCATGGTATAATAAAGGTGTTCTTCTCGGTAGGCTTCGTAGACATGATGACGCAGTAAAATGCTTTGACAAGGTAACCAAAATAAACCCAAAGCTCGCTGAAGCATGGTATAATAAAGGTGCTGTTCTTAATAAGATTGGTAGAGTGAAGGAAGCTATGAGATGCTTCGATGAGGCAATCAAAATAAACCCAGAGTATACTGAAGCATGGAATCTTAAAGGTGCTACTCTTCTCGGGCTTCGTAGATTTGATGAGGCTATGAGATGCTTTGACGAGGCAATCAAAATAAACCCAGAGTATACTGAAGGATGGTATAATAAAGGTCTTGTTCTTCATAAGCTTGGTAGGGATGAGGAAGCCGTAAAATGCTACGACGAAGCAATCAAAATAAATCCCAAGTATACCGAAGCATGGTATAATAAGGGTGCTGCTCTTAGTGGGCTTGGTAGGGATGAGGAAGCCGTAAAATGCTACGACGAAGCAATCAAATTAGACCCAAGGCTTGAAAACCCGCTCAGATAGATATAGATTTCTTCAAAAATCCACTCAGACTCTATTGGAGCGTAGGATAAAATGATTGCTTAAATTAATTCATTCTATTAAAATCGAAGAAATAGCTCCGCAAGAGGATAGTAACGGCACTCCAATAATAACTAAAACCAATGTTCTGCAAGAGTCCCTCTTTCTACTCGAACTTTTGCCGGGTGTCTCTCGTTAGGAAGGAATGAGGACTACCATGTTCGAGAACAGGTAGCATTTGTATTTGGAGAAAATAATTGTGAAGAAATAATTGTGCGACTGCAGGTAATAGTGTTTATAAATGTGTAAAACGGTAAATAATATTAACGCAGAACGCGATTAGGGTGAATTTTACTCATGTTTAGATTAAAGAAGTCGGGTAAGTTGCCAGACTACGTTAAGAAGAAAATCTGGTTAAAGAGCTATCCCGAGGGCTACCCTCAGAAGATTAAAGTTCCCAAAAAGTCTTTGCCTGATGCGTACAGAGAAGCGGCAGAAAAGTACGGTGACGCAGTTAGCCTGATTTTTTATGGTAAGGAATACACCCGTAAACAGGTTATGGAGTTGGTCGATAGATTTGCAACTGCGCTCCACAACTTGGGAGTGAAAAGGGGCGATGTGGTGGCGATTTACCTTCCGAATTGCGTCCAGTTCCCGGTGGCGTACTATGGCATTCAAGGAATAGGGGCTACTGTTACCGCTATCAGTCCACTATTTGTGCCCCGTGAGGTTGCTTATCAGTTAAAAGACAGCGGAGCAGAGACCATAGTAACAATAGATCTTTTCTACAACACTGTGAAACAGATTAAAGATGAAACAAGACTCAAAAATATTATCGTGTGCAACATCGTTGGAGGGAAGCTTCAGGTCGAAAAAGAAGACCTAGATAAAATATTGAACTACGATGAACTAATAGAGAAAACTCCACCCAACCCGCCAAAGGTAAAGATAAAACCCACAGAAGACGTAGCAGTACTCTTGTACACGGGCGGCACAACCGGTCTGCCTAAGGGTGCAATGCTTACCCATTACAACGTTTTAGCCAACGCATTGCAGGTAGTACCCATCATAGAGACCTTGAACAAAAAATTAGGCATTGAAAGAACAATAGCGATTTCGGTATTACCTTGGTATCACAGTTATGGTCAGACCTGCGAGATTGTCGCTGGTGCTTTGTTGAATAATCTCGGTATTTGTTTTACTCAGTTTGATCCGGTTCCGATTCTTGAAGCGGTTCAGAAATATAGGCCGAACACATTTATGGCGGTTCCTGCTATTTTGATTTTTTTGTTGAATCATCCGAAGTCTCGTGAGGTTGACTTTTCCTGTTTGAAGTATCTTAATATGGGTGCGGCTCCTACTCCTGTGGAGCTTTTCAGGCAATGGGAAGCTCTATCGGGTAATCCTCTTAGTGAGGGCTATGGTTTGACCGAGGCCAGTCCGGTTACCCATAATCGTTGTGCTCAGCTTTTTGACGGCGTGCCGGGTTCTATTGGTCCTCCGGTTCTTAATACTCTGGCGGGTATTGTAGATCCGGAGACTAACGAGTTTTTGCCTATTGGTGAGCTGGGTGAGTTGGTGGTCAGCGGTCCTCAGGTCATGAAGGGTTACTGGAATCGCCCCGAGGAGACAACGAAAGTGTTCTTTAAGGCTGGTGGTGTGAAGTGGTTGAAAACCGGCGACCTTGCGCGAATGGATGCGAAGGGCCATTTCTACGTTGTGGATCGTACCAAGGACATAATCAAGTACAAGGGTCACAGCGTTTATCCACGGGAGATTGAGGAGGTTTTGTTTGAGCATGAGGCGGTTATGGACGCCGCCGTGATTGGTGTGCCTGACCCGGACGCGGGTGAGAGTATAAAGGTGTTTGTGGTTTTGAAGCCCGATTTTAAGGGTAAGGTCAGGGAGGATGACATTTTGGACTGGTGTAAGGAACGGATGGCGGCTTTCAAGTATCCGAGGTACATTGAGTTTAGGGAGCGTCTTCCCAAGAGTTTGGTTGGTAAAACTCTGAGAAGGGTGCTGAGAGAGGAGGAGGCACAAAAAGCATAGGTCGCCTAGTTTTCTCCACTCCTTTTTTTAACCTTTTTCTTTTTCTTTAAACGGAGACAGAAACTTTCTTCTGCCCGCGGGGAGACTCTATGTCCTTCCATAGGTTCCTCCGGGTGCAAGTGTTGGTTGAAATGGTTTTTAATAGTGTTAACGGCGAAAAGGACGAGCTGTATCAAATTTTATGGAAGCCCTCGGAAAGGAGATGGGAAATTTTTTTCTTTTAGGGTTTTTCAAGTAATTTTTATATGGTTTATTTTGTTATGGTGTTTAGTCTTAAAAAAGTTTGATTCGGTGTTTGGTGGTTTTATGGAAGAGTTACTGGGAGAAGTGCTTAGCCATATTGGTAAGGCTAGGTCGGTGAGTGATGCTGAGGAGTTGAGGTTGGAGGCTTGGTTGGCGCGATCTAGTTTGGAGCTTTTTCTTGTTAAGCTGGTTCTGTTGCATGGTTTAGAGGAGAGAGATTCTCCTCCTGCGCCTAGGATGAAAAAAGACGAGCCGGATAGAAATTTGAAACTTTTGAATTTGGCTGAGGAGAAGGTTAAGGAGGGTTTGAAGCATTTCGGTGAAAAGGATTATGTTTTGACGTATGAAAATGTTTGGGAAGCTAAGAATTTTCTCACTAGGATCGTAACTTCTACATCTTAGCTGAGAGCAAAACACGACTTTTAGTAGTGGGCTCGTTTCTGAGTGTGTTTTTCGTTTGTTTTGGTGAAAAGTTTAAGTTTGTTTTTTGTGTTTCTTTTGTTTGTGGGGTTTTTTCTTGAAATTGGGTGTTAGAGTTTTGGGTATTGCGGAGAGTTTTGTGAAGGGTACAAGTAAGAGGTCTGTGCTTGCAGGAGTGGTTATGAGGGGTGATCTTCAGATTGATGGGTTTGCTTTTGCCACTATTACTGTGGGGGGAATGGATGCTACTGAGGGCGTGATTGGGGTTTACAGGGGTTTGGATAGGAGTGATATTAACTATCTGTTTTTGAATGGTTGTGTGATTAGTTGGTTTAATATTGTGGATTTGGATCGGGTTTACGGTGAGCTTGGCATCCCCCTTGTGTGTGTGACTTATGAGGAGTCTGAGGGGTTGGAAAAGTACTTTAAGGAATACTTTGCGGATTGGGAGGAGAGGCTAAAAATTTATAATAGGCTGGGGGTGAGGGAGCTGGTTCGACTTCGGACGGGTTATGATGTGTATGTCCGTTATCTGGGGATGGGTAGGGAGGAGGCGGTTAGGGTTGTGAATAAGTTCACTCTTCAGGGGTCTGTTCCTGAACCCTTAAAAACAGCTCGGTTGGTGTCCAGGGCGATTATCAGAAGTGGGATCATAAATCTGGAGAAATAGTCCTGACTGAACTGGACTTGTCTTTTCGAGTTTTCCCTCCTTTTTGAAGGTTTAGGGTTGTGAGGCGTGCCTTTTGTTTGTTTTTTGGTTTTTAGGTTTTTTTTGGTTGGTTTTTTGTGTTCCAGAGGAGGTCTTCTATGGCTTGGAAGTTTATTATGCTTTCTGTGTTTCCTCCGACTATTTTAAAGACCTCGTTTTCGAAGTTTTCTAGTTCGGTTTTGTCCTTTCTTCCGTTTATGATGATGGTGTCGTGTTTGTCTTGGAATTTTTTGTAGACCTTTTTGATTTTTGACATATCTGATGAGTCTAGTTGGGCGTCGATTACTGCAATTATTGTGAATTCGGTGTCTCTGTGGAATATGAATCCGTTTTGGCCTAGGACAAATGAGGAGAATCCTTCGTCTTTGTTTTTTTCCGAGAATTGGCTGGCGAAGTCTGCTATTGCGGAGACAAAGTTACTTAGTTCTCTGATTTTTAGGTTGCTTTTGGAGTATTCTCTGGTGAATATTGGTTTGCCTTCATTTGAGAGTAGGTATATTGCGTGAATCAAGTTCTTTCCCCGCTTTTTTATTTTTATATTTATTCAATAATATAATTACAGAAATCTTAAATAAAAGTTTTTTGCAGTTAAGATTTACTATTAGATTTTAAAGAAAAGCGTTTAATTTAAAGTAAGGAGTATATTTTTAATATAATTTTTAATAACTTTGTTATAAAATGAGGGGCGAGGTAAAAACTTCAATTAGCCCCCTTGTTTTGAAGCATATACTCATATGGAATAGTAGTAGAGCATTGCTTTAGCAGGGAAAATTATCGCACCTATGACGCTCGAGATTCTTGAAGCATTGGAAGCTGAGGGCGTGTTGGTCAAGTAACGTGCATCTATATTAGCCGAACCAAGCGGGATGAAGATAAAACCCATTATCATAAAACCTGTCCAGATAACGAGAAAATTCGGTCTAGGTATTTCAAAAACGGTAGCCAAGGTCATTTCTACGGGTATTTTTACGGCCATGTACACTGTTGCTAGATTTCCTATAATGATAAGCAAAGCTCCCAATGTGATTCCTATACTGCCGAAGACGAGGCCCACTACACTCAGGGCCCCGCCTCCAATTTTTTACATACCGTAGAAACATATACCAGTCAGTATTCCAGTCGCAATAAGAAATATAACCAAGATGGATGAGAATACTTAAAACTCGAAACTGGACGGAAAAATTGGGAGTGGATATTGATAGTTGGCAGGTGCCTTACTCCCTCAGTTTGTTTGGTGACTACAACTGACTCAAAACAATTGTGATTTTATTTTTTTCATTATTTCCAATATACAAAGGAAAAGTATATTAAATTTCTTTAACAAGTTTAACCTAACGATATGTATTAGATTAGTGAGTATTAGAAGACGTGGTGTAACGGATGTCCTCAATTAACCCCCTTTATTTTGCAATAACTTTTGGAGCAATACTGAGTGCCCTGGATAAGTTGGGAATACACCCCAATTTAATCGCACGCCAATCAGCCAGAGTAATATCCCCCCTAATTGACGACCTATCCAAGACGATTGGCGGTGATAAACCATCAAACATAGAAGAAGCTAGAGAATTTTTCGAATCGGCTATGAAAAACGGCCCTGCTTGCTCAGCGATACAAACGTCTGCCTCCGGAAAACGTTTCACCACAAAATTAACTGAATGCATATTTAGCCCGCTTGCTGACTTCGTAAAATCCCTAGGATACGGTAGCTGTCCCGTTTGCGCTGTAAGCGTCATATTATCCGGCGGTATCATGGCATGGGGATTAGGTGAAATTTCACATCTTAAAATAGAAACCAAGGGAAAAGTTTGTACCCTCGAAATAAACTTATTGGAAAAGTAAATTACAACTTTGACGTAAGAGTGTAAAACCCTCACCTTACTGACCTTGACAATCTCTTCGAATTGCTCATTTAATACATGTTTTTCTGGGGATAGAAATAGATAATTTAGGTTTTTGGTGTGTAGGCGTCGGCAAACAGTTCGTAGAAGTCGTGTAGTTTGAATCAGACTTCTTTCTTTTGGTCTAGGACTCTCTTTAACTGTAGCAGGCAGAATGTACAATTGGTGAAAATGTTTTTATGTTGTGAAATATATAATTTTTTAGCTATGACTTTAGTCATAAATATGTTATAGCCAGAATTATATCAAGCGAGGTGTTGGAAAGTGAAGGAATTGAAACTTTCTGATTTTAAAATGTTTGAAAAGGCTCCGTATAAACTGCCCCCGCCCAGTGCCTTCACAAAGCTAGCTATAAGTTCGCTGAGAGAAGAAGAAAAAATGTATGGGCCCGTGTTCAGCTCTAAAATAATAAAGAACTTTCGATGGTTTGTTGCTCAAAAAATTGGAGAGGAGCCACCCGAAGATATCGAAACCTTGGAACAGATGGCAGATTTTCTAATTTCAATATCCGATAAACACCCCATCGCCTACAGCGCAATTCTATACTCCCAGTTCAAGACTGAAAACGAACTACAGGGCCAAACTGGAGCAGGAACTCAGACTGGGGCGATAGGTTTTTCTAGAACTATGACGAAAAGCCCAAACATTAAAGAGAGGAATGTTAATTTAGACGATCTTCTATCCAAGTATCGCCAGACTTGGGTTGAGGTAGGAGTTGCTCACCACGAATTTGGATATAAGAAGAATGAAGATGGAAGCGTAGACATAATCTTCCCAGAGTGTTACGTTAAGGACGGATGCAGAATGTGTTTCGATGAGGGCTTGATGAAACGCCCAGTCGGCGGATTGCAATGCGGTCACAGTTCAGTTGTATGCCAGTTTTTTAAATTACTTACAGGATACGAATGGGACTATAAACTCTTAGAATTCGATAAACCACAGTGTATAGCGAATTGTTACATGACCTAATCATTCATTAGGGCGATGAGGATTTCAGAGAAGTTTAGTCCCACCTCAACGGCAGCTTCTCTGAACCACTCTTGGATTTACAATATTCTCTGTTCTATTAGTCTAATAGCATATTTTTCAGCTCCTTCCTAAATCTTCTTTTTATTTTTTAAAGAGAGTTTTGAGATAAAACTTAAATATATTGAAAGCAAATATAATTTAAATTAAATATATTGAAATCATTCTATTAATAACTTGTTAGCGTTTTTACGCTTTGGAAGGGAGATGTTATTATGAGGGTGGTCAAAGAGCATAATCCATTATATGACTCGTTAGTAGGTATAGTTGGTTCCAGATACGTTGCAGACCAAGATTTTGCGGTGTATGCATATTCTCGTGAATCCAGTGCTTATCCACCAGAGATTCCTGGAATAATTGTTCGACCCGCTAACACTGAAGAAGTTTCAGAGATTGTTAAACTAGCAAATCAAACCCTTACCCCTTTAATTCCGAGTGGAGGCCGTGTCTCGATTCATGGTAATCCACCCGGAGTGCCCGGTAAAAGTATTGTCGTAGATTTGACTCGAATGAATAAGATAATTGATATAGACGAAGAAAGTATGACCGTTACTGCTGAGGCGGGAATTATTATAAATGAATTGGATACCGAATTAGAGAAGCGTGGGCTACATGTAGAAACCCCAGCTGGTCCTTCTTACGTTGTCACCCTTGGGGGTTTCATAAGTGGTGTATACGGCGGAGGGTTGATCAGAAAGTTTTCGACAGGAGTTTATAATAATCATATTCTCGGTTTAACTGTGGTACTCCCTGATGGAAGAGTCCTTCAGACCGGAGGAGGACCTGGAAGACAGATACATACAAAGAAAACCTTCGCACGGGATGTTGCTGGGCCAGATATTACAGGAATATTCCTCGGGGATAGTGGGATCTTTGGTATAAAGACAGAAGCAACACTAAAAATTACACAAGTATTAGAATTTTCCAAAGGTGGAAGCTACCTCTTCGATTCATTCGACGATTTATGGAGGGTTCAGAAAGGGTTAATGAAAATTGAGCCGATTCCATACTATACAGTAACTGGATTCCACCCGAGAACAACAGGTAGGTTCTGTGGTGAAGAAGCATGGAGTTTACTATACAAAATCGAAGGAAACTCACAGGAGGAAATGGATCTCAAATTCCAATACTTAGAAAAACTTGTTGAAGAAGTGGAAGGTAAACCGGGACCCATGGAAATGAATGAAACGGCGATAGGTTACTGGGGGCGATCGAAGGTTTATGGTGAGTTACTTCGAGAGTTCGGCAATTTTATCACGATGGGTATGTGGAATTGGACGGAATGGATTGCCAGCATTGAAGATTTTCCTAGAATCTTTTTGGATATGGTGGAGTTCTTAGATAAGAGATACGAAGAGGAGGGCCTCGATGAGTACGGTTGTATCAGATTTGATGGCTATAATCCAGTCGAGCGTAACTATGTCTATGCATCAACAGATATCTTTTTTGATGATAGCATTCCCGAATGTACCAAAAAAGTCTTGAAAATAGGTAGGGAGTTTCGCGAGCGCGTTTTGAAATCAGGAGCATTTTTGGGCGTCGGAGCTGGTTACCATCTTTGGGATACCACCGCGGCATATTGGTCTCCGGTATTCCATGATTTTATACGTACACTGAAGAAGACACTTGACCCAAATAACATCCTAAATCCGGGCTTCTACAAATTGGAGGGAGGAAAAAAATGAGAGTAGATGAATACATGTATAACGTTATGAGATGTACCAGGTGTGGTATGTGTCGTACCAAATACAATTATTACATTGAGCGAGTGTGCCCCACGGGTGAGTTTAGTTCAGGTTTCGAATACAATTTTCCTAGGGGAAAAGTTTCTATAGCAAGAGGGATTCTAGAAGGTGATCTTCAGTATTCAAAAGAACTTGCCGAAGTTCTCATCATGTGTGTTGGATGCTGGAGCTGCATGGAGCAGTGTGGAGCTAAAGATACCAGAACAGGACTCCCCCTGATCAATCCTGGTGAAATAACAGAAGCCATGAGAGCTGACTGTGTCGATTTAGGTTTAGCTCCCAAGGCTTATCAGTATCTGGCTCGGAATATTGAAAATCATAATAACCCTTCCGGTGAGGATCACAAGGACAGGTTTAAATGGGCAGATGGCTTGGACATACCCACAGGAAAATCTGATACAATACTCTTCGTGGGCTGTACCCCCGCTTATCAAAGACCAGAGATAGCTAAGAATAGCGCTAATATACTTAAAGCTGCTGGTGTAGATTTTTCGATTCTTGAGAACGAGGTGTGCTGCGGTTTTCCCGCCAATTCGGCTGGTTTCATAAATTTGGCAAAAGAATATGCGGAGAAAAACGGAAAGGCATTAAAGGACGCTGGTGCGAAAAGGGTTGTCTTTGCATGTTCGGGTTGTTATAGAAGTATGATGATAGATTACCCCAAGCTCGTGGGGAAGCTTCCATTCAAACTCATACACATAACGGAACTCATAAATGAACTCATAAAGGAGGGGAAAATCAAGCTGAAGCAGGGCATAAACCAAAAGGTAACCTATCATGATCCCTGCCATTTAGGTAGACATCTCGGTCTCTACTCTGTACCTAGGGAAATAATAAAAGCCATTCCCAAGCTGAAACTAATTGAAATGTTTCCAACTGAAAAGAATTCGTGGTGTTGTGGCAGTGGAGGCGCATTAAAACTTGTTCATCCAGGTATGGCTGTAGAAATAGCGGGCGTCAAAATAAAACAAGCCGAAAAAACCGGAGCAAAAGCCATCGTTTCTGCCTGTCCTTCCTGCAAAACAAACATCACAGACGCCATTAACAAGAATGGAAGCAAACTAAAATTTTATGATATAACAGAATTGGTAATAAAATCAATGGAGGCGGCGTAAAAAATGCCAAAGTGGTGTACAGTCGAGTGGTTTGAGGAGTTAAAGAAGCATTGGTTAGAAGATGAAGAGGCTCAGAAACTGCTTAAAGGAGTAACGACAATACACACTTACAGAGTCGTAGATAAACCAGATATAACACCAATTTCTTTCAGTATTGTTGATGGTAAGCCCGGCGAAATTGACCTTGCTAAACCAGAATTTGTCGGAGATTATAATTTTGAGGCAACATGGGAAAATTGGAAAAAACTGCTTCAAGGAGAGGTGGATCCCGTTAAAACCATTATGAGTGGAAGGATAAAGTTGAAAGGCCACTTACTATCACTTCTAAAACGACTCAAAGGTTTTCTCAGACTACTTTCTCTTTTGAAATCTGTGAAAACAGAATGGTAATGTACTGTAACATAAATAAGCAGACTAGATGTTTCCTTGTAATATTTGCCAGTCACTTGTATCAGCTGCCGAGCTTCCGCGCAGTGGGCGGACTGCCTCTTCTGTCCTCCAGTGCCAAGTGTCCTCCTTGAATGAATTTCTGGATTAGTGTGAAGGACCTGCTCTTTGAGATCTGGTATTCTTCAAGGATGTTTTCTAGGAGTTAAGGTGCCAGCAGCGTATGATTTCCGTGTTCCTTTGGCGTAGTCCGAGAATCCTTCAAGGTCTGCGGGAGAGATCTCCGCCAGTCGCTTCCGAAAAAGCAAAGAGAACGCGCGGCAATCATTAATATTGGCAGACTTGGATTGTTTCATTTTAATCATCTCTTAATCAATTAAGAAACATCCAAGTCTACTTAATTTTGTTACTACCACTTAGCAATATACAGTGAGAAAAAGCAGTTGCAGATTTTAATCATTGTAGTAAAAATTTTTGGGGGGATATTAATAATTAAACGAGGCTTCTTACTTTTCTATAATTTTTTTGAGAGGACGATGTACTTCTCTGTAAATCCCATTCTTTGGTATAGTTTCTCAGCGGGTTTCACGCCTTTCTTTAGATTAATTAGTGCTTCTTTGCCTCCCTTTTCGTGTATAAATTCGATGGCTTTTTGCAAGAGAAGTTCTCCTAGGTGTGTTTCTGTCTTAGGAAATCTAGCGGGTCCGACAACTACAGTATTTCTTTCCTCAGGAATAATATACACGTTTTTTATTAACCCTGATTTGCCTTTAACCTCCACGAAAACCATGCCCACAGGGGTGTCTCCTCTCCTTGCAATGAATCCCGCATAATTTTCGGGTTCAAGGATGTGTTTTTCGAAAGTGCTTTGCCAGCGTTCTTCATAGAATTTTGTTTCCATGAATTCGCATAGGCACAGCATTAGTTTTGTGGCATCATCATAATCGTACTCTGTCACCCTTTCTACCTGAATAGGAACTTCTTCGGTTGTTAATCCCATTTTTTCTTGCCTCCAAAACGTGCAATTTAAAAACTTTTAGACGAGGATATACTATAAAATATACATGGTATAATGAGTAAGTATACTATTTATACAAAAACTTTTCTGTCCTAAAAAATCCGAATTAAAGAAATCTATTTTAAAAAGCTCATTCAAAAAACGCTAAATTGCATTACTGAACAGCATCATTATATCGACCGAAAGATTTTTGGAACCACTTCTGAAGGCGCAGTAGAGCCGAAGCATTCGTCTCGTATATTTTCTTTTTCGAATATTTTTGAACATTTTTGTTCCTAAAAATGTAATATTTTTTAAAAAAAATTCCGCTATTAGTACTAGGAAGTAAAGCATATAAAGAAATTATAACTAATTTATTCTAATTCAGTCCTTTTTAGACCGTTTTTTTAGGAGGTAAAAGGCTAATTGGAGACGGAAATAGCAAGCATTTCAAAGGAACTCTTGCAGAGATCGATAAACGCTGAGAAATTACGTTACTGTTATGGGTGTGGTACTTGTACGGCTAGTTGCCCTGTAGCGAAGGTTGTTCCAGAGAACTTTAATCCTAGAGGGCTATTACAGAAAATTTTCTTTGACCTGAACAAAACATTAACGGAGGATGAACTCTGGCTGTGTGCCTGGTGCTACACATGCTACGAAAGATGCCCTCAAGAGCTAAAAACTACGGAAATTTTTCTCTTAACCCGAAATCTCGCTGTTGAGAAGGGTTATTTTCCCAAGCAACCCACAGCCCTGATAAAGCTAATTTTGAGATCCGGCCGTACACTGGAAGTCACGCCGGCGCGGGACAGGAAACGAGCGGCGCTCGGACTGCGGGAGATTGGTGAAACAGTTTCAGAGAAGGCATTAAGGGAAATTAAGATTATAACTGAAAAAAGCTCAACCTGGAGGGTTAGGGAGTGAATCTGGAGTATTCACTTTTTCCGGGGTGTGTGCCTTCTGCGCGAGAATTTAGCTGCGAGGTTTCTGCTCGGAAGGTTTTTGAGGCTCTGGATGTCGAACTTCACGATGTAGGGGATTTTACTTGCTGTATGCCTGCCTGTTTGGTGCATTCTTTTGATTACGTGACCGGACTTGCGTTGACTTCCCGAAATTTCTGTGTAGCTGATGAGTTTAATAGAGATATTTTGACTCTTTGCGTCAGCTGTTATGGTAATCTTTCGCGTGCGAAAAAACTCATGTCTGAAAACGGCGATTTGCGGCGTCGGGTTGATGAGCTTTTAGCCGCTGTGGGCAAATCTTATGGAGGCAAGGCAAGCGTTAAACATTCGGTCACGGTCCTGTACGAGGATATTGGTATTGAATCCCTGAAAAAGAATGTTACTAAAACTCTGAAGGGAATTAGAGCTGCACCCTTTTATGGTTGCCATCTGATCCGCCCCCGAGAATATCTGTCCTTTGATGACCCGGCGTTTCCCGTGAAGCTTGATGAACTTATTAAGGTCACGGGGGCTACCAGCGTTATGCATAGAGAGAGAGCTGGCTGCTGCATCGGATGCGGATCCTTTTTTGGCGAAGTTGCGGAGGAAGCTGCCTTACGCCTGAGTGTGGATATTCTGGATAGTGCGCGGGAGGCTGAGGCGGATTGTGTAATTGTGACGTGTCCCTACTGCTTCCTGCAAATTGAGATGGGTCAACTGCTCTTTAAGAGAAGAACCGGGGAGTTATACAATTTGCCTGTGCTTCACTATACAGACTTGTTGGGTCTCTCGCTGGGAATCGAACCCAAAGAACTAGGTATGGATCTCCACAAGATAGATCCAACTCCGCTTCTCGAGAGGATTAAATGAATTCTAAAGGGGAGAATGATTCTATTGGAGAATGTTGGTTCGGTTACGGTTATTGGTGGCGGGGTAGCCGGCATCCAGGCAGCTTTGGAACTAGCTAAATTGGGAATGTTGGTGTATCTGGTTGAGGAAAAACCCAGTATTGGTGGTCGTATCATTGAGTTAAATTGTTCTTCCTGCCAGCTTGAGGTACCCATGGATTGCTCAATATGTCCGGTTATACCCAAAATGGTCGAGTGTCACAATCACTCGAATATTAGATTGCTCACGAAAACTCATGTGACAGGTTTTTCTGGTGCGGTTGGAAATTTTGTGCTAAGCGTTTTGAAGCAGCCTCGATTTGTTCATGAAGACAGGTGTACTGGTTGCGGTGCTTGTGCTGAGAAGTGTCCTGTAGAAGTATTTGACGCGTTTAACATGGTTCAGGGAAAGAAAAAGGCTATTTATTTCCCCGTGCCACAAGCGTTTCCCCAGATTCCAGTTATTGATAAAGAGAACTGTGTACATTTCAGGAATGGAAACTGCAAGAAATGCTCAGAAGTCTGCCCTACCCATGCTATAGATTTCAGTGACGAAGATATGAAGATTGGGATTGAAAGCGACGCCGTTGTTTTAGCCACCGGACTTTCTCTCTATGATCCTGCTGCCATAAGGGAATACGGATACAAGAGATACAAGAACGTCATAACAATCCTAGACCTCGAACAAATGACAAGTATCCACGGTCTCACAGGAGGGAGAGTTGTTAGGATTTCAGACCAGAAGAAGCCAAGAAGAATCGCGTTTATTCAGTGTGTGGGATCAAGAAGCAGAAGGACGGGGAACAATTTCTGCTCCGGCGTGTGCTGTTTATACACGGCGAAGGACGCCGCCCTAGTAAAAATGTTACTCCCAGAAACAGAAGTGTATGTCTTTTACATTGATCTTCGAGTCTTTGGGAAGGGCTACCAGGAACTTTTAAACAAAGTCAGAAACGATTTGGGAGTGAAGTATATCAGGGGCCGCCCTGGAGGAATCTGGGAAGACCCGAAGACAAAAGACCTCATTATTAGCTATGAAAACACGCTTATCCGGAGAGCGGAGAAGCTAAGGGTGGACATGGTTGTTTTATCCCCCGCTCTTCTGCCTCACCCCAGTAATCAAAAATTAGCTGAAATTCTGGGTTTAGAGGTGGACGAGGATGGCTTCTTTAAGAGCCCAAATCCGGTAGCATCACCTTGTGATACCACCCTAGAGGGTGTTTTTACGTGTGGTTACTGTAGGGGGCCAAGGGGTATAGCTGAGTCTGCTACCCAAGCTAGTGCCGCTGCGGCGAGAGTTGCCGAAACAATTGCTCTAACAAAAAGTAGGAGGGTCAAGAGATGAGGGAAGATAATCCAAATCAAGTTCCGAGAATAGGGGTATTTGTGTGTGAGTGCGGAGCCAATATCGGTAATGTGGTTAACATTCCCGAAGTCGTTGAAAATGCTAAAAAACTTCCTGGTGTTTCCTTTGTAGAGCGTGATGTTTCCCTTTGCTCTTCAGCGGGAGTAAAACACGTAAAAGATGCTATAAGTAAAAACGGTGTGGACAGAGTTGTTTTTGCGGCTTGTTCTATCAAAAACTACGGCTCACTTTTAGAGGCGGCTTGTGAGGCGGCAGGAGTTAACAAATATCTCATTAGTTTTGCAAACATTAGGGAACAGTGCGCATGGGCACACTATGGCAGCCCAAAGGGGGCCACAAGGAAGGCTATTAACTTGGTGGGTATGGCTGTGGCGAGGGTTCAAAAATCAGAACCTTTGAAAGATTTAGAGCTAGAGGTGGAGCCCTCCACACTAATTATTGGTGGGGGTATATCGGGGATGACCGCCGCCCTTTGCCTAGCTAATCAAGGTTTCAGGGTTTTTCTGGTTGAAAAAGAGCCCGAACTTGGGGGGATGCTAAACAAGCTTTACAAACTATATCTTACGAATCAAAGTGTTTCAGAAGTTCTAAGCCCAATCATTGAGGGGGTGACGAGCCACAGAAATATTAAACTTTTCACGTCCGCTTCCCTCAAGGAGGTGGAAGGACACTTCGGTGACTTTGAAATCACCGTTTCTGCTAACGGGGGGATTGAAAAATTCAGGGTGGGTACAATAATTCTGGCTACTGGAGCGAAGGTGTTTGAACCTTCTGGAATGTATGGTTACGGGGACAAGGAGGGAATAGTTACTCAGCTTGAGTTGGAGCAGATTCTCAAACAAGAGAAGTTGAAGCGACCCGGGAAGGTGGCTATGATTCAGTGTGTCGGAGCCCGGGGAGAAGAGGGGGTGCCATACTGTTCCAGGATATGTTGTATGGTTGCCGTTAAGAACGCTACCCTGATAAAGCGTTTATATCCAGATTGTGAGGTTTACATTATTTACCGTGACTTACAGACCTATGGTAAAGAGAATGAGGAGTACCATGCAAAGGCGAGAGAGTTGGGAATACGATTCATAGAGTACACTCCAGAAAATCGCCCTGAAATAATTCCCAACGGAAACGGCAAGCTTAGAGTGAGGGTTTATCATGCTCTGTTGGGAGAAACCCTGAACGTTGACAGTGATTTGGTGGTTCTTTCCACACCCTTGATTCAACACAAGGGCGGAGAAGAAATTTCGAAAATGCTTAAGGTTCCACTAGGCTCCGACGGCTTCTTCCGAGAAGCATACATGGAAATGCAGTCAGTAGCCTTGGGAGTTAACGGCATCTACGTTTGTGGAGCGGCTCAGGGACCGAAGAGTATTGATGAGAGCATAACCCAAGCGTACGCCGCCGCAGCGCAGGCCGCCTCTCCAATGTTGCTTAAGAGGGTGAAAATTCCAGCCATAACCGCGGAAGTGGATGAGGAGCGGTGCATTGGATGCCAGCTCTGCATGGATGTCTGCCCATTCCACGCAGTCATCTTTGAGGAGGGAAAATCCATGATAATTGAAGCCGTATGCCGGGGTTGTGGAAATTGCGCCGCAGGCTGCCCTTCTAGAGCCATATCCATGAAGGGGTTTAAGGACGAACAGATACTCGCGGAGGTGCAAGCAGCTTTCAAGGGAGAATAGAAAAAGAGAGGGTGATACTACATGAATGAAAGTGAGGGAGACAAGGAGTTTGAACCCAAGATATTAGCCTTCACCTGCAACTGGAGCAGTTATTCCAGTGCAGACCAGGCGGGGGTAAGCAGGATAGGTTATCCGCCTAACGTTCAAATAATTAGGGTTATGTGTAGTGGTCGAGTGGATCCTCTTTTCGTTGTGGATGCTTTCCTAAACGGGGCGGATGGGGTGCTCATCGCAGCGTGTCACCCTAACTACTGTCGCTACGACAGCGGAAACAGATACGCAAAAACTAGAACCAAGTTTCTAAAAATGCTCATGGAGGAGGTTGGTATTGAACCCGCCCGGCTGCGAATAGAGTGGATCTCGGCGCTGGAAGGCAGAAAATTCGTAGAAGTAATCCAAGAAATGGTAAAGGAGCTTAAGGAATTGGGGCCGCTACTCGCAGAGAATGATGGGAGGAAGTCCGTGTGAGTGAAGATTCAGGTTTGGGTGTTCTTATAATCGGTGGAGGAATAGCCGGAATTCAGGCTGCGCTTGATGTGGCTGACCAGGGAGTGAAGGCTTATCTTGTTGAAAGAACTCCCAGTGTGGGTGGCCACATGGCTATGTTGGACAAGACCTTCCCCACGCTGGACTGCGCGGCTTGTATTCTCACTCCAAAAATGGTGGATGTGGGTCGGCATCCCAATGTTAAGATTCTAACTTACTCTGAGGTGAGAGAGGTCAAAAGGGAAGGGGATGGTTTTGAGGTTAAGATTCTGAAGAAGCCGAGGAATATTGATATGTCCAAATGTACGGGTTGCGGAGTCTGCGCTAGATACTGCCCCATCGAAGTCCCCGACGATTTTAATGCCGGTATCGGTTTTCGGAAGGCGATTTATGTTCCCTTTCCTCAAGCGGTGCCACTAAAATACACGATTGATGAGGAACACTGCATCAAATGTGAGCTTTGCAAAAGGGTGTGCGAATCCATAGGAGCTCAAGCCGTTAACCTGAATCAGACACCCGAATATGTCAGCCTCAATGTGGGGGCAATTATTATTGCGACCGGCTACAAGCCATTTAATGTTCAACAAGAGAAGGCTTATGGATACGGTAAATATTCGAACGTTTTAACAGCCTTGGAGCTGGAGAGACTGCTCTCTGCCGCCGGCCCAACCGCGGGTCACATTTTGCGGCTCTCAGACGGCTCCATACCCAAGAGGGTAGCTTTCGTTCAGTGTGTGGGCTCAAGGGACTTGCATCATGGTTATTCATACTGCTCCAGAGTTTGCTGCATGTACGCCATTAAGGATGGCATACTTTTGAAGGAACACTTGCACGACGTGGATGTCACCATTTTTTACATGGACATTAGAACCTACGGGAAAGGCTTTGAAGAACTTTATCAAAGGGCAAAGGAGGAATTCGGAATACAGTTCAAACGGGGTAGAGTGGCGAGGATTTACGAAATCCCAGAAACACACAATCTGATAGTGCGCGCCGAAGACACCGAAACCGGGAAACTTGTCGAGGAAGAGTTCGACGCGGTGGTTCTCTCTGCGGGCCTAGCGCCGCCAGATGGGATAACAGAATTGAGCAAAATTCTAGGAGTGCCTTTAGACGAATACGGTTTCATAAAGGAAGCGGACCGCAAGATCGATACTATTTCAACCCCAGTACAGGGCGTATTCGTAGCGGGAACCGCGCTAAGCCCGAAAGATGTGCCGGACAGCGTGTCTGAAGCCAGCGCGGCGGCTATGAAGGCGGTAACATTTTTGAGAGGGAGTAAGTGAGATGGAAGAAGAAACGCGTATTGGATGTTACGTCTGTCACTGTGGACTGAACATAGCGGGAGTCGTCGATGTAGAAAAGGTTTCCGAAGCCACAGGAAAACTTCCGGGGGTTGTGATTTCAAGGCACTATGTTTACATGTGTTCAGAGCCAGGTCAAGAAATGATTAAAAGAGACATCAAAGAGCACAATTTGAACCGAGTTATTGTGGCTTCCTGTTCCCCCCAAATGCACGAACCCACTTTCCGTTCCGTTGTGGAAAATGGAGGTATAAACAGGTATCTCTTCGAGATGGCGAATCTCAGAGAACAGTGCGCATGGGCTCACTCAAAAGACCCCGGCAAGGCTACCGAGAAGGCAAAGGATCTATTAAGGATGGCTGTAGCTAAGGCTCGCTTACTTCAACCTCTAGAAAGAAGGGAGGTTCAGGTAAAACCCAAGACCCTTGTGGTGGGGGGAGGAATAACCGGAATCCAGGCAGCTCTAGAACTGTCGAATAGAGGATTTGGAGCCTACCTTGTGGAGAAGTCGCCCTACCTTGGGGGAAGAGTCACCCAGTTAAATAGGGTGATTTTAACAAATCAGAAGGCCTCAGAGATTTTAAACCCGATGCTGAAGGCGTTAACCAGCAACCCAAACGTAGAGGTCTTCACCAACACGGAAATCGAGAAAATCGGCGGTTACATCGGTAACTTCGAAATAAGACTAAAGAGAAAACCCAAATTCGTTACCGAGAACTGCAACCTCTGCAAGAAATGTATTGATGCGTGTCCAGTTGAAATGTTAGATGAATTTAACTTTGGCTTAAACAATAGAAAGGCTATCTACATCCCCTTCGAGAACGCGGTGCCCAGCATTCCTACTATTGACGAGGCTAACTGCACGCATTGCGGGAAATGTGTGCAAGTCTGCAAGGAAAAGGCTATTTCTCTGGATAGCAAGCCCATAATGGAAGAGGTTTCGGTGGGAACCATAATTATTGCCACCGGTTATGATCCGTATTTACCCGTTAATGAATACGGCTTTGGAGAGTATGATGATGTAATCACTCAGTTCCAATTGGAACGGATGCTTAGCAGTAATGGCCCCACCGGTGGGCGATTGGTTCAACCGTCCACTGAAAAGGTGCCCAAAAACGTGACATTTATTCTGTGTGTGGGTTCCAGAAATCAGGATAGACCGTACTGTTCTAGGATTTGCTGCTCTGTTGCCCTGAAAAACGCAATGCTCATCAAAGAAGAGTATCCGGAAACTCAGGTCTCCATACTCTACAGAGACATCCGAACCTTCAGCAAAGGCCAGGAAGAACTTTACGGAGAAGCCAGAATGGCAGGTATAAACTTCTTCAAATACCTGACTGACGCCCCCCCAAAGATTTCCAGATCAGAAGACTTGATTCAGGTGCAGGTCTCCGATCCAACACTAGGAATGACTGTTGAAATCCCCACCGACATACTGGTTCTTGTTGAGGCTATGACCCCCCGAAAGGATGCTGCAGAATTAGGTTCCAAAATGGGCGTTACACGCACCCCCGACGGATTTTTCCGTGAAGCACACCCGAAGCTCAAGCCCCTTGACACAAATTCTGACGGAATCTACCTCGCCGGCGTCGCTCAGTTCCCAAAGGACATCACCGAGTGTATGGTTCAGGCTAGCGGAGCAGCAGCTAAAGCAGCTATTCCAATGTCTAAGGGTAGGGTGGAGGTGGAGCCAATAGTAGCCTCAGTTAATGAAGATTTGTGTATCGAGTGCGGAACCTGCGAGAACACATGCCCCTACGGGGCAATAAAAAAGGGTGAAGGGGGAAAAGCGGAGGTTACGGAGGTTCTCTGTAAGGGGTGCGGCGCCTGTGCGGCGAGCTGTCCGGCAAGGGCTATTACCGTATTTCATTTCACAGACGATCAAATCCTTGCCCAATCACTTGCGGCAATAGGGAGGGAAAGAGATGAGTTATGAGCCGAGAATTGTAGGGTTTCTTTGTAACTGGTGTGCCTACTCCGCCGCCGATCTGGCGGGTATGAGCAGGATTAGTTACCCTTCGACAATACGTATTGTGAGGTTGATGTGTAGTGGGAGAGTGGATCCAGTAATAGTAGTGGATACACTCGCTAAGGGTGCTGATGGTGTGCTAATCGCTGGGTGTCGTCCAGGCGATTGTCACTATTTGGAGGGTAATCTCAACGCTGAAGTTAAGATAAAAATGTTGAAAAGACTGATAGCTAAAACGGGTTTCAATCCAGATAGATTACGTCTCGAATGGATCCCCGCTTCAGGAGGAAACCTTTTCGCTGAAGTCGTCACAAACTTTACGAATCAATTAAGCTCCCTAGGTCCATCACCTTTGGCTGGAGATAATCCAGACCAGAGCATATTAGAACGCTTGATGGCGGTTAGGGACACTGTGGCGGATGTACGTTTGCGGGAGTTGGTGGGCAAGGAGAGACAAGTTACTGAGAAGGAAAACATGTACGGGGAAAGAATCCTCGCGGAAGAGTTTGAGAGAAGGTTGAACGGTTACATCGATGACGAGTTCGAACGCCACATAATACTGCGCTTAGTAAAAGATCAGCCCTCTTCTATAAAAGACCTATCTGAAAGACTGAAACTGAGTCCAGACAAAGTGCTTCGCCATATTTCTGTTATGCGACGAAAAAATCTGGTAGCAGTTAACAGCATCGAGGGAAGGTCTCCTCTGTACACGGCTTTGGAGGTGGGATAATGGAGGATAAAGTGGGAGCAGTACTCGTTGTTGGTGGTGGAATCTCAGGAATTCAAGCCTCTCTTGACCTAGCGGACTCGGGTTTTAAGGTCTATTTGATGGATGAGTCGCCCTCTATAGGTGGAGTGATGGCTCAACTGGACAAGACCTTTCCGACAAACGATTGCGCTATGTGTATTCTGGCACCAAAACTGGTTGGTTCGGGCAGACACCCTAACATTCAACTTTTAACAAACGCTTCCATAAAAAGGGTTGACGGTAAGGCTGGACATTTTAAGGTGACCATAACCAAGAAACCTAGACGGGTTAACGAGAAGAAGTGTACGGGGTGTGGTGTTTGTGCTCAGCGGTGCCCTGTTGAAGCTATTGACGAGTTCAATGAGGGCTTGGGTGATAGGGGAGGAATTTTCGTCAAGTATCCACAGGCAGTGCCCCTGGTTTTCCTAATTGATAAAGAGAAGTGTATCGGATGCGGAATATGCAGTGAGGTGTGCAGAGCGAAAGCGATTGAGTATGACCAGAGAGAAGAGGATTCAACTTTAGATGTGGGTTCCATCATACTATCGTCAGGATTTGACGAATTTGAACCAGAGGCTCTTCAGGAGTACGGCTATGGACGTTTTCCTAACGTAGTGACGAGTATCGAATTTGAACGCATCCTGAGTGCTTCCGGTCCTTACGGTGGGTTGGTCATCCGCCCTTACGATGGAGAGATTCCTAGAAACATCGCTTTCATACAGTGTGTGGGTTCCCGGGACACCCGGTTGGGAAACAATTATTGTTCTGCCGCGTGTTGCATGTTTTCAATCAAGGAAGCGGTCATCGCTAAGGAGCATACCCAGAAACCCCTTGATTGTACCATATTCTTCATAGACATGCGTTCATATGGGAAAGAGTTCGACAAATATTATGAAAGAGCTGAAAAGGAGTACGGGGTTAGATTCATCAGATCCAGAGTTCCAAGTGTCGTGGAAATACCCAGATCAAGAAACCTTCTTGTGAAGTATCTTGAAGACGGAGAGCCTAAAGAGGAAAAATTCGACCTCGTGGTGCTCTCGGTAGGCATGAAACCTCCTAAGAGTTCTAGGGACTTGGCGGAAAAACTCGGTATAAATCTTAACGAGCATGGTTTTTGCGACACCAATGAATTTTCACCTCTTGAAACATCGGTGCCCGGGATTTATGTTTGCGGTGCTTTCTCTTCTCCCAAGGACATTCCGGACAGTGTAGCTCAAGCAAGCGGCGCCGCCTCAAAGGCGGGAGGCAGTATATCCTCGGAGAGGGGGAAGCTTATAGTTTCGAAGGAATACCCGCCGGAAAAAGATGTTGAGGGGAAGGAGCCTCGAATTGGAGTCTTCATTTGCCACTGTGGGATAAACATTGGCGGAGTAGTCGATGTGCCCAGAGTTGTGGAATATGTTAAGACACTTCCAAACGTTGTTTACGCGGAACATAACCTTTACACTTGTTCTCAGGATACCGGAGCCCGTATAGTGGAAAACATCAAAAAATATGATCTTAACCGCGTTGTAGTTGCTTCCTGCACTCCAAGAACACATGAACCTCTCTTCAGGGAAACAACCCGAGAAGGAGGTCTCAATCCCTACCTCTTCGAGATGGCAAACATCCGGGACCAGTGCTCGTGGGTTCATATGCATGAACCAGAAAAAGCCACAGAGAAGGCTATGTCTCTTGTGAGAAGTGCTGTGGCAAAAGCTAACTTTTTGAGACCTCTACAAAAACCAATGATTACAATTCACCCCTCCGGTTTGGTAATTGGTGGAGGATTATCGGGGATGACCGCTGCTTTAGAGTTGGCAGGTCAGGGATTTGAGGTTCATTTGGTAGAGAAAGAGAAGCAGCTCGGAGGAAATCTGCACAGGATACGTTTCCTACCTAACGGCGACGAACCCAGTAAAAAGCTCAAATCGTTAATAAAAAGGGTGAAAGAAAACAAAAACATACATGTTTATACGGGTGCGGAGGTAACAAGTGTTGAGGGGTATATTGGAAACTTCAAAGCAACAATATCCTTTGGTGGAGAGAAGAAGGAAATCCAGAATGGCGTAATAATCGTTGCAACAGGAGCCGCCGAGTATAAACCAAAGGAATACCTCTATGGAGAAGATGACAGGGTAGTAACACAGTTAGAGCTGGAGGAAAAATTAGCGGATGGGGAACTTAACGCCAACACCATACTTATGATACAGTGTGTTGGCTCGAGAAACAATGAACATCCGAGTTGCTCAAGAGTTTGTTGCACAAGCGCGGTTAAGAACGCGTTAAAAATCAAGGAACTAAATCCGAAAGCAGAAGTTTACATACTTTACAGAGATATGAGAACATATGGTTTCAGAGAGAAATACTATCAAGAAGCTATGAGAATGGGAGTCGTATTCATTCGCTACGATAATGAGCACAAACCCGAGGTCACAAAGAATGAAAACCTCAAGGTACTGGTTAGAGACCCTATACTTAAGAAAAAAATCCTAATCGAACCAGATCTTCTCGTATTAAGCGCGGGAATCAGCCCAAACCCAGATAACAAAAATTTGGGACAGATATTGAAGGTTCCACTTGGTAAGGAGGGATTCTTCATGGAGGCACACATGAAGCTTCGTCCAGTTGATTTCGCTACTGACGGAGTGTTCCTGTGCGGACTTGCGCAGTCACCAAAATTCATAGACGAGAGCATCTCTCAGGCTTGTGGCGCCGCCGCACGAGCAATTACTATTTTGTCTAAAGGAGCACTAGAAATTGAGGGAGCAATAGCTAAAGTTGATGAGGACCTCTGCGCTGCATGCAAAGTCTGCGTATCCATTTGCGAGAGCGGTGCTGCACAAATCGTAGAGAAGAACGGGAAACGGGTTTCCAATGTAATAGAAGCTCTTTGTAAGGGGTGCGGACTATGCAGTGCCGCCTGCCCCTCAGGAGCAATAACTATAGAACACTTTACCGATAAACAAATTCTAGCTCAGATTAGAGCAATACTAGGAGGTAGTTAATATGGCTGAATTTGAACCCAAAATAGTTGCGTTCTGCTGTAGCTGGTGTAGTTACGCCGGTGCCGATCTAGCCGGGGTAAGCAGACTTCAGTATCCCACTAACATCCAAATAATTAGGGTTATGTGTAGCGGCAGAATAGATCCAACCTTCGTTCTTGAAGCCTTTAAAAATGGTGCTGACGGCGTCCTAGTGGCGGGGTGCCATATACCCTCCGACTGCCATTATCTCTCCGGTAATCTTAGAGCTCAACGCAGGATTGCCATAACTAAAAACCTGCTGAAACAGTTTGGACTGGAACCGGAGCGATTAAGACTGGAATGGGTTTCTGCTTCAGAGGGAGACAAATTTGCAGCTGTAGTAAAAGAGATGACCGAGAAGATAAAAGAGTTGGGTCCAAGCCCCCTTAAAGATGGAGTTGAGATGAAATGACCGAAGAAGATGAGAGCGAAGTTATCAGAATATCGGAGACCGACCCACAATTCAAGTACGAACTCAGTGAGACCTCGGAAATAGAGAATCTTATGCTTTGTATGCAGTGTGGCACATGCACCGCTGACTGCCCGGTGGCTCGCTTCAGCGGCACCTATAGACCCCTTAAGATACTGAGAATGGCTCTGCTTGGAATGAAGTCTGATGTTCTCTCAGCTGATGAGCTTTGGCTCTGCGCCTCCTGCTATACCTGTACCGACCGCTGTCCGAGAGGTGTGGAGTTTGCAAGCGTATTAAGAGTCCTCAGAAATAAGGCGGTGGAGGAGGGACGTGTTCCTGATGCTTTTAAGGAATTGTCACTTAACATTTTGGGAACTGGTTATGCTTATGAAATTTCCGAGTCTAGAATGAGAAAAAGGGAGGACGCGGGTCTTCCACCGCTGCCCAAGTCTAATCCTAAACGGCTTTCAAAGCTCGCCGAACTTGTAGGGTTTTTAAAGCCAGTGAAAAAGGAAGAAGGAGGGAAATAGAATTCCAGAATCAACTTACCTGTTCTATCTAGGATGCCTCATTCCTTACAGGGTTCCCAGCTATGAAATCGCCGCCAGAAAGGTTCTCGATAAACTGGATATAGAGTTAAGGGAGATGCCAGACTTTAACTGCTGTGGGCTTCCTGTGGATCCCATTAGTCATGAGATGATGCTGGTTTTAGCTGCACGGAACCTTTGTTTGGCTGAACAAGAAGAACTTAGCATAATGACTCTATGTCCCGGCTGTAATGGCACTCTCCACAAAGTGAATAGGATTCTTAAAGAGAATGATAGGGTTAGGGAAAAGGTTAACAGTTTTCTGAAGGAGGATGGAATGGAGTTTAGAGGGAACATAGAGGTTAAGCATCTGATTCAGGTGCTCGGGGATGTGGTGGGTCCTGAAAGAATTAAGGAAAAAATAGTAAACCCCTTCAACGGTCTTAAGGTTACGGAGCATTATGGTTGCCACATTCTACGCCCCGCGGAATACATGAGTTTTGATAGTTCTGAGAACCCTACCGTTTTGAGGCGTTTAATTGAACCTACAGGAGCAGAGTGCTTAGACTATGTGAATAAGACCGAGTGCTGCGGTTATCCTATAATAGCAATAAATGAAAATATTCCATTCCAACTAGCGAGAGACAAGCTTAAACACATAAAGGAGACTGGTGCCGAAGCTTTGATCACTATTTGCCCCTCCTGCTATCTTGCTTTCGATATAAATCAGTCTAGGATAGAGAAACTTTTTAACGAGAAATTCGGAATTCCGGTGCTTCACTACCCAGAGCTGTTAGCATTAGCCTTGGGTATAAAATCTGACGAGTTAGCGTTTAAAGATCATAGAGTTAAGATTTCAAAAAACATTGAAAGGTGATTTGGGAGGCAAAGTGGTTGTCAGAGAATTTAAGAAATAAGCTGGAAGCGGCTGCGGGACTCCTAGGAGATGTACGTGTCAGATGGCTGATTGGGCGAAGTCAAGCTCTTCTGGAATCGGGAAGCATAAGTGAGAAAGAGTTGGAATCACTCATGAAGCGTGTCATGAGAGTGGAGTTAGAGAGATGGCTTATCGTGAAAGAGATTGAAAAACAATGCCCCCTTACAATTAGAGAGATTTCAAAGGGAACCAGCCTACCTGAACATTCAATAGTAGAACATATGCTTGCTTTGAGGCGACTTGGCCGTATTACTACTATTGGTGAAAAAGAAAACTGGTACTTGTATGATTTGTCAAAATGAGGGAGTTGAAATCAGATATTTGAGAGGATGAGTGGATATGACTGAAGCAGAATCTTCAAATTTGAATTCGAATGAGAAGCAAACAGTTCTTAAATTGCAGGACATGGATATAGTCTTTAGGGAAGAGATTAGCAAGTTACCGGGTTGCGATAAACTGATGCTCTGTTTTCAGTGCGGCACCTGCACTGCTGACTGTCCGGTGGGGAGGCATGTGGAAGAGTATAAGCCGAGAATGATAGCAGTGATGACAAAGCTAGGATTAAAGAATACACTCTTCTCGGGAGATTTATTATGGCTGTGTACCGGATGTTACACCTGCCTTGAGCGGTGTCCTCAAAACGTTAAATTAGCAGAGATAATTTCCAACCTAAAGGGAGTTGCGGTAAAAGAAGGCTATCTGCACCCCGCGTTCAAAAAGGTTATTGAAGCATTAGCGGAACATGGCTACATCTATGAGATAACAGATTTCATAGATGAGGAAAGAGAGGTTCAGGGACTACCCCCCGCACCCAAAGTTAACATTGGAGAAGTCAGGAAAATTATGAAAAGAGCTGAACTGGACAAACTGATAGGAATAGAGCTAGAGGAGGATTAATTGTTATGAGGTACGCGTTTTTTGTGGGCTGCACAACATTGGCGAGACTTCCGAGTTATGAGATTTCTGTAAGAAAGGTAGCTGAGGCTTTGGGCGTAGAGCTTGTCGACATGGAGGGGGCGGGATGTTGTGGTACTACTCATTTAAAGTCCATTGATCGTAGAACTGGTTTGGCTCTGGCTGCGCGAAACATATCCATAGCTGAGGATATGGGAATGGACATCGTTACCATTTGTAATGGTTGCACAGAGGTTTTCACAGATGCGAATAATACACTAAAAGAAAACGCTGAACTCAGAAATGATGTGAACGACATCCTCTCAGATGTGGGTCATGAGTTTAGGGGGACAGTAAAGGTAAAACATTTTGTTAGAGCACTTTTGGAAGATTTGGGAACCGACAAAATTAGAACCCATATTACAAACAATCTGGATGGATTAAGGATAGCTGTACATTATGGTTGCCACCTATTGAAGCCGTTTGAAATAATGAATTTTGACGACCCAGAGGATCCAACCTCCTTGGATAAACTCGTTAACGTTACAGGGGCAGCCAGTGTAGATTACCCGGGTAAGCTGGACTGCTGCACCGCTCCGCTACTAACACTTAGACACAGAAGCGAGCTGGCGGTTTCAATCGCTAGGGAAAAGCTGTCGACGGTGAAGAAGTATGCAGATATAATGATTACCGTTTGCCCGTTCTGTTACTTAATGTACGAGCAGAGCCAGCTGCCTCCTCATGAATCCTTCGATATTCCCATAGTTCATTATCCCCAGCTCCTGGGTTTAGCTATGGGAATTGATTTCCAAGATTTAGCCCTAAATGAGAACCGTATAGACACCTCAGTAATCAAAAATTTTTCAAAATAGATTCGTTTCTTTTAAAAAAATCAATCATATAACATTGCACTATCATCCGGTTCTATTACCTTTTTGGGAAATACTTATTTTTGTGAACATAAAGTGTAGAAATCATTTATTGGCTGGTAGAATAATCAGAAATCCTAATAAAGGGCTAGATGATTGTGTTCACGGATGTAGCCCAAACGAGATAAAATGGTGGTAAACTTGCCGGAAGCTGACACAGAACAAACTGTTGTAGAAACGGAAAAGTTGGATTCATCATTTCTTAGAAAGATAATGAAGCATCCCGGCGGTGAGAAGATCCTTGTTTGTTTACAATGCGGGGTTTGTAGTTCCAGTTGCCCTCTAAGGTTAGTGAGCCCCGAGTACAATCCCAGAAAAACGGTTAAAAAAGCGATTCTGGGCATGAAAGACCAGGTGCTCTCCAACGAGTTTGTCTGGTTCTGCGCGGATTGTAACGCTTGCACTGAGCGATGCCCGCAGGGCGTTAACCCCTCAGAGGTGATGAAGGCGATTAAAAACGTGGCTGTAGAGGAGGGGGTTGCGCCAGAAGCGGTTAAGAAGATTGTAGCCAACCTCGAAGAACATGGAAGAGTGTATCCTATAGAGGAGTTTACGAAGGACGAGAGAGAGATGCAGGATTTGCCGAGCCTTGAACCTGATGCCAAGGTCTTCAAGATTAACAAGAAAAAATTGCTGAGGGAAAAGAATTGAGTGAAGAGGAGTTTGCACTATTCTTAGGTTGCACCATTCCGGTGAGAGGTCTCGGTTATGAGATATCCACTAGGAAGGTTGCACAGGAGTTGGGAATTAAGCTGGTTGATCTCAACTTTTCCTGTTGCGGCTATCCTCTAAAAAGTGTGGATGTCGTTGCCGCTAAATCGATGGCTACAGCTAACCTTGCGCTTGCAGAGTCCAAAAAGCTTAATGTACTCACGATTTGCAACGCCTGCACCGGGACTTTGACGGATGCCTGTGTTAGTGTTAATGGTGAGAATCCTGTAGGGGAAGAGGTTAGAAAAGAGGTTGAAAAGCAGGGATTAAGTTACAATGGAACAATTTGGGTTAAACATTTTGCGAGATATCTGTATGAGGATTATAGTGTTGATAAGTTAAGGGAGCATGTAAAAGTTCCTCTAAAAAACCTCAGGATAGCTATACATTATGGTTGCCACTACCTGAGACCGTCTGAAATATACGACGAGTTTGATGACCCTGAACATCCAGAGAGTGTGAAGAAGATTATTGAGGCCCTCGGAGCAACGGTTGTGGACTACGCCGGAAGACTTGATTGCTGCGGAGGAGCGACGATGACCTTCAACCAGAAATTGGGAGCTACTCTGGCTAAGAAGAAGCTTGATAATGTTAAGAAAGCCAATGTTGACGCCTTGGTTTTGTTCTGTCCTTTCTGTTCGATAATGTATGATGGGCATCAGAGGTTTATTGAGGATGAGTTTAATTGTGGGCCTTATAATATTCCTGTTCTCTTTCTGACTCAGTTGATTGGCTTAGCGTTGGGTGTTGATCCCAAAGAACTGGGGTTCGATTATAATAAAGTGGATGTGCAACCTTTACTAGATAAAATAGGTAAGGAGGGGTGAATAGTATGATTGGAGTGTTTATTTGTGAGTGTGGAGGAAACATCGGAGATGTTGTTGACGTTAACGCAGTGAAGGAAGCCGTTCAAAAGATTCCTGACGTTAAAACTGTTAGAATCAACCGGTTTCTCTGCTCCAAAACGGGTTTGAATCAGATAATCGACTCGGTTAAAAAACAGAATCTGGACCGAGTGGTCGTGGCTTCCTGTTCTCCCCACATGCATGAAGAGACGTTTAGAGAAGCTGTGGTTGAAGCGGGAATTAATCCCTACATGTTTGTACACACGAATATCAGAGAACAAGACTCGTGGGTAACAAAAGATAAGAAGAAGGCTACAGAAAAAGCAAAAGCGATATTATCGGGAGCCGTGTACCGAGCGAGAAAACTGGAACCGCTCCAACAAACCCGAGTGGAAATTTCCAAGGACGTTATGGTTATAGGCGGTGGAATAGCGGGGTTAACGGCGGCTTTGCAGTTGGCGAACTCTGGATACCATGTTATACTGGTAGAGAAAAAGCCGAGCATAGGAGGAAAGATGGCTCAACTCAGCAAGGTTTTCCCAACACTCGACTGCGCACCCTGCATTCTCAGCCCGAGGATGGCTGACGTAGACAAGAGTTCCAATATTACGCTTCTAACCAGCTCAGAAGTTGAGGAAGTAGCCGGTGGACCTGGAAATTACCAGGTAAGAGTTAGAACCATGCCTAGGGGGGTTGATGTTACTAAGTGTTTAAGATGTGGCAAGTGTGAGAAGGTTTGCGAGGTTGAGGTTCCAAATGAGTACGAGACTGGGCTCTATACTCGTAAGGCGATACGACTGCCATTCGCGCAAGCCGTTCCTTCCTCTTATGCCATTGATTTTGAAAACTGTACTAAATGCGGCGCGTGCCAAGAAGCTTGCCCGGCGGAAGCTATTAACATCAACGAGGAGGAAAAGAGAGAAACCTATAATGTGGGAGCAATCATAGTCACCACAGGTTACGAATTGCTTGAAAAGGGTGAGATAGAAAGATACAAGATTGACGAGTCCTCCACCATAACCTCTCTCCAGTTAGAAAGATTAATAGAGAACGAGCTCGCGGCGGGGGAAGTCTTGAAAAAGCCTCAGGGTAAACGCATAAAGGATGTTGCTTTCATTCTCTGTGTGGGCTCAAGAAATCCTCACAAGGGAGTTTCCTACTGCAGTAAGGTCTGCTGCCCGTACGCGGTTAAGGAAGCGATACTGCTGAAAAAGACTCTGCCTTACCTCAGAATATGGATATACTACATCGACCTGAGAATGTCTGGACGTGGCTATGAAGAACTCTACAAACAGGCACGAGAAATGAACATAAACTTTCTCCACGGCAAACCCGCAGAGGTGACTAAGGATCCTGAAACGGGAAGGCTTCAGATAGTCGCCGAGGATATTGACACCGGCCAACTGATAAAGAACTCTGTGGACTTGGTTGTTTTAGCCTCTGCTATAATCCCTGCTAAAGACCTGTCTGATTTAGCGGGCACGCTCGGCATCTCCGTTGCGGAGGATGGTTTCATCGCTGAAAAGCATCCCAAACTCAACCCCGTATCAACTCTGAGAGAAGGTATATTCGCCGCTGGAACATCCCTCGGTCCCAAAGATATCAGAGAATCGGTGGTGGACGCCAGATCAACCGCTGCTCAAGCAATTGAATTTCTGGGTGAGGGATACAAGGACCTCTCACCAATTAAAGCGCGCCTGGTAGGCGAGTGTCATGGGGTAGGCGAGTGTGTAAGGGTTTGTCCCCACAACGCTATATCGATAAACGAAAAAACAGGGAAGGCGGAGATAAACATTCTTGCCTGTAGTGGTTGCGGAGCCTGTATCCCAGTATGTCCTTACAACGCTCTACAATTAGCGCACTACACAAAGGAGCAAATACTAGAGGAGGTAAAGGGACTCCTCTCAGTGCCATCGGAGGATGTGAGAATAATTGGATTCTTTGGAGACGCTACGGCTTATCCTGCGGCTGACGCTGCCGGCGTTGCACGTCTGCAGTATCCTTCGAATCTACTAATAGTAAGGGTACCCTCTACCGCGGTGTTAGACATAGACACTCTCGTAAAAACACTGGAGATGGGTGCGGACGGAATCATGTTGTGCGAAAACGGAGACACGAAAGAAGGGGAATTAACGGAGCAAAACGTAAAGAAAGCGCAAGCCAAGATTGCGGAAATGGGAATGGAAAGAGACAGAATATTCTACCAACCCCTTGCAATACCTGCATACAAGTCTCTCCCTTATCTAGTAGAAACATACCTTTCAAGAATCAAAAAAATAGGAAAAGTAGGAGCCAAAGCCGCAGCCCCTCTCTAGAAGTTAGTCCTAACCATCAGGAACCAACTTACACATCCTTTTTTTATTTATAGTTTATAACAATCATGATGGATAAAAAAAAACTGCATTTAGATTTTCTGTCCATTCAATATTTTACTGTTTTTAACTCGTAAAAAGCGAGAAAAAGAGATGAATTCAGTTTCAATCCATGTGACTTTCTAAAGCCTGACGAGGAGCCTCCTCTTAACGGCGCCCAGTTTGAACAGTTGATTTATCCTCTCTTAAAATTTTGAAGAAGTAGGGATTTGCGAAAATATTATCATCAGAGGATAAATATGTAAAAAACGAACTCAGAGATAAGGGAACAAACTTTCTTGGAAACAATCTGATAAACACAAAATTTTTGTATAAAAATGAAGCTTTTTTATTAAAGTTGGAATGAGGAGAACTCAGATTCTCAGTACAATTTGAGAATTCCAAAAGATATCAGGAGGTTGAAATATGGGTAAGGAGATAAAGACAGTTTCCATGATTGGTGCGGGTTTTATGGGCAAGCAGATTGCCGCCTGGGCAGCGACGCATGGTTATGCTTTACGTATTTATGATAACAGCCCTGAGGCACTGGAGAAAGCTAAGGAATTCGTGATCGGGACCATTGAGTTTTACTTTATGGGTAAGGATGCTAAGGGAGATAAAAAAGAAGTTCTTAGCAAAGTCACCTATCACGATAAACTCTCTGATGCGGTGGCGGACGCAGATTTCATTCTTGAGGCGGTGCCCGAGGATTTGGAGTTAAAGAAGAAAGTTTTCGCCCAGATAGACAAGGCAGCTCCACCCCATGCGATTATCGCTACAAACAGTTCCTCGATTCCGGTCTCGAAGATCGAGGGTGCGGTTAAGCGGAAGGATAAGGTGTTAAACGTTCACTTTTATGCTCCCATCTACCAGAGACCCATGGTGGACATCATGAGGGGAACCAAAACCAGCGACGAGACCCTTGAGAAAGGAAAAGAATGGATTGAGAGTATCGACTGTGTCCCGCTGGTAGTGAAGAAAGAGTGCCTAGGCTTCGTATTCAACAGGGTATGGCGGGCGGTTAAGAAAGAATGCCTAAAGATTTGGGCGGGCGGATACGCGGACTTTAAGGATGTGGATCGTGCATGGAGAATATTCTCAGGTATGAATATGGGGCCGTTTGCCCTAATGGACTCAATCGGTTTGGATGTGGTCTACGACATCGAAATGTCGTACTACAAAGAGAGCGGCAACCCCGATGATAAACCACCAAAAGCATTGAAGGACATGATTGACAGGGGCGAGCTTGGGATGAAGTCCGGCAAGGGCTTCTATGACTGGAAAGGCCCACTAGAGTTTACATCTCCAGACTTTATCAAACCTAAGAAGAAAAAGTAGTATTAAATTCTCCCGAATAGTAAGATGTGAAGCTCACCTCACATTTTTCCATATAGGAATTATCGTTAAGTATGAGAATAATGAATTATTCAGGTAAGTAGTGATTTTCTTTTTTAGGGATATAATTGTAGGAGGTAAATTATGGATGCAGAAGATGTTAAGAGGGCTGTTGTTGTTGGAGCTGGCGTTATGGGACACTCCATTGCTCAGGTGTTTGCCCAGGCTGGCATTGAGGTTGGTCTTGTGGATGTGGAGGAAAAAATTCTGGAGCGTGCTATGAGACTGATAAAGTCTAATTTAGATACGTTGGCAGAGTTCAAGCGTGTATCTAAGAGTAAGATTCCCGCGATTCTCAAACGTATTCACCCATCCACAGATCTGGCTGCTGTGGCTCAGGGGGTTGACTTTGCCTTTGAGGTAGTTTCTGAAGTTGCTGATGTGAAGAAGAAGATTTTTTCGCAATTGGATGATATCTGTTCTGAGGATGCGGTTTTGGCTAGCAACACCTCAGGACTAGACATCTTTAGTATTGCGGAGGTCAAAAACCCTGGACGGTTGATTATTGCCCATTGGTTCGCTCCGCCGCACATAATTCCTTTAGTTGAGGTGGTTCCAGGACCGAAGACCTCTCCAGAAGTCGTCACCTTTACCGCTAAGTTGATGGAGAGGCTTGGTAAGAGGCCTGTGGTTTTGAAAGAGTTTGTGCGCTCCTTCATTGTCAACCGGATTCAAAACCAAATCTTTCTCGCGATATTAGAGATGCTGGAGAAAGGCTGGGCAACCCCAGAGCAAATCGATCTAGCTGTAAAGACCAGTCTTGGGGTCCGACTTCCCATCGTGGGGGTGGTTCAGACTTATGACTTCACGGGACTTGATTTAGTGCTCGATATAATGAAGAGTTACGGGGTGAGTCACCCTCTTTTTGAGGAAAAGGTGAAGAAAGGACACTTGGGGGTGAAAACCTCTAAGGGCATCTACGATTACGGCGAACGGAGCGAAGAGGAAATCCTCAAAAAGAGAGATAGAATGTACCTCAAAATGCTTGAACACTTGGAGAGTATAAATGCCTTTGAACCAGTTTGAACGCAATGTTGGTTGGCAAAGTCTGGAGGCTTGAAATTCAATAAACGTTAAAACTCTCAGATGACTTTTTATATTATTGTTAATTGATTATGAGGAAATTTTATGGCTGTAAAATTCACTGATTCGGAAATTGATTACATTACAATTTTTCGCGACGGCGCTAGAGTGACTCGTATCGCCAGTACAGCTCTTGAACCGGGAACCCATGTTCTGAGTTTTGAGGTTCTTACGCCCTACATCGACACTAACTCTGTGAGGGTTAAAGGCAAGGGTAAGGGCGCCCTGTCTAACATAAACGTTTACCCCCTCTGGAGGGAACTACTGCCCGAGGGGGATTTGGTGGCGCTTCTCGCCCGGAAGGAAGAGCTTGAAAAGCAGTTAAGAGAGATTCAGGAGGAGATACAGTTCTATGAGGGCCGGGTTAAACAGTTCTCAACGCTTGTCGATAGTTTCGTAGCTACCTTCCCGCAGTTCTACTCGGCTGGAGAGAGCGGCATAAACACTCTAACCGACCTCGACTCCCTCACGTCCGAGAAAATTCTAGAGCTGAAGAAAACCATTAGGGAGAAGTCCAGGAAGCTCAAAGAGGTAAGTGACGAGCTGCAAATAGTGACTAATAACATTCAGAAGTACAGCAAGAGCAAAACGGAGCAGGTATATGTTGTAGACGTAACCATAGATGCAGCCCAACGCTCTGAGTTCAAAGTTGAGATAACGTACCAGACGGGTGGCGCGGCGTGGGCTCCGGTATACGATGTGAACATTGAAGGTGGAAACGCCGTAATTAGAACCAACGCTGCTGTAGGAAACAGAACGCGGGAAGACTGGAACAATGTGCAGCTAACGGTTTCCACAGCCACGTCGAAACCCGCTGTCGTTATTGAACCAACACCCTATTACATAGATGTTTACAGACCCCGACCAGAAAAGAAGTCAGCTCGTGAAGCAGGAGCACTGGCCTCAGCTCCAGCGGGGCGCGATGAAGCAAAGGCTGAAATAATGAAACAGGCTGAAGTGGAGGAAACTGGGGCGGAAGCTGAACTCGTTGAGACCTTTGCTACGCCGGAAGTATCCCTTTCGGGAATCCAGATATACAGCGTTCCGGGACGTGTCTCGATACCCGCCGATAATGCGAATCACCCCATAGTTTTAACTGAGAACACCTTCCCCTCCGAGAGGTTCTACTACTGGTACAGTGAGGCGGGGGGCGAGGTTATAGCCCAGGATGAAATAACAAACGGTGAAGGAGTCCTCCTTCCGGGAAGGATGAAGGTTTTCGCTTCCGGAGACTACATGGGGGAGAGTTCAATAGGTTTGATATCCCCCGGGGAGAAGTTCAAGCTGGGTGCGAGGTTCACATACGATGTTAAGGTTGAAAAGAAACTGGTTGCAAGGGAAGCTGAGAAGGGCGGAATAACCAAGGGCAAGCTTAGAAACGAGTACAAGTACCTGATAAAATTAAACAACTACTCCAGTGACAAGACCAAAATAGAGCTGGCCGACAGAATCCCACACAGCTTATCCCCAGAAATAGACGTTAAGATAAATTCGATAAAGCCTCAGCCAGATAAGCAGGAGCTAGGAATTCTAAGATGGAAACTAGAGCTCAACCCCGGAGAGGAGACTGCAGTAAGTTACGAGTACAGTGTGGAGTGGAACAGAAACTACACGGTAACCGGATTGCCCTAAAACACCAGAAAGACAAATATCCTACCCTTTTCTTTATCCTTTTTTTCACCTATTTGCTTGGGGTAAAATAATGAAAATAGAACGTGCAGTAATTGAGGATATGCCGGAAATTCTTGAACTCCAAAAGTTAGCTTATCAGAGTGAAGCGGAAATATATAACGATTTTACCATTGCCCCATTAACTCAAACTTTAGAAGAAATAAAAAATGATTTTGCGAATCAATTATTTCTTAAAGCGGTAACTAATGATAAAATAGTTGGATCCGTAAGAGCATACAAGAAAGGAGACTCCTGTTTTATTGGAAGACTAATAGTACATCCTGATTTTCAAAACCAGGGAATTGGAACAAAACTTATGAATGAAATGGAAACTATTTTTGAAGGCTGTAAAAGATTTGAGTTGTTTACAGGTCATAGGAGTAAACGAAACCTGTACCTATACCAAAAATTGGGATATAAGAAGTTCAAAACTGAAAAAATAAGTGAGAATCTAAAACTGGTATACTTGGAAAAGTTCAGGAAATAACAACTTATCGGGAAAAGTTAAAAAGAATAGGAAGAAGAACTTTTAGAAAATCTCATCCCAGTTTACGACAGCGTCAACTTAGGGTTAGGTTAGCGATAATAACATCTTTGCCCATGTTCCGGTTCCGTTTCTTCCGTTTCTTACTTGCGTTCAAGTAATCTATTATCCGAAAGAAGCGACATTGTGGAATAATACGAAAGGTATTTAAAAAAAATAAAACGAAATTTTTGGTGTGGTATCTCTTGGTATCGAGTACATCAGACCTAATAAACGAAGTTCTTACCTTTCTGAAGAAGGTTCCGGGTGTAAGGAAAATTAGGGTTTTAAGTGATGTCGAGCGTTGTTCTCTTCTGCAGGCTGAGTCAGCGGCAGAAGGATGTGTTATGGTTGGTTGTCGTAGTTTTAATGAGGGGCTGCGGGAAGTGTTATCTAGGGAAGTGGTAGTTGCATGCTCCACGGATATGGATTTTGAGTGGCCTAGTGGTCCGCATGTGATTTTACAGCATGGGGAAATCATTATTGGTTTTATAACTGACAATGTTGATCAGGTTAAATCGCAGTTCGGTGAGGAAATCCGCGTTTTTGGGAAAAATCTCGTCATCTTTCCGGAGAGGCTGCGAAAACTGAGAGGTGAAAAGATGGCTCCCACGCTTTTTGTTTGTAGAGGATTCAAACTGGATCAGTTAGAAAGACAAGCCGGGGTCAAAAATGTGGTCTTCGCCTTTTGCACTCGTGCCGGCGATGCATATTTAAAGGGATTACTTGGGGAGGAGAACAAGCCGGAACTAGGGTCGATTGTTGTAGGATTTGACATCTCCTAATTTTATTATCGATGAGGTGTAATTTGCCGTCTCGGCTTGCGAATCTATGCTGGCTTTCGGTAATCACATATTATTAATTTTAACGATAAAAATAGAACGTTAATGCTTTAGGAGGCGCAAGTACATTGCCTAGCATAAAAGTTTAAGTGATTCCAATACGCCATTCAACCAAATCAGCTCGTTACTCGCTTAAATGAGGAGATAAAAGGTGGCTACGACGCTAACTGGACGTCCAATGTCGATCTTGTCTAAGGGCTACAGTAGACATAAGGATGTAAGAAGAACGAACATTATGGTTGCAATGTTGATTTCTGAGGTTGTAAAAACAATGTTGGGACCTAAGGGAGTGAACAAAATGCTGGTCACTGAGACAGGAGAAGTGGTCATCACAAATGATGGTAAGACGCTATTAGATAAGATGAAAGTTACTCATCCTATTTCCAAGATTCTTATAGATGTTGCGAAGACACAGGATACTATCGCTGGTGATGGCACTAAGACCGTCGTAATACTTGCAGCAGAACTGCTTAAGGAAGCTGGGAAGTTGTTGAATCAAAAGATTCACCCCACAGTTATAATTAAGGGGTATGATGAAGCTACCAAGAGGACATTAGAGATTTTAGATGGTATCACGATACATGTGTCCATCGAAGAGGAAGAGACCCTGAAAAAGGTAGCACGAACCGTTATGGGCGGCAGAATCGGTGCGGATTTGCAGAATCATCTTGCTGATCTTATCGTTATCGCAGTTAAACATGTTGCCGAAGAGAAGATGGGCGAAATAATAGTAGATGTGGAACACGTTGGTTTCATTAAAAAAGCCGGGGGAAGCGTAAACGATTCTGAATTAGTTGGAGGATTGGTCATCTCCAAAGGTAAGCCTCATCCAAGGATGCCGGGAAAGATTGAAGACGCAAAAATTGCTCTTTTGGGGTGTTCACTTGACCCTCTCACACGAAAGACCACGGATTGGAGAAAAGAGTATGTTATTAAGAAACCAGAGCAGCTGAAAGGCTTCATTGATATGGAGAAAGAATTTAACAAGGGAATCGTGGAGCATGTTAAACGTGCCGGTGCAAGGGTTTTGTTCTGCCGTAAGCGCATTAGCGAATCGATAATTAACTGCTTTGCTGAAGAAGGGGTATTAGCGTTGGATTTGGTGGGAGAAAAAGATATGCTAAGATTGGAGAAAGCAACGGGAGGCAAAATCGTGTCGAATGTGGATGATTTAACCGAGAACGACTTAGGCGATGCTGGGTTAGTGGAGCTTCGAAAAATCGCGGGCGACGAGATGCTGTTCATAAATCGCTGCAAAGACCCAAAGGCAACCACAATGCTAATCAGAGGGGGAACCGAACATGTGATAGAGGAAGTTGAGAGGGTTGTTAAGGACAGCCTTAAAGCTGTGGCTGTTACCGTCGAGAGTGGAAAAATTATCGCGGGTGGCGGAGCTATCGAAATGGAAGTTGCTGGAAAGTTAAGAGATTTTTCAAGGACGTTTAAAGGCAGGGAACAGCTGGCAATAGAAGCTTTTGCAGTTGCCATGGAAGTTATTCCAAAGACTCTTGCAGCTAACTCCGGATTAGACCCGATAGATGTTTTGATAAAGTTGAGGACCGGGCATGCTAATGGCTGTACGCATCTTGGAATTAATGCCATAGAACGTGAAGTTGAAGATGTGATGAAGAGAGGTTTGGTTGACGCATTCAAGGTCAAACAGCATGCAATTAAATCTGCAAGCGAGACCGCAGCAATTATTTTGAGGGTTGACGATTTTATCGCCGCCACTAATCAAAAGGAAATAAAAGAAGAGGAGAAGAGAAAAGAAAGCGAACGAAAACGGATCATGGATGAGCAGGTTAGAAAAGTTCTAGAGAAAGAAGAAGAGCTGAAAGAGATCGACAAGCGGTTTATGGAAAAGATAAAGCATCCAGAAACCATCTAAAAAAGAGTGTCCTAACCGCAAACCCTTATTCTTATAGTGAAAAATTTTTCATGTGCGAGTGGGAGGATAAATAAAAAATGGGGGAGTTTGTTATTCTCTCTTATATTTATTCCTATTTAATTTCGAGGAGTTCTTTCACTTTCTCCAAGGCTATGGTTACGTCGGTGGCGTAGCCGTCAGCCCCCACCTCGTTGCACCATTCCTCTCCTGGAAACGCTCCGCCGCCAACCATGTATATATACTTGTCCCTGAGACCACTCTTCTTGAGGGCGTTGCCGAGGAGCCTCTGTTGCTGAAGCGTGTTGCTCATCAGGGCTGATGCACCTATTATGTCGGCATTGACCTCTTCAGCCTTCTTTATGAAGTTTTCTACTGGCTGGTCGGCACCTATGTTGTACATCTTAAATCCTGCCGCAGAGAAAACTGCAGTTACTATGCTCACGCCCAAGTCATGTATGTCGCCTTGAACAGTTCCAATAACCATCGTGGCTAAGGGTTTAGGCAATTTATCCTTCGGGATGTGTTCCTGAAGCTTTTCAGATGCCTTGCTCATAACCTGAGCAGCCAACATCAGCTCGGGGATGTAGGCCTCGCCCTTCGCAAACTTATCACCGATATCCTTGATACCTATACTGAGACCTTTCATGATGGCCTCCACAGGATTAATCCCAGCTTTAATTGCTTCGTCCACAGCAGCCATAGTAGCATCCTCATCATAACTTGCAACAGCCTTCGCCATTTTTTCCAAGATTTTTTCCTTATCCGTCATTCCTTATCCCACCTTCAGCTCCTCGTTTCCTTCTTTCACTATGGCTTCCATCCGTTCAACTACGTCATTCGGCAATGGTTTTGGTTCGTGTTTCTCCAGTTCCTTCAACTTCTCCCTACAACGAACGTAGACCCATGAAGGCGCTCCACCTTTGAGCCAATCATCAAAAGCGCTGCTCTCAAGGCAGAAAGATTCGCGGTATATTTTGTTTAAATGACTAAGGTTATACTTGTGTGTCATCCATTTCTCTCCCTTGGCCCCAACCTCTTTAATCACGTCAAGAGCAAGGTTTTCAGGTGTAGGACTGATCTGATCCCAAGTGGACATGGTATTTTTACCCGCCCTTGCTATCTCAGCGGCTATAGGTATCAATGCAGGATCAAAGGCTTCTGTTCCACATTGTATAAATATCATGTCGGTTCCCATCGCCATTTGCAAAGCCATACCACTCGAAAGAGAAAACGCTTGCTGATCAAGGCTTGAAGCGAAAGTGCCGCCATACTGTGCCGTCGGAAGGCCGTAAAATTCGTGCCATAGCTGATTCATAGCGCCTGAACCCAAAAGAAAATGTGCGCCCAACCCGCCTCCCCTTCCAATCTTTGGGCTCAAACTGAAAACTATATTGTTTGCTACCGCTGCTGTGCCTGGGTTGTAGAACTGTTGGAGCGCTATCATAAAGAGTACCCCTGCGTGGCTGATGGCTGTGTTTCCGGCGGCCATCGCGGGAGCCTGTAGTGGCGCTGCGGCAGTCACGGCGGGCATTATTGGCCAGTGGTGTTTAATCGCCGCTCGGAGCAACCAGCTGTTGAACCTGTTTAACTGCAGTGTTCCTATGTAGTTGTAAACGGTCCAGAAGAGGGGTCTCTTTCTTAGCTCCTCTTCGCCTCCGGCTACTTCTGCGCCTAATCTTTCTACGTAGTCGTATTCGTCGATTTTGGAAACGGTTGTGCAGAGGTGTCCAGCCCACTTCGTGGTTCCCTGAAGCATGGCGTTCATCTTGTTGAGTTCTGAAGGTAGTCCTCTCTGCCCCTCTTCGGCAGCGTCGTAGAGGTAGATGTTAAAATCGAAGTCATCTATGCCGTCGACTATTTTGGCTCCATACAATGTATCTTTTGAACTTGCTCTTCTTCTATAATATGTCTTCTTCTTTTCATCCCATTCGATGCTATCTGTAGCTCCGCTTTCCGGTGCCCAGAACTGTTTTCTTGCAGGTCCCTCAATGACGACATCCCACTCCGGGTCTCTGCCAGCTAATATGAAGCTTCTAGGCGCCTTGTGCACATTCTCTTTAACTACGTATTCAGGAATCTCTTTGACTATCTTCTTCTCATAGTCGACGCTGCCTCCCATTTTCTCCGCCATCTTTAGTAGCTCCTCATCTTCTATGAAGACACCGGCATCGTTCAGAATTTTGTAAGCAGCAGCATCAATGATATCCAACTCTTCCTTACCTAACAACTTCCATAAACCGTGTGATGGTAAAGGAACTCCAGGTTTAGGCATTTTCCATTTTCCTCCATACTTAAACAAGTGCATGTTATAATGCGCTTATAGGTCGTTGTTAACTATTTTTTATCCTTTTAATAAATAAATTTTGTGCTATTCAGTTGTAGAGTTGTGCTAGATAATTATCTGAAGAATCCATTGGATGTGAATTTAGGAATCGTTGGTGAGTGGTTTAACGATAGGGCGGGCATAGTCTTAGCTTATTCTTAGCTTATTAAAAGATACTCTCTTTCGTCTAGATTTTTGAACAGAACTAAGTGAACATCTGCCACAATAATCGCATAAAAAGAAAAACAAAATTTAATAGTAAAATAAATTAATGAGAATTTATAAAAAAGCTTTTTTAAAAGCAATTGATGAATATAAAAACTTTAAGATGAGTGGTTCAGATGGCTATAGAAGTGGAAGTTATTTTTCAACCGGAAGGAAAACGTGTGAAGATTAAATCTGGCTCTACCATATTAGAAGGGGCAAAACTTGTAGGGGCTGATCTAACCTCTATTTGTGGAGGAAGTGGCAAGTGTGGAAAATGTAGGGTTATAGTTGAAAAGGAAGGGAGAAATGCGGGTTCTATAACAGAATTGGAGAAGGAGCTCCTGTCGCCGATGGAGATATCTGCGGGCTATAGGCTGGCTTGCTGCGCATCAGTTAGGGATCATCTTACCGTTAGAATTCCAGAGGAAAGCAGAACTGGTAAGCAGAGACTGCAAGTCGAGGGAATAGAAACCCTTGTAAAACTTGAACCTCTCGTCAGCAAATATTTTGTCAAATTGCTAACTCCAACTCTCCAAGATTCCAGGTCCGATGTCGACAGACTGTTAGACGAGTTACGAGTTCGATATGGTCTTGAGAACCTTAAATTAAGCTATAATCTTCTTCAACGTTTACCGCTCATCTTGAGGGATAGTGAATGGGAGCTAACGGTTGTCGTGTGGGGCAATGATACAATCATTGGTGTGGAGTCTGGAGACATATCTCACAGAATCTTTGGATACGCTGTGGACATAGGTACGACTAAACTCGCGGGGTACCTCCTAGACCTAAACACAGGAAGGGTAATGGCGGTAGAATCTTTGATGAAACCGCAGATACCCTACGGTGAGGATATAATAACAAGAATCACTTATGCAAACAGGGGGCTCGAGAAGCAGAAAGAACTCCAACAAGCCGTTGTCGATGGTATAAACCAAATCCTTAAGCGACTCTTAGATAAGACCGATGTGAATCCGGGAGAGGTGTATGAAATGACCGCCGTTGGTAACACCGCCATGCATCACCTCTTCCTAAATATCTGTCCAAAGTATGTTGCTTTATCGCCATACCCGCCAGTCATAAGGCGGGGTATAAACGTTAACACAGAAAATATCGGGATGAAAATCAATCCAAATGGTAACATTCACGTCCTTCCTGTAATAGCAGGATTTGTTGGAGCTGATACTGTTGCGGTAATATTGGCAACCGAAGTTTATAAGAGAGATGAGCTTTGCATGGCGTTAGATATTGGGACAAATACTGAAGTTTTTTTGGGTAATAAAGACGGGATAATAGCATGCTCCTGTGCGTCTGGTCCAGCACTTGAAGGTGCTCATATAAAGCACGGAATGAGAGCCGCTACGGGCGCGATTGAGAAAGTTAGAATAGACCCGGATACATTTGAGGTTAAGTATTGGACCATAGATGATGCTAAACCTTGTGGAATCTGCGGTTCAGCTATGGTGGACATACTTTCTGAGATGTTAAAAGCGGGAATAATCGAAGTTACAGGAACAATGAATAAAGACGTTGCCTCACCTAGATTGCGCGCCGTGGAAGGTGGACTTGAATTTGTGCTAGCGTGGGGAAAAGAAACCTCAACTGGAGAAGACATTGTTTTCACGCAGAAAGACATCAGAGAAATCCAGTTAGCGAAAGCAGCGATGCATACAGGGACCATGGCGCTAATGAGAAAGAAAGGTGTAATTGAGGCAGATATAGATATACTCTTCATAGCAGGAGCCTTCGGCTCTTACATAGATCCTGAGAATGCAAGGATAATTGGTATGTACCCTGAGATAACATTGGAGAAGGTGAGAGTTGTGGGAAACGCGGCAGGAACTGGAGCAAGAATGGCTCTAGCTTCTAAAACGGCTAGGAAAACCGCTGAAGAAATATCAGATAAGGTCACATATGTGGAGCTTGCTGCAGAACCTAATTTTCAGTCGGAATTCTTTAACTCAAATGTTTTGCCCTACGCGGATCTAGCGAGATACCCACAGACAAGCGAACTGCTCAAGAAGTTGGGTAAGTATCCTAAAAAACCTCCAGCATACTTTCATTGATATTATTAAAATGATAATTCTGCTCCTATTGATTTTGCAACGATGCTCTAGATGTAATAAAAGCAAGTTTCTTTTTCCTCAAGATCCATAAGAACCTCGTCAACTTCCTCTTTAGTTCCCTTCAAACTAGCGGTTAAGTTATGCATATTGCGCTTGTTAGTTCACCAGTCGCCATTTTTGGGTAGCTGCCTTTTCTTTCGCTCATCTGTACAGCACAGTAAAGGAACTCTCTAGTTAAATCTAATATTCAACGAATTAAACGCAATACTTTAATATTATAGGTACTCATTTAACATTCTTAGAGTTTCTTAATTGGGCACTAGAATTCACGTAAGCGAATAGTTTTGTGATGTTAGGATTTGGATATAGTCATCTGAGAAGGTGTAAACCATATGGATAAGGAATTTTATACCATGAATGATTTTGATTTTGATGGAAAGACTGTTTTGTTGCGTGTGGATTTTAATAGTGCTGTAGATCCGAGTACAAAAACGATTTTGGACGATTCACGCATTAGGAATAATGTTCCCACTTTTAAAGAATTGATTAAGAAAGGGGCAAAGGTTGTGGTTCTTGCTCATCAGGGTCGGAAAGGAGATTATGATTTTATTTCCTTGGAGCCGCATGCTAAAATATTGAGCAAATTATTGGGTAAGCCTGTAGGATTTGTAGATGATGTATATGGAGATAAGGCAAAGACCGCTATAAAAAATTTGAAGAAAGGGGATATTCTAGTTTTGCAGAATGTTAGATTTACTCCCGATGAGAAGGCCAAGTTGCCTCCAGAGAAACTTGCGGAAACGGATTTTGTTAGTTCCCTCTCAAAGCTTGCGGACTGTTATGTTAATGACGCTTTTAGCGCAGCTCACCGAGCAGATACCTCTCTAGTAGCCTTTGGGCAGGTTTTGCCTGCTATGGCGGGTAGACTTATGGAGCGGGAGTTGGAAAATTTGAGCAGAGTCTCTAAGAACCCTGAGAACCCATCCATCTATGTTCTCGGTGGCATAAAGGTAGAGGATACATTTACAATAATTAAATACGTGCTGGAAAAGAACATAGCGACCAAAGTTCTAACGTCGGGGCTAGTCGCCAACACTTATCTTTTAGCGGAGGGATATGACCTAGGTGATGCTAATAATTCGTTGATAGAAAAAAGGGGTCATCTCAGATACCTCTCTCCTATCAAAGAGGTGCTAGACAAGTTCAGAGACAAAGTAGAACTGCCCGAGGATTTGGCTTACGATAATGATGGAAAGAGGGTTGAGATTGGTGTGGAGAAGTTGCCTGTAGAGAAGCCGATAAAGGACATCGGGTTCAAAACTATTGAGAAGTACTCCAAAATAATTCAAAACGCAAAGAGTATAGTGTGTAATGGTCCTCCGGGAATATTTGAAGAAAAAAATTTTGAGATGGGAACAAAAAGGCTTTTTGAGGCGATAACCCAATCAAAGGCATTTTCACTAGTTGGAGGAGGACACACCACAGCAGCACTCCGCAAGTTCGGACTGGAGAAAAAGGTTTCTTACTCCACCACGGCGGGAGGAGCCTTCATATCTTACTTATCTGGCGAAAAGCTGCCCGCAGTTGAGGCGCTTAAAAAATCCTACGAGAAAGGTTCCAAATAATCATTCAAAATTATTGAACACTGAAAGCTTCGCTGAACGGTAAGGTGACAGCAAACAGAGAATAGGAATTCTTATTTTGAAAATCCCATCATAATTCTTTTTATATTATAACACATATTACTACACTTTAAGGTAAGGAGGATAACTTATGGTTACTGCAAAGGGTAATAGAGCAATTGTGGATGCACTTGTAAAAAATGAGGTGGAACACGTCTTCGGAATTTGCGGCACTTCGGTTGCAGGATTTCTATCCGCACTTAGCACGGAAGAGAGTATAAAATATGTGGTTGCGCGTCATGAGCGCGGTGCAGGGAGCATGGCGGATGGTTACGCTCGTGCCAGTGGAAGGGTTGGTGTTTGCCAGATGCACTCTGGTCCGGGCACCTTAAACGGTGTTCTCAGCATAGTCGATGCCTACAGAGATTCCTCCCCGGTTGTTCTGCTTGCAGGTCAGGTAGCGAGAAAATTCATCGGGCGAGAAATCTTTGGTGAAGCAAACCAGTTCGCGGTTCTTAAACCCTACACCAAATCCTGTGAACGTATTGGGCGTGTAGAAGATATTCCGAGGATCATTAGTAACGCCTTTTACTTGGCGAGGGCAGGTAGACCGGGACCAGTTATGGTTGAGATGCCTGAGGATATTTATAGTGAGGAAGGGGAAGTGGAGCCAGATTTTAAAATAGAGGTTGATTCTCAAACCTTATCTCCGTCAGTTATCCAAGAAGCCACGGAGAGATTGTTAAACGCTGAGAAGCCGGTTATACTAGCTGGCGGAGGCGTAATATGGTCTAATGCCTGTGAGGAGCTTAGAGCTTTAGTGGAGATGCTGCAGATACCTGTGACCACGACCCAGAACGGTAGGGGATGCTTACCCGAGGATCACCCCCTAGCTTTGGGTTTGAGCGGATGGTACGGGGGGAACAGCGTAGCCGATGACGCTCTAGAGGAGGCTGATGTTATTCTTGGAGCCGGATGCACATTTTCCTCACTGACCACCTACAACTTCACAACTCCGATTAAGGGAGATGTTATTCACGTTAATATCGATCCCTCGGCGCTTGGTAGGAATGTTCATTGTAATTATGGTATTGTGGGAGACGCCAGAACGGTTCTTTCAGAGATGATAAGGATTCTTGATTCTAAGGGGGTTGGAAGGAAAGCATCCTCCTGGGCGGAAGAACTTGCTAAGAAGAAAAAGGACTGGAGTAAACTCTGGGGAGCTGACATAGGGTCTGATAGTGTACCGATAAAGCCTCAGCATTTAGTTCGAGACATCCAGAAAGCAATTCCCAAAAATTCAATAGTTGTCGGTGGCGCGGGCCTTCACCACCTGTTCCTCACATCTTACATGCAAACATTTTATCCGAGAACCTTCATCTCCTCGATTAATATGGGATCCATGGGCTTCGCTTTTCCCGCAGCGATAGGCGCAAAGGCTGCGAAACCCGAAGAACCGGTGGTATGCGTTATTGGAGATGGAGACTTTATGATGAGCATCCAAGATTTGGAAACCGCAGTAAGATGCGGATTCAACGTGGTTACCATTATCATGAATAACTGTGGTTACTGTGCACCAAAAATTTTCCAAAAAATTAACTTCGGAACGGAGTTTGGCAGCGATTATTGCAACCCGGACTTTGCCAAGGTGGCTGAAGACTTTGGAGCTGGTGGTTGGACGGTAGAGAGACCAGGTGAGATTATTGATTCAATTAAAAACGCATTAAATTGCGAAAAACCAGCAATTATAGATGTGAAAATAGACTCCACAACAATACCCCCAATAAACCTCAAGGCTTCCTCAAGAATGAGAGGTGCCGACGCACAGAAAGCTGTGAGTGGCTTACGCTAAAATAGCACATAATTAATTTTTACAAAGGATGAACTATTTCATCCCCATTTTTGACGAAAACTAGGAATATTTTCTAGCAGAGAATGCCGAATGGATTCGTAAAAGATTCTAAAATAGAATCAAGAATGTTTGCGTATCAGCCTTTTTTATAAGGGATAAGGATATAATTATAATAAATCTCTGTAAAAATATAGTGTTTTTGGGTGAATGGTATGGATCAGAAGGAAATTTATGAATCCCTAGAAGCGATTGTTGGCGAAGACGATGCAACTATAGACCCAGTTGAACTCTTGGCCTATGCATCGGACGCCTCCTTCCTGAGAGTAGTACCGGGAGTAGTGGTAAGACCCGAAAACAAGGAAGAGGTTGCTGAAATCCTCAAATTCGCTAATAAAAACAGAATACCAGTAACCCCCAGAGGAGCGGGAACCAGTTACGCCGGACAATCCCTAGGATATAACAATGCGATTCTAATAGATTTTGTAAAGATGGACAAGATACTGGAGATCAACCTAAAGGACAGAGTTGCAGTGGTTCAACCCGGCGTAGTCTATGGAGAACTAAACAAGGAGCTTAGAAAGTACGGATACTGCTTCCCCCCGGACCCCGGCTCAGCCATCGCCTGCACAGTCGGAGGAATGGTGGGAAACAACGCCAGTGGAGTGAGAGCGCTAAAGTACGGAGCAACCATAGACCATGTACTTGGTTTGGAAATGGTTCTTCCCGGAGGCAAAATTATTAGAACAGGTGGGAGAGTCTGGAAGAGTTCCTCGGGTTACAATTTGACCCGACTTCTAGTTGGTTCTGAGGGAACCCTCGGAGTGTTTACCGAAATAATTTTGAAAATCACTCCAGCACCAAAATACACCGCTATGATAATGCCGATTTTCGAGAAGTACGATCAAGGTTTAGAGGCAGCCACGGAAATCATAAACACAGGAATCCTACCCTCAGCCATGGAGATTCTGGACGACATATGCATAATGGTTCTGAACTCAGTTCTCAAAGAGAAACTACCGCAAGCCGGAGCAGTACTATTCATTGAAGTTGATGGAAGCAACGAAGAAGCAGTAAAGGAAGAGGCGGATCTTGTTAGAAAAGTCTGCGAAAAAATAGGAGTGAAACAAATCATATACTCCACGGATTCCAAGAGAACAGAGGAGCTTTGGAGGCTCAGACACTCGCTAGCAAACCTACTGGCAAAACTAAGGGGAGAAAACATTGCTATAAACAGTATCATGGACTTTGCAGTTCCCATATCTCAGGTGCCAGAAGCCGTGAAGGCGGTTAAAGCATTAGCCGCAAAGTATGGAAGGCTCATGGCGACATTCGGACATATCGGAGATGGAAATGTGCATATGGGTAGTGCGATTAACGTGGAGGATCCTGCGCAGAGGGAGATTGCTTTGAAATTTTCAAAGGAGGCGGCGGAGGTTATTATTAAGAAGTATGGTGGAACTTTGTCAGCCGAGCATGGTGTTGGTATGGCAAAATCGGCGTTTATTAACATGGAGCATGAGGATACGCTTCCCTTGATGCGGAAAATCAAGAAGGTCTTTGACCCTCAAAACATCATGAATCCTATGGTAATGGGTCTCACGGAGATTCCAGAGCATGAATATATTTACATGGCGGGGGTGAAATGAATGGCTGTTAGTGATGAAGAGAAAAAGAAGGCTATGGAAGATTGGGAGAAACTGAAGGCGGCGGAGAAAAATACTCTAAACGATTATCGAACGCAGCTTGCTATGTGTAACATTTGTGCCTTCTGCAGAATTCGCTGCCCAGTTTATCAGCAGGTTAAGTGGGAGTCGGTAACACCGAGAGGAAAGATGCAGATACTCCGGAATATTGTTAAGGGATGGATTAAGCCCACGCCCCAAGTGGCGGAAAGGATTTTCTCGTGTACCACCTGTCAGATATGCAATGTGCAGTGTGATGCAGAGGTTCGCCCCTTTGACATACTCAAAGTCGCGAGAAGGGAACTCACCGGGCAGGAATTGGGTCCGCTTTCCGCAGAGAAGAAAATGGACAATAGGATAGTGGAGTATAAGAATCCTTACAAGGAGCCTCAGGAGGATCGTTTCAACTGGTTGGAAGTTGAGGTACCGAAAACCTCGGACACCCTGCTTTACTTAGGCTGTGTGACCGCTTACAGATACGGAGAAACCGGGAAAGCCATCGTGGAGCTGCTCAAAAAAGCCGGGTACAACTTCACAATAACTCCTGATGAAGGCTGCTGCGGTATGCACCCGTACTGGGATGGTGAAATAAAACTCACCGCCGACATAGCCCGGGAGAACATTGAGATATTCAAAAAGACCGGTGCGAAAAATATTGTGACGGCGTGTGCGGGATGCTATTCAACCTTCAAGAACGCTTACCCCGCACTCGTAGATAACTTCGACTTCAAAGTGATGCACTTCTCAGAACTCCTGTTGGACCTGATAAAGAAGGGCAAGCTTAAACTAAAGAAAACAACCCCGATGAAAGTGACTTACCACGATCCCTGCCACTTAGGAAGACATGCGGAAGTCTTTGATGCTCCCCGTGAAGTGATCAAATCCATTCCGGGAGTGGAACTAATAGAGATGGAGCATATCAGGCAGGACTCGAACTGCTGCGGAGGCGGTGGAGGGTACTTCACTGCTTTTCCAGAAAACTCGGTGGAGATCGCCGAAAAACGTGTACGTGAAGCCGAGGAAACCGGAGCAGAAGCGCTGGTTACAACCTGTCCTCTCTGCAAAACAAATCTAGACCTAGCGATTAAGAGACTGGACTCGAAACTTAAACTCTACGACTTATCAGAGCTGGTATTAGAACACGTAGCCTAGAAATAGGGTCAGAACTTAATCTCCTACCCCCTTTTTTATTGGCTTATTTTCTAATCTATTTTTAGCACGTATTAGTAGTAGTGTATGCTTTTTTTGAATTGCTGATGCTAATTATTATTTTTTAACTTGGAGACCTTATTTCATTTCTTTTTTGGTATTTTTTGTTAGAAAATGTTTTTCAGTTTTGGATAAGTATATTTTGTTATGGAGCCTGAAGTTTACGTTGAAAAGTTTTTGGAAATCTTTCCCCCTATCAGTGAAGCAATGACCGCTAAGATGAAAGAGGTTAACAAGTCCATAAAGGAAAAGGACAAAAAGAATCCTTTTGGTATAATGCAAAAAATGTGGAAGGCTACTATGGAAGTGCTTAAAAAATTCGAGCCGGAAATTAAGAAAAAAACAGGAATGACGGCTGAACAATTCATGAGTTACCAGAAGGAACACGAAGAAGAAATAAACGCGTATCTAGAGGAACACCCGGAACAGAAGGAGAAAATGGAAAGTCTTAAACTAAAGGTAAACATAAACGAACTATAAAAAGCCGTTATGGCTTCCTTTTTTTATTATTTTGCCACCCTCAAAAGGTGTCGCTCATTAATTCATAATTAGAGTTTCCAAAGGTTTATTGTGGTTAAAAAATGAAAAAAATTTGGTGCCGTCTTTTTATTGGTTAACTTTTTCTCCTATGTTATCGTTATCTGTATGAGGGGTTTGTTCCCTTGGCTTAAGTATTTTTCTTTGATCTCGCTGAAAAGCTGCTCGTTACAGTATCTTA
>Ga0315314_1000207_pt1 | contig 77342 bp, 74 predicted proteins | sample TDP9_MG_FD_203631 | JGI IMG/M metagenome (GOLD analysis project Ga0315314, IMG submission 203631) | Freshwater sediment microbial communities from Lake Towuti, South Sulawesi, Indonesia - TDP9 | ecosystem: Environmental > Aquatic > Freshwater > Lake > Sediment | place: Indonesia: South Sulawesi...
CCTCTCCGATGGACGCAAAACTTCAACCAAAAAACCTCTCCACTTTCCATTTTCTCCTCCAACGAAAAAAATTTCTCCCCTCTTGACTATTTCCCCGCCTAACTGCCGCCACTGTCTGAATTGCAGAGACCTTGATTATTAAACTTGCCAAATATATAAAAATTTATATAATATAATGGTGACTATGAAGCCGCTGAATTTCGTAGGATCGAGCCTCGATGATCTTCGGAACTTCCCCGATGAGGCTCGGCGTGCCGCAGGCTTCGAGCTCCGTGCGGTTCAAAACGGACTCGAACCAAGCGATTGGAAACCAATGCAGGTAATCGGCCCAGGCGTGAAAGAAATCCGTCTCCACGTTTTGGGCGAGTGGCGAGTAATCTATGTTGCTAAGCTTCGCGATGCGGTTTAGGTGCTTCATGCATTCCAAAAGAAGACTCGAAAAACGAGCCGGCATGATATCGATTTGGCTCGCCAACGGTACAGGCAGATAGGAGGTAACTTATGAGCGAGGCCGTTGTTAATTCTTCTGGAAACGTTTTTATTGATCTCGGGTATTCTCCGGATGAAGCCGCAATCCTTCAGATGCGTGCCGATCTTATGGCCGATCTCCGGAAGTTGATCAGAGCCAAGAGGCTAACTCAGACCAGGGCGGCGGCAATCCTGGGCGTTAGTCAATCCAGGGTATCAGACTTGATCAGAGGCAAATGGGAAAGATTTAGCCTTGAAATGCTTATCACCCTTGCAACCAGAGTCGGAATGCATGTTAGTCTTAAGAAAAGCAGTATAGAGAAATGGGGTAACAAAACAATCCAGCGGATGGCTTATGGCCACCGCTGATTTGAGTCGTGTGTGCCGGGAAGGGGTCAAGTCTGCTCTTGGCTCTTGCTTAGCGCCCACAAATCAGCTTCTCAACCCTCTCCCTTAGCTTCTGATCTACGACAATCTCCACTCTAACCCTCTCCACCGCGCCGTTCACAGAGGTGCATTTGCTCATGTACCAGCTCCCTGGACTGCGGTGGGCGGAAGCAATTTTCCTGCTGCCCTGAAAAATATTCTTCATTCCATCTTCTTTTTCAATTCCCTGATTTTTTTCAGAGTATCGCGGTAGATTTCTTCCTTTGCAGGATTCAGTTCGATGGCCTTTAGGGCGAGGCTTTCGGCTCGGTCAAGGTTTATCTTCCTTGTATAATAAAGCCAGGCGAGATTGTTGTGGGCATCGGCATTGGCAGGTTCTTTTTTTATGGCTTTCTGGTAATACTCTTCTGCTTTTTCCCAATCCTCTTTCTGAAAATGGGCATTGCCGAGGTATAGATAGGCCAAGGGGAGTTTTTTGGCGGCCAATCGGTACTCTTTGATGGCAGCGTCAAATTCACCTTGTTTCTCATAGGCCACCCCGAGGTTTAGATGTTCCTCTGGAGTGAGTGGGTCTTTTAGAATAATAATTTTTGGCAAGGAGCATCCGGCAAAAAGCAGCAGGGCGCAGAGAGCCAGGAGTTTTTTATTTTTTAGCATTTTAGAGCTTTATAGTTTCTCTCTGTGCACTCTGAGTTCTCTGTGGCTATCGAATTATTTGGGTGTTATCCGGAGAGTCCAGAATTTAGTCTTTTCCCAGGTGTTTAAGAATTCATTAATAGGAATTAGCTTATGCTGTTCCCTTCCTGAATTTACGATGAAGACACTTTCATCGTAGCCAACCACTACCATAAAATGAGCCTTCTGATAGACCCAGAAGCCATAATCGACCAGGACAATAAGGGGGTATTTGGAATCGATATTCCTTTTCAAATCCTCCAGACTGCCCTGATACTGATTCGCTTTCAGACCCTTTTTCTCCGCGTAAAAAGCCATATCTATATCCAATGTGCCTCCGCCTTTTGGGGTGTAGATCTCGGCCGCAATTTCGGCAGGAGATACATTCACTCCCCAATAATTCAAAACCCCGGCCAGGGATGCAGGGCCGCACTGGTATGCTTCTTGAGGATAGAAGGGGACTTTTTCTATAAGGCGGGCAGCTGTGGATTCTCTGCTTTTATTGAATCCAGCACAAGAGAAAAGCAGAGGCAGAATCAAAAACCAGAGAAGGGGGCTTCCCCGTTTCATTAATTTTTTGGACAAGGGACTTGGCTCGAGTTATCAGCCCAAGCGGGCATCAAGGTTTTGTGGATTTAATAACAATTTTATGCCCCGTAAGCTGGATCAGAAGGACAACGAGGATGGCGATCACCAGGATCAGGATGATAACTCCCAGGGCATCATTGCCCCCCACCATCAGCTCATCTAACCTCAGGGCAAGTTGATGAATCTGCTGGTCGCTGAGCTGACTCAGCCTGGTCTGAATTTCCTCTGGGGTAAGGCCAAATTCTTTGAGCCTTTCCCTGACCATCTTTGTCTCCAAAAACTTCTGGATCTTCCCCAGGTCAGAAGACCGGTCAGCGGGGGAAAGGCCAATCACATCAGACGGGGAAAACCCGGCATAGACCTTCGGGGTTATACCGATCACGAACATCGCCAAGACAAGATACCAGGTGATCCATTTTTTCAGCACTCTCCTCATCTTTTTGCCTCCTTGTCCCCTTTTTATTATTGTCAAGATCTAACCACTGAGGCCACAGTGCGGCGTAGCCGTAACCAAAAGAAAACTTATAGACGTGAAACTGACCACGGCCAGCTGGCCACCACAGAACTACTAAAATCCCCCCTCGCCCCCCTTTGGTAAAGGGAGGTTAGGGGGATTTCTGAGCAAATCTTGCTCGACAAAATTTCGAGATTTTGCACCTTAGTAGCACAGATGATTTCTCTATGATCTCTGTGGTTTCATAACTGATCATTCACCTAAAAAATATTACGGAAAGAATAGAGTGGTGTCAAGTAAAACCTCGCATTAATGGGATGACTTTTCCAGGCTTTTGCTTTTCTCCTTGGCGCGGACATTCTTTTGGCTACTCCTAAAATTTATTACATGATAATATATTCCGGCTTAATCTAACCGCAAAATTTTGGTGCTTGCGATCCATCCATTTTTATTGAGCGATGGTTAAATTGGATGCTAAGGGGGAGGTAGCCAGTGAAAGATCTGTTCAGCCTGAGTGGGAAAGTAGCCATTGTGACCGGAGGAAACGGAGGCATCGGCCTGGCCATTGCCCGGGGGTTGGCGAGCGCCGGGAGCAAGATTGTCATCGCAGCGCGCAACCAGGCCAAGACAGATGAGGCGAAGCGCAAGATCGAAGGAGAATTCGCTGGGCCAGTGATGGGGCTCCAGGTGGATGTCCGACAAGAGCAGCAGATCCAAGCGATGGTGGGCCAGGTGGTCGATAAATTTGGGCGAATCGATATTCTGGTGAATAATGCGGGATTGAACATCCGCAAGATCCCCCATGAATATTCAGCCGCAGAGTGGGATGAAGTTCTGGAAGTCAACCTGCGCAGCGCGTTTCTGTGTTCTAAGGCGGTCTATCCAGCGATGAAGAGAGCAGGTAGCGGAAAGATCATCAACATTGGCTCGATGACCTCGATTCTCGGGGGTGCGAAGCTTGCCCCCTATGGGGCGAGCAAGGGAGGGATTGTCCAATTGACGCGCAGCCTCGCCGTGGCCTGGGCGCCGGATAACATTCAGGTGAATGCCATCCTGCCGGGATGGATTAATACTGACTTAACCGTGCAGGCGCGCAGGGATATGCCTGGCTTGGAGGAGCGAGTGGTGGCCAGAACGCCCGCTGGCCGATGGGGTGAGCCCGATGATATAAAAGGGGTGGCCCTTTTCCTGGCCAGCCGTGCCTCGGACTTCGTGACAGGTACTGCCCTGCCGGTGGACGGTGGCTTTTCGATTATGATGTAAGAGATTTGGCCGGAAACAGAGTCGTAAGCCCTGGGAGAAAAGGATGCGTGAGATTTTTTATCCCAATAGCGTAGCCGTGATCGGGGTCTCCAACTCCCCTGACAACATGGGACGAGGGATTGTCTATAACCTCACCGAATTCGGCTTTCAAGGGATTGTTTATGAAGTGGGCCCCAAGGGGGGTGTCTTTGCCGGGCGGAGAGTATATAAATCCATCTTAGACATTCCTGACCACGTTGACCTGGCCGTTATCCTCACGCCGGCTCGCACCATACCCAGCATTTTGGAAGAATGCGGGCAGAAAGGAATCCGGTGGGCCGTGGTGGAGTCCGGGGGTTTCGGCGAATATGGCGAAGAGGGGAAAAAGGTTGAGGAGGAGATTGTCTTGGTGGCCAAGAAATGGAATATGCGCTTTGTGGGCCCCAATTGCATCGGGGTCATCAACATGGAAAATGGCCTTTGCACCCCGTTTCCCCCTCTGAAACGCATCGTCCGCCATGGGGACATCTCCATGATCTCCCAGAGTGGTGGCGTGGGTATGTCCGTGCTCAACCTTATGGCCAATGAAGGCCTGGGGCTGAATAAGTTTGTCTCTGCCGGAAATATGCTGAATATCCAGACCGAGGAGCTGTTAGCTTATTTTATCGAGGACCCGGGCACCAGGTACATCCTCCTCTACCTGGAAGGCATACAGGATGGGCGCAAACTCATGGAGATAGCCAGAGGATCTCCCAAGCCCATCGTCGCTTTCAAAGCCAACATCGGAAAATTCGGCAAATCTATCGCCTCCTCTCACACTGCCTCCCTTTCCAGTAATGATCGGGTAGTGGAGGCAGCTTTGCGTCAATGTGGGATCGTCCGGGTTCATGATGCTACAAGCCTGGGCAATGACCTTAAGATTTTACGCCTCCCCCCGATGCGGGGAAAGAACCTGGCGATTATTTCCCGCTCTGGGGGTCATGCGGTGATTGCCGCCGACGCCTGCGAGATGTCCGGGTTGACCCTGGCGCAGTTTCCCAGAGAATTCCTCGCAGAGATCGAGAAACACTTCCGCGCCTCAGTGATCAAGCTGACCAATCCTCTGGACCTCGGGGACCTTTTCGACCTGGAAATTTATTTAAGGATCATCGACCGCACTCTGGCGCAAAAAGAAGTAGATGGTATTGTCTTCCTCCATACCTTTAACGCCACCTTTGAAGGCCAGGCCTCGCGAGACTTATTCGCCCGGGTCATTGAACTTTCCCAAAAATATGACAAGCCTGTAGCTTTATATGTATCTACCGAGGACCAGGAAGTGAGTTACTTGAAGAAAAATCTTAAACATCCCGTATTCACTCAGGTGGTGGAAACGATTCGGGCCCTGGAATTGAACCGGCGGTATTTTGCGGAAAAGCAGCGCAGGCAGCAACCTGCTGGCATTCCCCCTTTGGCGGTGGAAAAAGAAAGAGCCAGGTCAATGCTGGAAAAACCCCGATTGGAAAGGCGCGATCCGCTCCTTCATGAGGCAGCAGAGATTCTCCGGCTCTACGGGATTCCTATTGTGCAGGGGATTCCAGTCCCGAATGAAGGGGAAGCGATTAAAGCAGCCAGGGAACTGGGCTTCCCAGTAGCCATGAAAGTCATCTCCAGACAGATCTCCCATAAATCCGACATCGGAGGGGTGCAGTTGAACCTGCGCAGTGAGGCGGGCGTGGCGGATGCTTACCGGGACATGGTGAAGCGCATCCGCCAGGCTTATCCAGAAGTAAAGATTGAAGGAGTACTCCTTCAACCGATGGTGACAGGAGGCCGCGAGTTGATCGTGGGTGGGCGACAGGATGAGCAATTCGGCCCCGTGGTCCTGGTGGGGCTCGGGGGGATCTTTGTGGAAATTTTCGGTGAGGTGTCCGTGCGGGTCGCTCCCATTTCCCGGCGGGAAGCCATGGAGATGATCGATGAGCTGCGCGGGGCGGCCATCTTCAGAGGAGCACGGGGTCTAAGACCCTCGGATATTGATGCGGTGGTGGATGTTCTGCTACGGTTTTCCCAGCTCGTCTGCGATCTTCCTGAAGTTGGCGAGATTGACATCAATCCCCTGCGGGTCTTCCAGGAGAAGGAGGGCTGCCTGGCCCTGGATGTACGGATGATTTTGAAAAAGGATTAAAGGGTTGGTTGCCTCTTCCCCTTTGCCTTCGCAATATGATATATATCATTGGGCGCAAGTGGAGCGCTTGAATAACTTATAAATTTCTGCTCTATCCTCCCCCCTGGCAAGATTCTGGATTAGCATTCCAAAGGGAGGTTTGAAGTTCTGATGGATAAACAGGGGTTGCACATAGGATTAGATGTTGGTTCCGTTAGTGCAAACACGGTCCTGATCGATGAAAAGAAGAATGTCGTCGAGGAGCATTACACCCGAACCAAAGGTCAGCCATTGGAAACCGTCCTGCGGGTCCTGACTGAAATCCTCTCGCGGGTTCCTGTGGAGGAGATTAAAAGTGTATCCGTGACAGGCACGGCTGGGAAACTCATTGCCGAACTTTTAGGAGCAGAGTTCGTAAATGAAATTATCGCCCAGGCCAAATCTACCACTTACTTCTATCCCCGGGTGAAGACCATCATCGAAATGGGGGGAGAAGATTCCAAGCTCATTCTGGTGGAAAGCGATCGAGCCAGCGGCGAATACAAAATTCTGGATTTTTCCATGAACACCATCTGCGCCGCCGGAACAGGTTCCTTCCTGGACCAACAAGCCAACCGCTTACACCTGACCATCGAGGAGTTCAGCGAGCTGGCCTTAAAATCTAAGACGCCGCCGCGCATCGCCGGGAGGTGCAGCGTCTTTGCCAAGACCGATATGATCCATCTGCAGCAAGGAGCCACCCCTGATTATGACATCGTGGCCGGTCTCTGTTACGCTCTGGCGCGCAACTTCAAATCCAACATCGGCAAAGGCAAGCCTTTTATCCCGCCGGTTTCCTTCCAGGGAGGTGTGGCAGCCAACGCCGGGATGCGCAAGGCTTTCTTCGATGTCCTGGAACTGAAGGAAGGAGAGTTTATCATTCCCAGACATTTCGCCTCTATGGGAGCCATTGGGGCGGCCTTCCTGACTATGGAGAGTGCTCCGGCGTTAGGAAAATTTCAGGGTCTTGAGCCCTTGCGGGAATATGTCAACCGACTGGCCCCGCCCGAAGCTCCGCTCGAACCCCTTTCCCTCTCAGAGCACCACCTGAAAGAGAGCAGCTGGCAGCCTCTCCTGCAGGCCCCTTTAGGAAAAAGGATTCCCGCTTACCTGGGTATTGATGTTGGCTCTATCTCCACCAACGTGGTAGTCATCGACGAAAATAAAAGGGTCTTTTCCAAGCGCTACCTGATGACCGCAGGAAGGCCCATCGAGGCCATCCGTCAGGGTTTGCGGGAAGTGGGCGAAGAAGTCGGCCACCTCGTGGAGATTAAAGGAGTGGGCACCACGGGCTCGGGCCGATACCTCACCGGAGACTTCGTGGGCGCAGACGTCATCCGTAATGAGATAACGGCCCAGGCGACGGCAGCAGTGCAAATTGACCCGAACGTGGACACCATCTTCGAGATCGGTGGCCAAGACTCCAAATACATCTCCCTGGAGCGGGGAGCCATCGTGGACTTCGAGATGAACAAGGTGTGCGCTGCCGGCACAGGCTCATTCTTAGAAGAGCAGGCTGAGAAGCTGGGACTCTCCATCAAGGAAGAGTTTGGTAACCTGGCCCTGAGTTCCCCCTCTCCCGTTCCTCTGGGTGAACGCTGCACGGTATTTATGGAATCAGACCTCGTGCATCATCAGCAGAGGGGGGCTAAACGGGACAATCTGGTGGCCGGACTGAGCTATTCCATCGTCCTCAATTATTTAAACAAGGTGGTGGGACACAAGCGTGTGGGGAATAATATTTTCTTCCAAGGTGGCACAGCCTTCAACCAGGGGGTGGTGGCGGCTTTTGAAAAAGTGACGGGCAAAATGATCACTGTTCCGGAGCACAACGAAGTAACCGGGGCTATCGGCTGCGCCATCTTAGCCATGGAGGAGAATCGGTCGGGAAAGTCGAACTTCAAAGGATGGGACTTGAGCGATCGACCCTATGAGCTTACTTCTTTTGAATGTAAGGAATGCCCCAACCATTGCGAGATCCGCAAGGTAACCGTGAAAGGGGAGAAGCCCCTGTTCTATGGCAGCCGCTGTGAGAAGTATGACGTAGACCGGACGAGGAAACGACGGGATGATTTACCCGACCTCTTCGCTGAGCGCGAGGAGGCTTTGACGGCCTCCTATGTGGAAGAAAAGCCTGTTCCGGAGAATGCGCCTACGATTGGCATTCCGCGCCTCTTGTTCTTCCACGAGCTTATGCCCTTCTGGAAGGCCTTCTTCTCTTCCCTGGGGTTTCGCATTGTTTTCTCAGAAAGAACGAATAAACGGCTCATTCACAAAGGGGTGGAGAAGATTGTGGCCGAGACCTGCTTTCCTATAAAGGTGGCCCATGGACATCTTTTAGACCTGATTGATAAGGGCGTGGATACCATCTTCCTGCCCAGCGTGATCAACATGCCTCTCAGCCATCCTTCCCTGGATCGGAGTTTTGCTTGTCCGTACGTGCAGGCTTTTCCCTACGCTGTTACCTCGGCCATAGATTTCAAATCTCAGGGGGTAAAGGTTCTCAGTCCCGTGATCCACTTCGGCTGGGCGCGGAAGAACATGGAGCAAGCCCTCGTGAAAATGTGCCGGGATCTCGGGAAGGAAGAGGATGAGGTCCTCCAGGCGATCGAGAAGGCTCAGGCCGCCCAGGAGAGCTTCTACGCTTCTCTAAAGCGACGGGGGAAAGAGGTGCTGCAGAACCTGAAGGAGGGAGAGCGGGCTATGGTCATCATCAGCCGGCCTTACAACGGATGCGACCCGGGCGTAAACCTGGGGCTTCCCCAGAAGCTTCGGGACCTGGGAGTCATCGCCATTCCCATGGACTATCTTCCCCTGGATGAAGTGGACCTGGTGGACGAGTGGGAGGACATGTACTGGAAGTACGGGCAGAAGATTTACAGTGCTGCCCACATAGTCCGTGACGACCCCCGGCTGCATGCCATATATGTCACCAACTTTGCCTGCGGTCCCGATTCTTTCATCCTCCATTTCTTCCATGAAAAACTGCGGAACAAACCTTACCTGATAATCGAGGTGGACGAACACAGCGCAGATGTCGGGGCCATTACCCGCTTGGAAGCATTCTTGGACAGCCTGAAAAACATCCGCGAGGTCGGAGAGCGGCAGGAGCGAAAGCCCAAAACCATCGTCCTCACGAAAGATGCCGACCACCGCAAAGTTTACATCCCGTACATGGCAGAACAAGCTTATGCCGTAGTGGGTGCTTTCCAAGCGTGTGGGATCGATGCTGAACTCACCCCCGAGTCAACCCCTGAGACGATCTATTGGGGAAGAAAGTTCACTTCCGGCAGAGAATGCTACCCCTGCATCCTTACCACGGGAGATATGGTGCGGGTCGTCAAGAGCCCGAGCTTTGACCGAAAACGAGTGGCTTTTTTTATGCCTTCGGGCAATGGTCCTTGTCGCTTCGGGCAGTATCACCGTCTCCACCGTCTGATCCTCGACGATCTGGGGTATCCGGATGTGCCCATTTATTCCCCCACCCAGGACGAACACCTGTATCGAGACCTGGGCATGCTCGGGAAGCATTTCACCCGATTAGCCTGGCAGGGGATGGTGGCCATCGACCTGCTGGACAAGAAACTCCGCGAAACCCGGCCTTACGAGGTGGTGCCCGGTGATACGGAGAGAGTTTTCAAATATTTCTTGAAAAAGGCTTATGAAGTGGTGCGGGACAGCCAGGATGATCCGAATCAATGTCTGGAAGGGCTGATCTATGTTCTGCGGGAAGCCCGGAGGAGCTTTAATTCGATCAAACTGGTCAATCCCGGATCCAAGCCCCGGATCGGCATTGTAGGAGAGATCTACATCCGCTCCAACCGTTTCAGCAATGAATCCATCGTCCGGGAGCTGGAGAAGCTCGGCGCCGAAGTCTGGCTGCCGCCGGTCTCTGAATGGTTCCTTTACCTGAATTTTACTTCCCTGCGCTATAGCCTGCGGAATAGACGCTTTGGGAACTTCTGGCGAACGTACATCACGCAGGTGGTGCAGAAGCGTGACGAGCATAAAATGGACCGGATCTTCGAAGGCAGCTTGATCAACCACCCCGAACCTTCCATTGGGCAGACGCTGAGAGAAGCCAAGCCTTACCTGGACGATTCTTTTGAGGGAGAGGCCGTGCTTTCCGTGGGCAAATGCGGCGATTATGTGAAAAAGGGCACCTCCGGATTAATCAATGTCATGCCCTTTACCTGCATGCCCGGCACGATCGTGGGCGCAGTAATGAAACGATACCGCGAAGACCACAACGACATTCCTTTCTTAAACATGGCCTACGATGGACAGGAGGAGACAAACACGTTGACGCGCTTAGAAGCTTTCATGCACCAGGCGCGGCAATACCAGCGGCAATTGGGGAATATGGGAAATAAGTCCCATAAGAACTGAAAAATCCGAAAAAAGCGATCAGCCCTCAGCAAAAAAACAATTAAAATACCCTCTCCCTTGACGGGAGAGGGCTTCGGCCGTGAGCCTTCGGCCTGAGCTCATGGCCGAAGGCAGGCGAGCGGCCAGGGTGAGGGGGAATGCGGAAAGCTTCATGGCCAACCATAACGAGGACCTCTGCAGCCCTCTTTCTAACGTGGACTCTTTTTTTACCGCCGATCTCGATTTCCTATCCCTCCGAAGATCCCAGCATCATAGCAGCCCGCAAAAGGATGATCGAGCGCGACCTCAAGGGTCGCGATATCAAAGATGCGCAGGTCCTGGAAATCATGGGCCGGGTTCCCCGCCATCTCTTCATCGATAGATCTTTGCAGAGTCAGGCCTATGCCGACCATCCCCTGCCCATCGGAGAAGGACAGACGATCTCCCAGCCTTACATCGTGGCCCTGATGACCCAGATCCTGCAAGTCAAGCCAGGAGAGAAAGTCCTGGAGATTGGCACAGGTTCAGGTTATCAGGCTGCGGTTCTGGCGGAGCTTACTGACGAGGTCTATACCATCGAGATCCGCGAAAGCCTGACCCGGCAAGCCGCTAAACGTCTGAAGCAGCTCGGGTACGACAAGGTGCGCGTAAAATACGGGGACGGATACTTCGGGTGGGAAGAGGTTGCTCCTTTTGATGCCATTATTGTCACCTGTGCAGCCAACCACATTCCTCCGCCGCTGATCAAGCAGCTCAAGGATGGAGGAAGGTTGGTCATTCCCCTGGGAAGCACGACCTATTTTCAGACCCTTACCCTGCTTACCAAGAAACACGGGAAGACCGACATCCAACACCTCATCGGCGTGGCCTTTGTTCCGATGACTGGCGAAGCTCAAAAAAGATGAGCTCCCCGAATTCTTCCGAAAATCCCTCCCCTTTATTCTCCTTAAACCTGGCGAGCATTCTGGCCACAGTTCTTTCCGGGACATACCTCCGTCCCAAACAGCAAGATCGTTCCTTGATCCGGGCCGGATTGCTTCTGGTTAGCGGAGCCCTTTTGGCCACGCCCCTGGTGAGCGGTCTCAATAATTTATGTATCGTTCAGGCTATTCATGGAATAGGCGTTGGCCTCGCCTTCCCGCTTCCAATGAGTCCGGCGATCCAACCCTTTCCCATGGAGCAACAAGGGACAGCCATGGGGTTTTCTGTCTTCTGCCAGCTATGATCTCCCTTTTTCTTCCGGTGCGCCCTAATCCAGCTCGACGGGACAGATTTCTTGATGATCAGCAACATCTTTCTACTTTGAACCTCGCCTCTGAAATTTATCAAGAATGGATTTTTTTGAATTAACGTCTTGACTTGCCTTCCAATTTGTAATACATTTTGTATTACAAAAGATTTGCCGAGGTGATGGAAATGCTAATTAGCGTGCGTTTGGATAAACAGACAGAAGCTTTATTGAAAGAGACTATTAAAGTACTTCGGACGAGCAAAGCCGACGTTATCCGCCGCTCCCTTTCTGATTATTGTAGCCACGTTTTAACAGAGAAAAAGAAGCGACCCTATGAACTTATAAAAGATCTTCTGGGAAAGGTGGGGAGCGGAAGGGGAGATCTATCCATCAGAAGTGAAGAAATCTTAAGGGAAGAATTCCGGAGGAAACGTTGATCATTATCGATACTGGTCCCTTTGTAGCCCTTTTTGATAGAGACGATCGTTATCATTCGCTATGCGGGGAGATTTTCCAAAGAATAGAAGGGCCTCTCATTACAAGTTGGCCGGTCATTACCGAATGTTTCTATTTGCTAAACTTCTCCTGGGAGGCCCAAGATAGTCTCTGGGTGTTTATCCAAAGGGGTGGAGTAGAAATATATCCCTTGGAAAGAGAGCTTCAGGTTCGATGCAGAGAATTAATGAGGCAATACCAAGATCTGCCAATGGATTTAGCCGATGCTACCTTGGTCGCCGTGGGGGAGGTGACCGGGGTCTCCAGGATTTTCACCCTTGACCATAAGGACTTCGCGGTGTACAGGTTAAGGAAAAGAAAGCGATTTACTCTAATTCCTCCGCATATTTCTTAAAATGGAGCGGTGAAGCTAAAAAAGCCCTTCTCGTTATTCTCCAAGCCTGCGCTGCGATCTTAAATGGGCCAGCGAGCATCTCTATCGCTTTATTCATCGAGGGGCCGGCTAATCTGGGCGAGCTGAAAAGGAAGAGATTCCTCTTCTTCGGCTTTGCGGCAAAAATGGGGGGAGAGGTGGGGAGGGCTCGGAGGGCGTGAGATTGCCATGTTCCCTTCGGTCGCTGGCAAGTGACCCACCGAGAACGGTCAATCCTAAGCAAAATGTATATGGGACAACTTTGATGGGAAGAGTAAAAGCAGACAAAATAAGAAGTCTGATGGAATCGACTGGAGGAACTTTTTCTAAAGCCCTGGGGATTGACGTCCGTTCTGCCAAATCAGGGGAAATATTCCGCTGGTTCCTGGCAGCGATCTTATTTGGGGCGCGCATATCAGAGAAAATCGCTGTCCAAACCTTCTGGGTCTTTGACCGGCAAGGAGTCACCTCTCCGAAGAAAATTCTCGACCGGGGTTGGGATGGATTGGTTCAACTTTTGGACGAGGGGGGATATGTCCGTTATGATTTCAAGACTGCCACAAAACTCCTGGAGATGGCCAAAGCGCTGGAGGAGCAATATGGCGGGGATCTGAACCAGCTACATGGGATGGCCAGCGACAATTCAGATTTAGAAAATCGCCTCCAATCACTGGCCAAAGGAATTGGCCAGGTCACCACGAACATCTTTCTTAGAGAGATGCGGGGAATCTGGCAAAAGGCAGACCCGTTACCCGGTGACCTTTGCATTGCTGCCGCCAAGGACCTGGGCCTCATATCGAAGAATCTTAGATTCGAAGAAACCATTCTGGCAGAGCTCAAGGCTCTGTGGAAAGCCCACGGAGTCCCGGGAAAGGATTTTACCGATTTTGAAGCTGCTTTAGTCCGCCAGGGGATTCAATATAGGCGAGAAAAGCATTGATTCTGTTTCCCTCAGATTTGAAAGACTTCGTAATTTTGTTGGTATTCTGGAAAACCCTCTGAGGGCGATTCCAGCACGAGGCTCCGGTTATCGAAAAGGAAATCAGGCGAAGGTGTAGACGAAATGGGGAGAGGGTCATTGAGGCAATATTCGACCCGTCCCCCCTCGGCTCGAATCAAGTCTAACGCACCCTACTTAGACTTTTTGGCTATTTTCTTCCCTTTCTTGCCTTTGCTAGTCGGCTTCACTTCGATGCACCCGCAGCCACAACGCCCCTTTTTGTTAGCCATTCTTATCACCTCCTTTATCTTGAAGCTTTGCCCACTTTATCCATTGACGCCCGCATTTCTTTAATCCTTTCTCGGACAATTCGAATCTCATTTTGTAGTTCTTTCTGGTATTTTCTGAGCGAATCCAATTTTGCCCTTCTTAATTCCTTCTCTCGAAATTTTCCCGTCCCCCGGCATCCACAGGTGCAGACCTCTCGCAATATATCTCCACATTTTTCTAATGCTCCTTCATCAATCGCATACGGTATCCAGTACCCTTTCCTTTCGCTCCTAACAAGACCTGCTTGTCTCAGTATTTTTAAATGTTGGGATACCGCGGCAGGTGTTATCCCCGTGTGCGCCGCAATACTTTTTGCTCCTAACGGTCCTCTGGATTTCAACAGATCAATTATTTTCACGCGGGTTTCAACGGATAATACCTTGAACATTTCCGCAGGCTGTATGCTCATCCTTCTCCACCTATAATTTGATTAAGCATTTAAGCTTTTACTTAAATATATCTCACTCCAAATTTCCTGTCAAGACTTTTTTAAGGGTCGCTGCAGATGGGGGAGTGAAAATACAAAAGCGAAGAAGGCAAGTTAATCAATCCCTTGACGAAGAAAAAGCAAAAGGGTATCTTGGGCACAGGGTAAATATTTTGGAGGAAAGGAGAATTCCCATGGCGCAGGCAAAATTAGATTTTGAGATTCCCCTCCACCTGAAGCGGGAGTTTGTTTTTCAGACAGCCGGTATTCTTCCGCCCAATGGCATTCTTTTCGGTTTTAATACAATTAGGAAAGCGGGAGAGCAGGCCTTAAAACTCGGAGGCAAGCAAGCTATTTTGATCACAGATGAAATGATGGCGCAGCTGGGTTATGCGGATCTGGTCAAGGAAGCTATACAGAAAGAGGGTTTGAAGGTGGAGGTTTTCGGAAAGGTAGACCCTGAGCCACATATGGAAACGGCCGATGCCATTTACGAAATGCTGCGCAAGACAAAGTTCGACCTGGTGGTTGGCCTGGGCGGAGGTAGCTCTATGGACATAGCCAAGCTCACTTCCCTGGTGGCCACCAATGAACAGAAACCATTTGACCTGATTAAACAAATCGTAGTTGAGAAAAAAGAAGTTGCCAAACCAGCATTGAAAAAAATCCTTATCCCTACAACTTCGGGAACGGGGAGTGAGGTCTCCAGGTTTTTTGTAGTATCAGCGGGCAAGGAAAAATACTTCCCAGGCTCTCCTTATGCTTATCCGGAGATCGCTATCATCGACCCAGGGCTCACGCTGTCCATGCCTCCCAAGATTACAGCCTCCACGGGTATTGATGCCCTCTCGCATGCCGTGGAAAGCGTAATGAATAAGCTGGCCAACCCTTTCTATGATTCCCTGGCCTTCGGCGGGATCGAGCTCATTTCTAAGTACCTTCGCCGCGCCACTTTCAATGGAGAGGATCTTGAAGCCCGTTATTACATGTCCATGGGTGCCACCATTTCCATGATTTCTATGACCGGGACGGGTGGGCTTTTTGCCCATAGCATCTCATACGTCTTGGCCATGTTCCAGCCCACGGCCCACGGGATCGGCTGTGGCGTTAGCCTGCCTTACACCATGGCCTTTAACCTTCCAGTGCTTGAGGACAAGCTGGCCCTCATTGCCCGAGCCATGGGGGAGCGAACAGATTCCCTCTCTACAAGGGCTGCCGGACAGCGGGCGGTGGAGATGGTTTATGAGTTAATTAAAGACGTGAAAATGCCCGTGAGCTTGAAAGAGATGGGCTTCAGGCACGAAGACGTACCCAAAATGGCGGATATCTGCATTACTAAATACCCACGACCCAACAACCCACGACCCATGTCCAAGGAAGAATGTTTGGCCCTCTTTGAGGCCATGTGGGAAGGGAAGGTAAAATGACGTAAGGCGCGAGAGCGTAAGGAGTTAGGAGGTAAAGCGCAAAGAGCATATGCAGGGTTAGCCTTTATCGTGCCGTCCCCTTAATCCATTCCGTACGAGATGGATTAGACTCCCAGAATGTTCTTCCAGTTGTAATTGAAAACACTATTCTTCAATTTGAAGTTCTCCGGCGATGTGGAAATGATAAATGAGTTTTCGACGGCCGGAGCTAAATCTTTGGTAACTCTTAATAAAGAAAAGGCGTGTCTGGGCCAAATCGTCATAGCGCCCTTGATTTCAAATAGATGGAGCTTTTGGCCAAGCTCGAGTAATAAGTCTACCTCGAGACCATCACGGGTCCGCAAATAATACATGGAAGGCATCTGCCCAAAATGCAGAAACCTTTTTAAAACATCGGTGATAATCATTGTTTCAAAAAGATTTCCGAAACTTGGACTGTTCAGCAAGGTATCCCGGTCATGGAGACCTAAAAGATAGGAAGCCAGAGCCGTATCGTTAAAATACAATTTGGGGCTTTTGACGAGGCGTTTGCCTATATTTCTATGATAAGGGTAGAGCAAATATATCTGGTATCCCGTTTCTAAGATCGAAAGCCATCTTTTCACGGTCGGCACGCTCATTCCGATCTCTTTCGCCAATTCTGAAAGATTGAGAAACTGACCTGTTCGAGTGGCGCAGATCTTTAAGAATCTCTCGAATTGGCTCAGATCGCCAATCTGGGCGAGGGTTCGGACATCCCTCTCTAAATATGTAGAGATATAGGACCCGCACCACAGTTGCCGATCAACAGCCCGTTTGCTGGCGATTTCGGGATAACACCCTCGCAGGATGACCTCGCTTAAGGAAATTTTCTCTGGGCTAGCCTGCTGGAAATTTATTCCTCTTAACCACTTGGTGGGTTCCTGAGCCGTTTCTCCCCGGCCAATCCGTTCCGCAAAGGAGAATGGCAGTAGAGAAAGCACCGCAGCCCTCCCCGCCAAGGATTGGCTGATTCCCTGCATTAATACAAAATTTTGTGATCCTGTAAATAACCATTGTCCAGGAGCTCTCTTCTGGTCGATTCGAGTCTTGATGTAAGAAAGCAGTTCTGGAACATATTGAATTTCGTCAATAATGACAGGCGGAGGGTACTGTTCTAAGAAATGGAGGGGATCTTCCTTGGCTCTGATCCTTACATCGGGGTCCTCTAATGTGACAAATTTGTGGGTTTTTGAGAAAAGCATTTTGATCAGAGTCGTTTTTCCTGACTGTCTGGGACCTGTAACCACAATCGCCGGAAAGGATTTCAAGGCCTTCAGAATCACGCGGCCTAAAATTCGAGGTTTCATAAACCTATTTTATACCCTGCAAATTTAATACGTCAAGTTAAATTTGCAGGGACTGCCTTTAAGTTTGGTCTATATGCTTTTCCACGATGGGAGTTCTTCTCACACCGGAAGATCGCTCAATTGGCTCCAATCGAAAGTTCTGGCAGTTCTCTGGTGGTGGATAGGAAATTAACCCTACCCCCACGATGACTCTTTAATTACGCTTCCCCACAAGGCATCTTTCTTGAAATAGAAAAGAGGATAAGGGACGTGGGTTCCGAGACAACTTTTCTTGTTACTTCATAACCTACGGGTAGGCGACCAGAAGGACGATCAGAGCCAGGGCTGGGAGAATCAGAAGATAGCCAAACACTACTTCTGTCTCCCAAAAACCCCACAGGCTGCTCGTCTCCCCGGCCATGTCTCTTCCTCCTTGTTGTCTAAATTATATTGAACGCTGCAAATAAGTATTTATACCACGGATTGTCGTTGCGAGCGAAGCCCTGCACCGCATAGTGTACAGGGCGAAGCGAAGCAATCTCAAAGGATTGCTTCGTCATCCCGACTTAGCGGGATTCATCGCAATGACAAAATTCTTTTGCCATTCACTAAATCTTGCCATTCCTGCGGAAGCAGTCCCGCCTATGGCGGGATGGATTCCCGTTCCCCGCCTTCGCGAGGACAGGTTTCACGGGAATGACAACTTAAGGATATTCGTAAAATCAGTTGCAGAATCTCTAACTCGGGCAAGAGGGTTTCTAACTCTTTTTTGGTTCAGCTTTTTTCTCCCCGGCGTATATTAGCTTAATCTCTCGATCAGCCCATTTTATGGCTTCGGGAACACTCTTCTTCCCCGTCGCTGCGGCTGCAAACATATCGGGCATGATATAGAGGTTGGTTACGATATTTGAGTACATGGTCGGCTTTCCCGGCCATCCCTGGATGCGCATGGTTGGGCCATATTCCTTGGCAAATTTTTTATTTCGGGTCGGCATCCCAGACTGGGTTCTTTTCAAATTCCTTGAGCATAGGCATGTTATAACCCTTGCCCGCCGTGATCCTATAGCAGAATCACCGCCTTATGATTCCGAGCGAATGCCCTCCAGTCCGGGCTGCCCGATTTCAATATTGTGACACAATCTCGCTGGGAGGGGGAGCGAATGGAGACTATTTCTTCAATTCATAGGTTCCTGTGATCTTGGCGCAACTTTGGGATGTGCCTGGAGAGACTGGCTTGCCTTTCGTGAAAGGAAAGGCTTTGCCTCCCCCAGTAACCCCTTTCCATTTCCCAGTGCCATATAAATACTTCCAATCGCGTTCCATACCAACTTGTGAGATTTCAACGACAACAAAATCGCCACTCGGATCCATGTATTTGGAATAAAGGGTGCCAGTCAATTTTCCTCTGTCAATCTTGAATACGCCCACGGTATGGTAAGTCATATTGTCGAAAGCTTTACTCGAAAGATTGTCAAGGTTGATTCCCTTGCCTTCAATACCCATAATGGTTAACTCTTGGCTTGCTACGATTGTTGTAACTGTCGCGTCGCCACAGCTGATCATGTCCATCGGTTGCTGTCCTGGAACTTCCGGAATGAACGTGATCATGCCCAAAATCACGGCCGTTACCGCAACCCAGTACCGTTTGCTTGGAATCATGACACACCCCCTGTTTTGAAATACGCTAAGCGCATGGCGCATAGCGGCAAGAACCTATTTACCCCCTTGCTCTTCCCCTCTCGAGAAAATTTTCTTCGTTGCGCCTGCTTTCCCTGTGACTCTTGACGCTTTTCGAAGCATTAAGGATATCCCACAGTTCGTCGTAATGGCTGAATGCTTTCCTCCCTTTTATCCCTACTTCTTCAACCACTCCCATCAGGCTGCGCGGCCTGTTCTTTTTAAACCGGTACATCCGCACGATGTAGGTGGAGATAAGCATAATGAAACCCGAAGGGAGAAGAGTCCAACTTCTGATGGGAATAAATATCATAAATAGTTTACGGATTATGTACGGATTCGGGAAAAATAAAGAAAAAAGGATAGGAGGGGGACCAGGGTGGAAAGCTAAATCAAATTGAAGTGTTGAACATCGTATGGGTTTATTGGCTTTTGGGTCTCCCATTTTGTGCAAGGCTCTTATAGAGGGCTTCGACTCTGGATGAGGGCTCGAGGCCGGGGACGGAAGAAAGTATTCTCCGGTACCTTTTATATGCCGCCAAGGCATCATTCTTTCGGCCCAGTTGGTGATAGCAGATCATGACTTCCCGGTAAAATTCCTCGGCAAGATCATCCACCTCCAATCCCTTGAGATAGCAATCCAAGGCCTTCTCCCATTGATTTGACTGCTGCCAATACTTGCCCAATTTTTCGACATTTCGCAAAAATTTACCTCGCAGCCGTTCTCTCATGGATAGGGTCCACGGGTGCTCCGTTTCCTGGGCCAGGAAAGGACCCTTGTACATACGAAACGCTTTTTCCAGGAGTTGGACAGCGGTCTCCGCCCGCTCCTTTTTCCATAAACCCTCCGCCTGTTCGAGAGTCGCCTCGAATGCCCAGGCATCCACCCAGCAAAATCTGTCATCCAGGGTCAGTTTCCCTCCCTGGCGCTGGACAGCCTTCTCACATTTGAGCAACTGGCGAAGCCGATGGAGGGCCGAGGCAAAAGATTGCTGCGCCAGATCCCCGTCGGCTTCGGGCCAAAGATGATCCATGATTTCATCTTCGCTAACTTCCCTGCCTCCGAGGGCAATCAGGGCTTTCAACACGGCCAGAGGCTTCTGCTGAATCTTTCTGGGGGAACGGGCCGGCTTTCCGTCTATGAGCACAGCGAACCGGCCCAAAGTATATACCTTCAGGGACCAGGGCCAGCTTTCCAAATGGAGCGGCGGCTTTTCTGGAATGAGATGGAGCCGACGGATGAGCTCTTGCACATATTCGACCTCCACCCCGGCTTCCAGGGCTTTGGTGCAGAGTTTGGCCATATTAGAAGGAAGAGCCCCCCAGGTGCCGAAATATCCCTCCTCCTTCCCCAGGACCATGGCATTCTTGAGGTGAAATAGGCCCACTTCTTCCTTTCGTTGATCAAAAGAAAATAGAGCCTCGGCCAGAAGCGCGGCGTATTCATTACCCCTGCTCCGAATGGCCCGGGAAAAACTAATGGCCTGAGCCAGATGCTCAGCTGCTTCTTGATGTCTTCCCAGGGCATGCCGGACATGGGCATTCTGTATGTGGCACCAGCCCGTGATCAAAGTAAATCCTGCTTCCTTCCTCAATTTCGTAGCCATCTCTATATGGATCAAAGCTTGATTGAGGTCTCCTCGAAACAAAGCCTCCTGGGCTTTGGCGCTATGGTAAATGGTGAGATCCCAGGGGCGATAACTGCTCAAAGAGGAGGCCATTTCCTCCAAGAATCTTGCCGCCGTCGTAATGTCGCTTACACAAAGCGCGCTTAATACACCGTGATACAATAAACCCGGGGTGAACACGTGGATTCCGGTCTTTCGGGATAATTCGAGAGTATCAAATACAAACTTTTGGCACTTTTGATGGTCTCCTACATACTTGGAATGGGCCGCCTGGATCGATCCCAATCTGATTTTTACCAAGGGGGTAGAGTCCCTGGATTGACTCAATTCCTTTAGGAAATCGATCGCCAGGATTGCTTTTCCCAGTTCGCCTTGATTCACCCGGTAAAATGCCAAAGTCGAAAGGGTTTGCATCTTTAGATTCGAGTTTGAAGACCCTGCGGCGAGCGAAAGGGCAAGATCCGCCCAGGTTTCGATCTCCGGATGCTGGGGTTTCCGGTACACCAATGCCGATAGCATGGCAGAGGCAAACCAAAGCTCGATTTCCTCGGAGGGAAATTCCTTGAAACGGAGCCTGAGGGCTTCGAGCACAGAAATCCATCGGTCGAGGGGTCTAAAGTCCGCCATTCCATAAACGATCGAGTGAACGATCGCCCAGATGGAAAGGAATATCCCGGCTGTCTCTCCCTGGGAGTGAAATCCTTCGAACGCTTTTTCAAAATAAGGTTGGCTCAGCGAGGGATGGAACGGTAGTCGGCATGCACCCATCCAGTAGAAAAGCCACGGATCCTTCTCCAGGACGTCCTTGGGAAGGCTATTCAGCCACTCTTCCAGGGGACGAAATCGTCCCTGCTGCAACGTTAATGGGGCATGCTTCGTGATTAAACGAACCATCTCCTGCCAGTCACTAACCTCACGGAAGAGGGAAATTGCGGCTTCCGTCTGTCCATTTTCCTCCAGAAGGGTTGCCGCATGACGGAGCAAATTGGAGAGGTGATCCGGTGAAAACGTTTCCTTGGCCCGGGACAGGAGAAATTCACGGAATAAGTGGTGATACTCATATCTTGACTCCATTTGAAAACTTCTTACGGTAAAGTAATGGGTTTGGCTCAAGCCGGACAGTATGCGATTTGCAGAGGCAAGACCGGTAAGCTCTTCGGCCATATTGGCGGTCATCTTGGGCAGAAAAGCTGTCTTCAGCAGAAACTCTTGGATGTCTTTATCGGTTTTATCAAATATTTCACTGGCAAAATAATGAAATATCTCTTCCGGCGAGAGCATTTCCAATGCCTTGGGTCCAGTACCGATCACCTTTGCGCTCTCTAACATCAACACCAATCCGGCTACCCATCCGTCCGCTGTATCGTGCAGACGGAGAACCGTATCCTTTGTTTGCCTGGTTTTTGTACGTAGCCGAATGACCCCGGCTGATTCCTTCAGAGTCAAACGAAGCTCATCCCATCCGATCATCTCCATCAATTCATTGGCGCGCAGGCGTATGAATTGGGAAGGAGGAGTGCTCCGGCTGACCAGGATTACATTGATTCCTTCAGGAACTCTGGATAGCCCGTTAAGGATGATTTCGTGAAAGGGAGATTCAGGCGGCACCTCTTGGTAGTTGTCGAAAACCAATAAGAATCCCCCCTTTCTCCCCCCTTTACGAAAGGGGGGAGTGGTGGGGGGATTTAAGCGGGCGAAAAGATCTTCAAAATAACGGAGGGTGAAGGTTGCGATTCCTTGCCTATATTCCGGAGTAAGAAGGGGTAAAGGCTTTCTCTTTTGAGGAGCTGCCCTCTTTGCGGCCAGGCCAAGGTAATAGAAAAAAGTTGCTGGATCTTCATCACTTTTGTCTACCTGGTACCACAGGCAGGGAATCTTGCGCGCCTCAAGGTAACTGGTGATCAGGGTGGTCTTCCCGCAGCCCGGAGGCCCAGCAATCCAGATCACCGGCCGTTTCCGCATGCGGTCTAATAGCTCAAACAGCCGACTTCTGGGTAGAATATCTATGAGGATCGGGCGGGTGACCTTTCCCACGACCCAGGCCCTCCATTAATTTTATGGATGGTAATCGCGATAAGTGCATAGAAATTAAAGGGCTCCCAAGTTGTGAATTAGCTAAGTTTTCTTTTTCTTAATATTTTGAAAAAGTTTCTTGTGATATTCCGAATACACGACGCAGCCAGTTTGGGCTTGGGAGCGGAGCAGGATGGAGCATCCCCCGCAGGCCAGGCAGTAGTTGATTTCAGAACTTTTTCCCTGAAGAATCTTTTGAGCAAAGAGGGAATCGGCCAGAGATTGCCGGCCGATCCCCACCATATCGCAGATGCCTTCCCTGAGATTTTTTTCCGCCCAATAGGTAAAACTGCGCTTTTGAGGATCGGGCTCCTTTAAATCATTCTTGCCATCCCGCAGATAGCTGTAGCCCGAGCCAATCACTGGAATGCTTACGACCTTCTTGACCGCCTTGGCCCACCCAAAGTGACGGTAAACCCCTTCTGGATAATTCTTAGTCGGGCGGACGATGTCGGGGGTTATGCCGGGAATGCCCGCTGAGACATTGATGTAATGCAATCCCATCTTCTCCATGAGCCTGGCAAACTCCAGGGGTTCGGATAGATCTTCGATGACCTCATCCACACCGGACGTCCCAAAACCCCCTGGAATACCCTCGTAAACTGAGAAGCGTGCTCCGAGAAGAAGAGAATCACTTCCCACGGCTCCTTTTATCTTCTCTAAAGTCTCCACAAAAAAGCGACTCCGATTTTCAAAGTTGCCACCAAATCGGTCTTTCCGGGTGTTTGCTGGGCGCAGCATTTCGGCGCATAAGTATCCATGACATTGTTTAAAGTCAATCCCATCTGCGCCTACTTGTTTGGCTATCAGGGCAGCTCTGGCAAAATCATTTTCGATCTCTTCAATCTCTCGCTCTGAGAGCACATGGGCTTCTTCAGCGGCCATTGGATAAACGGTAACCAGCCTGGAAAATCCAGCTCCGCTCTGCCTCCCGGAGTGGGTGATTTGGAGAAGGACTAAAGATTGAGAGTTAATCTCCTTCATCTCCTTGATCAATTTTTGAAGGCTGCTGGCGGTCTTTTCGTAAATTCCCAGTTGATTCTTCCTGGCCCGGCTCTCTTGCGTGATGGTGAGCGCTTCGACGAAAATAATCCCCGCTCCGCCTTGCGCCAGCTTCCGATACCGTTCGCGGGTTAGCTCCGTGGGATTGCCAACCTCATCCGCATCGTTGCATTCCATGGGCTGGTTGGCAATCCGATTTGGAGCTACCTTCTGTCCGATTCTTATGGGTGTGCTTAAAATATTCATTCCCTTTTCCAAATTGTATTCCCAAAAGTGGTACAGAATTTGGTTAGAAAGTCCCCCGAATCTCTCTCCTCCCTTGGCGGGAGGGAAGGTATGAAAAATTTGGAATATACCCCCTCACCCTGCCCTCTCCCGCCAGGGGAGAGGGGAAAGATATTGAAATAAGAAAGAAGTTCCCTCCCCCGTCAAGGGGGAGGATGATATATTAAATAGAACCCTTTTTGAGCTCTACCCTCATCCCTTTCTCTGCTGATAAGTAAGCAGCATAGATGGCCTCCACTGTATCGATCGCCAGATCCAATCCGGAAGCAGGCTCGCGGCCAGTGAGGAGGCAGTCCACGAAATCCTCAAGCTCTTGCGGATAGCCGCGGACCCAATCTTCATCCGGGCTGGCAAAATTCCAGCCAGCTTTGGTCTCTAATTTCTCCGCAATGTACTCCTCCCCAAAGATCTGAGGTGATGGCGCATAGGCCACCACCGCATCATTCGGGTTGATGTTCACCTGCACCACGGCGTTGGAAAGATACACCATCATCGTGTTCCGCACCCCTCCCAGAACTCCATCTGAGGCTGTGACCACAGCCTGGGATCCATCCTCAAAATTCATGATCATCGTTGCCCAGTCTTCTACATCTTCCCAGGCGCTGACGATCCACTTCTGGTATTCTTCTTTGAAAGATTCAATGGCTGTGTGCCGGCCTACTTCTGCGGTCACAGATTTGACCTGGATCCTTCGGCCCTGCTTTAACATCCCCTCGTAGTGCTTGAGGTGCAGAACAGCCGATACAGGGTGGGCTCCCAGTCTCAACAGAGCGCCGCCCCCTGATGTCTTCCACTTGCGAGAGTAGGCTGCATGCGAGCCAGAATGGCTTTCTTCAGCCCGGATATCCAGGATTGTTCCCTGGCTCACCTTGATCAGGTTTTTGAGCTTAACCACGGGGGGAGCATAGATCCAGTTTTCCGCATAGCAGAATTTCACCCTGCTCGTTTTTAGTACGGAAGAAACGGCTTCACAATTTGCCATGGCTTGGGAGAACATGGTTTTCCGATCCACCGCAAACCCGATGAGATCTTCTGGCCTTTCTTTTCCGAAGTAGCCAGTCAAAGGCTTTTCGCAGATCACGTGTTTGCCGGCCTGGGCTGCCTGAATGACAAATTCGTGGTGCAGGTCTGTGGGGATACAGAGATCCACCACGTCAATTTCTTTCCGGTCTAAGAGACGGCGGTAGTCGTCACACACCTGAGGGATATTGTATCGCTTGGCAAATTGTTCGGCTCTTTCTTTGGTACGCGAAGCCACGGCGAGGATCTCCATTTTCGACCCGCGCAATCGGCTATAATTTTCCAGATGAAGACGGGCTGCAAATTGAGCTCCGACCATTCCGATACGCAGAAGATCCATACAAATCTCCTTTTTTAGATTAATCCAAGTCTTTTAGTGGGTAACCTCAACGCCTTCCCCTCCCTTGATGGGAGGGGGGAGGGGAGGGTGTAACACTTTCCTGGATCAATTCTAATACTCCTCTGAATTTGCAAGGTTTTCCCGGAGATTCTTGGCCACCCCCACCCTTCCCTCCCCCATCCAGGGGGAGGGTGGATCATATTGAAATGCGTTGCTTCCCACGCAATGCACGGAAGAACGCTTTTTCAAGAAAGATGGATTCGGCTATGGCCGAAGGCTGAGTTTCTCAGTTCATTCTCCTTTGATCTCTGAGTTCCTCAAGCCAGAGGAAAGAAAAAGGCAGACGGAAGATGTTTTGTATCTAACCTATCTTAGACCAGATTTCCCTCAGGTCAGGGGGGTTCCACCATTTCTTCAGTTTCAAATCCTCGCAAATGACATTGGCGGCGTTGTAACCTGGAGCACCAGTAATATTCCCGAAGGGGTGGGATCCCGATCCACAAAGATACAGGCCATCGATGGGGGTTCGATAGGGCTTGAGTCCTGGGAAGGGCCGATTCTCTAACATCTGGTCCTGGCTTGCCCTTCCCACGCAATGGTCTCCGTAGCGCATGTTGATCAGCTTCCTCTCTACATCCAGGGGAGTGAAGGCGTATTTGGCGATAATATTGCGGCAATTCATATTGGGGGCATACTGCCGCCATCTTTCCAGGCAAACTTCCATGTATTCGTTCTTGATCCTATCCCAGGCCTGCGGTCCGCCATCCCGCAAATGATAGGGGGCGAATTGCCAGAGAAAAGCCGCGTGCTTTCCAGGAGGTGCCTGGGTGGGATCGTGAAGGGTTGGCAGGGCGCACTGCATACCTGGTTTTTTCGGAGGGGACCCCTCATTGATTTCTCGCACATGACCCAAGAAGTCCTCTGTGCTCTCCAAACCGATATTGTAATTGAAACCTGCATTGATGTCCGGATTGAAAGCTGCGGAGGTGTAATGCAGAGGTTCATTGAGGGCCAGGTGAGCGCTGAAGAGGACGAACTTGGAGAACTTGAAATTCTTAGCCCTTTGGACGATTGGCGGCTCAAGTTTGTCTTCTCCCACCAGTTCCAGGAGGGTTTGCGGTATATCCGCTGAGCTGGCGACGAGCCTGCGGGCATGGATCCTTCGTCCATCGTTGAGGATGACCCCGGTGGCTCGCCCCCCCTCCACTACGATCTCCCGCACGTGGCTGGCTTCCCAAAGCCTTCCGCCGTGGGCCTCGAGGAATTTGCAGGTGCCATGAGCCAGGTAATGGGATCCACCCAGGCAAAAGCTTCCTCTCACGCTCCCGTTGAGGGCCTGGATGAAGTGGTAACCCAACCCAGGCTCATCCGCCAGGAACATCCTGGTGGTGACGACAAAGATGACCATGGCCCTCATTTGCTCGCTTTCGAAAAATTCTCTGGCCAACTCCAGGGGGGATTTCTTGCTGATGGCCAGGTATTCGCGACCTAATTCGCTCCTCTCGAGCAGGTCCTTTTTCTCCTGAAAGGGAAGGGGAGGAGAGTAGCCTTCGGGGGTGATGATCTTTTCATTTATGGCGCGGAAGCGCCCCAAAAGGTCCTTATAGGTTTGGGCATCCCTTGGGGAAAAATAGGAGATGCTCTTGATCGTTTTCTCATCGTCCGTGTGAAAAATAAGGCAGCGGCCGTCGCTGAAAGGGGCGACAGTCTGGACCGGGGGCATCCTTACCTTGATGCCATAACGTTCGAGCTCGAGGTCTTTATAGAATGGCAGGTCCGGGAGCCACCTGAGAAAATACGCATGCAGGTTGTGCCAGAACCCCGGGATAGTGACTTCCTCTGTACAGAGTCCTCCTCCGGGCTCCATTCTTCTCTCCAAGACCAGGGTCTCCAGCCCTGCTTTGGTCAAATATCCCGCCAAAATCTGGCCATTATGGCCCCCTCCGATGATGATGGCATCGAAGGTATCTTTCACAGGTCCACCCTCCCCGGTCTCTTTTCGCGCCGGCCACCGAGGTAGGCCTCCTGAACTTTTTCATTGGATCGCAGTTCCTCCCCGGTGCCAGCGAGGACAATCCTTCCAATCTCAATGGCATAGCCGCGATCGGCGATTTGCAGGGCTTTTCTCGCGTTCTGCTCGACCAGAAGGATGCCGATCTCATCACTCTTAAGTTCCCGGATTTTCGCGAAGACCTCGTTCACCAGGATGGGCGCGAGACCCAGGGAGGGTTCATCCATCATGAATAGTTTGGGCTTGGCCATGAGGGCTCTGCCCAAAGCCAGCATCTGCTGTTCCCCTCCACTCAAGGTCTCCCCCAGTTGTCTCTGCCTTTGGCGCAAGACGGGAAACATGCCGAAGACCGCATCGAGCGCCTGGCCTGGGTTCTTGTCAGGACAACTGAATGCTCCCATCAGCAGGTTTTCCAATACCGTCATCTTTTTCAGGACTGCCCGGCCTTCCTGGATCAGAAAGATCCCCTTTTCCACAATCTTATGGCAAGGGATTCTCGTAATTTTTTCCCCCTCGAAGATCACTTCTCCCCTGCTGGGTGAAAGAATCCCCGCGATGACCCTGAGCAGAGTGGTCTTACCGGCACCATTGGCACCGATCAGCGTTACAATCTCTCCTTTTTCCACCTCAATGTCCAGGCCTTTTAGAACTTGGATTGTGCCGTAACCGGCCTCAATTCCTTTGACCACCAGCATAAATTCCTTACGCTTCCTCCCTTCCCAGGTAGGCCTCGATGACTGCTTCGTTGGCCTGGATTTTTTCTGGTGTGCCTTGGGCAATCAATTTACCAAAATTCAAGACGTATATGTAGTCACAAATCCCCATCACCACGCTCATATCATGTTCGATCAAAAAAATGGTTTTGCCAGTATTTCTGATATCCTGGATTCGGTCTAAAAGCTCTTCAGTCTCGGCCTCGTTCATCCCGCCTGCTGGTTCGTCTAACAGCAAAAGGGCTGGCTGTAAGGCCAGGGCCCTGGCAATTTCCAAGCGCCTCTGTTCCCCGTAAGCCAAGCTGGAGCTGAGTTCCCGATGCTTTTCCCAAAGTCCCATCTGTTGCAGCAAGGCTTCTGCTTCTTCCCGCAGCTTTTTCTCCCTTTGACCCTTAAATTGGAATAGGCTCGGGATCCCAGATTGGGTGTGGATATTCTGGGCCACCAGGACATTCTCCAAAACGCTCATGGTCGGGAATAGACGAATATTCTGGAAGGTGCGAGCGATCCCCAGCCGGGTGATCTGATGGGGAGGAAGAGATGTCAATTCCTGACCCTGAAATTCAATTGAACCATCAGAAACTGGGAGTAGCCCAGTAATGAGGTTGAAGAGAGTGGTCTTCCCTGCTCCATTGGGGCCGATAAGCCCATAAATCTTATTTTTCTCCAAATGGAGCTTCACATGGTCCAGGGCCTGCAGTCCCCCAAAGTTTTTAGAGACCTCAATAACCTCGAGCATCTCAAGACCTCGTCATTCGGAACATTCCCCCGAACCATTCCCCGAGATCCCTAACGGTCTCCCGGGTGAGGATCCCAGATGGGCGGAAGATCATCATGGAGACCAGAACCGCGCCGTACAAGGAAAGGCGCCAATCTTTCATGAAGCGAAGGGCTTCTGGAAGGATGCTGAAGATGATCGCCCCTACCACTGCACCCCAGAAGGTTTGCATCCCTCCCAGGATGACGAAAAGGACAGCCATGGCGGAGACAAGAAAATTGAAATTATTCGATTCGATGTAGAACATGTAGTGGGCATAGAGAGCCCCGGCCACTCCAGCAATGAAGGCGCCAAACCCGAAGACCCCGATCTTCAAGAGGGTTACATGCAGCCCAACCGTGCTGGCCACCTCAGGATCATCCCGAACTGCATCCAAGGAGCGACCCAAGCGGGATCTCGTCAAGAGCCAGAAGAAAAATATGGATAACAGGACCCATCCATATATAAGGGGTAAAGTGGCTCCCGAGGGGCCCCTGAAGCCGTAAGCCCCTCCAGTAGGTTCGAAGTTCATGAAGAAGGTCCGCACCACTTCTCCGAAACCCAGCGTGGCCATGACCAGGTAAATCCCCTTCAGTCTGAGGGCGGGGATACCTATCAAGAGCCCAATGATACTCGAAGCGAGGGCCCCCACCAGGATTGCCGGCAGCAGAGGCATACCCGATTTCACTGTGAGATAGGCTGAGGTGTAAGCTCCGATGGCCATGAAACCGGCGTTTCCCAGGGAAAGCTGATCGGTCGTGAGAATGGCGTAGACGCTCAGGGCCATCAAGATGTTGATGCCCATCAGGGCTAAAACACCTTCCAGATAGACACTCATTCCATGGCCCCCCTAAGATTCCCGATTTGTTGCCCCAAAAAGCCCTTCTGGCTTGAACATGAGAAAAAGGAAAAAGAGGCCGAAGATGATCATATCGCGGTAACCGGCTGTGAGATAGGCATCGTTCATCACCTCGAGGACTCCGAGCATGATCCCTCCAATCATCGCCCCCCGCAGATTGCCCAGGCCGCCGATGACCATGGCTACCATGCCGATCAAGCCCTGGCGAATCCCTATAAAGGGGGTGATTTGTAAGTAGACCAGTGCCGTTAATACTCCGGCCACGCCAGCCAGAGCCCCAGAAGCGAAGAAAGTGAAAGTGAAGACCCGAAAAATATCCACTCCCAGGAGGCTGGCATTTGTCTGATTTTCGGAGGTAGCCCTCATGGCCCTTCCCATGCGAGTCCTCTTCACGAACTGGTCGATCACGATCATCAATAATAAGGAAGTCGCCAGGATGATGATATGAATGGAGGAGATGAGGATGGGTCCTAACTGGAATTGAGATATCTCCGTGGTCTGGGGATATCGGGAGGGTTCTGACCCCCAAATCTGGGTGGCCACGTTTTGCAAGAGAATGCCGAAGGCAATAGTGCTCAGCAGGGGACCCAGGAAGTGGGCCTTTCTTAGGGGGCGAAAGCAGAATCGTTCAATGAGGATGGATACGATGCCCGCCCCCAGCATGGCCAAGATTAGGGACCAATAGAGGGGCATTCCCAGGAAAGCCAGAGTGAGCCCTAAGAAAGCGCCAAACATGAAGACGTCTCCATGGGCTATGTTCAGCATCTGAAGGACTCCCAGAACCAGGGTATAGCCCATGGCGATCAGCGAATAGGTACTGCCTAACATTAATCCATTGACGAGCTGTTGAAAAAACATGCTCTATAATTCACCTTCATGGGTTGTTGGGGCGGCCGAACTGAGGCCACCCCTTAGCCGAGCAACCTTTACTTCTTGACGGCAACCCACTGTCCGGCCTTGATTTCGTAGACTTGGACGTCCTTTACGCCGTCTCCAACCTCATTGAAGCCTCTGCTGGCCACACCGTGGAAATCTCTCAGGGTGGTAAAGTATTCCATGACCTTTGTCCTGTCCTTTTCCAAATCTCCAGGCTTGTTGGTTACTCCCTTTTTCTTGATGGCCTCAACGGTCATGAATACTGCGTCATACGCATTTACGGCATAATAGTCGGGCAACTTGGTATATTCGCCCGGATAAATTCTGACAGCCTTATCGTATGCCCCTTTGAATTTTTTACTCTTGGGCGAATCATCACTTCGATCCCAGATGGTTCCAGAAAACGTTCCTTCCACGGCCTTGCCGCCCAATTGGGGAACCTCCCCCTCCATGATTGGCGCTGTGCTCATGAAGGGCTGGGTCATTCCCTGCCTGCGGGCCTCCGTTATGATGTTCAGGGCGTCAGGACCTAAAGCACCCATTCCGACTCCGTCCGGTTTCATGGCCTTTAGTTTGGTGATCTGGGCGGTAAATTGGGTGTCGTTGGTCTGGAAGGTCACCGGGTCAGTCCCCGTAATGATTTCTATGCCCTCGGCTTTAAAGGCTGCCGGAAGAACCATTGTGCCCACGGACTTGGATACTGCATCCTTGATATCTGTGATAATGGCCACCTTCTTAATGTTGTAGCGCTTCTTAAAAGCCTTGACCACGGCCCCGGCGATCTTATCCTCGGTAAGAGTGTTTCTGAAAGCATAAGGTCTGTTGGCAGCGGACAGCCCAGGTTTGGATGAGGCTACGCATATCTGGACGATCTTGAGCTGGTTACCCAGGGGAAAGGTCGCTTCTGCCTCTGAGCTATAATGCGGGCCAACGATGGCCAGTACTTTGTGGTCGGCTACCAGTTTACGCACCACATTGACCGCTTCCTGGGGATTGCTGGCCGTATCCTCGATGTACAGCTTCAGGGGAACACCAGTGACGCCACCCTCACCATTGATTGCATCCACGGCTGCCTGGGCTCCTATGGCTTCCCGCTTGCCCACATTGGCCCCGTGGCCCGAAATGCAGAGGGCTGCCCCGATGCGAATCTCCTTGCCAGCTATGGTCTGGGCAGAGGAAATCAGCGGAAAAAGTGAGACTAACGCAAAGGCACAAAATAGAGCCAGCAAAAAAATCTTCATCTTCCCTTCCATGTCCTTTTCCTCCTTTCTCCATGTAGATGGATTTTTTAGCATCTCATGCATTAATGCGAGATTCCTTTTACAACGGATCACCTCCTTCTGATAACTCTCCATCTTTTAGCAAAAAAATATTATCTTCTTTATGGGCTACCAAAGTCAATTGTTTTTCCCCATAGCTACGAAAGATAAGTTTTTCCTTCGCCTGAAGAAGCCTGGACGGCAGCGTATCGTCCCTCCTGTCAAAGCCTTCCCGCAGGTTAAACAATTAGATTTTTCTTCTGCAGAGATCGACTCTGAGGAGCAGGTAATTATAACTCTTAAGGTTCATCACTTTCCCTCTGAACCGTACGCCTCCGTGAAGATGGTAATGACATCCTTCTCATGGATCTCGCGAATGTTCATGGGAAGAAGCCTCTGACCCAGTTGGTAGGCTTTGAGGGCCAGGGAACCTACTTCATCCTTTTTTAGGCCATAATCTTTCAGATAGGGGGAGATTCCCATTTCATCTAAGAAGCGGAGAAGGGCATCGCAGGCTTTCAGAGACGCCTTCTCGGCAGTGAGCCCTTGCACCCTCTCTCCGAGTGCTTCGGCAACTTTACCGTAGAGCTCCTCGTGGCCTAAGCGGTTGAATTGGATCACCCACGGTGCCAAAACGGCCACGGATTGGCAGTGGGTGAATCCTCTTTGATCGAGTACCAGCGCCAGCGCATGAATAGCTCCCAGCCCGCTGTTGGTCATTCCCATAGCACCGAGGGTTGCTCCCCTGGCCATAGCCTCTCTCGCCTCCATGTCACTGCCATCCTTGTATGCCCCCAATAGATATTTTCCGATCAAACCCATGGCTTCCCAGGTATAAATCCGGCTTAGGGGATTGGCAAACCGGGAAGTGTGCCCCTCTATTGCATGCACCAGGGCATCCAATCCCGTTTCCGCAGTCAACCGGGGGGGCATATGCCGGGTCAATTCCGGATCGACCACCGCGGCTTCGGCCATGGTCCGAGGGTCCCAAATGGATTTCTTGGTGCCTTCCTCCGGCACATCTACAACAACGGCCTGGGTAACCTCCGTTCCACTTCCCGCGGTTGTGGGTACAAGGATCACGGGGATGCCCTTGCTCCTCAACAAATTACGTCCCAGCAGCGATCTCATTCCCCCTTCGTGAACAGCCGCAACCGCTGCTCCTTTGGCCACGTCCATGGGAGAGCCTCCTCCGAGGCCGATGATCAGATCATATCCCTTCTCCCTAACTATCCTGGCGCAATTTTCCACGATCGCCACATCCGGTTCAGGGCGGGGATTGATAAAGATTTCTGTGTGCTTCTTGAAAGATCCCATGGAGGAAAGGGCGCGCTCGAGAATGCCCAATCTCTGGATAGTCGGGCCCGTAACCATGAGGATACTCTTCGGATTCATCATGAGCAGAATCTGTTCCAGAGACCGTAGAGCACCCGAACCCATATAGATGATTCTTGGCTGGACGAGGTTGTACATAGAATAAGCTCACGCAGCAGGAATCGAGGAATGAGAGATCTTTTGAGAAAAACCCTTGACCTGTCGTTCCTATTTATATATCGTCTCTGTAATCATGTCAATTTTTTGCATCTTTCTTTTTTAATTCGCTCTGATCAAAAGGAGAGGAAAAGATGCAAGATTATGATGCCATTATCATCGGTGGCGGCCACAATGGATTGATTCTCGGCAATTATCTCGTAAAGGCCGGCCTTAAAACGCTCATCCTCGAGAGGCGCCTGGAAATTGGGGGTGGCTTGAGCACAGAAGAAATAACCATCCCGGGGTTCCTTCACAATTTACATTCTCATTTCCACGACACGATTAATGTCATGCCTCCCTTTCGGGATTTAGAGTTAGAAAAATTCAACGCCCGGTATTATCGCCCACCGGTTCAGGCCGGCATTGCCCTGAAGGATGGAAAGGCTATCACGTTGCACGCTGACTTGGACAAGACGTGTGCTTCCATTGCCCGGGTGTCCAGAAAGGATGCCAAGGCCTACCGAGAAATGGCCGAGAACTACCGCGATTTCATGGAAGCAGTCGTTGTCCCCGCTCTGTTCACCCAACCTCAGCCGCCGGCCAGCCAGGTTTCCATTTTGCAGGCCAGTCCGGAGGGTCTGGACTTCCTCAGAATGGGCCGGCTGAGCCCGAAGGATGTCTTGGACGAGTATTTCGAGAATGAACATGTAAGAGCCCTTATCCTGCACCAGTTACCAGTTCCCAGAGGGATCGTCCCGGATTATCACGGGTTGGGCGCAGTGATTCCTCTTACGGTGAGCCAGGTGGAGCACTCACAGCTGTGCATTGGGGGTTCGCACGTCCTTGCTCATGCCCTTTGGCGAGCATTTTTTGCCAATGGGGGTATGGCTTTGGGATTTCACCACGCGACCAGGATAGAGATTGAGAATGGAGAGGCGAAAGGCGTGGAGACCCTGGGAGGAGAGAGATTCATTGCCCGGCGACTGGTGGCCAGCGCTGTTGATCTCAAGCAGACCTTTTTGGAGCTGGTGGGAGAAGAAAAACTGGAAGAAGGACTTCGCCAGAAGGTTAAAAACTTCAAGTTGGATGAGTTTTCCCTTTTCGGGGTGCACATGGCACTGAATGAACCCCCTGCTCACACTTCCGCAAAATTCGATCCGGATATTAACATGGCCTTTAAGCTGAACATCGGGCTGGAGACTCCAGAGGACTATCATCTTCTTTGGTCTGAGATACGAAATGGAGAGCTTCCGGAGCATCTCGGATTTTTCTGCTCTGTTCCCACTCTATTTGATCCCACGCAGGCCCCTAAAGGGAAGCATACGGCTCTTATATGGCAACCTGTCCCGTATGATCTCAAGGATGGAGGACCAGAAAAATGGGATCAATTGAAAATGGAGTACATGGATAAATGTATTGCCAAATGGCGTGAATACGCTCCCAACTTAACGGAGGATAACATCCTGATGAAAGCTGCCCTTTCCCCTCTGGACATAGAGAGAAAATTGTGCAACATGAGATTTGGAGGCGTGTTCATGGGGCGATTGATCCAAGGTCAATTGGAATATTTCCGTCCTCTTCCTGAGTTGTCCCAGTTTCGGACCCCGATCAAGAATCTTTACCTGTGCGGATCGTGCTGCCATCCCGGGGGAGGGATTATCGGCGCCCCGGGTTTCATTGCCGCGAACATCATTGCCGAAGACTACGGGTTGACCAAATGGTGGGAGTCATAAGAAAGACAGGGGTAAAAGGGTAAAAGGGACTATTTGTATTTCCTAGGAGGAAGAGGATGATCACCATCGAGAATGTTCTGGCTGCGGAAAAGGATATAGAGAGTGTTTGGCGCTTTTTCAACGATGTGAGTTCCATCGCTGGATGTGTACCTACATGCAAGAGCTTTCAGGTCATCGACGAAAATACAGTAGATTGCGAGTTACGTCTAAAGCTGGGATTGATTCCCCTCGACAGCAGAGCTCGGGTAGCGATAACCGAACGGAGGGATAATCGCCATCTCGAGGCCAGAGGTGAAACCGAGCCTGGAGAGGTGACCAAAGCATTTGGCAAAGTGGGTGGGGAAACGAGAACGAAGTTGCATATCCTTTTAGATTTTGAGGAGATTGGCCCTGATAAAACAAGGATCCATTTTCGAATCCATGCGGACGCCGTGGGTCAAATGAAGAGAATTTACGAGTCCATCATCCGGGGGCAGCGCGAAAAATTGGAAGCTCAATTCGTCGCCAATGTAGCCAAGGTGTTGGGGGCGAAGATTGTCATCGAGAACCTACAGGAAGAAGCATTAGCATCTGGTTGAGCAGGAAAGAGAAGGAAGAGCCAACCGAGAAGAAGACAACGACAATTAAAGGAAGCGGGAATATGGATCAAAATCAAGCTGCTCCCCCAACCGACTTTATTCGGGAAATCATTAATGAACACATGAGAACCAACAGGTTCAACGGGCAGGTGGCGACTCGGTTTCCTCCGGAACCTAATGGCTACCTTCATATTGGGCACGCGAAGTCTGTATCTCTCAATTTCGGGATTGCCACCCAGTATGGCGGAACCTGCAATTTGCGGATGGATGATACCGATCCGAGTGGAGAAAGCCAAGAGTATGTCGACTCGATCATACGAGACGTGAAATGGCTGGGATTTGACTGGGAGGATCGGCTGTTCTATGCCTCCGATTACTATGAGCAGCTCTACCAATACGCCGTCCAGCTCATTCAAAAAGGCAAAGCCTATGTGTGCAGCTTGAGTGCCGAAGAGATCAGAGAGTACCGGGGGACTTTAACAAAGCCCGGTAAGGACAGTCCCTATCGCACTCGCGCGATGGAAGAGAACTTAGACTTATTCAAACGCATGCGGGCGGGGGAATTCGAAGAGGGGACCCATGTGCTCCGGGCCAAGATCGACATGGCATCCTCCAATGTCGTCATGCGCGACCCGGTCATCTTCCGGATCAAAAAAGAACCCCACTACCGGACAGGCACTCAGTGGATCATCTATCCCATGTATGATTTTGCCCACTGCCTATCCGATTCCCTCGAGGGGATCACCCATTCGATTTGTACCTTAGAATTTGAAATTAACCGCCCTCTATATGATTGGATTCTGGATGAATTGGAAGTGGCTTGTCATCCTCAGCAAATCGAGTTTGCTCGCCTCAACCTGAGCTACACCGTTTTGAGCAAACGGAGACTGATCGAATTAGTGGAGAAGAAGTACGTTTCTGGATGGGACGATCCCCGCACGCCTACCATTGCGGGCATGCGCAGGAGGGGATATACTCCCGAGGCGATACGCAATTTTTGTGAGCGCATCGGGGTGGCCAAGAATGAAAGTATCGTCAATATGGCGTTGCTGGAGCATTGCGTCCGCGAGGATTTGAATGGGAGGGCGCCCCGGGTTATGGGTGTGCTACATCCGCTGCGCGTGGTTATCGACAACTATCCGGAGGGCAGGGTGGAAGATTTCGATTCCCCCTATCATCCCCAGAATCCCGGCATGGGATCCCGGAAAGTTCCTTTTTCCCGGATATTGTACATAGAACGAGAGGATTTCCATGAGTATCCACCGAAAAAGTTCTTCCGCCTGGCTCCCCAGCGGGAAGTGCGTCTCCGCTATGGCTACTTTATTAAATGCGTGAATGTGGTGCAGGACCCGAAAACGGGCGAGGTGATGGAAGTGCACTGCACCTATGATCCAGAGACCCGAAGCGGCTTTGCTCCCGATGGGCGGAAGGTCGATGCAACCATCCACTGGGTTTCGGCGTCCCATTCCCTCCCCGCCGAAGTACGTCTCTACGATCGTCTCTTCCGCGTCGCCAATCCGCTGGAGGAAGGTCCTGATTTTTTGGAATATCTGAATCCTAATTCGCTGGAAATTCTAAAGTCCTGCCGTGTGGAACCGAGCTTGGCAAAGGCGGCACCCGGAAGCCGCTACCAGTTTGAGAGAGTCGGCTATTTCTGTGTGGACCACGTTGATTCTTCGGAAAAAGGGCTAGTATTTAATCGGACTGTGACATTGAGGGATACCTGGGCGAAGATCGCAGAAAAAGAGAAGAAGTAAATCAATCTAAAATCCCCCCAAGCCCCCTTTGCTAAAGGGGGGCCGAAGGGGGGATTTTTCCCGCCAAAGGCGGGATTCGCGGGTGACGGTGCCGCAATTACCCCCACGTTTTTTATAGCGAATCGCAAATCGTTAATGGCTAACAGTAACTAAAAAGGGTTTCACTCGATCTGGGCGAAACCCTCTCTAGTTCCGTGGCTGGGGGACAAGGATTCGAACCTTGATTCACGGAGTCAGAGTCCGTCGTCCTACCATTGAACGATCCCCCAGCAGATATATATTGCCAAAATACACGAAAGTTTAAAGAGAGTCAACTGGGAAAAATGGCTTTAGAACACTCCCAATTTTGGGCCAAAGGCTTCCTATTCAAAAGCTCCTGATGGGCGGCTGCCGCCGAGCTATAGCGCTTGACGTTTAGCGCCACACGCTATATAATAAAAATGTGATCAAGTCCTTCAAGGACGCTGAAACAGAGAAGGTCTTTGCCCGCCAGCTTTCGCGCAGGCTGCCAACGGGCATCCAACAGATTGCTTTGCGTAAGCTGCGCATGCTCAACAATGCCGTATCGTTCAACGATCTGCGAATCCCGCCAGCGAATCGCTTGGAGAAGCTGGTAGGGGATCGGGGAGGGCAATACAGCATTCGCATAAATGATCAATGGCGCATCTGCTTTGAGTGGCAAGACGGTGACGCCTTCAATGTGGAGATTACAGACTACCACTAGGAGAATGCGGTATGGGAAAGAAGGTATTGCGCCCGGTACATCCGGGGGAAGTATTGCTGGAAGAGTTCCTAAAGCCGATGAGCTTGAGCCAGAACCGTTTGGCCTTGGATATCGGCGTTCACCCGCGCCGTATCAACGAGATTGTGCTTGGGAAGCGCAGTATTACTGCAGATACGGCGCTGCGGCTGGCACACTACTTTGGGACTTCACCACAGTTCTGGCTTGGATTGCAGAGCGACTACGATCTGGATATCGCAGCAGAGGCCCTAGGTGAACGGCTGAAGCGGGAGGTGAAGGTGTTTGCGATGGCCAGAGATGCGCGCGCTACTTAGCTGCCTAAAGCCGGCGCGGGTTGCCCAGGGGTATCAGTCCTTTTGTCGTTTTCCCCCCGTAGCCAGGTGAACTCACCAACATAGCCCCTAACCCTCTCGAGTTAGTTAGAACAGAAACCTCAAATCCCCCATCCCCTCTAAAAAAGGGGGAGAAGGGTGAATTTTCATAGTTCATGGATGCCGAGGTCTCCATGAGTGATTAGTTACGAATGCGAAGGTGCAAAAGGTGCCCATATAAATGCTCACGCAGAATTTTCTGCTTTTCGGCGTTTGGGCGGGGTGGGACGGTATCGAGTCCCTGGAATCCCAAAAGAAAGTTAGAAAAAAGCCCTATTTTGGTCTTAGTAGAATGCTATTTTTCTCATGAAAATGGTGAGCTGAGGGAATCTGAGGCATCTTAGCTGCATATTTTTTTCGTTGAAAATTGCTCTATCGAACTGCTCTATACGTGACCCAAATGGTGGTATGGGAGGAAAGGTGCGGTGAAGCACCTCCCTAACTTGGTTGGGCACCGAAATGATTCTTGACTTCTAATGCCACTGGCACTATCATTAACAATATCGTAGGAGGTATCATCAATGGCCAAAATACCCAATATTGTTCCAATTACGGATCTCCGCCAGGATGCGACGGCACTCGTTAAGCGCGTAGCCACGTCGCGGGAGCCACTTATTATCACGCAGAGGGGCCGTGCTGCCGCTGTGCTGGTCAGCATGGAAGCCTATGAACATTCCCAGCATGAATTGGAGCTTCTACGGATTCTCGCCCGCGGCGAGAAAGAGATCGAAGCGGGCAAAGGCTATGACCTCGATATGGTTCTCGCGGAGGCAGACAACCTATTGAAAGAGATACAAGGGTGAAAGTCCGTTTCACTCCTTCGGCCCGCACTCAGTTTCTTGCCGCCATTGCCTACATTTATTGTGACAACCCTGCAGCAGCTCTTGCCTTCCGGCACAAGGCGGAGAAGGTTTTGTCAAGACTACAAAAGTTTCCGCAATCTGGCAGAGCGTTGCCGGAATTTCCTGACTTACCCTTTCGAGAAGTCATTGTTGCATCATATCGATTTTTCTACCGCATAAAGGGAAAAACGATCTGGATTGTGGCCGTATGGCACGGCGCTCAGCTTCCTGAAGAACCGCACGAAGCCGAAAACGCCTAACAATTCGCGCAATCAGTCTTGCCCTTCCCAGAGAGTCAGGACTCGATCGACTGTCTCTTGGACGCGTTCTCTGGCCTCCAATCTATCGTACGCACTTGCCAGAAGTTCGTCGTAATTCGTTTCGGTGTGCCGGATATGGGCTATAACCGCCGGGCGGAGAGCATTTTCATCAAACCTCTTGGCTTCGGCTGAACGCCCGACCCGGCCACTGTATTTCAGACATGCATGTTCGGCTATGGATACCTCCCTTCCTGAGGGACATCGTGGAAAGAGCTCGCGAACGCGTAAGGCAAAATGCTCCATATATTGGCGATCCATTTCCGCTCTTCGCGCCGCTTCCCGCTCTCTTCTTCTCGCCCGAGCTTGGCTATCGGCCAAACACTCTTGTTCCGCCTCTTCCAACGCATGGTTTTCGACCAACAATCCCTGTCGTTCATATCGTTTTCGAGCCTGACTCCATTTCAAAACAACCGCAGACAGAGTGGAGTGTTCTCGGGCTCGTCTGGTAATCGCCGCATTGCCAGAGGGCTCTAAATTTGCTTGACAACTGATTTTCTACTCCGCTATCATTTGTACACTAAATAATTCTGGGGAGAGAACATGGCGGAGTACGAAGACTGTTTCGTTTTTCTTCTGGCCAAGGCTTACCAGAGAGCTCATGGGTTATTCAAGAAAAAACTTTTGCCTTTTGGGCTAACGCCCGTTCAGCATCTCATCTTGTCGGTCCTGGCGGACGAAGGGCCGCTCTCCCCTGCAGAAATTTCAGAAAGGACTGTCGTGGATAGCGCGACACTATCTGGCGTGCTGGATAGGATGGCCGAAGCCGGGCTGATTAAGAAGGAGGAGAATCCCGAGGATCGCCGTTCCATCCGCGCCTCTATCACCTCTAAAGCGAAGGGGATGAAGGAAATGCTTGCCGAGCAGAGAAAAGCAGTTAACGAAGAGTTGACCCGCGCTCTTTCTTTGGAAGAGAGACTTTTGCTCAAGAGAATACTCAAAGACCTGAAAGGCTGATTATTCGTCTACAAATAAAATTAGGGAGGAAGATATGGGGGAGATCGTCCATACATCTCGGATCAAAATTGTGAGAGAAAGGGGGCCTACCAGGAGAGCCATGATCGAGGGTTTCAGCGAGCCCATCTACTATGGGATCCACGGGGGAATCAAGAAATTTTACAAAGTGGAGCCGGAGAAGGAGCATGCCGCCACCCTGGATCACATCGTGGCCGCCACCGCTGGCTGAATGATGGGTACGCTGGCTGGGGGGCTGGCGGGAAAGAAGATCGCAACTCCAGAAGACCGCTACTGGGCTGAGGTGGAAGGAGATATCGAGAACGTAAACGGCATCCTGAAGATCACCCGCATCCGGGTAACTTATCATCTCAAAATCCCCGAGGAAAAGGCGGCGGATGCCAGGGAGGCTTTTTCAAATTATCTGGTGAGGTGCCCTGCGGCCCAAAGCGTCATCGGATGCATCCAGATTAATGACAATTTAGCGATTGAAGAAATGGAGGAGTGAGAGGAAGCTATGGCGGAAGAAATTTACCAACGCTTTATAGAGTGGCTGAATCAGGGCTGGGGGGGTCTGCGCTTATAGATGCCCCACGAATTCTCTTAGGCTTAAGAGACGTGAATATGTTAAAGATCCACCAAATGATCCACGGGATTACATGGAAAAGTTGTTTGCGGAGCAACAGGCCGGGCGGAGGTGATTTGGATTTGACAGATGGGCATCGAGGCCGTCATGAGGAATTGGTTTTCGGAAAAGATTTTTATGGGAAGAGAAGGAGCTTCCATGCTTCGACCTAAACCTGATTGGCTAGAGCCGATGTTTCCCTGGGAGCAAAAAGCCCTCCGGGTTAACGGCCGCACTATGGCCTACATTGACGAAGGAAAACCAGAAGGGACCCCTGTTCTCCTCCTTTCCGGCAATCCCACCTGGAGCTTTCTTTATCGGGATTTCATTCAGCCGCTGACTGACGGGGGTTTTCGGGCGATCGCACCTGACTGGGTGGGATGCGGCTATTCAGACCATCCTCGGGTGGATGCTGCCCTCACGATGGCCCACCATATTGCCGACCTGGTTTCGCTTATGGATCAGCTCAAGCTGCGCGGGTTCGTCATCGTCGGGCAGGATTGGGGAGGGCCGCAGGGAGTAGGAGCAGCGTTGCAACGTCTGGAGCGTCTTGCGGCCATCGTGCTGATGAACACCTGGTTGTTTACCGGTTATGTCGGGCGCTTCCATTCTTCGCCCCGTCCATGGACTACCTGGCATGCCCCCCTCATCGGCCAGTTCTTCATGAAACGGCATAAGGTTCTTTCTCATCATGGTCCATCCGTTACTACCCGGCGGGGGATGACGGAGGAAGAAGCCCGGGCATATCATCACGTCTTCGATGAACCGGACTCAGACCACGTTGTTCTTACCTGGCCGCGCACGATCCCCATGCGCAAGGGAGATCGAGGCTGGGCGGATATGCAGGCCATCGAACGCCGCCTCCCTGAGCTGGCGAAAGTGCCCACGCTCCTTCTTTGGGCCCCTGAGGATAACGTTTTTCCCATCGAGTATGCCAATCGTCTCAAGGAGCTTCTGCCCCATGCAGAAGGACTGATCCTCTTCGACAGGGCTGCCCACTTCCTTCAGGACGACCGGGGATCGGACCTATCTCGGGCTATTGTTGAATTCCTGAAGCGTACGTTGAAGGAGGGCTGATGAATTTTATTACCCCTTCACCTGAGGAACTTACTTACCTGAGGGCTGATCCTTTATTATGGGAACAAGAATTAGATGTACGCCCGGAGGTTGCAGAAGCAATCGAGTGGGCTACAGGAATCCGCTCCGGCCCAGTCTACTGGCGCTCCGCTCATGACCACCTGTATGCATTAGAACTCGCCGACCTGGGGCGGGGCCGGCCTTCCATGGCTATGATATATGGCCACTGGGATCGTTATGAACCCCGCCCACCCGAACATGAAATTGATGCGGACCTCCTGGATTTGATACTATGGGTGGCCAAAATCTCTGGGAAGATGGATCCTAAGGATGTTTCTCGGGTAGCCCAATTCGCAGGCATTCGCCCGACATGGCCTGAGGGCTCGGTTCTCCGGACCCCTGAAGACCGTTTTGCCAACCTTCCCGGTTTCCCATACGAGCCCCATTATGTGGAAATTGAAGGACTGCGCATGGCCTATGTGGAGCGGGGCCAGGGCGAGCCCATCCTGATGCTTCATGGGGAGCCGACCTGGGGGTACCTTTACCGCCATATGATTCCCCCGCTGGCCGAGATCGGACGGGTAATCGTTCCAGACTTGATTGGTTTCGGGCGGTCGGATAAGCCAGTGGCTGATAACGCCTATACCTTTAAATCCCACGTTCGCTGGATGAGAAGATTTATCAAGACTCTGGAGCTTAAGGGCATCACACTTGTTTGCCAGGATTGGGGCGGAGCCATCGGTCTGCGGGTTCTGGCCCAGATGCCTGAACATTTTTCGCGTCTGGTGGCCATGAATACAGGAATCGGCTCTGGTCTTCATCCAGGTGAGAGTTTCATGGGCTGGAGATATTTCTCGCAGCGGGCAAAAGAGCTGGAGATTCCCACATTGATGGGCAGTGCAATTCGCAGGCGAACCCTCACCGATGCGGAAGCCGCTGCCTACGGCGCGCCCTTTCCCTCGGCCGCCTACCAAACCGGAGCGCTTGTTTTTCCTCGACTTGTACCCATACGCCCGGATCATCCCGGCGCCTACGACAACAGGTTAACCATCGAGAAATTGAAGACTCTGAACTTGCCAGTTCTCCTTCCCTGGTCAGACAGCGATCCGATTACCGGACCATGGGAGGCAGGTTTGAGGAAGATTTTTAGGAACGTTTCGCCACCTCTGGTCATAAGGGGGGCTGGCCATTTTCTCCAGGAAGATGCCGGGGAAGAAATTGCTGGCCACATCCGCCGCTGGATAGAAGAAGGGAGAAGATCGGATTAGTGGAGGACCATAAATGAGCGATGAAACGTACCGAAAATTATGCGAGGCGATGTCCAAATTGGAAGGCCGGTATCCAGGGATGGACATCCCCGAGTTTTACGAGATAGCCCGGGAGCTCTTTAGACCGGAGGAGGCTGGCGTGGCAGGAGCCATGCCTCGCAGGCCCTCCACGGCAAACATGATCGCCCGAGAGATGGGCAAAAACGAAGGGGAGATCGCGCCCATCCTCGAAGCGATGGCGGACAAAGGTCTATGCAGCTCTTTCGAAGAAGATGGGAAGCGGTACTATAAGCCTGTTCCCTTCGTTCCAGGAATATTCGAATATCAGTTCATGCGGGGAGCGCGCACCGAATGGGACCATAAGCTGGCCAAGTTGATCCAGGCATATAAGCAGGCTGTGGATCGGGTGAGAGGACCTCAGATGATTACCTTCCCGGCCAACCGGGTGATCCCCGTAGGGAAAACCATCCGAGCCGGTTCAAGAGTCCATACCTATGACCAGGTTTTTTCCTACATCGAAAGGTATGATCCCATCTCCGTGAGTACCTGTTTCTGCCGCCATCAGGGAAAGCTTCTGGATGAAAAAGCCGACTGCAAAAAACCCGACGATGTATGTATGCAGTTCGGTCTGGGAGCTCAGTACGTGATCGAAAGGGCCTTTGGCCGCAAGGTTACCAAAGAAGAGGCCATAGAGACTCTGAGAAAGGCTGAAATGGCCGGCCTGGTTCATGCCAGCGTCAATACTCAGGAGATCGACTTCATCTGCAACTGTTGTCCCTGTCATTGTATGATCCTTAAAACAGCTCTCAGCCAGCCAAAACCGGGTAGGGTCCTCTTCTCCGGTTTTCAGCCCCTCTTCAATCCCGATCTTTGTAAAGGTTGCCAGACCTGTATAGAACGATGCCCGGCCAAAGCCTTGACTCTCCCGGAAAATGTTCCGGTCCGGGATATGGATCGTTGTTTCGGCTGTGGAGTCTGCGCCACGGGGTGCCCTTCCGGGGCCATCGAAATGGTAGAAAGGCCGGGAGCGCCCGAGCCACCATTCAACCGTAAGGCTTTACGGGAGGCGTTGGAATCGCGTATGTAAAGTTTCGAGTTACGAGGAACGAAGACTTAGGAGGTTTAGATGAAAGGAGACCGAAGGATGAACAAGCCGGCCAAATGGGTTGAGAGGATCATAAGAGATTTCATAAACCGATCACCTGAAAATACCCTGAAGAATACGGCAAATGATAAAGCCTGGGCCAACCCGCTGGTGGGATTTTCAAGGGGAGATGATCCCATCTATCAAGCCTATAAGGAACACGTTGGCCCATTTCATTGGACTCCGCCCGAAGTATTCAATCTAACCTTCCCCCAATTGAGGGTGGAAGCGGATCAACTCACGGTCATCAGCTGGATCTTACCCCAGACTGAAAAGACCAAATCCGATCTTAGGAAGGAGACGGTCTATCCTTCCGAGAGCTGGGCGCGTGCAAGAGTCTTTGGAGAAGAGGTCAATGTAAAGCTTCGCCAGCATATAGTGGCGACCCTGCAAGCCTCGGGAATTGAGGCCGCGGCTCCCATGCTTTCTCCTTCATGGGAGAGGAAGACTTCGGAACGCTACGGTTTTGCCTCCACCTGGTCCGAACGGCACGCCGCCTATGCCTCTGGCCTGGGAACTTTTGGCCTCTGCGATGGCCTGATTACCCCCCGCGGCAAGGCGATGCGGTGTGGTTCGGTGGTGGCCCGTATGCAAATTCCTCCTACTGCCCGACCCTATCAGGATCATCACGCCTACTGCCTATTTTTTTCTCAGGGCATTTGCGGAAGGTGTATCCAAAGATGTCCCGCAGATGCTATAAGTAAATCAGGGCATGACAAAATAAAATGTGGAGGCTATGTGGATGTGACCAGGAACTACGTTACCACTCATTTTGGTTTTGAGGGATACGGATGCGGCTTCTGCCAGACGGGAGTTCCTTGCGAGTCCAAGATTCCCACGGCGGAGGACCTGAAATGATCCAAACTCAAAACTCCGAACCCCCAAATTTTTTATCCCCGGCTATCTGCCCGGATCTGCGTCCTGTATAAATTCTAAAAGGAGGAAAAGATGTTCCAGACAAAGATCACAGAGATGTTTGGTATCAAGTATCCTATTGTTGTGGGAACCATGATGCATCTGGCCCGGGCGGAAATGGTGGCGGCTGCTTCCAATGCCGGAGCGCTCGGTGTTTTAGCCTCCGCTATTTTCCAGACGAGAGAAGAGTTTCGGGAGGAAATAAAGAAACTAAAAAACATGACGGATAAGCCATTCGCTGTGAATCTAAGTTTATTTCCGGCCATGCGGCCTATCGACAACCGGGAATACCTGGAAGTTATATTTGAGGAAGGAATCAAGATTGTGGAGACTTCTGGCCACAAAGCCCCGGAAGAATTCGCCCGGGATTTGAAGAAAAACGGCATTACATTGATCCACAAGTGTGTGGGCGTTCGCTACGCCTTGAAAGCCCAGTCCATAGGGGCCGATGCCGTGACCGTGGTGGGATATGAGAATGGTGGAGCTACCGGCACCCTGGATATTACTACCCTCTGCCTTGTCCCCCGGGTCGTGGATTCTCTGCAGGTACCCGTCATCGGGGGTGGAGGGGTAGCGGATGGGCGAGGTTTTCTGGCCATCCTCACCTTAGGAGCACAAGGGGTGATTATCGGAACCTGCACTCTGGTGGCTGAAGAATGTCCCCTTCATCCCAAGTTAAAAGAAGCCTTGATCAACGCCTCGGAGCTGGATACGATGGTCATTATGCGTTCCGTTCAAAATTCCCACCGGGCCTGGATTAACGAGGCAGCAAAGAAAGTATCCGAACTGGAAAAACAGCAGGCTGGACTGCAAGCTATCGTCCAGGCCGCCGGCGGTGACAAAGCCAAAAGAATGTACCAGGAGGGAGACATCCAGGCCGGGGTCATTTCTTGCGGACAGGGCGTGGGGTTAGTGAAGAAGGTTAGGCCCATGAAGGACATCATTGAAGGGATCATTTACCAAGCAGAGGAACTACGCAAGAAGCTGGCGGTTCTATGATCGGATTCATCCCACCTGGATCGAACAATCCGCCGGGGATTTCGTAAGGAGGCTAAAATATGGCCCGAGGAAAGTCCATTTTTACCCAGGCGGTGCATGCCGGAGAGCGGGGTGTCAAGCCGGATTTCAAGCCAGTATCCACGCCAATCTATCACACGGTGGGCTTTCTCTATGAGGACATCGGGGACCTGGATGCAGTCTTCGGAAATGAACGGGAAGGGTACGTCTATACCCGGTATGGAAACCCGACGAACTCGGCTCTGGAAGAAGCCCTGGCAACTTTAGAGGGCGGAGAAACTGCCCTGACATTCGGTTCAGGAATGGCCGCTGTACATGCCAGCCTCCTGGCAGCTGGAGTTAAAAGCGGAACGTCCCTCATATCTGCCTTTGATGTCTATGGCGCCACTTACTCAATTTGCGCCCGCCTCTTTCCCGACTTGGGTGCGCGGGCGAAATTCGTAGATGTGACCAGCCTGGAAGAGTTCGCCAAGTCCCTCTCTGAAACCAGGCCGGTCGCTGTTATTCTGGAGACCATCTCCAACCCCTTGATGAAGGTGGCCGATATTCCGGCCATCACCAAATTGGCGCATCATATCGGGGCAAAAGTAATCGTGGATAATACCTTTGCCACTCCCTTCCTTTTCCAGCCCCTCAAACACGGTGTAGATTTCTGCGTGCACTCGACGACAAAATACATCGGCGGCCATGGGGATGTCCTGGGGGGAGCCGTCATAACCTCGAGAGAGAATCGAAAAACCCTCCACGAAATCATCAAGATGATTGGCAGTAATTTAGGGCCCACTGAAGCCTGGCTGACCCTGCGCGGGTTGAAGACCCTTCCCCTGCGCATGCGCCAGCATTGCCTCAATGCCCTGGAAGTGGCCAGGTGGCTTAAGAATCATCCGCGTATTGCCAAGGTGAACTATCCGGGCCTTTCGGCCCATCCGCAGCATGACCTGGCTGAGAGACTCTTTCCTGGGGGATATTTCGGGGGAATGATTTCTTTCGAGATCCAGGGTGCCGGCCAAGAGGAGATCTTCCGATTTATGGAGGCCCTGGAACTCATCCTTCCAGCGACCACGCTGGGCGATGTTTATAGTTTAGTCCTGTACCCTCCCATGTCTTCCCATCGAGCTCTGAGCAAAGAGGAGCGGGCCAGGGTAGGGATTAGCGATAGTCTGGTGCGTTTGTCCGTGGGCATTGAGGAAGCGTCCGAGATTATCGGGGACCTGGAAAGGGCCTTGGAAAAGAGTCTTGGCAAAGGGAAGCAAAAGTAGAAAAGCCGGTTCGCTCAAAGATGAACCGGCTTTTCAACGAGATGGAAATTTTACCGCAAGAAATCTTGCGGACCCATGGCCAGCAGGCGGGCCACCCGCTCCTGGATGGGTGGATGAGTGCTGAAGAGCCGGGTGAATCCTTCAGCGGAGAGCGGGTTCACGATGTACATCTGGGCCTGGGCAGGGTTTACCGGCATGGGCAGCTGTTTATTATACTCTTCCATCTTGAGGAGGGCATTGGCCAGCGGCCGGCCGGCACGGACGATTTTAGCCCCGGTAGCATCTGCCTGGTATTCGCGGCTGCGGGAGATGGCCATCTGAATCAGCATGGCGGCCAAGGGGGCCACGATGGCCATGATCAGAACGGCGACCAGGTTTCCCCCGCCTCCTCCCTCCTCATCGTCACTCCGGCCCATTCCCATATAGGCTCCCCACTGGGCCATGTAGCTGATGGCTCCGGCAATGACCGCGGCCACGCTGCTGATAAGAATATCCCGATTGCGGATATGCGCCAACTCATGCGCCAGCACGCCCTCTAACTCGGCCGGCTTGAGGATCCGCAGGATTCCTTCGGTAACGGCCACCGCAGCGTGCTGCGGGTTTCGGCCAGTGGCGAAAGCGTTAGGGGTGTCTTGAGGAATAATGTAAACCCGGGGTTTGGGAATCCCAGCCTGGACAGCCAATCTCTCCACCGTCTGGTGCAGATCAGGGGCCTCATGGACAGAGACTTCCTGAGCCCCGCTCATAGCCAGAGCGATCCTGTCGCTGAACCAGTAGCCTACCATATTCATGATGAAAGCCATGAAGATGGCAATGTAAAGTCCAGATCGTCCCCCGAGGGCCTGGCCGATGAGAAGTAAGAGAGCGGTCAGACCGGCCAGTAAGATAAAGGTTTTAAAAGTGTTACCTGACATGTGGTCTTCCTCCTTCCTGCAAAGCCTACTATGAAAGTGGCATATCATGCAATAGGGTCACCAACAATGAACAAAGACCTGTAGCCTTTTGCAGGGCTTCGGTCGTGATGGCTCGCAAGGCGGGCTGATCTATAGTCAGGGCCGAGTAGCGAGTCTCCCGGACAAGATACCGGAGCCTTTCCAGGTCAGCCGTCACCATCTCCAACGTTTCCAAAGCGGCTGAGGCTTTCTGCTTGCCGCCAGAGTTTAAGGCCTGGCGAATTTCCTGCAACGAGAATTTCCGTGCCTGGAGATGCTTAATCAGGGATACACGACGGCAGTCTTCTGCGGTGTAATGGCGGTAACCATGTCCCCGCGCGGTCTGCTGAGGATGAAGAAAGCCCTGGCGGGTATAAAAATCAATGGTCCTGGGACTCAGTTTCATGCGCCTGGCGAGCTCACCGATAGTGTAGCTTTCCTCTACCATCTTCTTTTTCCTTAATAAAAGCTGCTGGATATTGAAGAGACCGTATAAAAGCAACCCACAATACAAATATACATCACCACTGTATGTCTGTCAAGAGATCGAGCAAAATGATCTACCCTTCTTTCCCTTGGAAACCTCTAAAGTATCCTTGACTTCTTCATGCCTTTTTGATATTTTTTTTCCCGTCTTCTTCAAATTTTGAAAAAAAATTTTCATTCAACCTCGAGGTTGTCTCCGGGGGATGGCCGAAGTTGAGGGAGACCGATGTTAGAAGATCGCCTGCGGAAAAGATGTCAATTCTTAACCAAGGCCCAAAAAAAAGTGGCCGAATTTTTTCTGGCCCAAGGCGAGGATGCGGCTTTTCTTTCCATCTCCCAGTTGGCTCACCAAGTAAAGAGTAGCGAGTCCACCGTCGTCCGATTTGCCCGCTCCATAGGCTACAGAGGATATCTGGAGCTGCAAAAAGACCTACAGGAATGGATTAAGAAAAAGATTTCGCCGGCCCAGGTGTTGCAACAGGCCACCGTGAAAGGGCGCGGACAAGTCCGCAAAAATTGTGAGCTCTTGAACATGAGCAGCTGTCACGCTGGTCAATTGCCTGGTGGGCAGGGTATCCTTGCGGAGTAGGCATTCTGTGGAAGTATTGAAATCCGTGAATCAGATTGTCGCTGACATTAAATTTCTTTTGATTTGATTTGGGAGGAGCGATGCCAAACAGCATAGAAAGAGAGAAGGGAAAGGAGATGATTCCTTTTGATCCATCGGTTTTGACTTTGCAGGCCCCCGATGGTCAATCCCACCTCCTGGGGAGTCGCTGTACTTCCTGCGGGAAGGTCTTCTTCCCTCAGCAAGCGCTTTGCACAGAGTGTTTCCAGGAAGGAACGCTGAAGGAGCATCCCCTTTCCACCAGAGGCAAGCTTTACTCATTCACCGTCGTGGAAAGGGAATCGTTAGCTCCCAAAGGATTTAAGGTGCCCTACGCCTACGGGTATGTAAATCTGCCGGAAGGTGTGCGGGTCCTTTCCAAAATAGTGGGTTGGAAACCGGAAACATTAAGGATAGATGCTGAAATAGAGCTTGTTCTGGACGAGATTCGCGAGAATCCCGAGGGCCAAAGAATCATGGGATTTCGCTTCCAGATAATTTAACTATATGGCAAATTGCTTTTTGGACACGGATTCACCCTGTTAGACGCTTAATATCTTACAGGGTAAACACAGATTATCATGATAAACCAAGAAGAAAATATTTATCTGTAATTATCTGTGAAAATCTGTGTCCGCAATAATATAAACCATTACTTAGAGAAGTTGGAGAAAAGGAGGACAGAATTGTGAGAAATGTAGTCGTGATTGGTGTGGGCATGACCAAATTCGGCAAGTTTCCGGAGCTGAGTGTGGAGCAACTGGGAAGGGAAGCGGCCTGGGCAGCCATGAAGGACGCCGGAGTTCGCCCTCAGGATATCCAGGTGGCTTATTTGGGAAATCTGACCGAAGGGAGAGAGACCGGACATAACAGCTGTGCGGCCCAGGAAATCCTGAGGGGAGTGGGGATTCGCGCAGTCCCCGTCACCCGAGTGGAGAATGCTTGTGCCAGCGGGTCCACAGCTTTTCGCGAAGCCTGGATGGCCATCGGGTCGGGCCTCTATGACATGGCCATGGCGGTGGGCGTAGAGAAGCTTACCGGCAGAGGCCCTGCTCCTCTCGCTCGCATCGGGGATACGATCGAGGGCATCGCGGGTTTTGCCCCTCCAGGCATGTGGGCAATGCGAGCCCAGAGGCATATGGCCAAGTTTGGCACTACATTGGAGCAGATGGCCAAGGTTGCGGTCAAAAACCGAAAGAACGGCCTTTTGAACCCCCGGGCTCAATATCCCAAAGAAGTGACCATAGAGGAAGTACGCAATTCTCCGATGATCTGCTACCCCCTGACTCTCTATGATTCGTGTCCAACTACGGATGGGGGGGCGGCAGCCATCCTTTGCAGCGAAGAGGTCGCCAGGCGCTATACCCCAAAGCTCATCTATGTTGCGGCAGCGACTCTGAAATCAGGAACGTATGAGAGTTTACGGGATATTGCGGTAAATGACATCGAGCAACGCGCCGCCCGGGAAGCCTATGAGCGAGCGGGGATCGGTCCAGGGGATCTGGATCTTGCCGAGGTGCATGATTGTTTCACCATAGCCGAGATTGTGCGCATCGAGAATCTGGGTTTCTGCAAGGAAGGCGAAGGGGGGCGCCTGGTGGAGGAAGGTATAACTGAGCTGGGGGGTAAGCTTCCGGTGAACCCCAGCGGTGGCCTTCTCTGCAAGGGACACCCTGTAGGAGCCACAGGCGTTGCCCAGGTCGCTGAGCTGGTCTGGCAATTGCGGGGGGAGGCTGGGCCTCGCCAAGTCAAGGGAGCCAAGGTTGGCCTGGCGCACTGTTCCGGAGGGTTTGTGGGACAGGATACGGGAGCAGCCACCGTCATTATCCTGAAAAGGTAGTTTTTAGAGAATTTTGATATTGGGTTTTTGGATTTGTTATAGAAAATGGAAGGAGTGAAGATGGAAGAAAAAATGCGGCCTCTCTCCGATATTCGGGTACTGGGCTTGGAGCAGTACATCACTGGCCCTTATTGCACCATGCTCCTGGCCGATGCCGGCGCTGAAGTCATCAAGATCGAACCCCCCGGGATGGGAGATCCGCGACGATCCCTTCCACCTTTTGCCATAAACGAGAGAGGAGAAAGATCCAGCGGCGGATTCATGCGCTTTAACCGCAGCAAGAAGAGCATGACTTTAGACCTTAAACAGGAGGAAGGGAAAGAGATATTCCGCGCTCTGGTCAGGAAATCTGACGTCATCGTGGAGAATTTTCGGCCGGATACAATGGAGCGGCTGGGATTTTCTTATGAGGTCATTCACGAGCTGAATCCGGCCATCATCTACGCCTCCCTGAGCGGCTTCGGAAGGTTGGAATCGCTGCGGGGGCCCTACTGGGATCGGCCGGGCTTTGACATTGTCTTCCAGGCAATGGGGGGGCTGATGCACAACGTTGGCGAAAAAGACGGCCTCCCATTGTTCTTAGGGGTTCCCTTAGCTGATATCTATACTCCCATGGTCGCAGCTTTTGGGATTGTCATGGCCCTTAGAATGAGAGGGAAAACAGGACAAGGACAGTATGTGGATACAGCCATGTATGATTGCATGAGCGCTCTCAATGAAGGGTCTGTCTTAATCTATTCTTACAACGGGGAGATTCCGGGGCGCGATCAGCCCCGGCTGCAAGCTCCTCAGTGCTCTTTTAAAACCAAGGATGGTTATGTAGCCCTTATCGTGCCCACCGAGGAAATGTGGGCTCGATTCTGCCGGGCCATCGATCGGGAAGACCTGATCAAGCATCCCTTATTGTCCTCAGGACCACTTCGGGGGAAAAACTTCGATAGTTTTTTAAAACCTATCCTGGATGAATGGATGGGCCAGAGGATCAACGAAGAAGTCATCCAGAGATTGCTCGAATACGGGGTCCCCGTGGGGCCTTCGCAGACCGCCAAAGATCTGGTGGAATGCCCTCAACTCCTGGCCCGGAACATGATTCTGGATATTCAAGATCCGGTCGGAGGGAAGAAAAAAATAGTCGGCTCCCCGGTGAAGCTTTCCGGTGTTCCCGAGATAGAGCCTCGCCCGGCCCCTCTCTTAGGGGAGCATACCCAGCAGATCCTGGAAAACCTTCTGGGCTTTAGCAAAGAGAAGATCGATGCCTTGCGGGAAGCGAAGGTGATTTAGATGGAAATGGATGAGGTGGCCAGGCTTGAGGAAGCTCGGTCGGCGTTGAAGGATGTTCTGGTTCAGGAGGTGATGCGCTCTTTAAAAAAGAATCAAATGGAAGCCCTCTACGCCTCCAACCGGCAAGAGGCTGTAAAGGAGATTCTGGCCCTAATCCCCGAGGCTTCCATCGTTGGCTATGGAGGATCTCTGACTCTGGATGAGCTGGGAATCAAGGAGGCGCTGAAGACGGGGAATTACAGATATATCGATCGAGGCCGGCCCGGGATCTCATCCGAAGAGATGTTCGCCCTGCGCCGGCAAAGTCTCCTGGCAGATGTTTTCCTCTGTAGCACCAACGCTCTCACCCGGGATGGAAAACTCGTGAACATCGATGGCGTCGGCAATCGCTTGGCTGCTTTAACCTTTGGACCGAAGAAAGTAATTGTGGTCGTGGGCATCAATAAAATTGTGGATGATGTAGACGAGGGGTTGAAACGGATTCGCAACCATGTGGCTCCTTTACATGCCCGCCGCCGCGGATGGAAAGTCCCCTGTGCGCAGACCGGTACCTGCGTGGATTGCCGTTCCCCTGATCGGATTTGCAGTATCGTTTCCGTGGTAGAGCTCCAGAGGGAGAAGGGCCGCCTCACTGTTGTCCTCGTTGGCCAACCTTTAGGTTTATAAGGAGTTGATCAGATGGAGCCCGAAAAAACGATTGCCACCCTGTCCGGGATTCCGGTCAAGCGAGTTTATACTCCGGCGGACCTGGAAGAGATAGGGTTTAATTATGAAAAAGACTTGGGGGAACCCGGACAGTATCCCTATGCGCGCGGGATTGACCCGGAAATGTACCGCAGAGATCTTTGGGTCATGGGTCAGTACGCCGGATTCGGTTCAGCAGAAGAGGCGAATGAAAGGTATAAATTCATCTTGGCTCAAGGGGGCACGGGGTTTTCCATCGCTTTGGATTTGCCGACTCAGATTGGCCTTGATTCGGACCATCCGCTGTCTCAAGGGGAAGTGGGCAAAATTGGGGTAGCCATCGACTCCCTGCGGGACATGGAGATTATCTTCGATGGAATCCCTTTAGACCGAGTTCGGCATATTCGCACCAGCGCCTGTTCCATCGGCCCCATCGCTTTAGCCATGTTTTTGGCGGTCATGGAGAAGCAAGGAGTATCTCCCCAGCATTGCAGCATTATCCTCCAGAATGATGTCTTGAAAGAGTATCCAGTGAGGGGAACGCAGATCTTCCCTCCTCGGCCGGCGCTTAAGTTCGCCGTAGATTCGATGGAGTACTGTGCCAGAGAACTGCCCAACTGGCAGCCGATCATGATCTCGGGCTATCACTTTCGAGACGCCGGGGCGAATGCCATCCAGGAGATCGCCTTCACCTATGCCAACGCGATCGCCTACATCGAAGAAACTCTAAAAAGAGGGATTCCCATCGATCAATTTGCCCCCAGCATCCGGCTTCATTTCTGTGCCAGTATGGAACTTTTTGAAGAAATCGCCAAACTCAGAGCCGGACGAAGGATGTGGGCCAGACTGATGAAAGAAAGGTTCGAAGCAAAAGACCCGCGCTCATGGATTTTCAGGCATCACAGTGGCACATTGGGTGGGAACCTGACGGCCCAACAGCCCCTCAATAACATTGTCCGGGTGACGATAGAGGCGCTCTCGGCTATTTTGGGAGGCTCTCAGTCTCTGCGGACTTCCTCCATGGATGAAGCCTATGCCATTCCCACCGAGGAGGCCGAAAGATTGGCCATTCGAACGCAGCAGATTATCGCCTATGAAAGCGGAATCACAAAGACTGTGGACCCTCTGGGAGGATCCTATTTTATCGAGAGTCTCACCTCGCAGATGGAAGAGGGGGCGAACCGCTACCTTCAGAGAATCGAGGCCATGGGAGGGGCGGTTGCCGCCATTGAGAGCGGGTTTATCCAGCGTGAGGTCGATGAGAATGCCTATCGTGTCCAGAAAGAAATTGAAGAAGGGAAGCGCGTCATCGTCGGATTGAACAAATTCCGGACCGAAGAGAAGGTTTCCATCAAGACATTCAAGAGCAATCCCCAAACCACTGGCCGGCAGATCGAGAGGCTGAAGAAGGTCAAAGCTGAAAGGAATAGGGCCAGCGTTCAGGCCGCCCTGGCAGAAGTGGAGAAAGCAGCCCAAAGAGAGGAGAATACAGTTCTCCCCATATTGCGGGCGGTAAAAGCTTACGCTACGGTCGGAGAAATTTGCGATGTCCTCAGGAGCGTCTGGGGCGAATCCCGCCCGCAAGTCGTCAGGTTTTAAAGGCCAAAAATTAAATTAAAGGAAGGAGGGAAATAGGATGAAAAGGGCAGGGCTTAAAAAAAGGATTCCATTTCTTCTCGCTCTCCTGTTTGCTCTTACGGTGGTCAGTCCCATGGTGTGGACAGGGGAAACGGCAGAGGCTGCAGAAAAAATTCGCCTTTCCATGGGGGGAGCGACAACAGGTACCTGGATCTATATGTTCTGTGTGGTTCTGTCGGAGACCTGGATGAAGTATATTCCGGACCTGGATATCACAGTCCGGGCCACGGCCGGAACGACGGCGAACTACCTCCCCATGAGCAAGGGGGAAATGGATCTGGCTGGAGCATCCGATTCCGGAGATTATTGGGCGATACACGGCATGTATTTTACGAAAGTAAAGATAACAAATTTCTGCTCGCTGATGCCGGCGACGAAGAGTTTTACCATGGCAGTCGCCTTTGCCGACTCTCCCATTAATAGCTGGAAGGATTTTGACGGCAAGAAGGTGGCCATCGGAGCCCGGGGGTCTCCGACCAGCACTCACCAGGAAGTCGCTTGCCAAGCTCTGGGGATCAAGCCCAAGTTCGTCTTCTCCACCCCCCAGGAGGCCATCGAGATGATGAAAGACCGGCGGGTCGATGCCATGTTATACAGCACCGGGATTCCCTGGAGCGGAGTAATGGACATCGCGGCCAGCCAAAAGGTCAAGCTAATTCCCATGACCCCGGAGGAACAAAAGAAGATTCATAGTACCGCCCCCTACCGCGTGCCCGACACCATCCCGGCCAGGACGTATTCTTTCCAGAATGAAGATGTCCTCACGAACACAGGCTTCCAAACCATCAATGTCCGGCCAGGGCTCCCGGACGATCTGGCTTATAAACTCTGCAAGGTCGTTTGGGAACACCGGGACGAAGTGCTGAAAGCATCTGCCGCATTCAAATGGGTTAAGCCCGCAGATATGGTTCATATGGTCGCTCCCATCCATCCGGGCGCGGCCAAATACTACAAGGAAATCGGAGTTCCCATTTCCGATCACCAGGTTTGGAAAAAGAAATAAAGGCTATCCCGGGAGCTCCCATCAGGGATGACCATCAAATAGATGCTCAGGGAATCTTCATCGATCTCTGGTCGGATAGTCCGCTGGAATGGAATTTGACTAGAGGCAGGGGCAAGAGTCTCCGAAAGAAAGGGAGAGGGGATGGCCGAAAAGACTACCACCCTCGATGATGAAGTCAAAAAGTTAAGGGCTTCCACTGGCGTTATGGCCAAGGTGATCGGTGCCATTGCTCTTGCTTATGCCGCCCTGGAAATCGCCGCCCTTCAGTTCGTGACCATAGACCTATGGGTCTTCATGACGCTGGTATTGATTTGTGTTTTGATTTTGGGGTTTTCGAGGATCCCTTTTAGCCCCAAGGATAAGGGCAAAATAGGAATCTTGGACTGGCTTTTTATGGGGCTGGGTGTGGCCCCTTGTACCTACCTTCTTCTCGAAATGGATCGGCTGCAGTGGAGCTATGGCTCAACCGTCGAGCCCTTGGACATTTTTTTCAGTATTCTTTTGATGATCTCTTTGCTCGAACTCAACCGGCGAGCCTTTGGCTGGGCCCTGCCCATTACCATCCTCGGGTTCCTGGCCTATGCCCTTTTCGGCGGCCATCTTCCCCCCCAATTATTCGGCCATACGGGCCTGAAACCGGGCGACGTCATTGCCTTCATGCTGGGACCCATGGCCATTTTTGGATCGGTAATGGTAGCGATGGTCCAGATCATTTTCCTCTTCATGATGTTCAGCACTTTCCTCCAGATGACTGGGGCTGGCGATTTTTTCGTCACCCTGGCGAACTCTTTATTCGGCCGATGGCGGGGAGGTCCAGCCAAAGTTTCGGTCATCTCCAGTTCCCTTTTTGGGACCATCAGCGGCAGCTCTGTGGCCAACGTGGCCGTGGATGGGGGTATTACCATCCCCCTGATGATCCGGACCGGATTCAAGCCCGCCTTTGCCGCGGCCGTGGAAGCTACGGCTTCAACCGGGGGGCAAATCATGCCGCCCGTTATGGGCGCCGGTGCTTTCATCATGGCTGAACTCTTGAACATCTCGTATGGGGATGTGATCGTGGCTGCGGCCTTGCCGGCCATTCTCTATTACATCGGTCTATATTGCATGATAGATTTGGAGGCCGTGAAACAGGGGCTGCGGGGAATGCCCAAGGACCAATTGGGTCGAGCTTGGCTGGTATTTAAGGAGGGAGTCCACCTTCTGATTCCGGTGGTCATTCTGGTCTACGAATTAATCGTTGTGGGAGCCTCCATGTCCCGGGCCGCCCTGCTTTCCATTGCCTCCATCATCATTGTTTCCTGGTTGAGGAAAAGGACCCGCCTGGGGCTGCACCGGAGCATTGAGGCCCTGATCGAGGGAGCCTTGAGCACTGTGGGCATTGCCGCCATCTGCGCCTCTGCCGGTATCATCGTGGGGGTAATCGCCATTACCGGGATGGGTGTGAAATTCAGTTCTGTGGTCCTGGCTCTTTCCGGGGGCAGCCTCTTCATCACTCTGATTCTAACGGCCATTATTTGCATGATTTTGGGTTTGGGGCTGCCGACCACAGCCTCCTACATTATCACGGTAGCCGTGGGCGGCACGGCTTTAATAAAACTCGGGGCCCCCCCTTTGGCCGCCCATCTGTTCATTTTCTATTTTGCCGTAGTATCCGCGATCACCCCTCCGGTATGCGGAGCAGTCTACACTGCCTGCGGCTTTTCGGGCTCAGAGGTTATGAGAACTGGGTGGATCGCCACGCGTCTGGGGATTGCGGCTTACCTTGCTCCCTTCATCTTCATCTACCATCCCGCATTACTATTGAATGCTCCTTTGAAGGAGGTCCTCCTGTCGGCGCTCACGGCCTTCACCGGGATGGCCTCCATCAGCATGACGTTCATCGGTACCTCTTTCTGGGGGGGAATTCAATGGAACTTTTTCCAGAGAGCTCTTTTCTTCCTCGCTGCCCTTCTCCTAATCACCCCCGGGCTAAAAACAGACCTCATGGGCTTCCTGCTCATGGGCATAGGGATTTTCAGCCACCCGGAACCTTGGCGGGGTGCTCTGGGCTTGCTTCGTAACAGAGGGGGGAGATTATTGTGAAGCGCCTATACACTCCTCCAGAACCACAAGTGAGCAATGCTGTCAGGGATGTCGGCTTTTCCGGGTCTTTTTCTTACACCCGATTTTCTAAGAAACTTCGTTAGTCGTAGTAGAGGGAAAACTTTTACTCGGGGGATTTAGGGAGGTAGGCGATGGGCAGCGTGAGTCAAAAAATCATAGAGATCCTCATAGAAGCGGGGATTGACCATATTTTTACCATCCCGGGCGGAGGAATGTCGGCCATCATTTCCTCCTTGTACGACTATCAAGATAAGATCAAAGTGATTTTAACGAGAAATGAACAAACTGCTTCCTGCATGGCGGAGACCTATGGTCGGTTGACCGGAAAGCCGGGATTGATCATCGGGCAAGGGCCCTTCGTGGCCTCGGCCGGGCTTTTTGGATTGATGGAAGGGTACTTGACCTCCACCCCCATGCTGGCTCTGACCGATGTTACCGAGTACAAAGATTTCGCCCTCCATGCTCCTTTCCAGTGTGGGACTGGGGATTACGGGGGATTGGACCTCAAGGAGATTTTCAAGGGAACGGCCAAGTTTGTCACCGTGGCCACCTCTCCCCTGGAGGCCATTCAGGGTGTGCAGCTGGCCATCAAACATGCCATTTCCGGGAGGCCCGGCCCAGCTGCCTGCCTCTTTCGGGTCCCGGCCTTGAAAGGAGAACTCACGGAGGGGATTCTGGCTAAAGTCCATCCTATCTCCAAGTACCTGCAGGTAGAAAAACCTGCAGCCTTCCCGGGGGACGTAGAAAAGGCAGTCGATTTTCTCCTTCAGGCCAGGAGGCCCGTGATCATCGCCGGAAACGGCGTTCATGCTTCCAGGGCCTACGGTGAATTAGTGGAGCTGGCGGAGTTGGGGCCCCTGCCGGTGGCCACCAGCTACCAGGGCAAGAGTGCCATTGCGGAACTCCATCCCTTGGCTTTGGGCGTGATGAACATGTATGGGGAAAAGATCGCCCTGAAGGCGATCAGCCAGTCCGATCTCTTGCTCATCATCGGCTGCCGCCTGAAACCACAGGATACGTCTTTCGAAAGCCCCCAGTTGATCGATCCTGGGAAGCAAAAAATCATTCAAGTCGATATCGATACGCGAAACGTGGGATGGATCTTCCCCGTGGACATAGGGCTGACGGGCGATGCTCGCCTGGTAATGCGGCAGTTGATCGCAGTCCTGCGCGAGAGACTGAAAGGGAAGGAAAACCTCGATAAAAAGAGTTGGGTAAAAACCATCCAGGAATGGAAGCAGAAGGAAGGATATTTTGACGATCCCAGCCTGCATTCTTCCCAGGTGCCCATCCTTTCCACCCGGGTCGTCAGAGAACTTAGGGATAACCTTCCGCCAGAGTCTCTTATTACCCTGGATGGGGGGAACAACCGGGTGGCTATGCTCCGATACTTTATAACCAAACAGCCGGGCACTTATTTTGCTGCCGCGGGGATTGGCGCGATGAGTTTATCGGTACCCGCAGCCATCGCGGCCAACCTTCTTTTCCCGCAGAAACCTTGTGTGGCGGTCTGTGGAGATGGGGGCATGGCCATGCAGATTCATGCTCTCTCCACCGCCAAGCAATATGGTGCGGCTGCAATCTTTGTAGTCATGAACGACTCAGTTCTGGGAGCGGTGCGGGATGGGCAGAAGGGCCGGTCGGTTGCTTCGGAGTTTATCGATACGGACTTTGCCAGAATCGCCCAGGCCTTCGATTGTCAGGGCGTCCGTGTGAAAAAGCCCGATGAGGTTGCCCCGGCTCTGAGGAAAGCTCTGCAATCTCGAGAACCTTTTGTGATCGACATCTTGACCGATCCGAATGAGAGGATTCGAGACAAAGTCCGCTCGCCGTGGGCCCAAGGAGCCTTGGCCAATCTCTAATTCCTTCAGAAAGGAGAAGGCATGGAAAAACTGAGAATTCCAGATGAGGAGCGAAGTTCTGGGAGACTAATATGCTGACGGCCAAAAAGTTGATCTATGAAAGACTCGCCAAAAGGGCGGTGGAAGCCTTTGGCAAGCGAAATATCAATGCCTTCTACGTCAGAGACAAACAGGAAGCCCAATCCGCTATCCTGGCCATGATTCCCGACAAGGCGAGCATTGGCATTGGAGACTCTGTGACCATGGAAGAGGTCGGTGTTCTGGCCAAGCTGGAAGAACGGGGAGGATATGAGGTCTTCAACCCCTTTCGATTTTTGGATGATGGCCGCTTTGCTGACTCCACAGAAGTGAGAATCAAGAAGATGCGCCAGGCGCTCCTGGCTGATGTCTTCCTGACCGGCAGCAATGCCATAACCCTGGATGGTAAGATTGTCAATATCGATGCCCGAGGGAATCGGGTTGCCGGAATAATCTTCGGGCCCAAGAAAGTGATCATCGCCGCAGGAGTGAACAAGATTGTCCCCAATTTGGAACGGGCCCTGGAAAGGATCAAAAATGTTGCCGCTCCAACGAATGCCGAGCGTCATTTTCTTGCCAACCGTTTAGAAAAAGAACTCCCCTGCGCCCAGTTGGGTTTGTGCGTCGATTGTTCCTCACCGCTTCGAATCTGTTGCTATGTAACGATCATCGAATGGCAGAGGAGCTACGAAAAGGACAGGCTTAACGTGTTCATTGTGGGTGAAGAATTAGGGCTGTAGCTTCGGGGGAGAGGAGAGGGTAGGGGGGAATGGAATCAGTAATTTTCATAGCTCACGGATGGCGAAGCCGCCAGGAGTGATTAGGAGGAAGAAGTTATGAAGAGGCCGTTGGAAGGTGTCCGGATTCTGGATCTCACCACATTTCTCTCAGGGCCATACGCGATGATGATTGCTGCTTATTTAGGGGCCGAGGTTGTCAAGGTAGAACGACCCGACACGGGAGATCCCGTTCGGGCAAACCCCCCTTACTTTGGGCCGCGGGGAATTGTTTTCGAGAGGCGAGATGGCGGAGATCTTTCCTTCTCCATGCTGAAGCGAGGGCGTGGTAAGAAGAGTATTACCCTGAACCTCCAGACCGAGAAGGGCAAAGAAATCTGTAAAGAATTGGTCAAGAAGGTTGATGTGATGGCCGAGAATTTCGCCCCGGGGGTGATGGACCGGTTAGGAATCGGGTATCAGGAATTAAAAAAGATAAAGCCAGATATCATCTACTGTTCCATTTCCGGTTTCGGCCAGGATGGACCCTACCGCAGTCTTCCGGCTTTTGACCCTGTGGTCCAGGGAATGAGTGGAGTCATGGAGGTAACGGGTTACCCGGAAAATCCTCCCGTGCGCATGGGCCTTGCTGCCGGGGATCAGGTTGCTGCGCTGTACCTGATCATAGGACTTCTATCAGCGCTGCGCTACCGAGAGAAGACAGGCCGAGGGCAGGCAGTGGACATCTCCATGATGGATAGCCTTTTCTCCTTCCTCTTCGATGAAGCGCTGGATGTATATGTGGAAAGGGGGATTCCCATCCGCACGGGGAACCGGCGATTAAGGCTGACCCCTTTTAATTCCTATAAAGCGAAGGATGGTTATGTGGTGATCTGCACGGCTTCGGATGCTCACTGGACGAGCCTTTTAAAGGCCATGGGGAGAGAAGACCTCCTGGAAGATTCCCGGTACAAGAGTCTGGATCAGAGAATGAAGAATGCCGATGAGGTGGACGCTCTGGTGGAGAGCTGGACGATCGGGAAAGACAAGAGGGAAGCAGTGGAAGTTTTGAGGAAATATGGAATCGCCAGCGGAATCGTGGCTACGATTCCAGAAGTCCTTGCTGATCCGCAGTTGAACTTCAGGGGTATGGTGGTGAACCTGGAACATCCGGAGTTTGGAAAAGTAGAAGGGGCCAAGGGTTTTGGCATCCCGGTTAAACTATCCGAGTCAGCGGGAAGCTTCGATCGTCCTGGTCCATACCTGGGAGCTCATAACGAAGAGATTTATTGCGGGTGGCTGGGTTATTCGAGAGAAGATTTGGATCAATTGCAGAAGGAAGGAGTTGTTTAGATACCCATACGGCCGAAGAAATTTCACAGGAGGAGGTAAAAATGGAAGGGGCACCATTTAAAGAAGGACTCTTTTCCTGGCCTCTGGCTCCGGGAGAGCGGGCCTTTCTGCTGGGCAACAAATGTAAAGCTTGTGGGAAGATTTACTTCCCCAAAGCAGCGCTTTGCCCCGAATGCTTAAGAGACGATACCCTGGAGGATATAAAATTAAGTCCACGGGGAAAGCTTTACACCTATACGGTGGTACGGGTTCCTTCTCCCGGTTTCAAGGTACCCTATGCCTTTGGCTACATTGACCTACCTGAAGGGGCCCGGATCTGTTCCCAGATCAGCGCAGCCGAACCTGAGAAGTTGAAATTGGGCATGGATATGGAGTTGATCATTGGCCAGGTGCGGGAGGAAGCCGGTAAACCCATCCTCGGCTATCTCTTCCGTCCGCTTGGTAGCTAAAATTCAGCAAGGAGGATGATTATGAGAGAAGTGGCTGTCATTGGCGTGGGCATGACCAAGTTTAGCAAGTATCTTGGGACCAGCTTGAAGGATCTGGGTCGCATAGCCTGCCTGGCTGCTTTAAAAGACGCGAGTATCTCTCCAAAGGATATTCAGGTGGGGTACTGCGGGAACGCTGTCTCGGGCGTCATGACTGGACAAACCATGGTCTTGGGCCAGTTGATTATGAAAGAATTGGGAATTGTAGGCATCCCCATCACCAACATCGAAAATGCCTGTTCCAGCGGAAGTTCAGCTTTCCGGGAAGGCTGGATCGCCGTGGCTGCCGGACTGTATGACGTAGCCTTGGTCGTGGGGGCAGAGAAGCTCTACGCGAGCGATACAGGCAAAACCGTTCAGGCCTTAGCGGGAGCGAGTGACGTAGAAGTTGAAGGAGGTTTGGGCTTGATCATGCCTGGGGTCTGGGCCATGAGGGCCAAGAAGCATATGGAAAAGTACGGAACGACAATCGACCAGTTAGCCAAGGTTTCGGTTAAAAATCACAAGAACGGTTGTCTTAACCCTAACTCCCAATACCAGAAAGAGTGCACCCTGGAAGAAGTGCACAAGGCCCGGATGATCTGTGATCCACTGACGGTTCTCCATTGCAGCCCCATTGGCGATGGAGCTGCGGCCGTGGTACTCTGCAGTAAAGAAAAAGCATACCGGTATACCACGGAACCGATTTGGGTGGCCGCGTCGGTCCTGACCACTGGCACCTATGATATTCTGCGGGACATCACCAGCAATGAATTGGAAAGAAGAGCTGCGAAAGAGGCCTATGAATTTGCCGGAATAGGCCCCGGGGATATCAGCTTAGCCGAAGTGCACGATTGTTTCACCATCGCCGAATTTTTGCGTTGCGAGAGCCTGGGACTCTGTCCCGAAGGCGAATACGGCCGATGGGTCGATGAAGGTTTGACAGAGATCGGGGGCAAGCTTCCCGTGAATCCCAGCGGTGGACTGTTGGCCAAGGGTCATCCGGTGGGAGCAACGGGGGTGGCCCAGGTAACTGAAGTAGTCTGGCACCTGAGGGGAGAAGCGGGCAAACGCCAGGTGCAGAATGCGAAAGTTGGCCTTACTCATTGCTCGGGCGGGGCGATCATGGGAGACACCGCAGCCTGCACAGTGCAAATCTTGAAGAAATAAGTAATGGGGCCTGACAAGAGGAAAGGGGGGATGGAAGGTTCATTGAAAGAGAAGGGGTTGGGGAATGAACGGTCTCCAAATGGAGAAAAAATGAATGGGTTCTTAATCCCCGGTTTGGTTTCTGGGAGGTCGATCTTAATTGCGAGGAGGGTACAAAATGGAAAAGAAAAGGTTTAAAAAAGGTTTTTATCTTATCGCCGTCCTTCTGATCGCTTTCTGGTTCGCTTTGCCCTTCGCCTGGACGACTGAAGCGGCCGCGGCTCCGGAAAAGGTTCGCCTTTCCATGGGGGGAGCTTCGACGGGGACCTGGATCTACATGTTCTGCGCCACCCTGGCGGACACCTGGAAAAGGTATATTCCCGACCTGGAAATAACGGTCTTGGCCACGGCGGGAACGACCGCCAATTACCTTCCCATGTCCAGAGGAGAACTGGATCTGGCAGGGGCCTCCACTTCCGGCGATTGGTACGCCATGCACGGTATGTATTTTGCCAAGGAAAAAATTACCAATTTCTGCTCCATGATGCCCGCCACCAAGGGTTTTAACCAGGCATTTACCTACGTTGAATCTCCCATCAAAGTCTGGAAGGATATGGAGGGAAAGAGGGTAGCAGTAGGGGCCCGGGCCTCGCCCACCAGCATCATCCAGGAAGAGGTCTGCAAAGCCCTGGGCATAAAACCCAAGTTCGTCTATTCTACTCCCCAGGAAGCCATCGACATGGTCAAAGACCGCCGGGTGGATGCCATGATCTATGGCGTGGGTGCGCCATGGAGCGGGCTGATGGATGCTGCGACGGCCGTTAAGTTGAAGCTTATTCCCATGATCCCGGAAGAGCAGAAGAAGGTTCATGCTGCCTATCCCTACCAGGTGCCGGACACGATTCCGGCCAAGACGTATTCTTTTCAAACGGAAGATATCAGAACCACTATGGGCTTTCAAACGATCATTGTCCGCCCGGGACTTGCCGATGATTTGGTGTACAAGCTTTGCAAAGTTATCTGGGAGCATTGGGATGAAGTGGTAAAAGCCTCGGCCCCGGCCAAATGGGTCAAACCCGGGGATATGGTCCATATGGTTGCCCCCATCCATCCTGGGGCAGCCAAATACTACAGGGAGATTGGTATTCAGATCCCCGATCGCATGATCTGGAAAAAGTAATAGATTAATTTCCCTCCTCCTTTGGCCCGGGGAGTACTGAAAATTACTCCACAGGGCAAGCTATCCCCGTCAGGGGAAGCAGAGGGCGGAGGGCCGCAGCGAAAAGAGGGGGGGAACAATGGTCCGAAAGATTAAGTCGAAGCCGGTGAAAAAGTTCACTAAGCCTGCGCGCAAAACCTCGACCAAGAGTTTTCGGCCTGAGTTTGCCGAAGCTTACAAGGCATGGGAAAAGGGCCCCCTGCGCGAGCGGCTGGCTCCGGGAGAGATCAAGCCGCGGTTCCGCTGCTACAGCGGGGGCTTGAAAGAAGAGACAAAACAGGAGTTCCGCACCGGCGGGGGAGAGATCGTGGTAAAGCGTCTCTATACCCCGCTGGATCTCGAAGGCACGGACCCCGTTCAGGATATTGGCTTCCCTGGTCAATTCCCTTTCACCCGGGGGCGCGACCCTCTGGGCTACCGGGCCTTCCGATGGCCTTTAAGCTTTTACTCCGGCTATGGATCGAGTGAGAGTGCCAATGAAAGGTACCGGGCGCTTTATGCAGCGGGTTCAAACCACATCATTCTGGCTCTTGATCTTCCGACGCAGAATGGGTATGACTCAGATCACCCCATGGCCCGGGGGGAAGTGGGGAAAGTGGGAGTGGCTTTGTGCACCATACCTGATATGGAGCGGGTCTTCAACGGCTTACCTTTGGATCGTATCCATACTGGAACGGTGGGCAACTGTATCGGTCCGTGGGCATTGGCCATGTTCCATACCCTGGGGGAGAGGTTTGAACTGGATCCGGCCAAAATGAGGGTCTGGATTCAAAATGACCCCATCAAGGAATACACGGGGCGGGGTACCTATATCTTTCCGCCGCGGGTGGCCGTAGATCTCGCTTCCGATGTGGTGGAATACATCCGAAAGTATCTCCCTGGTTGGGAACCTCAATACAATTGCACCACCACCATGCGCTGGGGAGGGTGCACCCCGAGTCAAGAGATCGGGTTTGGCGTAGCCAACTTAGTGGCCTATATTGAGGCCGCTCAAAAGAAGGGGATTCCACCCGAGGACTTCGTACCCTGGATCAACCTTCATATGACTGCAGACAATGACTTTTTTGAAGAAGTGGCCAAATTTCGAGCGGTCCGTCGCCTATGGGCCAGGGTAGCCCGAGAGAGGTTTAATACCGATGATCCACAGGTTCTGGCACTCCGGCTGACGATTTTTACTGGGGGGCATCGCTTAACTGCTCAGGAGCCTTTGAACAACATTGTCCGGACCACGATGCACGTTTTGGCCTCCATCCTCGGAGGAGTGGAAAGCATTTCTACGCCGGCCCATGACGAAGCTCTGGCCCTGCCCACTTTTGAATCTACTCGCCTCAGCCAGATTACCAAGAGTATTCTCCATGATGAATCTTTAGTTGGCCAAACTGTGGACCCGATGGGAGGGTCTTATTTTGTGGAGAGCTTGACCAATCAGCTGGAGGAGAGAGGGCGGCAGGTTTATGAGCAGGTTGAGAAGCAAGGGGGTGCCCTTGCGGCTTTAGAGAAGGGATTTTACCTCCGAGAGATGGCCGAGGGGATGTATCGGTACCAGAAGGAAGTGGAGAGTGGCCAGAGGTCGATTATCGCGGTGAACAAGTATGTTCTGGAGAAGGAGGTACCCATCAAGCTCTTCGAGGGGGATGCGGAAGCAGAGCGGCGGCAGATCGAGCGGTTGAATAAGGTGCGGAGGGAAAGGGATCAATCCCGGGCGCAGAAGAGCCTGGCGGAGATCCGGAGGATTGCGGAATCAAAGGCGACAGGCCGAAATGGAAACATTGTTCCGGCTATGATCGAGGCGGTGAACGCCCACGCGACGGTGGGGGAGATTTTTGGTCTTTTGCGGGAGATTTTCGGGGAATACAAACCTCCCACCATTATTTAGGAGGATCTATGGCCAAGAAGGTCCGAGTGCTGATGGCCAAACCCGGCTTGGATGGACACGAAACGGGTGCAAAACTGGTTTCCCGCGCTCTCCGGGATGCGGGGATGGAGGTGATCTATACAGGGCCCCGGCAGACACCGGAGATGATCGTTCAGGCGGCGGTGCAGGAGGATGTGGATATCATTGGTTTGAGCATCCTTTCGGGGGCGCATAAGGAGTTTGCCTCTCGGGTGATTGGACTGATGGAAGAGAAGGGGATTGCCGACACTCCGGTGGTCATGGGTGGGATCATTCCGCAGGAAGACATCCCTGTTTTGAAGGGAATGGGGGTCAAGGCGGTATTTGGCCCGGGGACGAACACTGAAGATATCGTAGATTTCCTGCAAAAAAAGCTCGATTTACCGGCCAGTCGTTGAGCGGATCGGCCGGCCTCTTTTTTCGAGGAGAGATTGGTCTTTTCACAAAGGAGCGGGTATCTCCATTGGAGATTTCCAAAGGGGAGCCCGTTGCTTTCCGAAAGCTTTTAGACCTCTCTTATGCGATAGAAGAAGATTTCTGGGGAAGCGTCGTCTGGGGATGGAGCTCGGCGAACGATGAGGTAGAAAGGAAGGGAAATGGCAGATCAGATTACCACCCTTGACGATGAGGTCAAAGAGCTGAGGACCTTCACCGGACAGAAGGCCAAATTGATCACCTGTCTGGCCATCGCCTACACCATTCTTGAAGTCGCTGGCCTCCAATTTGTAACCATCGACCAATGGGTGTTTATGGTCTTGGTGATGATCCTGGTGACGGTTCTGGGATATCTGCAGATCCCTTTCCGGCCCCAGGATAGAGGGAGAATGAGGAAGTTAGATTGGTTCTTCATGGTCATCGGAGTGGTTCCCTGTCTCTATATCATCCTGGAGATGGACCGGTTGCAATGGACTTACGGTTCCACCGTCGAGCCTCTGGACGTGGTCTTCAGCGTTCTCCTGATGTTCTCCTTGCTCGAGCTGAACCGGCGAGCCTTTGGCTGGGCCATGCCCCTCACGGCCATCGGTTTTCTCCTTTACGCCCTTTTGGGAGGCTACCTGCCCGGCGAATTTTTCGGCCACACGGGGTTGAAGCCCCAGAAGGTCATCGGTTTCATGCTGGGGCCCATGGCCATATTCGGCTCGGTCATGGTGGCCATGGTGCAGATCATCTTCCTCTTCATGTTGTTCAGCACTTTTTTGCAGATGACCGGGGCGGGGGATTTCTTCGTCCACCTGGCCAACTCTATGTTCGGCCGCTGGCGGGGAGGGCCGGCCAAGGTCTCGGTCTTCTCCAGCTCTCTCTTCGGGACGATCAGCGGAAGCTCGGTGGCCAACGTGGCCGTGGATGGGGCCATCACCATTCCTTTGATGATTCGAACCGGATTCAAGCCCGGTTTTGCCGCGGCGGTAGAGGCTACGGCTTCCACCGGCGGACAGATTATGCCGCCGGTCATGGGGGCCGGGGCCTTCGTCATGGCCGAGCTCTTGAACATTTCCTATGGAGATGTAATTGTGGCTGCGGCATTGCCAGCCATCTTATATTATCTCGGCCTCTATTTCATGGTGGACCTTGAGGCCGTCAAACAGGGATTGCGGGGGGCGCCCAAGGAGCAATTGGGCCGAGCCTGGCCGGTGTTTAAAGAGGGGTGTCACCTGCTCATCCCCGTCTTCATTCTCGTCTACCAGTTGATCGTGGTCGGTTCCTCCATGTCGCGAGCCGGCTTGCTCTCCATCACCTCCATCGTCATTGTCTCCTGGTTCCGTAAGAAAACGCGCATGGGACTCTACAAGTTTATCGATGCCGTGAGCGAGGGAGCACAGAGCACCGTGGGCATTGCCGCCATCTGCGCGTCATCGGGCATTATCGTGGGAGTCATTGCCATAACGGGATTGGGCATAAGTTTCAGCTCGGTGGTTTTGGCTCTCTCCAAGGGAAGCCTTTTTATCACTCTCCTCTTGACAGCCACCATTTGCATGATCCTGGGATTGGGCCTTCCCACCACCGCCTCTTACATCATTACCGCCGCGGTTGGCGCACCGGCCCTCCTGAAACTGGGTGTACCCCCTCTGGCCGCCCACCTATTCATCTTCTATTTTGCAGCCGTTTCAGCCATTACCCCACCGGTATGTGGGGCCGTCTACACTGCCTGCGGCTTTTCGGGTACAGAGGTGATGAGAACCGGATGGATCGCCACCCGGCTGGGGATTGCCGCCTACCTGGCTCCCTTCATCTTCGTCTACCATCCCGCTCTGCTGCTGAGGGCTCCTTTGCTGGATATTCTTCAGGCGGCGGCTACGGCTTTTGTGGGAATCGGTTCTATCAGCATGGCCTTCATCGGTACCTCCTACTTTGGCCATGTCCAATGGAACAATTTTCAGAGAGTTCTCTTTTTTGGAGCGGCCCTGTGCCTTATCATGCCCGAGACGAGGACCGACCTTCTGGGCCTCGTGGTTTTAATCATTGGGATTTTGAGCCATCCCAAACCCTGGCAGGCAGCCCTAAATCTTTTTCGGGGTGAGAGAAAGAAAGCCGGGGTTATAGATCCCTGATGGCCGGGCCATTGCAACAGCCTTTCCCCCTTCTCCTTTTTCCCATCTCCTTTTTAACGAACTCAACGATTTGGGAGGTAGTCGTCCCAGCCGTAAATAGCTCTCTTACCCCAAGGTGCTTCAATTCTTTGATGTGGCTAACCGGAATCACGCCTCCTCCAAAGAGCATGATGTCGGAGGCATTTTTCTCTGCCAGGAGTTTTAAAATAAGGGGGAAAAAGGTCATATGGGCACCAGAAAGAATGCTGATGCCGATGGCGTCCACATCTTCCTGGATAGCTATGTCCACCACTTCTTCGGGAGTACGGCGCAGGCCGGCATAAACAACCTCCATTCCGCCATCCCGCAAGGCCCTGGCCACAAGTTTAGCGCCCACATCATGTCCATCCAGTCCTACCTTGGATATGAGAATGCGAATCTTTTCTTCCATGGGCCTCCATCACAGGTATGATACGGCCTCTTTATATTCGCCGAAAACCTCCCTCAAAACATCGCTGATCTCGCCTACTGTGGCATAAGCCTTCACAGCAGAAAAAATGGCTGGGACCAGATTGTCTTCGCTTTTGGCCACGCGCTTTACAGCCGCGAGGGCCGACTGGACTTCTCGGGAGCTTCTCTCACGGCGCAAGGCTTGCAAATTCCTGATCTGCTCTTCCTCGGACTGTTGATTCATCCGAAAGAGCGGTTCCGGATCTTCCTCTTCTGTGCGGTAAACATTCACTCCCACCGAGACCATGTCTTTTTCCTCAAACCGCTTCTGCCGCAGACTTGCTCCCTCGGCAATCACGCTCTGGTAATACCCTTTCCGGATGGCTTCCAGGGCACCGCCTAAGGATTCCACCTTTTCTATAATCTGTCTCATGCGCCGCTCAATTTGATTGGTTAATGTCTCGATGTAATAAGACCCACCCAAAGGATCTACCGTATTCGTAATCCCCAACTCATGAGCTAAAATTTGTTGCGTTCGAACGGCCACTTTAACAGCTTCCTCAGAGGCTAAGGAGACCGCTTCATCAAAGGAGGCATTATAGAGGAATTGCACCCCCCCGAGAACATATCCGAGAGCGGCGTAGGCGATACGGACGGAATTATTCAAGAGTTCGCGCAGGGTTTCGCCCCCATGGCTGTAAGAAGTAATTTTGAGGGCCATGGAGTTCGGTTCCTTTGCCCCAAACTGTTCCTTCAGGATTCTGGCCCAAAGCCGGCGAGTAGCTCGTAGATTGGCAATGGTGATAAAAAAATCCTCCCGTTCGTCCAGAAACATACAAAGCAGGGAAGCAAATCGATCGATGGGCATTCCTTTCTTTAAAATATCCCGCATATACACCATCCCGTTGGCCATGGCAAAAGCGGTAGCCGCCGTGGAACCAGCCCCCGCGGCATTCAGATGATTCGAGCATATGGTCATCGGGTACCATTGGAGGGCATTCTCTGCGCAGAAACGGACCACATCGGTACAAAGCCGGACACCTGCTTCCATGGGGAATATGTAGGTCCCCCGGCAGACATACTCTTTGAGGACATCGTTTTGCAAATCGACCACATAATCTCTTATAGCCAATCCCTGTTTTTCTCCCAGAGCCATGAAGAGGCAGAGGGCGATGGGCCCGAGAGAGTTGAAGAGGGTACTTACCCGCTTAAAGGAGTTCAGAGGGAGGCCATCGAAAATCATCTCCATGTCCCGCAATGAATCGATGGCCACGCCCACTTTGCCCACTTCTCCTCGAGACATAATGTGGTCTGAATCATAGCCCACCTGAGTGGGAAGGTCTGCGGCTAATTGAAGATCGTTGACCCCTAATTTCAGCAGAAGCTTCACTCGGCAATTGGTTTCGCGGGGGGTCCCAAATCCGGTATAGATTCGGAAGGTGAATGGTTCTCGGCGATACATATTCGGATAAATTCCGCGAGTAAAAGGATACTTTCCGGGCAGTCCAATATCTCGGAGATAATCAATCCTTTCGTCCTCAAGGTCCAAGGGAGTGTAGAGATTTTTGGCAGGGATTCCGGAACTGGAAGAAAATTCTTGGCGACGTTCCCCGAAGCGTTCTATATCTTTTTTCAAAATTTGTTCCCACTCGGCCTTTTCAATTCTAAGCTTCTCCAGCAATTGCGGGTCAAACATGGGTCGGGCCTCCTAATTCAATCCTAATTGCCAACTTCTTTCCTTCCCGAAAAGTTAGTCTTTTTTTTCTACTCATCAACAGAACATCCTTCCTCCAAGAACTTGATATCTTCCGGGTTATTGGGCAATTTAATTATCAGCGGGGAAGATCCTTCGGCGCCGGCTATAATTTCATGAGGCTCGCCCGGGAATATCAAGACAATTTCACCTGGGAAGATGGTGTATATCTCGTCCCCCATCCTTATTTGAGAATGGTGCGCAAAAACCATAAACTCCATTAAACCCTCATGGTAATGGTTTCTTAATTTACCCTGGGGGGGAATGTTAGGTCTAAAGAAACCTACGCTGGATACTTCTTTAGGGAGGGGGACCTCAGCTAAGATGCCGAGGGTGTATCCATTCCGAGGTTCGTTTCTCGCGTCTTTTGGACCATAGATTTTCATAGGTCAATCAACCTCCCGGTCATCTTGCGCAAAAGGAATTCTTTTTCGGTTTGGTCTTCCTGCTATGGGAATCATACACCCCTGCTGGCCCCCTGCCAAGAAAAAAGAGATTCCCCTTCATCACCTTTCTGGGGGTCGATCCTTTTTCATCTTCCAAATAATGATCGGCATATGTGAGTCCCCCGCCATATAGTCCCTTTAAATTGACATTGGTTTCGGGGACCCATATAATACGTTGCAAGGCAAATAGATATTTCCCAGTAAAAAAGGAGCCTCTACATGGAAACGGCAGCGGATTTGGAAAAGAGGGTGTATGAACTGATGGCGAGTGGCTTCAACTGAGCGGAGATAACGATCAAGGTCCTCGGGGAGGAACTGAATTTTGACCAGAGCCAGGCTTTGAAGATGGCTACCCCCTTTGGGGGAGGAGTTGCCCGCTGGGGAACGGTCTGCGGGGCAGTAATCGGTGGCGGCATGGCCCTTGGCTTTTGCTACGGCCGGACTAAGGGCGAAGAAAAAGAGCAGCGAGATAAAGCCTATGGTAAAGTGCAAGAAATGATCCGGCAGTTCGAGAAGGACAATGAAAGCATCCAATGCCGGGAGATCATCCATTTAAACCTCTTGGACCCGGAGGACCGGAAAAAATTTGAAGAGATGAACCTGCGGAAGAAATGTTCCCAGATCGTGGCCAGAAATATCGAAAATGTTCGCCGCATCTTAAAAGAGAAATAGGAGCATACAAGGAAGCAGAAGTCTGCCCAATTGCTAACACTGGTCCACCATCCGCGAACTATGGAAATCCCTCCTGGCCCCCCTTTGATAAAGGGGGGGTTGGGGGGATTTAAAAGTTATTTTCTAATTCAGATGATCAAAATTCTAAATTCGAAGAAAAAAAATTTTGATGTTTCGAAATTCGAATTTGTTTAATGCTGTGCTTCGCGGGATTCGTGCTTCAAATTTCGGCTTCTAAACGAATTGCCCATTCCCGCTGGGTATTGGCGAAGCATGAAATTCGAATTTGATTTTTGTACTTTCGCTATGCGCTCTGCCCTATGCGCTTTGCGATTTCCTGAGTAAAGGGACGATGAAATTTATCGCCGATCTTCACCTCCATTCTAAGTATAGCCGGGCCACAAGCCGGGACATGGAGGTAGGGACTCTGTCTTTATGGGCCAGGCGAAAAGGGATCAAACTCCTGGGCACCGGGGATTTTACCCACCCCCTTTATTTTCTTGACCTGAAATCTAAAATGCGGCCCCTGGGGAACGGCCTATTTGCCCTGAAAGAGGATCCTCAGGGCACGCAGTTCATGCTCACGGCGGAAGTGAGCAACATGTACACCCAGGGGGGAAAATCAAGGAGAATCCACACCTTGATCTTCGCCCCATCCTTCGAGGTTGTCGAGCGGATCAGTTCCAAACTGGCCAAATTCGGCAAGGTGAGCTCTGATGGCCGGCCAATTTTTGGTTTTTCCGCAAAAGATCTCCTGAAGATGATCCTGGACCTCTCTGCGGAGTGCCTGCTCATCCCGGCCCACGCCTGGACACCCTGGTTCTCGATCTTCGGGGCGAACTCCGGGTTTGATTCCATCTCCGAATGCTTTGAAGAGGAATCAAAGCATATCCATGCCATCGAGACAGGTCTCTCCTCTGACCCGGAGATGAACTGGCGGCTTTCAGGGCTGGATGATATCACTTTGATTTCCAATTCTGACGCTCATTCGCCGAACAAAATCGGACGCGAAGCCAACATCTTCAACTGCGATTTGAGTTATGCCGCCATTGTCGAAGCCATCCGGAAGAAAGATCCGCGAAAGATCCTCTTTACCATTGAATTTTTCCCTGAAGAGGGCAAGTATCATTTCGACGGCCATCGGAACTGCGGCGTTCTGTTTTCTCCAAAGGAAACCAGGAAACACAAGAGCCTCTGCCCCGTATGTGGGAAACGTCTGACCGTGGGAGTGATGAATCGGGTAGAGGAGTTAGCCGACCGGCCAGAGGGAGCGACTCCGACCAAGGCCATTCCAGCATTGCATCTGGTTCCGCTGGAGGAGATCATCGCCGATGCTCTGGGAGTGGGAACCAACGCTGGCTCTGTGGAGAAAGAATACCTTCGCCTGGTTGAACGAGGAGGCTCAGAATTTGACATCCTTTTAGAACTATCTCCAGAAGACCTTTCCTCCTTTACCCCGCCAATGATCCTGGAAGGAATTCTGCGAGTTCGCGAAGGAAAGTTGAAAATCATCCCGGGGTATGACGGGGTTTTCGGAAAAATTCAGATTTTCTCCCGCGAAGAGCGGGAAAGAGGATCTTCCGAAGAGGCAATGGAAGCGAATCAGATGAAGCTTTTCTGATTTTCCCGCCATGATTCGCCCTTCCCAAAAGAATCCCATTCTTTTAGTTAATCCCTGGATCCATGACTTTGCGGCCTACGACTTCTGGTTGAAGCCCCTCGGACTCCTTTACCTGGGGAGTATTCTGCGAGCAAGCGGCTTTGAGGTCTTTTTGCTGGATTGCCTGAATCTTACATCATGGCCCTCGAAGTTTATGGCGACCCTAAAACCTCCAAAGCGTCGGGATTTCGGGCGGGGACATTTTTATAAAGAGAATATACCCAGACCGAAAGTTATCCGGGATATCCCCCGTCAATATCGACGTTATGGAGTGCCGCCAGATGTTTTAAAAGAATTCCTTTCAGCCTTCCCGCGCCCGCAGCTAATCTTAATTACTTCTTCGATGACTTACTGGTACACAGGCCTCTTTGAGACAATCGGATTCCTGCGAGCGAACATTCCAGGGGTGCCCATTCTGCTGGGAGGAACCTATGCTACCCTCTGCTTGGATCATGCCCGAAGATATTCCGGCGCAGACCGGGTTCTCCCCGGACCCTGGGATGGAGAAAAGATGCGGGTGATTTCAGAATACCTGAGCGATTCTGCTCCCCTGGCCGATGAGGAATTCCCCTTCTGGCCTTATCCGGCGTTCGATCTTTACCCCAGGCTGGCATATGTCTGCCTCTTGACCCGCTGCGGATGTCCATTCTCCTGCACTTACTGTGCCGTGCCCAATTTGATGAAGGTTTTCGAGTCCCGCCCTGCGGGTCAGGTAGTTGAAGAGATCGTGCACTGGCGAGAAAGCTTAGGGGTGAATGACTTTGCTTTTTACGACGACGCCCTTTTGATCGATCCAGCCGGGCATATCATACAGATATTGGAAGAAGTGATCCGCAGGAGGATCCGATGTAACTTCCACACCCCCAATGCCCTCCATATAAAAATGATAGAACAGGAGGTGGCTGACCTTCTTTATCGCGGCGGGTTCAAAACCATTCGCCTCGGTTTGGAGACATCCAATGAACAAGCTCAGATGGAGACAGGAGGGAAAGTAAATAACCAGGAGTTTCAGAGGGCTGTTCAAAATCTAAAGAAAGCTGGGTACGCAGGCGAAGAGATCGGAGTTTATCTGATGGCCGGGCTGCCGGGTCAGAGAGTGGAAGAAGTGGAGGAGAGTATTGCTTTCGTAAAAGAGACTGGGGCAAAGCCCATCCTGGTAGAATATTCCCCCATTCCCGGCACCCCCATGTTTGAGAAAGCGAAGCAGGTGTCCTCTTTCGACATTGAAAATGAGCCCTTATTCCACAATAACTCCATCCTCCCTTGCCAATGGGAGAGGTTTACATGGAGGGATTTCAGAAGATTAAAGGAGTCGCTGAGAAGATAACGGGCCTCTTAATACTTTTCCTCAGAAAACCGGAGGGTCGATTAATTCAAGGAGGTCCTAATTGACTGAACCAGACGATCGATTTCCTCGACCAGGCAAATTCCAGCAATTTAAGCTAGAAAGTTCTCTGTACCATATGCGATCATATTGGCGTTTAGTGCTACTAAATACAAATATAATTGCATTTAGTAAAATCCTGGGATTGGAACCGAGGGTAGAACGAAGGCCCGATATGCCCTCACCCCTTTATTCCTCAATCTTGGTAGCATGATCGAAAGCCTCCTTGCTCCCGGGAAGGACCTTCGGCCACCAGATATAGTCGCCATTTTTGGGCAGGCCAGCTTCCTCGTAAAGTTTGTCCAGGCTCGGAAGAAGTTCTTTGGACCGGAAGAGCCGATAGGAGGAATTCCCTTGCAGGTCGATTTCCACGCTCAAGGGGCCGAAGTTTTCTACCTCAAACTCCCATACGGCATCGACCATCCCAAATTCCGGCCAATAGCAGTTGCGGACCTTTTTGATCTGGCTGGCGTATAGGGCGGCGCACCCTCCTACAGCCTGGAGAAATACGCAGTCTTCCCGCACCAGGTCCTTGACGATGCTTTCGTCCAGGTGGCCCTTTCCGATCAAGACCCCTGGATGCAGGTCTCGTAATATTACGGGGATAAAGGGAGAGAAACGGGAGCTGGAGGTTGGACCGGCAGAAACCACCTCCCAGCCTCCTCCCTCCTTCTCAGCCATGATGGGGCCGCAGTGAAAGACCCCCATGCCCCGCAAATCGAAAGGGATTTCTTCTTTTTTCCCCTCCTCCAGGAGTTGGGCAAGGCGCTGGTGGGACCAATCCCTGATGGTAAAGATGGTCCCATCTATGTAAACGATGTCATCCAAGCGGAGGTTTCTCAATTGAGCCGCGTCAATGGGAGTCTTCAGATGAATTTCCTTATTTCCCATGGGTGATCTCCTTGTTCAGTTCCGGATGGGTGACGAACTCCACCCGGCCATCTTTATAGATTCTTGCCCGTGAATACCTGGCGGACCAGCAATAAAAGGCAACGGCGATGGGAAACACAGCCGAGTGGCAACCGGCAATTTCCATGTGCAAGCCCAGACAGGTCGTTTTCCCCCCCACCCCCAGCGGTCCGATCCCCAACCGGTTAACGGCCAGGAACAATTTTTCCTCTAAAGCCGCCACCTGGGGGTTTTCATGCCTGCTGTTCAAGGGTTCCCGGTAGAGGGACTTTCGGGCAAGATTTTCTGTGAAATCGACGCCAAACCCGCCCACGGCTACACCCACGATGTTGGGAGAGCAGTTCTCTCCCCCGGCCAGGGCCACTGCATCGAGGACCGTTTTCATAATGGTGTTTTCCTTGGGGGCACCCGGTATGGGAACGACAGCCGAGCCTTTAATCTCCGCTCCGCCGCCTCTGGTCACGGCGAGCAGCTCCAGGTAGTCGATCCGGTTGTTGTAGTCCAAGAAGATGGGAGGAACTCCCCAGCCCACATTGTCTCCGGAATTCACATTGGTCAGAGGGTGGGTAACCTGCTGTCTCAGGGGGGTGTCTTTCGTGGCTTTCCGGGTGGCCTCTTCCAGCGCTGCCCTCAGGTTCCCTTCGATGAAGAAACCCGGAGGAAGGTCGATATAAAACATCGGCACCCCCGTATCCTGGCAGAGCGGCACCCCCCGCTTTCTGCTTATCTCCATATTCTGAACCATGGCCTGGAAATAGGCCTTCCCCTTGGGATTGGGCTCTTCCCTGGCCGCCTTTCGGATCGCCTGCTCCACTGCTGGAG